>Ga0335075_10003305_pt1 | contig 25613 bp, 21 predicted proteins | sample Lox_Sample_24_FD_206723 | JGI IMG/M metagenome (GOLD analysis project Ga0335075, IMG submission 206723) | Soil microbial communities from Loxahatchee National Wildlife Refuge, Florida, United States - Lox_Sample_2.4 | ecosystem: Environmental > Terrestrial > Soil > Wetlands | place: USA...
TGCGGGTCCACGACGAACGAGTCGGCGTGCTCGATGCCGTCGTAGGCGCGGCGGACGCTGGGCGCGAACAGGCCCGCCCCGCCGTAGGCGCCGTCCACGTGGAACCACGCGCCGAGCTCCCGGCAGACCGCGGCGGTCCCGGCCAGGTCGTCGACGATCCCGGCGTTGGTGGTCCCCGCGGTGGCGACCACGGCGGCCAGCGACGACGGGTCGCCGTCGGCGTCCACCGCCGCCCGCAGCGCCGGGCCGGTCAGCCGGTGATCGCGGGTGCGCACGGTGAGCGGGTCCATTTCCAGGATCCGCAGCGTGGCACCGACCGACGAGTGCGCGTCGGTGCTGACCGCCACCCGCCACCGGCGCCCGGCGCCCGCGCCGCCCGCCCGGCGCTTGGCCCCCACCCGCGCGACGAGGAGCGCGGAGAGGTTCGCGGCCGAGCCGCCGGAGACGAAGCAGCCGCCCGCCCCCGGCGGCAGGCCGGCCCGGTCCGCGATCAGGCGCAGCACCTGGTTCTCCGCGTGGATCGCGCCGGCGGCCTCCAGCCAGGAGATGCCCTGGATCGACGCGCAGGACACCAGCATGTCGAACAGCAGCGCGGCCTTGGTCGGCGCGGCCGGGATGAAGCCGAGGAAACGGGGGCTGTCCGCCGAGATCACCGCGGGCGCCAGGCAGGAGGTGTAGACCCCGAGCACCTGGTCCGGGTTGTGCGGCAGGTCGCCGAGCAGGCCCCGCAGCGCGATGTCGAGCTCGGCCGGATCGCGCGAGCCCTCGTCCAGCGGGACCGGGTCGAGCCGGAGCCGGTTCTCCGCGTACGCGAGCACCGACCTGATCATCTGTTCCGTGGTGGCGTCGACGCTGTGCATGGCCGAAAGGTAGCGCGGCCGGCCGGGACCCTCCCGGCCGGCCGCGCGTGCAGGCCGCGGCTCAGGCGTTCTGCGGGGTGAGCTCCCGCCCCGGCAGGCGGGACGCGCGGACGCGGAGCCCGGCGGTCCGCACCAGCACCATGACCACGGCCATGAAGATCAGCCCGTCGGTGATGGCGGCCAGGGTGACCTGGTTCGCGATCGCCCAGCTCACGATCTGCGGCTGGAACCAGTGCACCGACCCGTAGGAGAACGCGGCCCTGGCGCCGATGATCACGGCCCAGAAGATCGCGTATGGCGCGCCGGCCCGGCTGACCGGGCGGCCGGTCTCCGGGCTGCGGTAGACCTTGATCATGGCGGTCGCCGCCAGCCCGCAGAGCAGGCCGGCCACGGCGCCCGCGATCTCGACCACCAGGCCGGTGCCGTGCGTTACCGGCTGGTCGACGAACAGCGGGATGATCACGGCGGCGGCGATCACCGGGCGCAGCAGCCGCGCCGGGCCGATCTTGCGGGCGGGACCGAGATCGGTGGCCAGCACCGTGGCGAGAACCACGCCGTTGACGATCATCGCTTCGGTGAGTTCGGAAAACATCGCCTGCTCCTCGTGGATTCGGTTTTCGACGACGACTCCACGATCGCGGCGCTGGCCGGTGCGCGGATCGGAGCGCCGTCTGGTCGCCGGCGCCAGATGACGCGGGTAACCCGGTACCAGGCGGTACCAGCCCGCGGCGCAGGGTTTCAGCCCGCGGGCTGACGCAGGCTTCCGGCGCTGCAGCCGATACTGGATGCATGTCACGGAAGGTGAACTGGCTGGCGCGAACGCTCGGCTTCGCCTGGATCGGCCTGCTCACGTTCGTCATCGCCCCTCCGCACGGGTCGCTCGCCACGGCGGTGCAGATCGCGGGCTATGCCCTGGCCGGTGCGGCCCTCGCGGCGTGGACTCTCGCCGACATGCACCCGGCCGCAGCGAGGCACCGGCTCCGGCTGCTGCCGGTGGCCCTGGGCGCGATCGCCGTCGGCGCGGGACTCGCGACCAGCGCGGGCAACGGGGGGACCGCGCTGGTGATCTTCACCTTCGTCGCGGCGATGGTCGCGGGCGCTGACCTTGGCCTCGCCGCGGCGCTGGCGGTGACCGCGGCGGGCGTGCTCGCGATCGACGTCAGCGGCCTGATCTTCGGCGGCAGCTACGGCGCCCTGATCGGGTTCCCGGCGATCGTGGCGTCCGGCCTGCTGATCGGGCGCAACCGGGGCGCGTACCGGGTGCAGGCCGAGCAGTCGGCGATGCTGCTCGCCCAGCGTGAACGGCTGGAGGCCGAGCAGCGCCGGGCCGACCTGCTCGACGAGCGGGCCCGCATCGCCCGCGAGATCCACGACGTGCTCGGTCACTCGCTGGGCGCGCTGGGGATCCAGATCCAGGCGGCACGGGCGGTGATGACGAAGCAGGGAGACATCGGGCGGGCCAGCGAACTCCTCGCGGCTGCCCAGCAGATGGCGGCCGAGGGCCTGGAAGATACCCGCCGGGCCGTGCACGCGCTGCGCGCCGACACCATGCCGCTGGACGCGGAGATCGCGCGGGTCAGCGACACCTACGCGCAGCGCTACCACGCCGCGGTCAGCTTCGCGACGGCCGGCACCCCCGCGCCGCTGCCGCCCGACGCCACGATCGCGCTGCTGCGCATCGCGCAGGAGGCTCTGGTCAACGCCACGAAGCACGCGGCAGGGCAGCGCATCGCCGTGCGCCTCGACTACGGCGAGGCGGAGGTGCGCCTCACCGTGCGCAACGACCTGGCCCCTGGTCCTGCCGGCGGTGCGGCGGCCGCGGCGCGCGCGGACGGCGTGACCACGGTCAACGGGGGCTACGGGCTGACCGGCATGCGCGAACGGCTCCGGCTGCTGAACGGCACCCTCGAAGCAGGCCGTCGCGACGGACAATGGGTCGTGACCGCCGAACTGCCCCGCCCGCCGCACGCCGAGAAGGTGGCTGCCCCGTGACGCCCGACGCCGCCGCCGCGCCGTTGCGCGTCATCATCGCCGATGACCAGGCCAGCGTGCGCGAGGGCCTGGTCCTGCTGCTGAGCGGTTTGCCCGGCATCGAGGTCGTCGGCGCGGCCGCCGACGGCGAGCAGGCGCTGCGGCTGGTGGCCGAGCATCAGCCCGACGCGATCCTGCTCGACCTGCACATGCCCGTGCTCGACGGGATCGGAGCCACCCGGCGGCTGACCGTCGAGCACCCCGGGGTCGCCGTGGTGGTGCTCACCACGTTCGCCGACGACAGCTCCGTCCTGGACGCCCTGCACGCGGGGGCGCGCAGCTACCTCACCAAGGACGCGGACCACACCGAGATCGCCAAGGCGCTGCACGCCGCGGCCGGCGGCCTCACCGTCTTCGACCCGCGCGTGCACGCCACGCTGCTCGCCGCCACGTCGGCGCCGGTCACGTCCGAGCCGGCCGCGCCGCCGCCTGACGGGCTGACCGCGCGTGAAGTGGAGATCCTCAGCCTGATCGCCAAGGGGATGACCAACCCGGAGATCGCCGCGCAGCTTTTCCTCAGCAACCACACGATCAAGACGCACATCAGCCGGATCTTCGCGAAGACCGGGTCGCGGGACCGCGCCGCCGCGATCGGGTACGCCCACCGGCACAATATCGGCTGACCAGAGATGGCAGGAGCATGAGCGAAAGCCCGCACCCGCTGGACCCGCTGACCGTCGGCGAGATCATCCAGGTCGCGGCGATCCTGCGGCGTGACCGCGGGGTTGCCGCTCCGGCCTGGCGGTACGCGGCGATCGAGCTAGTCGAGCCGGCCAAGGCCGCGGCCGCCGCGCCCGGCCGCGAGGCCACCGCCGTGTGCTGGAACCGCGAGGACGGCCAGGCATACCGGGGAACCATGTCGCTGGCCGCCGGGGCCGTGACCCGCTGGGAGCACCTGCCGGGCGTGTACCCGAACATGACCGTGGACGAGTGGCATGAGTGCGACGCGATGCTGCGGGCCCACCCGGCGGTCGTCGCCGCGCTCGCCCGCCGCGGCGTCACGGACATGTCGCTGGTGCTGATCGACGTCTGGGCGTACGGCGCCGCGCTGGTCCCCGAGCGCTACCGCGGCCTGCGGGTCGGGTGGGCCGACGTGTGGCACCGCAGCAGTGAGAACGGCAACCCGTACGCGCACAGCGTCAGCGGGATGCACCCGGTCGTCGACCTGAACCGCATGGAGCTGCTGGAACTCGAGGACAGCCCGCCGGGCGGCGCCGCGGCCGGGCCGTCCGGGGTGATGGGGGAGTACCTGCCCGAGCTCGTCCCGGTGCCGCTGCGCGAGGTGAAACCGCTTCAGGTCAGCCAGCCCGCTGGCGTGTCGTTCAGGCTGGAAGGCAGGCTGCTGTCCTGGCAGAACTGGGAGCTGCGCCTGGGGTTCACGCACCGCGAGGGCCTGGTCCTGCACCAGGTCGGGTTCCGTGACGGGGGGCGGCTCCGGCAGGTGGCGCACCGGATGTCGTTCGCCGAGATGGTCGTGCCGTACCGGGACCCGACGCCGGATCACTACCGCCGGACCGCGTTCGACATCGGCGAGTGGGGGCTCGGCTTCCTGACCACCTCGCTGGAGCTCGGCTGCGACTGCCTCGGCGAGATCACGTACCTGGACGCCGTGGTCCATGACTCCCGCGGCGAGCCGGTCACGATACCGAACGCGATCTGCATCCACGAAGAGGACAGCGGGATCGGTTGGAAGCACGTGGACGAGCGGGCCGGCAGCGCGTCACGGCGCGCCCGCCGCCTGGTGGTGTCGTTCCACGTCACGGTCGCGAACTACGAGTACCTCGTGTACTGGCGCTTCTACCAGGACGGCAGCATCGAGTGCGAGGTGCGCGCCACCGGGATCATGGTCACCTCGTACTTCCCCGAGGGCCGGCAGCCGCCCTACGGGACGCTGGTCGATGAGCGCACGTACGCGCCGTTCCACCAGCACTTCATCGTGGCCCGGCTGGATCTCGACGTGGACGGCCCCGCCAACACGGTGTACGCGACCGAGTCCGAGGCGGCCCGGGCCAGCGAGCAGGACCCGTACGGCCTTGGCCTGACGATCCGCAGTACCGCGCTGCGCACCGAGTCCGAGGGCGTGCAGGATTACGACTGGGGCGTGCAGCGGGGCTGGAAGGTCGTCAACGACAACGTCAGCAACGGCCTGGGCACACCGGTCGGGTACAAGCTGGTCCCGGCCGCCTCGTTCCCGCCGCTGATCGACCGCGCCTCCCCGGCGTTCCAGCGGGCCGAGGTGATCGGGCACACCCTCTGGGTGACCCCGTACGCCGCGAACGAGCGCTGGCCGTGCGGCGAGTTCCCGAACCTCAGCTCCCGCGACGCCGGGCTGCCCCGGTGGACCGCGCAGAACCGGTCCATCGAGAACACCGACGTCGTGCTCTGGTACGTGTTCGGGATCCACCACATCACCCGGCCAGAGGACTGGCCGGTGATGCCCGTGGACACGGTCTCGTTCTGGCTCAAGCCGTTCGGGTTCTTCGACCGCAACCCGGCGCTCGACGTCCCGCCCGCGCACCCCTGACGCAGAAGTTCACCGCCCGGCCGCCGCGCGCGGCCGGATCCGGGAGGCTTCGCTCACACCCTCATTGTCCTGGCTGAACGGTCAGCTCCGGCAGCGTCACCGTGACCGGCCGCATGCTGCCGTCCGGCGCCCACGCGATCAGTGCCACGTTGTGCTGCCCGGCGGGCAGCCGGGACAGGTCGAAGCTCGCCGTGCCCGCGCCCTTGATCGCAACGGGATCCTGCACGTTCCAGCCGTGCTGGCCGCGGGGAAGGACCCGGGCCACGGCGTAGACCTCCTGTCCGCGCCTGGCCGCGCTGACCGTGATCTCCACGCGGAGCGGGCCGGCCGGGGCGGCGGGCGGGGCCTTGGCTGCCGGCTCGGCGGTGACCACGTGGACCGGCGGCGCACCGGCGCTGCCGACGGTCACCGGGCCCACCTGGCTGCGGGGATCGATGAGCGTGACCCGGCCGATCCTGACCTCACCGCGCCCGGGGGCGCTCGCGGCGCTGGCTGCGGCGGGCTCCGCGGCGGCCCGGCGCGCCGCCCGCGAGGCGGGTCCCTCCGGTGCCGGCTCGCCCGCGGCGGGTTCGCCGGCAGCGGCCGACGCAGCGGCCGACGGCGCGGCCGGCCCGGGCGCAGCGGGCGGCGCGGGCGGCTCGGCGTCGGCGAGGCCCAGCTGGCCGCGCATCCAGGCGCAGATCTCCCGGCAGTCCCAGCCCGGCCAGGTGCGCCCTTCCTGCTCGGGCTCGACCTCGGTCCGCTCGACCTCGAGACGGCGCTCCCACCCGCCGTCGCCGGCCTGGCGCTGGGCGAAGACGACCGCGAACGATGCCGCCGGGTGCCAGTCCGACTGGTCCGCCGCAACCTCGCTGAGCCTGCTCCTGGCGTGGTCCTGCCACCGCGCGATCTGCTCGAGGGTCGGCCGCGGCCGCAGGTTCCGCATCGCCCGGTGGATGTCCCGCCGGTCGGCATGCACGAGCGCGCGGAGGGTCGTGATCTTGAGTTCCTCGGCCAGCACCCGGCGGTGCTTGTCCTGCACGTCCGGGATCGAGCTCAGATCGTCGGCGGCCACTGGATGCTCCTGTCGGCTGGCCACGGCCTAGACGAACTGGTACTCGCCGAGCCGCTCGAAACCGCTGGCGGCAAGGTGGCTGTTCGGATCCTGGCAGCCGCCGCAGCAGCGCAGCTCGAACCACGCCGCGACCTCGTAGACGGTCCCGCAGTACCCCGCCGGGATCACGTTGCCCGGCACCTCGACGGGCAGCTCGACGCACAGCGTCTGGCAGCCGGTCCAGTTGGGAACCTGGAGCACAGCCGGGTTGGGAAGGACCTGGGACAGGTTGAAGTCTTCTCCGGCGCCGATGGCGGTGAAGCCGACGTTGAAGCACCAGTGACCGCCGATGCAGCGCCAGAGCCGTCCCTCGAGTTCCACCCGGAAGCGGACCAGGAAGGGATCGCGCCGTTCGATGATGCGGTCATGCGGGTTGGGGGAGTCGGTGTCGAGGATCTCGGCGTGCCAGAACGCCTTCAGGTACCGCTCCGACGGCAGCTCGATCCTGGTGTGAGCGCGGTGCCAGTCGTCTTCGCCTGGCCAGCACTGGCGGCCGCATGGGGGCCCGCACTCCGGGGGCTTGCACCGGGGACGGCACTCGGCACCGGTGGCCGTGGCCGGAGTGGCCGTGGTGGAGGTGGTCGTGGCTGGAGCGGCCGTGGCTGGGGTGGTCGTGGCCGGAGTGGCCGTGGCCGGGGTCGTCATGCTCGGTCTCCTTCGGGCGTGGTGACAAATAGCGTGGCCCGTAAATGGCTTCCCTGCATCGTGCGCTCAGCTGCTGAAGAGACCCTTTAACTGGCGCTCAATCGCGAATTATTAAGCGCAAAATCTCGATGCTGCGGACTCATTAAGCGCACGATGCGGGCGCGGGTTTCAATGGGTCGCCGCCCGGGCGTCGCGCGAGCCCGCTTTCCATGATCATGGGTGCGCCTGGATTGGTGCCGTACCGGTCGTCGATCAACCACGATCATGAACTGGCGCCGTGTCTCAAGGGTTGCGGACCGCCCGGCCGGGCGCGGATGCGGGCTAAACGCGGGAGGTAAGGGTGCGGAGCAGCTCGATGGTGTCCGCCCCGGGAGACACGCCCAGCTCATCACGCAGGGCATCCGAGCAGAGCTGGTACTGCCGGCTCACGAGCTGCTGCTGGTTCTGCAGGGCGTAACAGCGCATCAGGAGCCGGTGCGCCGGCTCACAGCACTGGTCGGCGGTGAGCGCGAGCTGGCCGAACTGCACGGCTGCGGCGAGATCCCGCTGCTCCAGGTGGATTTCGGCCAGGACCTCGACGGCTTGCAGGTACAGCTCCTTGAGGCGGCGCTGCTCGGGGAGGTACCAATCGCCGTCCCTGTCGTCTTCAAAGAGCGGCCCGCGGTAAAGGCGCACCGCCCGCAGATAGGCGTCGACCGCCTGCCCGGGATGCCCGCCGCGCCGGGCCCGCTCGGCGCTCTGCAGCGTGGTCAGGAATTCGGTCCGGTCGATCCACCACATGAGTTCGGGATTCGGCAGGTAGCACCCGTCCTTGTAGAGGATGTACTGAACCCTCCTGCCGTACTGGTCGAGGGTGTTCCGCAGGCTGTAGAGCGCGGCGTTGAGGTTGTTGCGGGCAGAGCCGGCGCTGTGGTCCGGCCACATGAGTTCCATCAGCACCTCACGGCGCACAGGCCGCCCGATCTGCACGATCAGATACTCGAAGACGGTCCGCGCCTTGAGGCTGTTCCACCGCAGGATGCGGTGCCCGGCGACGGTTAAGGCCAGCGGCCCGAGCACGCAGGCCGCCACCTCGGCGTCGGGGATGGCGGACTGCTGCAGCGGCACCGGCCCGGTGCCCGTGACCGGAGGGGCCGGCGCCGCGCGCGCGGCCCGGGTGCCAGCCTTCTCGGCGGCGGAGCCCGGGCCGCGCAACCACCAGCGCCGGCCGCGTCGGCCTTCGGCGCGCTGCGCGGCTGAGACCGTCAGCGGCGCGGCCTCGTCCTGGGCTGCCATGATGTGCCGCTCCCAGCTCGCAAGCAGGGCCTCAATCCCTTGCCGGACCTCCCGGGCCAGCAGGCGCTGAGCCCGCGCGGCCGAATCGAGCTCCGAGGCAATTCGCAGCTGCTCGGCGCCGGACACGCAGAGCTGGCGCAGCGTATCAATGGTCGTTGCCGAGCTGGCGCCGCGCAGGCTGCCGAGCATCTGCTCGGCAGCCCCGAACTGTTCATTCAGCACCAGCCGCCGCAGCTCCGCGACGGCGGCCAGGGTCACCGACCCGCCCGGCGCGCGGTAGCGGGCCGGCAGGAACGGCACGGGCGTGTGGTCGCTGTCTGATTCCATCGGCGTCGTCACCGGGTTTCAGGCAGGGATGCCGCGGGCGAGGCTGCTAGCCCGGGTATCCCCTCGGCCCCCTCTGAGCCGATCCCCAAGGTGTGGCTTCATCGTGTATTGAGGCCCGATGACCGTCAAGGAATGCTCTTGATATCTACATCAGATATCCACACCTTTTCCAGGAAACCTCCATATCTAAAAGACAATCCGGGACAGATCCCCACTAAGACCATTCTCAACTGCGGAGGTTAGGCGTTCCGCCGCCGGGCCTTCCGGGGCGGCGAGGGGCAGATCAGGCCAGGCTGAACTGCAGCCCGGTGTGACCGGCCGGCACGGTGACGCCGGCTCGCCCGATGATCTCGCTCTCGGCATATACCCAGAGCAGCAGGTTCGGCGGCTGCCCCGACCGCGGTGCCCGGTAATGCGGCTGCCCCGACCGCGGTGCCCGGTAATAGAGCCGCTGCGGCGGCGCTCCGCCTTGTGGCACGGGCACGGACGACTGGTAACCGGACCGGGCAAGCTGGCCGGTAAGGGAGACCAGTACCTCGGGCCAGTGGCCGCGCCGGACGGTGATAAGCGTCAGCCGCGGCGTATTCAAGCCCTCGCCGAACGTCTGCCGGAGTACCCGCCCCTTCGTCAGGCCGAGCTGCCGCGCCACACGGAGATACCTCCGCCGTTGACGCCTGTCCAGCGCGATCAGCTGTGCGGCCAACATGGCGGCGCCCAGTAAGCCGAGGGCGGTACGAACCGGGTTCCTTGCAGCGGCTCGGGCGACCTCACCAACCCTCCCGCACCGTGGCATAACGTGCCTTCCCGCCGTGTCCGCCACGATACGAGCGTGTCATGGCTGCCCGGGCCCCGCCCAGGTACAGTACCGCTGACTTAAGCCCTGCTGGCGGGGCGCGGTCTGGTGGCTGCCCCGTCAGCCTGCGGGCACCCGCCCTGGTGCTGCCTCCGGCACTCGGCCGCGGTCCGGGCTAGGGTGGGCCCGTGGCTGAGCGACTGATCACTGATCGCCTTGTGCTCAGGACGTGGCGGGCCGACGACGCCGCCGCGGCGCTGCCCGCCTATGGCGAGGCCGAGGTCGCGCGGTGGCTGGCTCCCGCGATGGACCGGGTCCCCGACGAGGCGGCGATGCGGCTGGTCCTGCAGCAATGGGCGGCCGAGGACGCGCGCTTGCTCTCGCCGGCGGGCCGCTGGGCGGTGGAGCTCAGGGAGAACGGCCTGCTGATCGGCGGGGCCACCCTGCTGCCGTTGCCGCCCGACGACGAATTCGAGGTCGGCTGGCAGTTCCGCCTGGATGCCTGGGGCCACGGCTACGCGACCGAGACCGGCCTTGCCCTGGCGCGGTGGGCGTTCGAGCAGGGGATCGAACAGGTCATCGCGCTCGTGCGGCCCGCCAACGCACGGGCCGTGGCGATGGTGGGCCGCCTCGGGATGCAGTGGGTGGGCGAGACCGAGAAATATCACAACCTGCGGCTGCAGCAGTACCGCCTGCGCCCGGCGGACCTGGACGCGACGGCGTAGCCCTGGCCGGCGGTCAGGGCGCCTGCGCCGCCGCCTGGTCGAGCCCGAGCGCGGCCCAGACCCGGGATACGGTCCCGGGCAGGTCATCGGCCCTGGCGCCGCCACCCTGGGCGAAGCTGGCGCTGCCCCCGCCCCGTCCGCCGGTCACGGCCAGCACCCGGTCCAGCACCTCGGTCGCCGGGATCTGCGCGGCCAGGGCGTCGGGCACGCCGACCCCGGCGCGCAGCAAGCCGTCCTCGGCAGCGGGCAGCAGCACGACCACCGCGTCGAGCTCGCTGCTCAGCCGCCGCGCAAGAGCGGGCAGGTCGGGCGGCTCGATGTCGGGGTCGCTGACCACGAGGTAGCGACGTCCCGACCGGTCGGCGCGCACCGCGCTGGCCAGGGACTCGGCGCCGATCCGCCGCTGGCGTGCCCGGCCCGGCCGGGTGGCCAAGGCCTCGACCCGGGACGGCAGCTGATCGACGGAGACCCGCAGCCGGGCTGCCAGGGCCCGGAGCAGCCTGTCGCGCTCCAGCGTGCGCCGCACGGCGGCGTCGCCGGTGACCGCCTCGATCCGCCGGACCCCGGATCCGATGCTGCCCTCGCTGACAATCAGGAACAGGCCGATCTCGGCCGTGCCGTGCACGTGGGTCCCGCCGCACAGCTCGGTGGAGAAGCCGCCGAACGACACCACCCGGACGTCCTCGCCGTACTTCTCGCCGAAGAACGCGATGGCCCCGTCGCGGACCGCGTCCTGATAGGGCCTGACCACGGTCGTTCGCCCGGCGTTCGCCAGCACTTCGGCGTTGACCAGCCGCTCGACCTGATCGGTCTCGTCCTGCGAGAGCGCCCGCGGGTGCAGGAAGTCGAATCGCAGCCGGTCCGGGGCAACCAGAGATCCGGCCTGGCGTACGTGATCGCCCAGGACCTGGCGCAGCGCCGCGTGCAGCAGGTGGGTCGCCGAGTGGTTCCGCATGATCGCCCGCCGCCGCGGGGCGTCGACGGCGAGTTCCACGGTGCCGCCCTGGCGAAGCACACCCTCGGTGACATGAACCACGTGAACGTGACGTCCCTCGGCGCCCTGGGTGTCGGTAATCCTGCCCGACAGCCCGGGCGCGCTGATCTGGCCCGTGTCGCCTACCTGGCCGCCGCCTTCGGCGTAGAACGGGGTCTGGTCGAAGACGACCAGGCCGCTCTCGCCCTCGGTCAGCGCGTCGGCCACGCCGTCGATCCCGGCCAGGGCCTGGACCTGCGCGGTCGCGGTGAGCTGCTGGTGGCCGAGGAACCTGGTCGGCGGCAGGTCCAGGACGGCGATGGCGTCGAGGTGCGGCCCGCCAGGCGCGTCGGGACTGTGGCTCAGGCCGGTCCCGGGAGTCAGGCGCGGGCCGGGACCGCGGGAGAGCGCGCGGTGCTCGGCGAACAGCTCGGCGAACCGCCGCTCGTCGAGCCGGCCGCCCCGCTCGGCGGCGAAGTCCCTGATCAGGTCCGCCGGCATGCCGTGGGTGGCGAACAGCGTGAACGCCTCGTCACCGGTGATCTCGAAGCCGGGGCCGGTGGCCAGCGCGTCGAGCCGGTCCAGGCCGCGGCGCACCACGCCGCCGAAGTCGCGCTGCTCGCGGGCGAGCAGGTCCATCGTGCGGTCGCGGCTCGCGGCGAGCTGCGGGTACGAGCCGCGCATCCGGTCGATCACCGCGGCGGCCACGTCGCGGAGGTCGAAGTCTGCCGCGCCGGCCTGGGCCGCGATCGCGATCGCCTTCCGCAGCAGCCGGCGCGGGATGTAGCCGCGGCCCTCGTTCGACGGGACGACGCCCTCGCTGAGGATGAACGTCGACGCCCGGACGTGGTCGGCGACGATCCGGATCTGCCGCTGGCCGGCGGCGGACCCGGCCAGGGCGGACTCCACGGCCGCGACGACCGGGGTGAACAGGTCCGTCTCGTACGCCGAGCCTTGGCCCTGCAGCACCATGGCCATGCGCTCCAGGCCGGAGCCGGTGTCCACGCTGGTGAACCGGAGCGGCTCCAGGCCGCCGCCGGGGAGCCGGTTGAACTCCATGAACACCCCGGCGTTCCAGATCTCGATGTACCGGCCCGCGCTGTCGAACTCGCCGCCCGGCCGGTAGGGCTCGCCGTGCCCGGCTCCGGTGTCGTAGAACACCTCGGTGCACGGCCCGCACGGCCCGGTGTCTCCGGCCGACCAGAAGTTGTCCTCCGCGCCCAGGTACACGATGTGGTCCCGGGGCATCCCGACCCGCTCCCACGCCGCCGCCGACACGTCGTCCGGGGCGATGCCGAGCGTGTCGTCGCCGCCGAACACGGTCACGTACAGCTCCGGCACGCCGAACCCGAAGCCCTGCGTCAGCAGTTCGAAGGCCAGCTCGACCGCGCGTTCCTTGAAGTAGTGGTCGATCGACCAGCTGCCCAGCATCTCGAAGAACGTCAGGTGGTGCCGGTCGCCGACCTCGGAGATGTCGATCGTGCGCACGCACGGCTGCACGTTGCACAGGTCCGGCGCCGGGGGCAGCGCCTCGCCGAGGAAGTACGGCTTGAGCGGGGCCATGCCCGCGTTGATGAACAGCAGCGTCGGGTCGTTGGCCGGGACGACCGAGGCGGCCTCGATCCGCGCGTGCTGCCTTTCGGTGAAGAATCGCAGAAAGGTGTCGCGGATCTCGTCGCTGCTGAACCGGCGCGTCATGCGGCAAGGCTGCCAGCGTCGGCGCGACACCGGCCACCGGTTTTCCGTTGCCGGCCCATGCTGCATGACCGGCGTTGCAGTGGGCTAGAGCGAGACCTGGCCGGTCACGCACGTGACCGTGCCGCCGCCGACCCAGATCGTGCCGTCGGCGTCGCGGGACACGTGCACCCGGCCCGCGCGCCCGAGCGCCGTGCCCTGGCTCGCCACGTACGGCGCCGTCGCCCGGCCGGTCCGCAGCAGCCACTCGGCGACCGACGCGTTAAGGCTTCCGGTCACCGGGTCCTCGCCGGTGCCGCCGTCCGTCGGGAAGAACGCCCGCACCTCGAACGCCTGCGGCGATCCCGGCGGGTACGGGCCCACGACGCCCAGGTCAAGGTCGGTCACCCCGGGGCGCAGCGCCAGCACCGCCTCGGCGCTGCGCAGCAGGACGGCCACCCAGCCGGGCCCGTTGTCGGCCCACTCGGCGTCCACGATGTCGGCGCGGCCGATGCCGAGTATCCCGGCGATGTGCTCCACGAGGGCCTCACCGGGCGGCCCGGACCGCAGCAGCGGCGGCGCGGCGAACGCCAGCCCACCGTCCGTGGCCCGCCGCACCCGGACCAGGCCGGCCCCGCACTCCTGCACGATCACGCCGTCCGCGGCGGGCGTGCCGCCCGCCGCGAGCCAGGCGTGGCAGGTGCCCAGCGTGGGATGGCCGGCGAACGGCAGCTCCTGGGACGCGGTGAAGATGCGCACCCGGTAGTCGGCGCCCGCGTCCGTGGGCGGTAGCACGAACGTGGTCTCGGACAGGTTCGTCCAGCGCGCAAAACGCTGCATGTCCGCGTCGGCGAGGCCGTCCGCGTCGAGCACCACGGCGAGCGGGTTGCCGAGGTACGGCGTGGCCGTGAACACGTCAACTTGCTGGAAGGCTCGCTGCACAGAAGCGAGTGTGTCACGGCGGCGGGCCGGCTGCCGCCGCAGGTGGACCAGGCTCCCCCCGGGCATGGGGGAGCCTGGTCCATGGCCAGGGCGCGCGGCCGTCCCTACCGTGATAGGCATTACGTTCGCGATCGATGAACCGGGGCGTGGAACAAGTGAGCACAGTGCCGATCCCTCAGGCGGCCGGCCGCGGGCCGGCCGGGTCCGGGCGCGCGGCCAGGTGGCGCCGCGCCCGCGCGGCAGCGCGGTGCGCCGGCGCGCTGCTGGCCGGGGGCTTCATCGCCCTCGCCGCCATCCCGGTGCTGGTCCTGGGGCTCGCCGCCCTGGTTCTGAGCCCGCTGGGCGACCTCGGCCTGCCCTTCCTCGCCGTCATGACCGGGCTGGTCCGGCCGCTGGCGCGAGCCGAGCGGCGCAGGGTCCGGATGGTCACCGGGGCCCCGGTGTCCGAGGCCTACCGGCCGCTGCGCGGATCGCTGACGTCCCGGGTGCGCACGCTGCTGTCCGACGTCGGAACCTGGCGTGACCTGGGCTGGCTGCTCCTGCAGATCGTGGCCGGGGGAGTGGGACTGGCGTTCCTGGCGGCGGCCGTGGTGGGACCGCTCTTCGTGGCCGTGGTGCCGTTCGACTTCCTGCGCGGGGCCGGGGACGGGAAGGTCCTCGATCTGCTGCCGCTCGGCGCGTTCTTCACCGCCGTCGGCTGGGTGGGATGCCGTCCGGTAGCGAAAGCTCTGGCCGCACTGTCCGCACAATCGCTCGCAGCCGACGATGCCGCCGTCCTGCGGGTGGAAATGGCGCACCTGGCCGAGACCAGGGACGAGACCGTCGACGCCAGGGCCGCGGAGCTGCGGCGCATCGAGCGGGACCTGCACGACGGGGCCCAGGCCAGGCTGGTGTCGCTGACCATGAGCCTCGGCATGGCCGAGGAGGAGTTCGACCGCGACCCCGGGGCGGCCCGCCAGCTCGTCACCGAGGCCCGCGCCTCGGCCAGGACGGCCCTGAACGAGCTGCGCCACCTGGTCCGCGGCATCCACCCGCCGGTGCTGACCGAGCGCGGCCTCGGCGGCGCGGTCGAGGCGCTCGCCCTGGCCAGCGCCGTGCCCGTCGAGGTGGACGTGGCGCTGGACGAGCGGCTGCCCGCGCCGCTGGAGTCTGCCCTGTACTTCGTGATCGCCGAGGCGATGGCCAACATCGGCCGCCACTCCGGGGCGACCTGGGCGTTCGTCAGGCTCTGGGAGGAAAACGGCAAGCTGCGGCTGATGGTGCACGACGACGGGTGCGGCGGGGCCGACCCGGCCCGTGGCAGCGGCCTGCGCGGCATCGGGTCGCGCCTGGCCGCGTTCGACGGCAAACTGACGCTGAGCAGCCCGGCGGGCGGGCCCACGGAGCTGTTCGCCGAGCTGCCCTGCCGCCCGTGACGTCCGTCGTCGTCGTCGAGGACCTGCTGCTGCTGCGGGACGGCCTGATCCGTCTGCTCAGCACCAACGGCCTGGACGTGGCGGCCGCCGTCGACACCGGGCCCGCGTTCCTCGAGGCGATCGACGCGCACCGGCCGGACGTCGGCCTGGTGGACGTGCGGCTGCCGCCGACCTTCACCGACGAGGGCCTGCGCACCGCGATCGAGGCGCGGCGCCGCCATCCCGGCTTCCCGGTCCTGATCCTGTCCCAGTACGTCGAGCAGCTCTACGCACGCGAGCTGCTCTCCGACGGGGCCGGCGGCGTCGGTTACCTGCTCAAGGACCGGGTCGGCGACGTCCGCCAGTTCGTCGACGCTGTCCAGCGCGTCGCCGGAGGCGGCACCGCGATGGATCCCGAGGTGATCTCGCAGATCCTGGCGCGCGGGGCGGCGCGGCGGTCCCCGCTCGCCGAGCTGACGCCGAGGGAGCGCGACGTCCTGGCGCTGATGGCCGAGGGCAGGGCAAACGCCGCGATCGCGCGCCGCCTGACCGTGACGACCAAGGCCGTCAGCAAGCACATCGCCCGGATCTTCGACAAGCTGGGCCTGGAGCCGTCCGACGACGACCACCGGCGGGTCCTCGCCGTGCTGGCCTACCTCAACTCGAACGGCTGACGCAGGCGTGCCGGGCCCGGCCACCCGGCCCCAGCCGGCCCGCTGGCCAGCGGGCGGTCACCCCCTGGGTGCCGAGCCGAGCAGCCGCCCGAGCTTGGAGGCAGAGCTGGACGGCCGTGCACCCGCCGCGAGCAGCCGGGACCTCGCCGCGGCGAGGATCTCAGGCCCGCCGGACACGAGCTCCACCTCGACCTCGCGCCAGGTCACCGGGCCCGCCGGGCATTCGCCGAGGCCCGGAATCCGGCCGGTCACCAGGTCGTCGGCCACCTCGGCCAGGGTCGCGCCTTCCGCGCTGACCAGGTTGCGCACCGTGCGCCGGGTCTCCAGCACGGCGACCACCTGCAGCGGGCGGCCATCGGCCCAGCTCGACACCAGCTGCGCAAGCTCCGGCGGCACGCCCGCGGCTTCATCACCGAGCGGCGCCTGCAGCTCGCGCCTGCTGTCGGCGCCCACGGGCAGCTTGAGGTGCCAGCCCGCGTCCGCGCCGCCGGTGCGGCGCCGCAGGGTGATCCTGGCCTCGGCCAGGCGCAGGTCGCTGGTGTCGTAGTAGTTCGCGGTCAGCAGCCTGACCTCGGGTTCGGTCACCCGCTGCCCCGCCGCCAGGCCGCCCAGGTCGGGCAGCACGAAGTCCGGACTGACCTCAAGCTTCACCTCGGTCTCGAGGTGCTCGGTCACCTTGCTGCCCATATCTGTGAGGCTACGGCATCGGGCGGCCCGGGGCAGACGGCCCGCCGCCGGGAGCCGGGTGCCGCCAGGGCCGGGCGCCGCCAGCGTGTTCACTCGCGCGCGGCCGATCACGGTGCGACACTTGCCGTGACGTTCCGTGCCCTGGGCGGATCATTGAAGACGGGGGAAATGATGGGCCTCATCACGGAGCGTGGCAGTGCTGCCGACGGCTATGCGTCGGTGACGGTCCCGCCCGCGCCTGGCGAGGCCGCCGGGAGCGGCGCTGCCATGCTGCACCGCCGGTCGGCGCTGCCGAGCAGGCGCTCCGTGCTGTACCTGCGCTGCCAGCCGGACACGTTCGTGCCGGAGGACCTGGTGAGCTGGTACACCGAGCGCGGATTTCACTTCTGGGTCGCCGACCTGCGCCCGCAGGACGGGCAGCGTGCCCGGGCGCCGCGCGGGCGCCGGGCCCGGGCCGAGCGCTTCGCCAGGCTGGATGCCGCCTCCCGGCACCTGCGGGAGGCCGAGGGCATGGACATGATCGTCGTGACCGCGGACGCCGCCGGCGCGGTCACCGCCGCCGAGTGGTGCGACGCCCGCCGCGACGCGGCCTGCGCCGACGCGCTGATCCTGTCCGGCCCGGCGTTCGGCCGCCGGCTGCGGCGGGGTCTGGACATCGCCTGCCCGGTGCTGGTGCTCAGCCCGGCCGGAGAGGGCGCCGGGGGCCGCGCGCCCCGGGGCAAGCAGGACGCTGCCATCCAGCTCGGCCCGCACGTGACGTGGCTCCGCCTGCAGTCCGGGCTCGGCGGGCACGCTCCCGGGGAGCCCGGCAGCGGGGAGGCACCGCAGGCGGCGGATGCCGACCGTCGTCAGTTCTTTGACGAGATGGGCCGCTGGCTCGGTGCCTACATGTACGGCGACGTCCGCGATCAGCTGCTTTGACCACTCCCGCCCTCGCCGCGGCGGGCGGCGGGGCCGGCGGTCAGCCGCTGACGGTGACCGACACGCTCGGGTAGCCGCTGGCTCCGTTCGGCGGGGGCGGTGCCTGCAGCGCGGTCTGCGTGTACCCGGTCTTGTCCGTGGCCCGCGCCTCGATCACGTGCCCGCCCGGCGTGGCATCCCAGTACCACGCCCACTGCCGCCAGCAGTCGATGTCCGGGACCGCGGCCAGGCGCGCCTCGTTCCATGGGCCGTTGTCTACCCGGACCTCGACGGCCTCGATGCCCTTGTGCTGGGCCCAGGCAACGCCGGCCACGGCCGTGCGGCCCGGCGACAGCACTGCCGTGCCGGAGGGCACGTCGATCCGCGACTCGGTCTTGATCGGCGCCTGCTGAGCCCAGCCGTTTCCCGGCTGCGCCCAGTACGCGACCTCCGCCCACGTCGTCACGTTGATGTCGGTGATCCACTTGCACGCGGACACGTACCCGTACAGACCGGGAACGACCATGCGCACCGGGAACCCGTGCTCTACCGGGAGCGCGGTGCCGTTCATCGCCACCGCAAGCATCGCGTCCCTGCCGTCCATGGCGGTCTGCACCGGGGTACCGGAGGTGAAGCCGTCAACCGAGGTGCACAGCAGCTGCTCTGCCCCGGCCCGGATGCCGGCCTCCCGGAGCAGGCTGGCGACGCTCGCGCCGAGCCACAGCGCGTTGCCCACGTACGGGCCGCCGACCGTATTGGAGACGCAGGTCAGGGTGATGTAGTCGGCGGTGAGCGGGCGCCGGATCAGCTGGTCGAAGGTGATCGTGAGCTCCCGCGCCACCATGCCGTGGATCCGCAGCTGCCAGCTGGACGGCGGCACCTCGGGCAGCACGATCGCGGTGTCCACCCGGTAGAACGAGGCGTTCGGCGTGATGAACGAGCTCAGGCCCGGTATCGCCAGGTTGCTCCCGGCGGGCAGCGGCGGCGCGGGGTGCGCGGGCGCGGGCAGCCGCAGCGCCCCCCGTGCCTGCGCGACGCTGGAATGCTCCGCGAGCAGGCGCCCGGCCAGGCCGGCCACGGCCGCAGTCCCAGCGACGGTAACGCCGGTGACCAGGAAGCTCCTGCGCCCGGTCCCCGCTGCGGGGGCCGGGCGTCCGGGCCTGAACGCGCCGCCTGCCTCCGGCCGGGCCGCGCCGGGTGAGCCGGGCTCCGGGGCGTCCGGCACCGGCGGCGGCCCGGCATAGGGCAGCGCCTCGGCGTCCCCGCGGTGCGCGGCCGGCGCGAGCGCGGGCACGGCCGCCGGGGCGGCGCGGACGAGCAGCCTCAGCGCGGCGACCGCAGCCGCCCCGCCGATCAGCGTCGGCAGCGCGTAGCCGGCCGAGGCCGTCGGGCGGGTCAGGGCGGCCGCGAGGCCGATCGCGGTGAACACGGCCAGGCCGGCCATCCCGTAGGCGAGCCTGCGCATGGCGAGCGCGCCGACGATCGCCGCGAAGATCGCCAGCACCGCGAGTATCCCGCTGACCAGCACCACCTTGTCATGCGAGCCGAAAGCGGAGATCGCGAAGTTCTTCACCGGGGGCGGGGTGAGGCCGATCGAGGCCTCGCCGACGGCGACGACCGGTGAGGCGTCGGGCGCCACGATCCCCGCCAAGAGCTGGCCGATTCCGAGGGCTACGGCGGCGGCAAGCAGCCCCGCGATCATGCCCCGGCCGGCTCGCGCGATGTCCATCTCGTTGGTCACACTAGTAATTCGGAGCAGACCACCGCGCGGTTTGGCCGGCGTTTTACGGCGGTCCGCCTGAGGGCGCGCGGCGCGGGCCAAAGGAGGATGCCTGGCGCAGACCCAAACCGCCGGGCGGTCGGCAACGAATCTAGGACGTGGGGAGCATGGCGCGAGGCCAGCGCAGGCCGCGGGGCGGCTGGGCCGGGCTGCCGGGTACGGCCGGGTCCCAGGCACCCAGCCCGGCGGGCACGCCGCGGGCCGGCGCGGCCCCCGGCCGGCCAGCCGACGAGCTCGGCGGCCTGCTGGCCCTGGTGGCGCGCGGGGACCGGGATGCCTACGCGGCCGTGTATGACCGCACGGCCGGGCAGATCCTCGGCATCGTGCTGGCGGTCGTCCGCGACCCGGCGCAGTCGGAGGAGGTCGCCCAGGAGGTGCTCCTCGACGTGTGGCGTTCTGCCTCGCGGTTCGACCCGGCGCTGGGCAGCGCGGCCGCCTGGATGATGACGCTGGCGCACCGGCGGGCCGTGGACCGCGTGCGCTCCGAGCAGAAGGCCGCCGAGCGCGAGCTGCGGGTCGCCACGGCGGCGATCGCCTACGACGAGGTGACCGAGGCGGTCGAGGCCCGGCTGGACCGGGAGCGGGTCCGGCGGTGCCTCGGCTCGCTGACCGAGCTGCAGCGGGAGTCCGTGACGCTCGCCTACTACGGCGGTTACACCTACCGCGAGGTAGCCGGGCTGCTCGGCGTCGCCGTCGGGACGGTCAAGACGCGGATGCGCGACGGTCTGATCAGGCTCCGCGACTGCCTGGGGGTCGAGTGAGCCAGGCACGGTACATCGAGGGGCGCTCCCGGTGCGCGGGCGGTGCGGCATGATGCGGCGCCGTGAGGACCCGCACACCCTGGCCGGGGCCTATGCGATGGACGCGGTGCCCGAGCCGGGCCGGGCCGCGTTCGAGCGCCACCTGGCCGGCTGCGAGTCATGCCAGGAGGAAGTACGCGGGCTCCGGGAGGCGACCGCCGCGCTGGCTGGCGCCACGGCGGTGCAGCCGCCCGCCGCGCTCAGGGACGCGGCGCTGCGGGCCGCCGCGCGGACCAGGCAGCTGACCCCGGCAGCCGCCCCGGCACCGGCACGGTGGCGGGCGCTGCTGCTGCGCCTGTTCCGCGGCTGGCGCCGTCCCCGGCTGGCGCTGGGCCTGGCCGCGGCCCTGGCTTGTGTCCTGGTCGCGGTGGCCGTCGTGGCCGGGGTATCCGCTTACGGGATGCACAGCAGGCTCGACGAGGCCCAGCGCCACGACCATGCGGTCGCGATGGTGCTCGGCGCGCCGGACGCAAAAATGATGACCGCGCGCGTGTCCACCGGGGGCACCGCGACCGTCGTCATGTCCCATCGCGAGCGCGCCCTGGTGTTCACCGCGGCCGACCTGCGCGTGCTGCCGTCCTCGGAAAGCTACGAGCTGTGGCTGATGGGACCGGCCAGCAGCCGGCCGGCCGGCATGATCAGCGTGTCCGCGCGGGGCAAGATGGTGGGCCCTATGGTGGTATCCGGCCTGTCGGCCGGTGACCGGGTCGGGCTGACCGTCGAGCCTGCCGCCGGGTCGCCGCAGCCGACGTCGCCCCCTGTCGTCATGATCGTGCTGGCCGGTTAGCGGTGCACTGCAGCGCCCGCCCGCACCTCGCAGTGCCCGCAGGCCAGGCAGTCCGGAGGAGGCGCTTCCCGATGGGTTCAGAGCCGGTGGCCGCGGCGGCCGCGGGGACGTGGAAGCTCGGCGATCTCGTGGTGAACCGGATGGGGTTCGGCGCGATGCGCCTGCCGCAGGACGGGCGGGCCCTGGTCTCCGGCGCGACGCCCAGCGACCGGGAGCGGGCCATCGCCGTCCTGCGCCGCGCGGTTGAGCTCGGGGTCAACCACATCGACACCGCCGCGTTCTACTTCTCGCCGCTGCGCTCGGCCAACGAACTGATCAACACGGCGCTGGCGCCGTACCCCGACGGCCTGGTCATCGTCACCAAGGTCGGGCCCGCCCGGGATGCATCGGGGGAGTGGGCGCCCGCGGCCCGGCCCGATCAGCTTCGCGGCCAGGTGGAGGAGAACCTGCGCCAGCTCGGCCGGGATCACCTCGACGTGGTGAACCTGCGGTACATGCCGAGCATGGAGTCGGTCGCCGAGCACTTCGGCGCCCTCGCCGAACTCCGCGACGCCGGGCTCATCCGGCACCTGGGCGTCTCCGGCGTGACGCCGCAGCAGCTCGCCGAGGCGCAGGCCGTCGCCCCGGTGGTCTGCGTGCAGAACCGCTACGGCATCGGAGCGAGCCGGGAAGGTCACGACTTCCTGGACGCCTGCGGGCGGCAAGGCGTCGCGTTCGTGCCGTTCTTCGCGGTCGCCGGGAAAGGGGGCGGGCGCGGCGCGGTAGACGGCGAGTACGACGAGGTCCTTGCCATCGCCGGCGCCCACGGCGTGACTCCGGCGCAGGTCCGCCTGGCCTGGACGCTGCAGCGCGGGCCGCACGTGCTGGCCATCCCGGGCACCGGCAACACCGGCCACCTGGCCGCGAACGTCGCGGCCGGCGCGCTGCGTCTTACGCCGGACGAGATGACCCGGCTGGAATCGCTGTCGGCTGCTGCCGCGGCGTAGCCTGGCTCGCACCGGCTGCACACGCACCCGGACCGCAGACTAAGTTGGGAAGCTGTGAAAGCATCTCCAGAGGCGCAGCTGCGGCTGCTTGAGCTTGCCGACCTGGACGCCGAGCTAAGCCGGCTCGAGAACCGGCGCCGGGGACTCCCGGAGCACGCCGAGCTCGCGCAGCTCGAGCGGCGGGACGCCGAGCTGCGCGACCTGGTCGCCTCGCTCGAGGCCGAGCAGGGGGACCTGAAGCGCGCGCTGGGCAAGGCCGAGGCGGACGTCGAGCAGGTGCGGACCCGCATCGACCGGGACCGCACGCGGCTGGACGCCGGGCAGGTCGGTTCGCCCAGGGAACTGGAGAACCTGCAGTCGGAGATCGAGTCGCTCGCCCGCCGGCAGTCCGACCTCGAGGAGATAGTCCTCGATGTCATGGAACGCCAGGAGACCGTACAGGCCAGGCGCGAGGCGGCCGTGTCTGAGCGGACGGAGATTGCCGCCTCTGTCGACGTCATCGCCGCGCGGCGGGACGCTGCGCTGGCCGAGATCGGGGAACAGGCAGGCAAGGCCGGCGACCGCCGGGCCGCCGTGGCCAGCGAGGAGCCGCCGGAGCTGCTCGGCCTCTACGAGCGGATGCGGGAGCAGCACGGAGGCGTTGGCGCGGCAGCGCTGCGCGCCGGCCGCTGCGAAGGCTGTCACCTGACACTGAACGCGGCGGACCTGAGGAGCATCAAGGCCGCCGACCCCGACGAGGTGCTGCGCTGCGAGGAGTGCCGCAGGATCCTGGTCCGGACTCCTGAGTCCGGGCTGTGAGCCGCAGGCTCGTCGTCGAGGCCGACGGCGGCTCACGGGGAAACCCGGGCCCGGCTGGCTACGGCGCCCTGGTGCGCGACGCGGTGACCGGCGAGATCCTCGCCGAGATCAGCGAAGGCCTCGGCACCGCGACCAACAACGTCGCCGAGTACTCGGGCCTGCTGGCCGGGCTGCGCCACGCGGCGGACCTTGCACCCGGTGCCGACGCCGAGGTGCGGATGGACTCAAAGCTGGTCGTCGAGCAGATGTCCGGCCGCTGGCAGATCAAGGACCCGAACCTGCGCGCACTGGCCCGCTCGGCCCAGGACCAGGCGCGGCGGCTCGGCCACGTGTCCTACGTCTGGGTGCCCAGGGAGCGCAACAGCCGCGCGGACCGGCTGGCCAACCAGGCGATGGACGCGGCGGCCGGCACCGGCCCGGGCGGCGCGGCCCGGCCGCGGCGGGAACGTTCAGGATCGAACGGAGAGGACACGGCCGAGTCGGCGGACTCCGCCGGGCCGTCAGCCGCCAGGGGCTGGGGGCCGGCGCGGGGCGCGGCGACAACCACGCTGCTGCTGCGGCACGGTGAAACCGCGCTCTCCACCGAGCGCCGGTTCGCCGGGCGGGGCGACATCCCGCTGACCAGCGCCGGCCTCGCACAAGCCGCGGCGGTGGCCGAGCGGCTGGCGGCCCGGGGCGGCATCGACGCGATCGTGACCTCGCCGCTGGCGCGGGCGCGGCAGACGGCCGAGGCGGTGGCCAGCGCGACCGGCGCGCCGTTGCAGGTCGACGACGGCCTGGCCGAGACCGACTTCGGCAAGTGGGAAGGACTCACGTTCGCGGAGGCGTCGGAACGGTGGCCTGACGAGATCGCCGCCTGGCTCCGCGATGCGGGCGCCGCGCCGCCCGGCGGTGAGAGCTTCGCCGCGGTCGGGCGGCGCGTCAACGCCGCGCTGGACCGGCTGCTCGCCGGGCACCCGTCCGGCACGCTGCTCCTGGTCAGCCACGTCACCCCGATCAAGACGCTGGTGTGCCGGGCGGTGCTCGCGCCGTCCGCCGCCCTGTTCCGCCTGCACCTGGACGTGGCCTCGCTGTGCGAGGTCGCCTGGTTCGCCGACGGCCCGGCGGTGCTCAGGTCGCTCAACGACACCGCGCATCTGGGCCCGTCCCGCCGGTAGCGGCATATCCTGGGAAGCGCAGCGGGCGAGCTGGCCGGGCGGCCGCGGCGACGCTGATTTCGGGCGGCGCCGAGGAAGGTCCGGGCTCCGCAGGGCAGGGTGGTCGGTAACGCCGACCCGGGGTGACCCGCGGGAAAGTGCCACAGAAAACAGACCGCCCCCGGATTCGTCCGGAGGTAAGGGTGAAACGGCGGTGTAAGAGACCACCAGCGCCCGGAGTGATCCGGGCGGCTCGGTAAACCCCACCCGGAGCAAGGTCAAAAGGGGGACGCGCAATCGTCTCCTGCGCGAGTGCTTGAGGGCGGCCCGCCCGATGCTCGCGGGTAGACCGCATGAGGCTGCCGGCAACGGCAGCCCTAGATGGATGGCCGCCGGCCCGCGGTAACGCGGGTGCACAGAACCCGGCCTACAGGCCAACTCGCCCGCTGCCTCGGCCAGCTCGGCGGGCGTGAGATGGGCCGTTACGGCCGGAGAAGCGCACCATGACTGGGGGTATCGTGTGCAGTGGCGGTTCCGGCCGCCCCTGGATCCGCGGGCAGAGCTTCAAGCTCACCGGCCGCATACGGCGATGACCCATACGACTGGTCTTTGTGGTCTTCCCGCCCGATGCCGCGGATCCTCGGGCATGTGGAAGGACTGCCATGCCTGATCAGCCGCGTCCGCTTCCCGCGCAGCCGAACCTCCGTTACCTGAAACTGGAAGCCAGGCGCCGCCTGGCCGCCGGCGAGTTCAGCACCCTGCATGACGCTCAGCTGGCCATCGCCCGCGAGCACGGCCAGCCGAGCTGGACCGCGCTCAAGCAGCTCATCGAAAGCCGGCTCGATGAGCTTGGGCGTCCCGCGCTCGCGCAGCTGCGGTGGGTGATCTCCCGGTTCGGCGGTGCTGACACGCCGGGCTGGCCGGCTCCCGCCGGCGGTGAGCTGCGCGAGCACCTCACCGGCAACCTCCTCGATACGTACCTCGGCCAGGACGCGACCGGCAAGGCGGTGACGGCGCTCGCCCGCCTGGCCGCGCACTGGCGCGAAGGGCTCGTGATCATCGAAGACGACCCGCTGCACCTCCGCGCCCGGCTCAGCGGCTGGCTGTTGCAGGCCGACGCGGAGCCCGAGCCGCCGCACCGGCTGACCGGCCTGCGGATGACTCTGGTCGGGGCCCAGGTGACCGACGAGCGCGTGGCGGCGCCGCCTGTGTCCGGCTCCGGCACGGTTCCGGCTGCGGCGGCCGAGGCCGCGGCGACGGCGTTCGGGGAGCTGGGCCTGGCCGGGCTCGCCCTGGCTGGCGGCGCGCCAGGCGGGGCCGGCTGGGCGATCACGCGCGGCTGGGCCGACCTGGAGCGGCCCGAGCCGTTGCGCCCTGGTCACCGGTTCCCCGCCTACGGGATCACCAGGCTCATCACCGCCGTCGCCGTGCTGCGGCTCATCGCCGACGGGCGGGTGGGGATCGACGATCCGGCGAACGATCACCTGCGCGCCGCGCGGCTCGCCGACGATGCCGTCACCGTCCGGGAACTGCTCAGCCACGCCGGCGGAGTGGATGTCCCCGCCCCCGGCAGGCGGTACGCCAGCACCGCCCCCAGCCTGCTATCACTCTACGGCCCGGTGCTGCCGTGCACCCGCGGCCGGGCCAGGGGACAAGCCCCCGGCGACTACGCGGCCCTCTGGCAGCTGATCGCCGATGTCACCGGCTCGGACTACGCCACGGCCGTCACCTCGCTGGTGCTCGGCCCGCTCGGCATGACCGGCTCGTCGTTCCCGGCCGGCTGGCCGCACGAGGACCCGGACGCGGTCA
>Ga0335075_10003306_pt1 | contig 25608 bp, 17 predicted proteins | sample Lox_Sample_24_FD_206723 | JGI IMG/M metagenome (GOLD analysis project Ga0335075, IMG submission 206723) | Soil microbial communities from Loxahatchee National Wildlife Refuge, Florida, United States - Lox_Sample_2.4 | ecosystem: Environmental > Terrestrial > Soil > Wetlands | place: USA...
GGCTATCGCCGCCGAACGCCCGGGTGGCCGCCTGTGGCAGCTGCCGCCGCCGGGCGCGGGACGGCCCCGGCGTGCCGCCGGACCGGTCCAGCGTGGCGGGGTGCTCGGTCGCCGCACGCCGAACTGGCCGGCTCGGCGGCTCAGGCTCACCGCGGCGGCGGCGGCGGTGGCCGCCGCCGCCGTAGCCATCGCGCTGGTCGCCGTGCCGAGCCATGGCCAGCCACGCACTACGGTCCGGCCCAGCACCCGTCCCGCCCCGGCTCGGCCAAGCACCCAGCAAGAGCCGGCCACGGTCGACGTTGCGGCAGCGCGCTTCCTGCGGCACGCCGCGGCGACTGCGCGGCTGCAGCACGCGAGCCCGCCCGGTCCCGACCAGTTCGTCTATACCGAGACAGAGGGCGCGGGAGGGACTGATAAGGACCAGCAGTGGCTGTCGACGTACGGCAACCGGAACGGACTCCTGCACAATGCGGGGCAGCGGAGTTACGTCGTGCCGCCATGCACGGTCGCCGAGACCCAGGTCGCTCAGAAGAGTCCGCCCGGGGTCTTGTTTCCTCGGACGTATCACTGCGCCGAGGCGGCTGGCTATCTCCCGTCCATGCCGGCTGACCCGCAAAAGCTGCTCGCCTATCTCTACAAGATCAGGATTGCTCAGCCTGGCGATAGCAACGGCACGAGCTGGGCGACGAACGACTTCGGCAAGGCAGTCGACTTCCTGATGTCGACGACTTATCTGCTGCCCGCGCAGCAGGCAGCCCTGTTCGAGCTGATGGCGCGGTTTCCCGGCTTCACCATCGTTCACGATGCGCGAGACGCGCTAGGGCGTGTCGGGGTGGCCATCGAGTGGACATATGACGGCAGCGCGGCCGAGATCATCCTCAATCCAGCGACATACGCCTACATGGGGGACCGGACATCGCCCGGACTCAGTTTCCAAGGTAACGAGTACGACGGCGATGCGCTGGTCAAGATCGCGTTCGTCAGCAAGGCGGGCGAGCAGCCCTGACGTGGCCGGCTCCGGGCCGTTCCTCGTGTCCGGGCCGGTTCTGCTTGCTCATCCGGGCGCGAGGGACGGCGCCGCTGCGCCTAGACTCGCCGGGGTGAGCCTGTCCATCGGCATCGTGGGCCTGCCCAACGTGGGCAAGTCCACCCTCTTCAACGCGCTGACCAGAGCCAACGCGCTCGCGTCCAACTACCCGTTCGCGACCATCGAGCCGAACGTCGGCATCGTGGGCATCCCCGACCCGCGGCTTGAGGCGCTGGCCAGCCTGTACGACTCGGCCAGGATCGTCCCGGCCACGGTCACGTTCGTGGACATCGCCGGCCTGGTCCGCGGCGCCTCGCAAGGGCAGGGGCTCGGTAACCAGTTCCTGGCGCACATCAGGGAGACCGACGCGATCTGCCAGGTCGTCCGGGTGTTCACCGACCCGGACGTGAGCCACGTCGACGGCGACGTGTCGCCGGAACGGGACATCGAGACCGTGGTGACCGAGCTGATCCTGGCTGACCTGCAGACCATGGAGAAGGCGGTGCCCCGGCTGGTCAAGGAGTCGAAGTTCGCCAAGGACCCGGCGAAGCTCCGCGCTGCCGAGGCGGCCCTCAAGGCGCAGCAGGTCCTCGACGGCGCGACGACGCTGTTCGCCGGGGCCGGCCCCGCCGGGATCGACCTCGCCGACGTGCGCGAGCTGCAGCTGCTGACCGCCAAGCCGTTCGTCTACGTGTTCAACTCCGACGAGCCGGAGCTTGCCGACAAGGCGCTGCGGGACCGGCTCGCCGCGCTCGTGGCGCCCGCCGAGGCGGTGTTCCTCGACGCGAAGACCGAAGCCGAGCTTGCCGAGCTGCCGGAGGACGAGGCGGCCGAGCTGCTGGCCGGGCTCGGGCTCGGCGAGCCCGGGCTGGCTCGGCTCGCCAAGGCCGGCTTCGCCGCGCTCGGCCTGTCCACGTTCCTGACCGCCGGCCCGAAGGAGGCGCGGGCCTGGACCATCCGGGCCGGGGCGACCGCGCCGGAGGCGGCAGGGGTGATCCACAGCGACTTCCAGAAGAAGTTCATCAAGGCGGAGGTCGTCTCCTTCGACGACCTGATGGCGGCCGGGTCCGTGGCCGCGGCGCGCGCCGCGGGCAAGGCCCGCATCGAGGGCCGGGACTACGTCATGCGCGACGGCGACGTCGTCGAGTTCCGTCATGGAAGCGCATGAGAAGGCTGTGACCGGCACCGCGCGCCGCCGCCGGGAGCTGGGACCAGGCCTACGTGCCAAGCGGCTCTGGCCAGCCGGTCACCTGACCGGTGCCCCTCGCAGTGATGGCGCGGCCGGGCCGGATCCGTGTGTTCGTTGCCAAACCCGTGGTGGATAGGTGTGCGAACTTTCCTGACTGCGCTGGCGCGATCTCCGCGGGTGGCGAGAGTAGTTCGGCCCCGACCCTGGTAACCGGCGTCGCGGCCGACCGGGAGCAGCCGCTTCGCTGACATCCGGCCAGAAGACTTCCTTACCACCCGCTTAGCCACCAGGCCGCGGACGTTGTCATGGGTCGTGACCCCGGTTCTTGCGCTCTGGCGGCACGCCACCGGCGTTGTGCCGCTCCACCACCCGGCCGACCGTCTTATGTGCCTGCCGCAGGTCTCCGCGGCACTGCGGTAGCTGCCTGCCTTCCGGTAGGCGGCCAGCATGTCGATCGTGACGTCGCGTTCTTAATTGAAGCCCAGTGCGGTGATCGGTGCTCTGGCTGACACCGACAGCGTCAGCGCACGGAGTCTCCGGGCCATGCCGGAACACGCGAGGAACGACGGCCAAATACGGGACATGGATCCGGCCGCCACTGGACTTTCTCATGGCCACGGATATCCCGGTATGAGGGGCTCGACTAGGAAGCCCCGGCCTTCCCGCTGGCCCCGCGATCTCGGATTCAGGTTCAGGGTCCGAGATCATCGAGTGAAGCGGAAAGAATCGGGCGGCCTCGGACCATGTATACGGCATGACAGACAGACCGGATGGCGGCAATGCCCGGGTCTAGCCACGCCCAGGGCAGCGACGATCGCTTTGAAACTCTGTACCGGAACAGCTACAAGGCGATCTTCGGCTATGTGCTAAGGCGCAGTGACGGCGACCTCGACGCGGTGGCGGATCTGGTGGCCGAGGTGTTTGTCGTGGCGCTGCGCAGGCACGACGCCATTCCTCCGCCGCCGCTGGACCGGCCCTGGCTGTATGGAGTCGCCCGGCGCGTGCTGCTCGACCATCAGCGCCGACGCTCTCGCCGAAGCAGGCTCGAGTCCCGGCTCCGGACCCAGGCAGCAGTCGGCGAGACCCGGCCTGGCGATGATGAGCCCTCGCTGCTGCGAGTGCGCGCGGCGATGGAGCAACTCAGGCCCGCCGCCCGGGAAGCTTTGCAGCTGGTCGCGTGGGATGGCCTGTCACACGCCGAGGCTGCGCAGGTGCTGGGCTGCACTCCCAACGCGGTGGCGCTGCGCGTTCACAAGGCCAAAGCCCGGCTGCGGGACATTCTCTCGCCGCCGAGCATGAAGGTGCCTGATCCGGCGCCCGGCCTGACCCACGCCCTGCCGAGAAGCTCAAGGAGCCGGATATGAACATCGACCAGCTCGTCCGGGACGCGGATCCCGCCGCGCTCATCACGATCCCCGACCCTCCGCATGTCGGGGCGATCATGGCGCTGGGCCGCGCCAGCCAGCGCCGCCGCCGCCGGCAGCTGGGCGCAGCGGTGAGGGAAGCCGTCCGTGGCGGGCAGCTGGACATCCCGGCCGAGCAGGTCGTGCACCGCAGCCGCGCGATCCGCGCCCGGCGGCGGATTCCGGCCCTGGCCGGCGGGCTTGCCGCGGCGGCAGCGGCGACCGCGGCGGCTGCCCTGGTCCTGGCCGGCGGCCCGGCGGCGGTACCGGGGCGGCAGGCGACGGCCGGGCACGCCCGGACGGTGGTCACGGCGGCCTGGACGGTCCGCGAGGCTGCCGACGGGACCGTGACCATCACCCTGCGGGAGTACGCCGACCCCGCCGGGCTGCAGCAAACGCTCCGGGCTGACGGCATCAACGCGATCGTCCGCCGCATGCCGTCGCAGACGACAGCGCGTCCGGGGTCCTTGCCGGGTTTCCCGAAGCTGCCTTTGCGCAAAGTTGCTCCGAGCTGCTCCTACGCCACTACCAACAATGCCCCGCCGGCGGTGCAGCGGGCTGTAGTGACCATCGTCTTCCAAGACTTCCCGGCGCCGCACGGCGGGGGCACGCGGCTCTCGACCTTCATCATCCACCCGGGCGCGATGCCACGGGGTTCGGCCCTGTTCCTGCCCTACGGGACCGGCATCATGCTGGCGCCGCCGCCCGGCTATCCGCACGTCAAGGCGGGGGATCCCGTCGTGCTGAACAACGACACGGTGCCGGCGTGCGTGCCGGTCACCAAGTAGCAGCCAGCGCAAGCGGGTCCACGGCCTCAGCTCACATCGGCCGGGCACGCGGGCCATCGCTGATAGGAGCACTCGATGTTCTTCGTGACATATTTGCGGCGTGAGCTGGGCCGCCGGATGCGCCAAGGCATCTTCATCGCGCTAGGCCTGGCGCTGGGGGTCGGCCTGGTCGTCACCGTGGCCGCCGCGTCGGCCGGGGTGACCACGTCGCAGTCTGGCGTGCTGAGCGCGCTGTACGGGGTGGCCACCGACGTGACGGTGACCGGCCCGCCCTTCATGACGGGCCGCTTCGGGCAGGTCAAGTTCGGAGGCGTGACGAGCATTCAGCCCAACGCGGGCGGTGCGGAAGTCTGCCGCTACCTCCGCTACTTCCGAAACGGGAGGTGCGCGGAGGTCCCGGCGGGCCAGAGCGTCCAGATCCTGGGCCCGTCGTACTCGGCGTTCACGTCCGCGGACGTGGCGGCCGTGGCCGGGCTGCACGACGTGCCGGCGGCCGCGGGCGGGCTCTTGCTCTCCGACAGCGCGCAAACGATCCCGAGATACTCCGCGCAGCCCGGCGGCGCGCCGCCGACGATGTTCTATTCCACCGTGGACGGCGTGGACACCGGGCATCTAGCGCTCGGCCCGCTCAGCGCCGGGACGATCATCTCCGGTCACTCGTTCACCGCCGCCGACGCCCGCGCCGACGTCGCGGTGGTGGATTCCGGCTACGCGACGTCGGAGAACATCAAGGTCGGCTCGGCCCTGACCATCGGCACCGTCAGGTTCACAGTCATCGGCATCGTCCGCCAGCCGACCGCCACGTCCCCGGACGATGTCTACATCCCGCTGGCGCGGGCCCAGTCGCTCAATATCCCGCCCAGCCCGGCCGAGACCGGCCAGGTGGACATGATCTACCTGACCGTGACCAGCGCCGCCGACCTCCCCGCGGTGCGGCGTGAGATTGCCCGGCTGCTGCCGCACGACACCGTGACCACGCAGGCCAGCCTGGCCAGCGTGGTGACCACCTCGGTGATCGGCGCCGCCAAGGTGGCCGGCGACCTGGGCCGGTGGCTGGCGGCGGCAGTGCTGATCGCAGCGTTCGCCGTGGCCTGCCTGCTGACGATGGCGGCGGTGTCCCGGCGGGCGGCCGAGTTCGGCACGCTGAAGGCGCTGGGCTGGCGGACCCGCCGGATCGTCGCCCAGGTGCTGGGCGAGTCGGTGGCCATGGGCATCGCCGGCGCGGCGCTGGGCGTGGGCCTGGGCTTCGCCGGCGCGGCGATCATCGCCGCGGTCGCGCCGACGCTGTCCGCCACGGTCCCGGGGGCCTCGGGGGCGGTCTCGCGGGCGGCCGCGCCGGGCGGGCCCAAAGGAGAGCTCGACCCCGCCACGGCGTCCCACGTGGTCGCCATCCCGCTGCACCCGCCGGTCACGGCGGGCGTGATCGTGCTCGCGGTGGTCCTGGCCATGGCCGGCGGATTGCTGGCCGGTGCGCTCGGCAGCTGGCGGATCGCCCGGCTGCGGCCGGCCGGCGCGCTGGCCCTGGTGGCCTGACCCGCCGCGGCCGGTTACCCCGGCTGACCGGTGAGGTGCCTTCGATGTTTTTTACTACGTACCTGGGGCGGGAGCTGCGCCGCCGGATGCATCAGGCGATCTTCGTCGCGCTGGGCCTGGCGCTGGGGGTCGGCCTGGTCGTCACCGTGGCCGCCGCGTCGGCCGGGGTGACCAAGGCCGAAGCCGGGGTGCTGGCCGCGCTGTACGGGGTGGGCACGGATGTGACCGTGACCGGCCCGGCGCTCCCGGCCCGGACACCCGCGGCGCCGGGGAACGGGACGAGCATTCAGGCCGGCCCGGCCGGTTACGAAATCTGCCGGGACGGCAGGTGCGAGAGCGCGGCGGGCCACAGCGTCCAGCTGCTGGACCCGCAGTACTCGCCGGCACCGTCCGCGGACGTGGCGGCCGTGGCCAGGCTGCGCGAGGTGTCGGCGGCCGCGGGCGGGCTCCTGCTGTCTGACACTGCGGTCACGTTCCCGCCCAGCTCCGGGCAGGCCGGCGGCGCGGCTCCGCCGTCGGCGGGCTTTTTCAGCGTGGACGGCGCGGACACCGGGCACCTGGCGCTCGGCCCGTTCAGCGCCGCGAGGATCATCTCCGGTCACTCGTTCACCGCCGCCGACGCTGGCGCCGACGTCGCGGTGGTGGATTCCGGGTACGCGGCGAGCCACGGCCTGACGGCCGGGTCGGCCATCACCATCGGCACCGTGAGGTTCACCATCATCGGCATCGTCGCCCAGCCGCAGTCCGGCGGCAGCCCGCCCGATGTCTACATCCCGCTGGCGGCAGCCCAAGAGCTCCAGCTCGCCGATGGCTCTGCCGGCACCGGCAACGTGAACATGATCTACGTGACCGCGGCCAGCGCCGCCGGCATTCCCACGGTCAGCAAGGAGCTGTCCAAGCTGCTGCCGCACACCACCGTGACCACCGCGGCCACCCTGGCCAGCCAGGTGACCGGCTCGGTGGCTGGCGCGGCTGAGCTGGCCAGCGACCTGGGCCGGTGGCTGGCGGTGCTGGTGCTCATCGCCGCGGTCGCCGTGGCCTGCCTGCTGACCATGGCCGCGGTGACCCGGCGGGCCGCCGAGTTCGGCACGCTGAAGGCGCTCGGCTGGCGGACCTGCCGGATCATCGCCCAGGTGCTGGGCGAGTCGGTGGCCACGGGCATCGCCGGCGCCGCGGCCGGGGTGGGCCTGGGATTCGCCGGCGCGGCGATCATCACCACGCTCGCGCCGACGCTGTCCGCCACGGTCCCCGGGCCCTCCGCCGCGTTCGCACAGGCGGCTGGCCAGGTGGCGCCCCCAGCCCCCGGCAGCACGGCGCCGCACCTTGTCGCCGTCCCGCTGCACCCGTCCATCACCGCCGGCGTGATCGTGCTGGCGGTGATCCTCGCCGTGGCCGGCGGGCTGCTGGCCGGCGCGTTCGGCAGCTGGCGGATCGCCCGGCTGCGGCCCGCCGGCGCGCTGTCCCGGGTCGCCTGACGACCCGGCCCCGGGGTGCAACGACACGATCGCCGCGCACAAAAGGAGAGACCATGTACCAGCTGACCGGCGTGACCAAGCGCTACCGCAAGGGCCACCGCACCATCCCCGCCGTCACCGCGGTGGACCTGACAATCGGCGACGGCGAGTGGCTGGCCATCCAGGGCCGCACCGGGCACGGCAAAACCACCCTGCTGAACCTGCTCGGCGGCCTGGACCGGCCCACCGAAGGCACCGTCGAACTGGCCGGCACCGACCTGGGCGCGCTGCCCGAGACCCAGCTCACCCATCTGCGCGCGCAGTCGATCGGGTTCATCTTCCAGACCTTCAACCTGATCCCCACCCTGACCGCCGCCGAGAACGTCGAAGCCGCCCTCATCCCCCTCGGCAGCGGCCAGCCTGAGCGCCGCGTGCGGGTGGCCGCCGCGCTGCACGCCGTCGGCCTGGCCGACCGGGCCGCGCACCTGCCCATCGAGCTGTCCGGGGGCCAGCAGCAGCGGGTCGCGATCGCCCGCGCCCTGGTCAAGGACCCGACGGTAGTGCTGGCCGACGAGCCCGCCGGCAACCTGGACGAGGACACCCGCGATGACATCATTGTCCTGCTGGAGCGGCTGTGGCGCGAACGCCGGCTGACCCTGGTCCTGGTCACCCACGACACCGCCATCGCCCGCCGCGCCCAGCGCGTCGCCGTCATGACCGACGGCCACCTCACGACCGGGCAGGACTCCCCGAACCCTTGACGCCCGCGCCCACGTCGGCCAGGTTCCGGCAGCAGTGATGTTAACTTCCCAGCCAGGCGATGCATCGGGGGGGTAGGCCCCCAGGACGGCTACCTGGCCTGCTGGGCGGCTGGCCGGCCTGGCCTGCTGGGCGGCTGGTCGGCCTCGCCTGCTGGGCGGCTGGCCGGCTACCAGACCCGGCGGGCAACCTCCCCGACCAGTTCCAGCTTGCGCTGCTGGGTGTCCTGGCTGATCAGGTTGGCCCCGATCGAGACCGGGGAGAAACCGCACTGGGTGGACACCCCGAGCCGCTCCAGGTCCACGTAACGCGCCGCCTCGTGGATCCGCGCCACGAGCGTCTCGACGGGCTCAAGCTCCGCCCACTTGCTGGACACCAGGCCCAGAACGACCAGCTTGTCGTCGGGGACGCTGGCCAGCGGCTCGAACGACCCCGACCGCTCGTCGTCGTACTCGAGCAGGAACACGTCGAAGTTGCTCATCCGGCTGAAGATCTTGTTAGCGGTGAAGTCGTAGCCGCCCGCCGCGATCCACTTGCTCTGGTAGTTGCCCTTGCACAGGTGCAGGGCGAAGGTGACCCCGGGAACGTCGCCGACCGAGTTGATGATGTCCACGCCCTCGGTGAGCGCGCGCTCGGTGGGCATGCCCAGCGACTCGCGCAGCTCGCGGTTCTCCGGGTCGACGAGCGTGCCCAGGTCGGGCGCGTCGATCTGGACGTAGGTGCAGCCCATGCGGCCCAGGGCCGCCGCCTCGGCACGGATGAGCGCCGCGGCGTCGGCGAACATCTCCCACGGGTCCGCGTAAGCGGCCGTGGACAGCTCCGGCGACCACGCGCCGTACAGGATCAGCGGGCTGGGCAGCGTCACCTTCACCGGCCGCCGGGCCCTGGCGCGCGCGTACGCGAACTCCTCCAGGGTGATCTGGCGCCGCGCCCGGAGCTTCCCGGTGATCGTCAGTGGCGGGTGCCACTCCCAGTCCTCGCTGGGGTCCTTGGCGTGGAAGCGGACCGCCGCGCCCTCCTTGTCGGTGCCGCCCTCGATCTCGCCGAGCAGCTGGTCGAGGAAGGAGAACCGGCGCAGCTCGCCGTCGGTGACCACGTCGAGCCCGCAGCCCTCCTGCATGGATATCGCCGCGTCCACCGCGCGGTCCTCGATCCGCTTGAACTCCGCCACGGGCAGCTGGCCGGCGTCCACCGCGGCCCGCGCCTCCCATAGGTAGTGGGGACGCAGCAGCGAGCCGATCACGTCCGCGTGCACCTTGACTGGCATCCTGGCCCTCCTCCGGTCTGGCCCCCCGGCCTTCACCTTCCCCGCCCGCCCGCCGCCGCGGAACCACCCCTGTCTCCAGGCGGAAGCGATAGATGAGCGGCGGCACAGGGACTTTCCGCACGCCGACTTTCCGCACGCCGCGGCGACCGCGCCACGCGCCGCGCCACGCGCCGCGCCGCCGCCCGCCGCCCGCCCGCCGCCCCGCCCCGGTCCGCAGCCGCCGGGAGGGTGGCAGATTCATGATCTGGGTGCGCTGACAGCGCTATGAGCTGCTGAGGTACCCAGATCATGAGAAGGCGGGCTCGGACCCGCCGACCGCGGTTATCTCGCGCTCGCCGCGGTGAGCACCGCCAGCACCATCGTGGTCACGGCGGCCACGCCGTGACCGGCCGGGATCAGCGTCGCGAGGTGCGCCCGCCCGCGTCGGCGAGCCAGCGGAGGCCCGGCGGTTGCCTGGCTGACCACGTCATCGACAAGCCGCCCGAGCAGCACGTCGTCGGTGAGCGCGCGCCTGAGCACGTCGTCGGTGATCGCGCCGGTCAGCGCGTTCTCGGCGGGGCTGGCGACAACGCTGCCGGCTTGCTCGCCCGCACCCGGGCCGGCGTCGGCCCCCGGCGCGCGGTGCGCGGGGAACGGCGTCCACACGGTCACCGTGGAGACGCCGAGGCCGATCACCACCATCAGCAGCCCGACGGCCAGCCAGGCAAGCACGATCCAGCCGCTAGCCAGGTAGCAGACCCAGATCAGCAGCCCGGTGCTGGCCATGCCGAAGTGCCCGAACACCACCCGCGGCGCCAGCCGGTCCGCGGCGCGCTGCCGGCGCAGGCCGCCGCGGACGATCCAGGTGCGCAGCATGTATCCCCCGCTGACCGCGTCGAACAGCCAGGTAACCAGCGTCGCGGTGGCGAGCGCACGGTCCGGCGCGGCAGCAGCCACGGCGGAGGGAGCGCCCAGGGCGCCCGCTATCGTGGCCACCCCGATCGTAAGGGTCATCAGGGCCTCTCCCGGGTGATGGCAGCGTATCCCCGCCGGTGCGCCGAAACCAGGCCGGTTCCGGGGCGCCAGACCGGGCGGGCAGGCGTCACGTTCAAGGAAAACGGGGAGCGCCGGCCCGGCCAGGAAACCGGCCGTCCGTGCCCGCTGCCGAGGCCGCCGGTCCCTAGACTCGCAGCCATGAGCACTCCCGCGTCTTCCGCCCCGTCCGACGCCCCCGAGCCGCCGCACGCGCGGCGGATCCCGCATGAGCGGACCGTCCACGGCGACACGTTCGTCGACGAGTACGCGTGGCTGGAGGACAAGAGCAACCCGGAGACGACCGCCTACCTCGAGGCGCAGAACGCGTACACCCAGGCGCTGACCGCCGGCCAGGCCGATCTCCGCGACGCCATCTTCGGGGAGATCAAGGCGCGGACCAAGGAGACCGACCTCAGCGTGCCGGCCCGTAAGGGCGGCTGGTGGCACTACGCCCGGACGATGGAGGGCAAGCAGTACGGGGTGTACTGCCGCCGGGCGGTCCGGCCGGACGACTCCGGGCCGCCGCGCAGCGACGACGGCTCGCCCCTCGACGGCGAGGAGATCCTGCTCGACGCGAACGAGCTGGCCGGCGACGCGCCGTTCTTCGCGGTCGGCGCGTTCGCGGTGAGCCCGGACGGCAAGCTGCTCGCCTACTCGACGGACTACGCGGGCAACGAGCGGTTCACGCTCCGGGTCAAGGACCTGGTGACCGGTGAGACCGCGGCCGACGAGATCCCGGACACGTTCTACGGGCCGGCCTGGTCGGCGGACGGCTCGGCGCTGTTCTACGTCACGGTCGACGACGCGTGGCGGCCGTACCGGGTATGGCGGCACCTGATCGGCACGCCAGCCGCGGCCGACGTCATCGTGTTCGAGGAGACCGACGAGATGTTCCGCGTCGGCGTCGGGCTGACCCGCAGCGAGCGGTACCTGTGCATCGCCGTCGCGAGCTCGGTGACAAGCGAGGCGTGGCTGCTGGACGCGGCGGAGCCGGAAGGCGAGTTCAGCGTCGTGCTGCCGCGCCGCCACGGCGTGGAGTACCAGGTCGAGCACCAGGCCGGGGACGACGGGGACGGCCGGCTGCTGATCCTGCACAACGATCACGCGGAGAACTTCGAGCTGGCGGCCGCGCCGGTGTCGGACCCGGCGAGCATGGCGCCGCTGATCCGGCACCGCGCGGACACCCGGCTGCTCAGCGTCGACGCGTTCGCCGGGCACCTGGCCGTCTCGTTCCGCCGCGACGGGCTCACCGGGCTGCGCATCCTCCGCGGTGACGGGACCGAGCACGAGATCGCGTTTCCCGAGCCGGTCTACACCGTGTTCCCCGGGGGCAACCCCGAGTACGACACCTGGCTGTTCCGGCTCGGCTACGAGTCGCTGGTGACCCCGGACTCCGTCTACGACTGCGACATGTCCACCGGCGAGCTGACCTTGCTCAAGCGCCAGCCCGTCCTCCCGCTCCCCGGTGGGCAGGAATACCGCCCCGAGGACTACGTGCAGTTCCGGGAGTGGGCCGCGGCGGGCGACGGCACCAGGATCCCGGTCTCGGTGGTCTGCCGGAAGGGCACGCCGCGCGACGGAAGCTCCCCGTTCCTGCTGTACGGCTACGGAGCGTACGAGATCTCCATGGACCCGAACTTCTCGGTGTCCCGGCTGTCCCTGCTCGACCGGGGGTTCGGCTACGCGATCGCCCACGTCCGCGGCGGCGGCGAGATGGGCCGGCGCTGGTACGAAGACGGCAAGCTGCTGCACAAGAAGAACACGTTCACCGACTTCGTCGCGTGCGCCGAGCACCTGGTGAACCAGGGCTGGACCGCACCGTCGCGGCTGATCGCCAGCGGCGGCTCGGCCGGCGGCCTGCTGATGGGCGCGGTCGCGAACATGGCGCCGCAGGGCTTCGGCGGGATCGTCGCCCGGGTGCCGTTCGTCGACGCGCTCACCACGACCCTCGACCCGTCCATGCCGCTCACCGTGACCGAATGGGAGGAGTGGGGCGACCCGCTGCACGACCCGCAGGTCTACGCGTACATGAAGTCCTATACGCCGTATGAGAACGTCAGCACCCAGGACTACCCGCCGATCCTGGCCGTGACCAGCCTGAACGACACCCGCGTGCTGTACCGGGAGCCCGCGAAGTGGGTCGCGCGGCTGCAGGCGGCCGGCAAGGGCGGCCCGTTCCTGCTGAAGACCGAGATGGTCGCCGGGCACGGGGGACGCAGCGGCCGTTACGACAAGTGGCGTGAGGAAGCGCTGGTGCTGGCCTGGGTGGTGGGGACCGCGGGCGCCGCGGAGGCCCGGTGATGCCGCGGGGCCCGGTGATGCCGCGGAGGCCCGGTGATGCCGCGGAGGCCCGGCGCCGGCGCCCTGAAGAGCTTGAACGTTACGAATCCCGCTTCGCCGGCCAGCCGCAGCCGCGCTTAATCCCTCCGGCCGCGGCGACCGCGGCGGCTGTGGCGGCTGTGGCGGCTGGCTGTGGCGGCTGTGGCGGCCGTGCAGCGCCGCCTTCGACCGTGCGTTGCGCGTGAGCCCGGTCGTGGGCCGCGCGCTGTTGCTGGTCTGGGCGTCGTGCGGGGCCTCGAGCACGGTCGTGGTGCCCGCGCTGTTGTTCGCGGCCCGCTTACAGCACGGTCGTGGTGCCCGCGCTGTTGTTCCCGGCTCGCTTACAGCACGGTCGTGGTGCCCGCGCTGTTGTTCCCGGCTCGCTTGGAGCACGGTCGTGGTGCCCGCGCTGTTGTTCCAGCAACAGCGCGGGCACCATCACCGCATTGCTTTCTGCTTCTGGCCGGGCCGGCCCGCTCCCAGCCCCGGCGGCGAGGGGTCGCCTGGCCCCGGCGGCGTAGTGAATCGGCGCAGGTCAGTGGGGATGTCACAGCGACTGTCACACCAGGAGCGGTCGAATGCTCCCGTCCTGGCCGCCTTCGGTGCGGCAGTGGTACGGCAGGAAGACAGCGCATGCGCGGGAAGAAGAACCGGGCCCGGCCGGCCGCGTTCGCGGCCGAGGCCACGCCTGGCCCGGCCATGCCTGGGAATGGGTTGCCGGCGAACGGGCACCGGCCGTCGGCCGACCAGCATCCCGGCACGCCGCGATGGCCCGAGGAGCGGTGGGGCGACAACCGCGGTCGGCGTGACGACTGGGGTCGGCGTGACGACTGGGGCCGGCATGACGACTGGGGCCGGCATGACGACTGGGGCCGGCCTGACCATTGGGCCGGGGCTGACAGTCGAGGCGTGCGTGGCAACGGGGGCCGGCCTGACAACGGAGGCAGGCCGCACAACCGAGGTGGGCGTGACGATTGGGGTCGGCGTGACGACTGGGGCCGGCCGGGCGAGGGGAGTTGGCCGGACAACGGGTGGTGGCCGGACAGGACCGGGTGGCATTCGCGCCTAGGGCCGACAGGAGCGGATCCGGGCATAGCCGCATGGCACGGCGGCGATGAGGTTCCGCGGTTCATACCACGTCAGGAAGCTGGGATTTTTCATCCCCTGAGTACCGATATCCCCGCCAATTCACGGATCGCCGGCGCGTCGCCGGCGGCAATTGCGCCCCCGGCTGGAGAATGGTGCCCGAAAGGGGTAAGGGTGCGCCGCAACTCCTTGCTGCGCAGGCGCAGGAGAGCGGGCGGAGGTGCGATGGTTCGCAAGGCGACCCTTGATCGCAGCTTGCGGCCGGACGAGCTTGCCGCGGCGGATGAGGTGGTGCCAGGCGTCACAGAACCCACTGAGCTGCCACAACAGCGACCACAGCAGTGGCGCGGTGCGGGCGGCCGCTGGCTGATCTGGACATTGCGCGTGGTGCTGTGGGCCGTCCTGATCATCATCGGCTTCCGCGGGGTCATGGCGATAGTCGCTAGCTCCCGGCAGTCCGCAGGCGGTGGCCATACGCCGTCCACCGCCGTGGCCGAGAGCGGGTTCCCCGCGTCGCTCGCCGAGGCATTTGCGCTGCAGTTCGGGAACGTCTACCTGAACTTCAGCCCGGCCACGGCCGCGCAGCGCGCCAGTGAACTGGTCCCGTTCATCCCGGTCGGCGCTGACCCGCAGTTCGGCTGGAACGGTGCCGGCTCGCAGCAACTCCAGTCCGAGCAGGTCGCCTCGATCTCCGTGCAGAACGCGCACCACGCGGTGGTGACACTCCTCGCCCAGGTCAGCTCAGGCTTGATCGAGCTCGGCGTGCCGGTGTACGCCGCCCAGGGCGGCCTGGTGATCTCGGCCGAGCCAGCGCTGCTGCCCGGGCCGCAGCGCGCCATCCCTCCGGCGTCTCCCGCCCCTGCGGGTGACTCGGTGGCGGAGGCCGCACTCACCCAGCAACTGCCGGGATTCTTCCGCGCCTACGCCACCGGCGATCAGGAGGCGCTCGGCCGGTTCCTGGCCCCCGGCGCCGCAGTTACCGGGCTGGACGGCGCGGTGACCTTCGGTTCGATCTCGGGGATGGAGGTTCCGTCAGGGGGAGCGACGCGCAGGATCGCGGTCAGCGTGGTCTGGCAGTTCGGCAGCCAGCCCACGTCCAAAGGTCGGGCCAGGCAATCTGCGAGGAGTTCCTCGGTGGGTGACGCCTCGGCCGGCCTCCAGATGACGTACGAGATGACCGTGTTGCGGCACGGCGGAACCTGGTACGTCCAGGCCATAGGCCCGTCGGCCGCACAGCCGGGGGGACCGTGACAGGAGATCCCCAGTGACCTGCCCACATAGCCGGCTGCATGCCCAGCTATCCGCACCCCCATAACCCCGGAGTAGAACAATGGAGCAGCTGCTCATTTCGATACCTCCCTTGGCACTCAGCACAACGGGCCTTGTGACATATCTGCAGGGCCTGTTCGGGCCGCTGTTCCTCGGGATCGTCGGGATCGTTGCTATCTTCTTCCTGTTCACCCGCGAGATCATCAGGTTCGTGCAGTTCCTCGTGCTCGCGGTGGCGATCGCCGTCATTTTCTATACGCCGAGCATCGTGCAGACGCTCGCCACCGGCATCGCGAACGCGCTTGGCGTTCACTGATCGCGGCAAGCCGGCCTAAGGAGCGCAGCAGGGTTGGATCTGCCCACCTACACCAATATCTGGCGCATCGAGAAGCGGCTTTACAAGCTGTATGACTTCCGCCTTCCGATGCCGATTCCGGTGGGTCAGATCGCTGTTTTCGCGGCCATCGCCGTGCCGTACGTGCTTATCCTGAAAATGGTCGGGCTTCCATTTAGTCACACGCTGCTCTGGATTTACATTCTGCCGCCGGGCGCACTTGCCTGGCTTGTCACTCGGCCGGTGCTCGAAGGGAAGCGCCTGCCCGAGCTGGTCGTTTCCCAGGTGCGGTACCTGAACGAGCCCCGGACGTGGTGCCGGATGGCGCCGCTTGCCGAGCGGGACGAGGTCGTCGTCGTCGCCCGCGTGTGGCGGCGGGCTGGCAACGTGGAGGTCGCCGCCACCCGGCGGCCGGCGGCGACGGAGCTCGGTGCGGAGGGGCTCGCGGCGGAGCCCTCGGTGATCGATGCGGCGTCCGTCGCCGAACCGGCCGTCCCGGAACCGGCCGTCCCGGAACCGGCCGTCCCGGAACCGGCTCTGGGGGCTGCTGTCCCGGGGTCTGCTGTCCAGGGGCCTGCTGCGCCGGAGCCTGCCGTCGCCGCGCCTGCCGAGCCCGCTCCCAGCCGGCCCGCGCTGGAGCGGCATCTGCCGACCGGGCCCGTGGCCCCGTGGCCAGAACCAGCCGCCGCGGCGGCGGCCCCGCCGGTCTGCGATGCCGCGGCCCAGGCCGCGGCGCGCCCCGCGCCGACCCCGTCGGTCGAGCAAGCCCCGGACGTGCCCGCCCGCCTGGCGGCTGCCGCTTCGGGGGGTGCCGCGCCGCGCTCGGCGCCAGCCCGCCTGGCGGCCGCCGCTTCGGGGGGTGCCGCGGCGCGCCCCGCGCCGACCCCGTCGGTCGAGCAAGCCCCGGACGTGCCCGCCCGCCCGGCGGCCGCCGCTTCGGGGGGTGCCGCGCCACGCTCGGCGCCAGCCCGCCCGGCGCCAGCCCCGTCGGCCCCCGCGGCCCAGCCGGTTCCCCCGGCGGCTCCCGCAGCACCGCCTCGGCCCCGGGCAGTGGTCACGGTCACCGGGGACCAGCCTGGCGAGCGCCCGGTCCGCATGGTGGAGCGTGCCCTCGGCAACCCGTCGGAGCGGCGGCAGCCCGGCTGGCACGACCGCGTCGTCGTGGTGCCCGGCGGTCACCGCCCGGGCCAGCCGGACCAGCTGCAGCGTGACCGGGCGCGGGCGCGGCTCCCGCTGCCCGCGGGCCGCAGGGTCGCCGTGCTCGGCTGCACGGTGGGCGCGGGGCAGACCGTTACCGCGCTGATGACCGGGGAGGTGCTGGCCAGCCTGCGCGACGAACAGGTCGCGGTGCTGGACCTGAACCCCGGCGGTGGTTCCCTCGCGGAGCGGGCACGGGCGGTGCCGTCGCTGACCGGGTCCGCGCCCCCCGCGCCGTCGCGGCTGGAAGTCGTCACGCGCGAGAACGAGGCAGGCGGCGGAACGGGCGCCGAGGACATCACCAGGATCTTCGAGCTGCTGTCCGCGCGTTACCCGCTCACGCTGGCCGATCCGGGCCCGGCGGCGGTGCCGCGGGTGCTCGCGGCCGCGGCCCAGCTGATCCTGGTCGCGCCCGCGAGCCAGGACGCGGCGGCGGCGCTGGCGACGACGCGCGAGTGGCTGGAAGCGCACGGCCACACCGAGCTGGCCGACGGCGCGATCACCGTGCTGAACGGCGTCAGCAGGCACACGATGGCGTACGTCGAGCACGCGGAAGCGCTGGCCAGGGGGCGGTGCCGCGCGATCGTGCGGGTCCCGTGGGATGACCGTCTGAAAAATCAGGAGCAAGAACGCATGACCTCCCCCGACCAGGCCGGGAAGGCGGCGCCGGGCACGGTGGCGGGAGGCCTGAGCCCGGCCGCCCTGCACGGGTATACCGCCCTGGCCGGGGTGCTGGTCACCGCGCTGGCCAGCGGCGCGACCGAGCAGCCCTGGGTGGGCCAGTGAGCGCCAAGACCGCACGCAGGAGCCGTCTGTCGGTCCGGTACTTCGACGACCGGATCCTGCTCACCGAGACCCACGTCTGGGCGTACTACCGGCTGCCGACGGTGTCGTACGAGTTCACCACGCCGCTGGACCGGGAGACGCTGGCGACCAACATCACGGTGGCGCTCGCCGCGATCCGGATGCCGGACGCCGAGGCGCACCTGCGGATCGCGCACCGGTCGTATCCGGCGGCCGAGTGGGCGACCGGCCTGGACGCGACGTCCGACGGCGGCCCGGGCTGGCCGGAGTACCTGGACGAGATGTACCAGCACGTGTGGGCCAAGGACTTCTGGACCAAGGAGGTCTACCTCGGCGTCAGGCTCGGCCAGCGCGGCGTGCGCGCCCAGCTCTCGGGCGGGGTCTTCGCGCAGTTCATCGGCGCCTACCGGGCCAGCGAGGAGGCCCTGGGCCTGGGTGACGAAGCGGTGAGCGGGACCGAGATCGCCCGCTGGACCGAGCAGGCGGAGCGGCTCGGCCGGGCACTCGGATCGAGCGCGCTGGCCGCGAGCCACGCCACCTCGGAGGAGATCGCCTGGCTGTTCCGGCACACCCTGGCCGGCACCGTCGGCGAGCCCCGGCCGTCGGCGGCCCGCCGTCGCAAGTGGGGCGCAGGGGAGATCGAGGCCCTGCTGGAAGGCCAGGTCCACAACGGCCGCACGCTGCTGCGGCTGGAGCACCCGGCCGGGGAGTCCTACACCGCCTTCCTGTCCTTCGCCCGGTTCCCCGACGTCATGTACTTCCCCGAGGGCGAGCCGTGGCTGCACTACAGCGACGCGCTGCCGTTCCCGGTCGAGGCCAGCCTGCGGATGAGGCTGATACCGCCGCACAAGGCCAGCAAGGACGTCAGCCGCAGGCTGGCCCACGCGCGGGACATGGACGCACACATCAGGGAGGCAGGGGCGGAGCTGCCGATCGCCCTCGCCGAGCAGATCGAGGCCGCGCGGCTGCTTGAGCATGGGATCACCAAGGAGCGGCTGCCGTTCGTGTACGGGTGGCACCGGCTGATGGTGACCGCGCCAACGCGTGAGCTGTGCGTGCGGCGCACCGAGGCCGTGGCCGAGCACTACCGGGACGCAGGCATCGACGTGGTGAACTCCACCGGCGACCAGTTCTCCCTGCTCTGCGAGTCGCTGCCGGGTGACAAGGTCCGGCTGACCTCCTACCTGCAGCGGCAGCCGCTGTACACGGTCGCCGGCGGGATGCCGACCGCGACCGTGGACCTCGGCGACCGGGCCGCGTCGGACGCCGGCTGGGTCGGTCCCTACATCGGCGAGACGCTCGGACGGGCCAGGACGATCGTGCACTTCGACCCGCTGGTCGCTGCCGCGCGGAACCGCCCGACCGCGGTCGCGATCACCGGCGAGCCCGGGGGCGGCAAGACCACGCTGGCGCTGCTGCTGATCCTGCAGCTGGCGCTGCGCGGAGTGACCGTCGCGGTGATCGATCCCAAGGGCGACGCCGAGTCGCTGGTGGGCCTGCTGCGCGAGCGGGGCCGCCCGGCGCGGGTCCTGCCGCTCGGCAGCGCGGCGCCCGGCCTGCTCGACCCGTTCTCGTTCGGTGACGACCTGGCCGAGCGGCGCACGATGGCGACCGAGACGCTCCGCCTGCTGCTGCCCAGGATGAGCGAGGAGCGGGAGAGCGCGATGATCCAGGCGGTCGGCGCGGTCGCACAGGATGAGCAGCCCAGCCTGGGCAAGGTCGTTGATTACCTGGAGAAGTCCGCCGACCCGGCGTCGATGAACCTCGGCGCGGTGCTCGGGTCGATGTCGGAGATGCGGCTGGCCAGGCTGTGCTTCGCCCCGTCGGGCGGGCAGCGCATCGATGCGGCGGGCTGGACCACGGTGTTCACCCTGGCCGGGCTGACGCTGCCGGACGTCGGGGTACGGCGCGATGACTACTCGTACGAGCAGCGGCTGTCGGTGGCCCTGCTCTACCTGGTGTCGCAGTTCGCGCGCAGGCTGCTGAACGGCATGGACCGCAGGCTGCCGAAGGCGATCTTCCTCGACGAGGCGTGGGCGATCACCTCGACACCGCAGGGGGCCAAGCTCATCCCCGAGGTGTCGCGGATGGGCCGGTCCCGCAACACCGCGCTGATCCTCGTCTCCCAGAACGCGGGCGACCTGCTGAACGAGCAGGTGACCAACTGCATCTCCAGCGTGTTCGCGTTCCGGTCGTCGGAGCGGATGGAGGTGGCCAACGTGATGGCGCTACTCGGCGTCGAGCCGTCCGACGACCACAAGGCGGTGCTGCGGGCGCTCGGCAACGGCGAATGCATCTTCCGCGACCTGGACGGCCGGGCGGGCCGGATCGGGATCGACCTGATCTCCGATGATCTGCAGGCCCGCCTGGACACCAACCCCACCAGGGCCAAGCCCGAGGTCCCTGTCCCGCCCTCGGCGGACGCCGACGACGCCCGGCTGCCCGTTCCGCAGCCCGCTGCCTCGCATCCGCCTTCTGGCTGACCGCTCTCCCCGGAGCTACCCCCCCAACCCCCGCCTGGAGCCCCCCCGATGCGCACACCGCGCCGTTTCCCGCACCGCATCGTGCTGGTGCTTGCCGTGCTCGCGGCCCTGGTCGGGATCGCCCGCGCCGCGCAGCCGGCCGGCGTGGTCCCGGCGGCGGCGCACCCGGCGGCGGCGCACCCGGCGGCGGCGCACCCGGCGGCGGTGCACCCGGCGGCGGCCCAGCCGGGAGCCCGCGGCGGGACCGTCCGCCCGCAGCGCGCGGTCACGCTCGCCGACCGGCAGCCGGTGTCCACGACCGGCGGCCTGTGCAGCGTCCCCGGGATCGGCGACATCGGCTCGCTGCTCGGGTTCTGCACGGCTGGGGAGAGCGGCCTCACCGGGGACCTGAACAACATCTGCCAGCCCTCGCTGCCCGACCCGGAGCAGGCCAACTCGGGCATCGACGCCATGATCAGGCCGCCGGCGTCGCCGGGCGCGCAGCCGTCCACGCTGTACAGCAGCTACGGTGTCGCCGGGCAGTACTGGGCAGCGACCAACCTGCAGTGCTCGGACATGACGTCGCTGATCGGCAACAACGTCGCCAGCATGGTGTTCGACATCGCGAAATCGATCGACCGGGTCACGATCACCGTCTACCAGTCGGCGGCCGGCAACGGCATTCTCAGCTGGCTGACGAACGTCGTGGACAAGCTGGTCAGCAGCCTGGGCAACGCGATCTACTTCCCCTACCTGGCGGCCGTCGTCATCATCGGCGCGATCTGGCTGGCCTGGCAGGGCCTGATCCGCAAGCGCGGCACCCGCACGATCGAGGGCACCATCTGGATGGTGGTGGCCTGCGCGGCGGCCATCTGGCTGATCGGCAGGCCGGCGGACTTCACCGGGATGGGCACGGACGTGTCCAACGCGATCAGCCAGTCGCTCAACACCGCCTTCAGCAAGCTTCCCGCGCCGACCCAGAGCAACTGCCTGCCCGTCGGGCGCGACGACCCGCAGGTCCAGTCGGCCAACTTCAACTTCTCCTCCGGCGGCGGCCTCGTCGCCGAGAACGCCAACGAGCTGTGGAGCGTCCTCGTTTGCAAGCCCTGGCTGATCGGCGAGTTCGGCACCAGCGAGTACGGCCCGCCCGGCGCGCAGACCGCGGTGAACACCTACGGCAGGCAGCTGCTCTGGGCCCAGGCCATCGCGACCAACGAGACACCGACCAACGCGCTGATCCAGGCGAAGCAGGCCACCTACTCCGGGATCGCGACGAGCATTCAGCAGAAAGACCCGGGGATCTATCCGCTCTTCCAGGGCAAGGAATGGACGACGCGGCTCGAGGTCGGGTTCGCCGCGCTGTTCGCCGCGGCGATCGCCGGCGTCCTGGTGCTGCTGATCGCCGTGACTCTGATCTTGCTGAAACTCGGCTTCCTGCTGCTGCTCGTGGTCGGGCCGTTCTTCCTGCTGATCGGCACGCATCCCGGCTTCGGGCGGGTCGTGGCGCTGCGCTGGTTCGAGATGCTCGTCGGCGTGCTGCTCAAGCAGGCGGCGGTGGCCCTGGTGCTCAGCATCCTGCTCTACGCCTACTCGCTGATCATGGGCACGAGCGACGCCGTGCTTCCGTGGGCGCTGAAGATCCTCATGATCGCGCTCGTGACGATCGCGGTCTTCATCTACCGCAGGCCGTTCCAGCACCTGTTCTCCGCCGTCGGCTACGGCATGATCGGCTCCACCGAGCGCGCAGAGATCGACATGCAGCGGTACCGCAGCACCTTGCGCCAGAACACGCTCGGCGTGGCGGCCGCCGCGGTGCCGGGCCTGGCCGCCTACCGTGCGGCGCGGTGGGCCCGGCGCGATCCCGTCCAGGGCTCGGCGCTCGCCGGGACCGCTGGCGCCGCTGCCGCGGCGGGCGGGCCTGGCGACGGCACCACCGTGAACGCCGAGGACGCCGTGGCAGCGGACGGCACCGCCCCGGGGATCGCGCCGCCCGAGGGAGGGACCCGGGCTGGCAGCCGCGCGGGGCTCGCCTCCCGCGCTCGTGCCTGGGCAGCCTCGGCCACCGGTGATGGCGCCCGCCGCTCAGCGCCGCCGCTGAACCTTCCGCCCCGGGAGAACACCGGGCCGGCCGCCGGGCGCGGCTCCAGTGCCGCGCCGGGACCGGGCCGCACGGCCGCCGACGCCGCCGCGGTCGCCGCGGGAGCGGGTGCCGCGCAGGCCGGCGGCGCCCCGGCCCGGCACGCCGCTCCCGGTCCGCTCCGGATGCGCCCCGGGGCACCCCGACCGGCACACGCGTCCCAGGCACCCGCCGGTTCCGTCCCGGCGGTCCCGCCACGGGCTGCAGCGGCTCCGGCGAGCGCGTCACGCGCCGCCTCGGCGCCTTCCAGCGCGCCGCGGCCTCCCGGCGCGCCGCGCCCGGCCGGCGTGCCAGCGAGCCCGGCCCCTGCGGCCGGGCCGGCCGCCCCCGCCGCCCCCGCCAGCCCCGCCCCCGCCAGCTCAGCGCCAGCCGGCGCGTCGTCGTGGCCGTCGGGCTCGGGGTGGCCGTGGCGGCCTGGTGCGACCGCACGCCCGGCGCAGCGGCCGCAGGCGCCGCCCCTCACGCCAGGCCCGGGCGCAGCAGGCCCGTCCGGCCGCGGCCAGGGCGGGCCGTGGGCCGATTCATCGGCGGGCCGCCAGAGCGCGGCGCCGGCCAGGGGCCCCGCGCGCGCCCCCGCGGCCGGTCCCGCGCGCCCGCCCGCCGCTCCGTCCCCGCGCCCCGCGGCCCCGCCGCCCGGCGCTTCGCCCTCGCCGCCGCCCGGCTGGTCGGCTGCTGGCCCGTCCTCGCCGCCGCCCAGCCGGCGGCCTGCCGCTTCGTCCGCGCCGCCGGCCGGCCGGCAGCCTGCTGGTTCGCCCGGGCGCGCGTCCTCACCGGCGCCCGGCCGGCCGCCCGCCGTCCCGTCCCGCCGCTCTGCGGCCCCGCCCCCCGCGCGCGCCTCCGCGACACCGGATCGGGCGGGGCGGGATCCGTCCGACCGCCGGAGCGGGCCGTGGTTCGGCTCCCAGGCGGGGCGCCAGGGCGCCGCTCCTCCGCGGCAGCCCGCCTCCCCACCAGGCGGCGCGCCGTCCCGCGACGGCGAGACGGCGTCGCTGCCGCTTTCCGGCGGCGGCGAGGCCGAGCGGCCCGATGGCCCGTTCTGGCTGCGGCCGATGCGGCGCAGGAAGTAGCCGACGGCGCCATGGACCTGAACGCGGCCCAGCGCAAGGCGGTCTTCGGCCTGATCGTGGTTGCTCTGGCCGGCCTCGGTATCTACATGTTCCTGCCCGGGGTGCGCGGCGGGCACGGTTCCGGGCGCCCTGCGGCGGCCCCGGCTCACTCCGCGGCGCCGCACGCCACGCCGGCTCCGGCACCGAGCCCCAGCCCCACCCAGGCGGCAGCGTCGTCATCGGCTCCGGACATCTACCAGTGGCTGCCGTTCACCCAGTCCCAGCTCGGCACCGCTGCCGCGGTGGTCACCCAGTTCGGCGACGCGTACGGCACCTGGTCGTACACCCAGAACGCGACCGCGTACCTCGCCACCATGCGGAACCTGATCACGCCCGAGCTGTCCCCGGTGATCGCGCAGGGTTACTCGGTGCCGGGTGTCGCCACCGAGCGCAGCGCCCGGAAGCAGGTGTCAGCGGGCACCGCAGTGATCGACTCGCTGCGGGCGTTCGGCTCGTCGAGCATCACGTTCGTCGTGACGATCACCGAGCGCATCACCTCCACCGCCGGGCAGAGCCAGCAGGCCGCGCAGTACGCGGTCACGGTCGTCAACAGCGGCGGCGGCTGGCAGATCAACGACATCGAGCTGGCCTCGGCAGGCAACTCGTGAGATGGCGGTGGCGGCATGGCGGCATGGGCCGGGGCGCCGTGCTCGCGGGTATCGCCGTTGCCGTGGTCGCGGTGCTGGCCCTGATCACTATCCCGATGCTGATCGTCGGCGGCAGCTCGCTGCTCTTCGAGTCGGGCACCGGCTGCTCGGCCGCGCAGGGCGGCCAGCCGGCGGCCACCCCGGACGCGCGCGACTCCATCCCGGCCAACTACCTGGCGCTGTTCCAGCGGATGGGCAGCAGGTACGGCGTGCCCTGGGTGGTCCTGGCCGGGATCGGCGCGGTGGAGAGCGACGACGGCCGCTCGAACCTGCCCGGCGTGCACAGCGGCGCGAACGCCTTCGGCGCGGCCGGCCCGATGCAGATCGGCATCGGCGGTGCTTCCGGCAACGAATGGGGCGGCGCGCCGATCCACCCGGCCAGCGAGGTGGTGAACGGCGTGGCGACCGACGCCGACGGCCGCGGCGTGGCCGACGTCTACGACCCCGCGGACGCGATCGCCGGTGCGGCGAAGTACCTCGTCGAGCACGGAGTCCAGCAGAACGTGTCCGGTGCGGTCTTCGCCTATAACCACTCGGACGCCTACGTGCAGCTGGTGCTGTCGTACGCCTCGACGTACTCCAGCGGCGGGTTCACGGTCAGCCCGGTCACCGATGCCAACGTGCCGAGCTGCATCCCGGGCGTCGGCACCGTCGCCGACACCGGGCAGGTGCCCAACAACACGGTCGCCACCGCGATCGACTTTGCCGAGGCACAGCTCGGCAAGCCGTACCAGTGGGGCGCCACCGGCCCGGACGCCTACGACTGCTCCGGCCTGGTGATGATGGCCTACCGCGCAGCCGGCGTGTACATTCCGCGCACCTCACAGCAGCAGTGGCTGTGGGGCCCGGAGGTTCCCGCCAGCCAGGTGGAGCCGGGTGACCTGGTGTTCTTCGCCGGCGCCGACGGCACGCCGGCGGCGCCGGGCCACGTCGGCCTGGTGATCGGCCACGACGAGATGATCGAGGCCTACGCGACCGGGTTCCCGATCCGCGTCTCCGCGTTCGGCACCAGCGCGGCGCCCCCGGGTGACGAGGACCCGGTCGGCTTCACACGCCCCTGGGAGCACTCCGGCGCCGCCCTCGCCGCCGGCTAACCGGCATGGGGCACCGGGGTTGTGCTCTCGCGCGGCCAGGGCGCCGCCTCGACCTGGTAGATCCGCTCCGGCCGCCTGAGGTCCTTCAGCTGATGCGTTCCTAGCTCCCGCAGTCCCACGCCGTCGGGCAGCTCATCGGACAGCAGTTCCGCCGTCACTCCGGACACCAGCACCTGGCCGCCGCTGGCGACCGCCAGCAGCCGCGCGGCCCGGTTCACCGTCGGCCCGAAGTAGTCCCCGTCGCGCTCTTCGCAGACCCCGGCGTGCAGGCCCATCCGCACCATGATCGGCAGGCTGGTCGGCCACGACTGCGCGGCCAGGTTGCGCTGCGCGGCCAGCGCCGCGTCGAGCCCTGCCCGGGCGGCGGAGAACGCCGCGCAGAACGAGTCACCGACGGTCTTGAAAACGTAGCCGCCGACCCGCTCGATCGCGTCCCGCAGGATCTCGTCGTGGCGGCGCAGCGCAGCCGCCATCGCGTCTCGCTCGGCGTCCCACAGTCGGGTGGAGCCTTCCACGTCGGTGAACAGCAGCGTCACGGTGCCCGACGGCGCGCCGCTCATCGCTGCCCCGCCAGCGGGGATAGCGTCACTGGAAACAGCAGTTGGCTGGCTGATGCGGCGCGTGTTCGCGGCTGCGGCCGAGCCCGGCGGCACGTGCTGGATTCCGCCGACGGCGTATACCAGGCACGGGTGCAGCACGTACGTGCCTACGTCTCCCGG
>Ga0335075_10003307_pt1 | contig 25607 bp, 22 predicted proteins | sample Lox_Sample_24_FD_206723 | JGI IMG/M metagenome (GOLD analysis project Ga0335075, IMG submission 206723) | Soil microbial communities from Loxahatchee National Wildlife Refuge, Florida, United States - Lox_Sample_2.4 | ecosystem: Environmental > Terrestrial > Soil > Wetlands | place: USA...
ACCGCAAGCTTGTATCCCTTCAGTTCGTCCGCGCCGGAATCGGCGTAGGTTCCGGTCAGCGGTACGGTGATGCCGATAAACACCGAGGCGCCTTGCGATCCGGCCGGCCAGGTGCCAAGCGGTGGACGGCTCTCTGCAGCACGGGCGAATGGCGCCGCAAGGGTGGTGGTGGCAAGCAGGCCCCCGCCCGCGCGCAAGATCGCGCGGCGGTCGAGGCCCGACCGATGGCGTGTGTTCATGGCGTCTCCCTGTCCCCCGTCTGGATGAAGTCGAAATGGGGGGTGTTGCCGTCAGCACCGTTGTGGATATGCCCGGACCGTTGTGGATATGCCCGGACGCCGCCATTGCCGAGGCCGGCCGGGGTCAGCTGTTCCGGCCCGTGCGAACTTGCATACCCCTTAGGCACGATGCGTACCGACCCTAATCTCGCCCTTCCTCATTGCCGGGGCAGCTCTGCCGAACCGCATCTCGCCTTCTTGCCAGCGACCGGCGCGCCACCCATACTGAGCATCATGCGGCGCCTGGAGTTCGATCCCGTCGTTGCGGCTGCGCCCGAAGCGCCGGCCCGCCTGTGCGACCACCCGCAATGCGCGGCCGGCGGCGATTTCCGTGCGCCGAAATCGCGGCTTGACCTGAACGATTATTACTGGTTCTGCCTCGACCACGTGCGGGCGTACAACGCAGCATGGAATTACTATGCCGGCATGAGCGACAGCGAGATCGAGGCCGAAATCCGCAGCGACACGGTCTGGCAGCGGCCGAGCTGGCGCCTCGGCGACCGGCATGGTCCGGGCTGGACTGCGCGGGTGCGCGACCCGCTCGGCCTCGCTTCCGGCGCTGGCCAGCGGGGGCGCGAGCACGACCGGCCGAACCGCGAAGCGGCGCGCCGCGCGCGCTCGGCCCAGGAGCAGGCGCTTGCGGTGTTCGAGATCGAGCCGCCGGTCACCCCGGTACGCCTCAAGGCGCGTTACAAGGCGCTGGTCAAGCTGCATCACCCCGATGCGCATGGCGGCGACAAGGCGGCCGAGGAGAAGCTCAAGATCATCAACCAAGCCTATGCCACTCTGAAAGCCAGCTATTTCGGTTGAACCCCGGCTATTTCGGTTGAACCATAGGCTCCGATCGCTCAAATTCCCCTGCACCACCACCAGGACGCAAGAAAATAATGTCAACCGTTCAGCCAACGGCTCCGGCCGATGCGTTTCCGCTCGACAAGCCCGATATCACGATTTCGGTGCGGCAGACCTTCGGGATCAACAGCGATCTGCAGGTCCCGGCCTTCAGCCAGGCCAGCGAGCACGTTCCCGATTTCGACGATGCTTATCGCTTCGACCACGACACGACGCTGGCGATCCTGGCCGGCTTCGCCTTCAACCGGCGGGTCATGATCCAGGGCTATCACGGGACCGGCAAATCGACCCATGTCGAGCAGGTCGCCGCGCGCCTCAACTGGCCCTGCATCCGGGTCAATCTCGACAGCCATATCAGCCGCATCGATCTCGTTGGCAAGGACGCGATCGTGCTGCGCGACAACAAGCAGGTGACCGAGTTCCGCGAGGGTCTCCTGCCGTGGGCGCTGCAGCACCCGGTCGCGTTGTGCTTCGATGAATACGATGCCGGCCGTCCTGACGTCATGTTCGTGATCCAGCGGGTGCTTGAGGTCGAGGGTAAGCTGACCCTCCTCGACCAGAACCGGGTGATCCGGCCGCATTCGCATTTCCGGCTGTTCTCGACCGCGAACACGGTCGGTCTCGGTGACACCACCGGGCTTTATCACGGCACCCAGCAGATCAATCAGGGCCAGATGGACCGCTGGAACATCGTCGCGACCCTGAATTACCTGCCGCATGATGCGGAATGCGAGATCGTGCTGTCGAAGGTGCCGACCTACGACAATGACGAGGGGCGGCGCACGATCAGCGCGATGGTGGCGCTCGCCGATCTGACCCGCGCCGGCTTCATCAACGGCGACATCTCGACCGTGATGTCACCGCGCACGGTCATGACCTGGGCCGAGAACGCGGCGATCTTTGGTGATCTGGCGTTCGGCTTCCGGCTGACCTTTCTCAACAAATGCGACGAGATGGAGCGTCCGGCGGTGGCTGAATACTACCAGCGCTGCTTTGGCACTGAATTGGCGGAGACCGGCGTCAACGCCACGCTGATGTAATCTCGGCCCGGGCGGGTCCGGTCCGTTCCGTTCCGGGAAAACAATCGCCGTCGGCCGTGCGCGAAACAGCGGGGCGAGGACAATGATGAACTCATCCGCGACGGACTCATCCGCGCTTGGGCTTGCGGGTTGGCGGGATGACGAGCTGGTGGCGAGGTAGGCGCGGATCATGGCGCAGGAATTCTCCCCGACCGAAATCTTCAAACGGGCGACCACGGCGACGTTGCGCGCGATCGCCGAGCGCGACGATCTGACCGTCGCCTTCGGGCCGGAAGCGGCCGGGCTCAGCGGCACGAGGGTGCGGCTGCCGAACCCGCCACGCGATCTTCCGGCCGAGGAGGCGATGCAGTTGCGCGGTGCGGCGGACAGCATGGCCTTGCGGCTGCGTTATCACGATGCCGCCGTCCACGGCCGGCGCGTCCCCGGCAGCCCGTTGGCGCGTGCCGTCTTCGATGCCGTCGAGCAGGCGCGGGTCGAGGCGCTCGGCGCGCGACGCATGGCCGGGGTGGCGGCCAACCTCGCCGCGGTGCTCGAAGAGCAATACCGCCGTCAGGGCTTTGAGCGCATCACCGAGCGCACCGAAAGCACGATGGCCGAGGCGGTGCGGCTGTTGGCCCGCGAGGCGCTGACCCATGAGAAGCCGCCGGCCTCGGCGCGGCGCGTCGTCGATCTGTGGCGGCCGTGGCTCGAGGCGCGCATCGCCAAGGATCTGGGCGATCTCGATCGCATGATCCTCGATCAGGACGGCTATGCCCGCGTCACCCGCCGCATGCTGCAGGATCTAGACATCGAGCTCGGCGAGGCGGAGGAATCCGAAAGCGACGAGCAGCAGCAGGGCGAAGAAGCCGAAGGCGACAACCAGAGCGAGGGCGAGGGGGCGACCAGCGGGGCACAGCCCTCGCCCGACGGCTCGCCGGCCGATGGCGCCGCCGAGGACGCGGAGGACGCCGCCGAAGAGGGCGACGGCGAGATGATGCCCGGGTCGAGCGATGACGATCCCGGGCGTCCGGGCCGTCCGGGCACTCTGCCGCGCGGTCGGGCCGATGACAACGCGGTCTACCGCGCGTTCAGCACCGTCGCCGACGAGATCGTCGAGGCCGAGGAGTTGTGCGATGCCGACGAGCTGTCACGGCTGCGCCAATTGCTCGACCAGCAGCTGTCGCATTTACAGAGCGTGATCGCCCGGCTTGCCAACCGGCTGCAGCGCAAACTCCTGGCAAAGCAGACGCGCGCCTGGGAATTCGACCTTGACGAAGGCCTCCTCGATGCCGCGCGGCTGTCGCGGGTGGTTGCCAACCCGGTCCTGCCGCTTGCCTACAAGCGCGAACGCGAGATGGATTTTCGCGACACCGTCGTGACCCTGCTGATCGACAATTCGGGCTCGATGCGCGGCCGCCCGATCACGGTTGCGGCGATGAGCGCCGACATCCTGGCGCGCACCCTCGAACGCTGCGCGGTCAAGGTCGAAATCCTCGGCTTTACGACCCGTGCGTGGAAGGGCGGCCAGTCACGTGAGCGCTGGATCGCCGCCGGCAAGCCGGCGAACCCGGGTCGGCTCAACGATCTGCGGCACATCATCTATAAACCGGCCGATGCGCCGTGGCGCCGCGCCAGGCGCAGCCTCGGCCTGATGCTGCGTGAGGGGATCCTGAAGGAGAATATCGATGGCGAGGCGCTCGCCTGGGCGCACAATCGCCTGCGCGAACGCACCGAGCAGCGCCGCATCCTGATGGTCATTTCCGACGGCGCTCCGGTCGATGATTCGACCTTGTCGGTCAACCCCGGCAACTACCTCGAAAAGCATCTGCGCGAGGTCATTCACGACATCGAGCGGCTGGGCGAGGTCGAGCTGACCGCGATCGGCATCGGCCACGACGTGACCCGCTATTACCGGCGTGCCGTCACGATCGTCGATGCCGAGCAATTGGGTGGGGTCATGCTCGAAAGGCTGGCCGAATTGTTCGAGGAGGAAAACACCGGCAACACCCGCGTCAGGAGTCGTCGTCCTCGCGCCGCCTGACCCGAGCCGTCATGTTTTGGCGCCGGTGAAACAGCGCGGTAGGGCGGAACAATCCGTCGGCCTCGCCGCCTTCCGCCGCCGCAAGACCTGACCCGCATTCCCGCAATCCATCACCCACAACAAAAAAAGGCGGCGAGGCACTGGCCCGCCGCCCGCGATATGCGACGCGGAGAAGCGCGGGGGCTTCTCCGCTCGCTCTTTTCTTCGGCCGGTTAGGCGGCGTGCAGCAGCTCCAGCGCCTCTTCGTAGACCGACATGTTCTTGCCGAAGGAGATCGCCGCAGCCTGGACACCGCATACGAGGTGCATCCAGCGCCATGGCTCGCGGGTCGCGTGAAACTCCTCGACGATCGCCTGGTGATGTTTGAAGGCGTGCATCTCGGTAAAGTTGTCGTGGCAAACGATCTCGGCCAGCCTGGCGATCAGCGCCTGCGGGTCGTAGCCGCTGTTCACATATTGCTGCGCCAGATTGACGGTCGCGCGGACTTCCGGCACCGCCCGCATCAGCCCCAGATTCGACACTTTCGACCAGTCGGTCGGGGGCTGGTTGTAGATGCTGTGCTTGATCGCATCGAGCAGCTGGTCTTGCGACTTTGGCGGCAGTGCCGCGACAGCGGCCCAGTCCGGCTGCGGCGCCGGCTGCAGCCGGGTCGCGGTCGACCGGATCTCCGGCCCCGACTGCCAAGTCAACAGCAGCAGCAGCTTGTTGCGCAGGCTGATGCCATCCATCCTGAGCAGATAGCGGCGCAGATTGGCGCTGGTGTGCAGATGCACATCCATCGGGTTGCCGCCGAGCGAGCGCAGGAACAGGCCGGCCGCGCCGATCGACAGCGCCTCCCCGGCGCCTTCGATCGACAGCCCCTCGCCGAGCGCCTTGGCCATCAGCTCCGGGATGTCGGCAAACACATCGACCCGGCCGATCGCCTCGCCGAGCTGACCGATGGCACCGGTCTCATCCTCGCCGGTCTTCTGGCGGGTCACGCGCTCCATCAGCTGATGCTCTTCGATCAGCTGATCGATCTGCGGGAGCGCCGGGGCGGTCGGGAAGCGCGCCGCATAGCGCACCGTCGGCCGCATCAGCAGCGAGAAATACTGCGGGTCGACCGCCGCGTTTTCCAGTCCCCGCCAGGTGAAAGCCGGGAACGCAAAGTAATGATCATCGATGATGTTCTTCGGGATCGCGACGCTCATCAGCAGATCGAACGCCTCGATGCGCGGGGCATGGTCCCACAGCCACAGGAAGAGGTGGTCTGCCTTGTTGCTCTCGCCACGATTGCAGGCGGCCAGAAACGCTGCCTTGGTTGCTTCGACACCGCCGGCGTCTTCGGGCGCAAACTCAAGGAGCGCATAGGGGCCCATCGCCGGGTGATGGATGTGTTTGTTCGACAGCGCCACGTGCTGCATGACTGGAAGGAAGCGCTCCTCGCCCTCGAGCCGGCCGACGAGCTGCGAAATCGCATGTAGACCGACGAGCGGGTGTAGCGGGCCGCCGTGATGACCGGGCGGCAGATCGGTGGAGCGGGTCACCGCCAGCGCCGACGCCGTCAGCATGGTCTGGGTCGGCACCCCGGCGCGCAACTTTTCGAGCGTGCGATCCAGGATCTGATCGGGCGGGGTCTCCTCGATGAACTGGACCAGCGGCTCGATGGCTTCGGAAAACTGGACGCGCTGGGGCATGGCGACTTCTCCTCCTCGTCGGGTCCGGCATTGCCGGGTGGTTTGTGTTGAATTCTTGCTGCTTCTGCTGAGAGGAGCATATGGGATCAGACCGCAAGGTCAATCCGCTTATCCGGCAGGGCGGGCCCGCAGATTTGCCGGGTTTGGCCGGGGATCGGCGCTGCGGCAGGGGTTTGCCGACGGGAGAGCTCCGGCCCTTGCGGTCGTGCTCGCTGTCGCCGGCTCGGCTTACTTACACCTGCCTTTAGCGCGGCATCAGCCAAGTGTCGAGAATGTCGTATCGCACGGGGTCGCGTGGTGACAGCGAGAGCCGCAGCGAGACTGCGCTCGGCTCGACCGCGACCGGTGGCGAGGTTTCCAGAAACATCAGGCTCGCATCATACACCGAATCGACGGCCTTTTTGCCGCGGTAGCCGGTCTTGACCGTCGCGTCAAACGAGCTGTGCCACAGTTCCTTGCCGGCTTGGTCGCGTTCGGACAGCGTCACCTCGATGATACCGTCCCGGTTGCCATCGACGACGCCACCAAAACCGTAATCATAGGCCGCGCCGGGCTTCAGGCCGGCGATCGGCACGTCCTGGTAGATCGCCTGGTGCGAAGCGCATGCTCTGCCGCAGGCGATTTCGAGATAGCGGACGCCGACATGGGTTTGCGACAGCCGCAGATCAGCCGGTGCCCGCGACACCTCCCGGTGCCATTCGATCTCTGTGCCGGGCTCGCTCTTGTCGCCGGTGCGCTGCCACGGTGTCATCTGCGGATCGCTGAAATGCCAGTCATGCAGCAGGTTCGCCACCGGATAGGGCCACGGAAAATGCGGCTTCGGCGGGTTGTTCAAGGTCACGACCGACCAGTCGCGACAGCCGGCCAGCGTGAACGAGGTGCCTTCATAGGTCATCTCAATCGCACCGCCGCAAGTGTCGGCGGGTTTGACGTGCTCGGCGCTCGGCACCCACGCCTCCCACCGCGTCAACCCGTAAAGATCGGTGAAGTAGAAGCGCTCCAGGTGATAATGCGGCGATGGGCCGGGGTGTAGCGGCAGGCCGTGGGTCGAGACGATCGCATCGATCGTCTTGATCGGCGCCCCGTTGTGTCCGCCGAATGGATAGTCCGGCACAAATTTCCAGGTGGTCAGCGTGTTGCGCGAAAACCCGCGGTCCGGCTCGCAGCGGCCAGGCCATGCCTCGCCATTCTGCTCCCAATAGCGGCCGCGGATCGGGAAGATGCCGCGCCCCGACGCGCCCGGCCGCAGCGACCGCAAAAAGCTCGCTGGAAACAGGATCCAGCCCCCATAAGGCCGGCAATCCGGTCCGAAGAAGGTCTGCGAAAAACCGCCGCCATCGCGGGTGCCACCGGCCGTCGCATAGCCGTCGACCACCCGGTAGAGATCGTCGCCGTCGCCATCGCCCGGGTGCATCGGCCCGTAGGGCGCGGTGTAATCGAAATCCATGTCGTTCGCGACCACCACCGTATGGGTGTGCACATCGACAATCGGGCGCGAATCGTGCCGCTGATAGCCGTTCGGATGGTCGCCGTTCGGGCCAGGCTGATCATGCCGGAAATAGGGCAGCGGGTCGGCGAGCCGGAGCCGCCGCTCATGCGACCCGGCAGGGCAGCCGCCATAAGGATCGACCGCGATCGGCTGATCGGCCGCGTTGGCGCAGACATGCTGGATGAGCCAGTCCATCGGATCGGTCGAATGGATCCGCGCCGCTTCGGCCAATCCGGCCGTAACGGATGGCAGCATCAGGCAGCCAGTGATCAGCGTGGCGATGACGCACCTCATGGCTCGCGCGATCAATGCCGGAAGGACCGCCCTCCGCGGCCGGGATGTGCCGCAGCAGGCGCTGTCGCTCACAGATAGGGATCGCTCGTGGCGAGGTGCTGCGTGACAAAGTCCTGCACCGCCGCTTCGAGCGGGGTGAACGGAGCCTGATAGCCGGCCTGGCGCAGCTTCTCGATCGTCGCCTGCGTGAAATATTGGTAGTTCGGCCGGATCGCCGGTGGCGTGTCGATATATTCGATGTGCGGCGGCACCCCGCAGGCAGCACCGAGCGCCAGCATCGCATCGCGAAAACTGCGCGCGCGGCCGCTGCCGAGATTGAACACGCCGCTCTCGCGTGCCTGTTCGAGCAGCCACACCATCACCTCGGCGCAGTCCTTAACGTAGACGAAGTCGCGGCATTGCTCGCCATCGGCCACATCCTCACGGTGCGACTTGAAGAGCCGGATCGGCTCGCCGCCGAGGACGCGGCGATAATTCTTGGCGAACAGGCTCATCATCTCGCCCTTGTGGTATTCGTTCGGGCCGAACACGTTGAACAGCTTGAGCCCGATCCACAGCGGCGGAGCCCGCCCTGCCATCGCCTGGCGCCATGCCCAGTGGTCGAACGCGTGCTTTGACCAGCCGTAAAGATTGAGCGGCCGCAGCCGGGCGAGCGCGTCACGGCCGCCGCGGTCGTCGAAACCATATGCCCCGTCGCCATAGGTCGCCGCCGACGAGGCATAGAAGAAGCGCGTGCCGGCCCTGGCGCACCAGCGCCACAGCGCCACCGAATAATTGAGGTTGCCGGCGATGATCTTGTCGGCGTCGCGCTCGGTCGTCGACGAGTTGGCGCCGAGGTGAAACACCGCCTCGACCCGGTCACCGAACCGGTCGAGCCAGGCAAGCAGCCCCTCGATCGGCACGATCTCGAAGAATTCGCGCTTGGCGATGTTGCGCCATTTCTCGCTCGTGCCAAAGCGATCGACAATGACGAGGTCGCTGCGGCCGGCGTGGTTGAGCCGGGCGGCCAGCACCGAGCCGATAAATCCGCCGCCCCCGGTGATCACCAGCATCGGTCGGCGCCCGGTCCACGCCGCTAGCCGGCGGCGGCCGATGCCGTCGCACCCGCCGCGCGGACGCGGCCGATCGTCGCGGTGGTCGAGCGACCATCGACGAGACCGACCAGCACGACGCGCCCACCGGCTGCCTCGACCTCGGCGGCGCCGACCACGGTGGCGATCGTGTAGTCGCCGCCCTTGATCAGCACATCGGGTTTCAGCCGGCGGATCAGTTCGATCGGGGTGTCGTCGTCAAAGCTGATCACCGCATCGACCGACCCGACGGCGGCGATCACGGCCGAACGATCGTGCAGCGGATTGACCGGGCGCTGCGGCCCCTTGAGCCGACGGGTGCTGGCATCGCTGTTGAGGGCAACGATCAGCCGGTCGCATTCGGCGCGGGCGGCGGCCAGCAGCGCCACATGGCCGGCATGCATGATATCGAAGCAGCCATTGGTGAAGCCGATCTTCAGCCCGCGCCGACGCCAGCGCCGGACCACCGCCTCGATTTCGTCGCCGGCATAATGCTTGATCCGATGCCACTCCTGGCCACCGACATCGCGCGAGCGCTCCAGCATCAATTCATCGAGATCGACGGTCGCGGTGCCGAGCTTGCTGACGGCGATCCCGGCGGCGGTGTTGGCGAGCCGCATCGCCGCTTCCAGCGTCTCGCCGGCGGCATGCGCCAGCGCCAGCACCGCAATAACCGTGTCGCCGGCCCCGGTCACGTCAAACACCTCGCGCGCGCGGCTTTTCTCGATATGCACCGCACCCGTCGCCTCGACCAGAACCATGCCTTGGTCGGAGCGCTTGGCGAGGATCGCCGCCGCCTCGGCCTCGTGCAGCAACTGGCGCGCCGCGGTGACGACTTCGGCCTCGCTCGCGACCGGCAGCCGCGAGGCCAGCGCCAGCTCTCTCAGATTGGGGGTGACGCAGGTGGCGCCGCGGTAGCGGCGGAAATCGGCGCTTTTGGGATCGACAAAAACCGCCACCCCGGCGGCGCGCGCCTCCTCGATGGCAAAGCCGACGACGCGCGGGCTGAGCACGCTCTTGCCGTAATCCGACAGGATCACCGCATCGGCCCCGGGCAGCGCGCGGGTGAAGGCGGCGAGGAGGCGCGCTTCCTCCTCGGCGCCGAGTGTGGCGAGGCTTTCCTCGTCGACCCGCACGATCTGCTGGTGTGCCGCGACATAGCGGGTCTTGCAGATGGTTGGACGGGTATCGCTGACGACATGCGCGTCGACGAGCCCGGCCGTGTCACCGATCAGCCGGGCAATCTCCGTACCGGCCGGGTCGCGCCCCAGCAGCCCGACCAGCACCGCGGTGCCGCCGAGCGCGCCGATGTTGCGGGCGACGTTGCCGGCGCCGCCGAGCATGCCCTCGACGCGCCGCAACAGCAGCACCGGAACCGGCGCCTCGGGCGAGATGCGCTCGGTTTCGCAATAGGCGAACCGGTCGAGCATGATGTCACCAAGGCACAGGATCCGCGCGGCGGAGAAATCCATCGGCTTCGGCCTCCCAACAAATTCTCCCGGAGGTCTCTCAAATTCTCACGGAAGTCTCAAGCCCGCCGGCATTTTGAAGAAATGATGACCCGGGGCAGGTTTCCGCAACAGGCTTCTGCCGTTGCCATGCGGATCCGTCAAGGGTGGCGGCGCACCCGCACCGCTCCTCGGTGGCCTGGGTGCGGTCGGTTCAGGCGCCGCCCGGCGCCTCAGCGCTTGGAAAACTGGAAGCTGCGCCGGGCCTTGGCCTTGCCGTATTTCTTGCGCTCGACGACGCGGCTGTCGCGGGTCAGAAAGCCCTGGCTCTTCAACAAAGGCCGCAGACCGGGTTCGTAACAGGTCAGAGCCTTGCTGATGCCGTGGCGCACTGCCCCCGCCTGGCCCGACAGCCCGCCGCCTTTGACCGTGCACACGACATCGAACTGGCCGAGCCGGTTGGCGGCGACAAAGGGCTGGTTGATCAGCATGCGCAGCACCGGGCGGGCGAAATAAACCGGGCTCTCGCGGTCATTGACCGTGATCGCACCGTTGCCCGGCTTGATCCACACCCGGGCCACCGCGTTCTTGCGCTTGCCGGTGGCATAGGCGCGGCCGAATTCGTCGATCTGCGGCTGCACATCGATTGCCGCCGCCGCGGACGTCGTCGGCGCCGGTGCGGCCGGCATCGGCCGGGCAGCCGCCATCGCCTGGCGCAGGCTTGCCAGCCCCTGGAAGGTCTGCGGCCGCTGCCCGCCACCCTGGCCGGCGGGTTGGGCGGTCGAAGGGTTGCCTGGTTTATCGTCGTCGGCCATGCTCGTTCACGCCCTCAGATTCTTGCGGCTCATCGCACCGATATCGAGCGGTGTCGGCTGCTGCGCCGCATGCGGATGATCGGCTCCGGCAAACACCCGCAAATTCTTCATGATCCGCCGCCCGAGCGGACCCCGCGGCACCATCCGCTCGACCGCCTTTTCGATGACCCGCTCGGGGTGCCTGCCGGCGAGAATGGCGCCCTTGCTGCGGCCCTTGATGCCGCCGGGATAGCCGGTGTGCCAGTAGAAGATGTCGTCCTGGCGCTTGTTGCCGGTCAGTTCGACCTTTTCGGCGTTGATCACGATGATGTTGTCGCCGCAATCCATGTGCGGGGTGTAGGACGGCTTGTGCTTGCCGCGCAATCGGGTGGCGAGGATCGCCGCGAGCCGGCCCAGCACCAGCCCCTCGGCGTCGACCACGAGCCACTTCTTTTCGATGTCGGACGGCTTTGCAGAAAAGGTCTTCATGATCCCGGCCGCAACTCCCGGCGCCCGCATCTGCGCAGGCCCGGCGGACGCGCCCATTTAGGCGATCGCCGGGCCCCGGTCAAGCCGCATGCGTCAAGCAAGCCGCATGCTGACCCAGCACTCGGCACGGGCGGTCGGCATAGCGTCAGGCGAGGCTCTTCGACACCATTTCGTAGGTGTTCCTGCTGAGCCCGGGCGAGGCGAGGACCCGTTCGAGTTCTGCGCGCATCAGCGCCTGGCGGGCCGGGTCGTGCCGGCGCCACAGGCCGAGCGGCTGGACCAGCCGCGCCGCGGTCGTCGGGTTGGCCGGATCGATCGCGATCACCTCGTCGGCGAGAAACCGATAGCCGGCGCCGCTGCCGTCGTGAAACCGCACCTGGTTTCCCTGGCTGAAGGCGCCGACGAGTGCCCGCGCCCGGTTCGGGTTGCGCCGGTCGTAGGCGGGATGCCGCGCCAGTTCGCGCACCTGTTCCACGGTCTGCGGCAGCGACGAGCGCGCCTGCAAGCTGAACCATTTGTCGACCACCAGCGGGTCGTGCTGCCAGATCGCGAAGAAATGCGCGAGCGCCGCCAGCCGCTCCGGACGGTCGAGATCGCCGAGGATCGTCAGCGCCGCCAAAACGTCGGTCATGTTGGCGGCAGCATCGAACTGCGCCTTGGCGAGGGCCGCGCCATGCTCGGCCTCGGCGGCGGCGATATAGGCGAGGGCGGTGTTGCGCAGCGCCCGGCGGCCGATCGCCGCGCCATCGATCCGATAAGGTCCGGGATCGGCAAACGCCTCGTAGGCGGCGATGAACCTCGGCAGCAGGGCTCGGCCGATCTCGGCGCGTGTCGCCTCGCGTGCGGCATGCACGGCATCGACATCAGCAACCGCCATCCGGTCGGCGAGAAAGGCTTCGCTCGGCAAGCTCAGCACCTCGGCGGCAAAGGCCGGATCGCTCGCGGCGGCGGCGAGGCTCGCCTCGGCTGCGGCAACGAGATCGGGGTCGAGCGCCTCCAGCACCTCGCCGCGGCGCAGCGCCTCGACCCGGTCGAGCAAGGCTCGTGCCGTGACCTCCTGCCCCGCTTCCCAGCGGGCAAACGGCTCGCGATCGTGCACCGCGAGAAATTTGAGCCGGTCGAGCGGCACGCCCTTCAGCTTGACCGGAGCCGAAAAGCCGCGCAGCAAGGAGGGCACCGGGCGCTGTGGCAGATCGACAAAGCGGAAACTCTGCCGCTCGCCGCTCAGGGTCACGACCCGCGTCCCGTCCGCGTCCGCCGCGGCACCCGCACTTTCGCCATCGAGCCGGATCGGCAATTCGCTGCCGTCCGCTGCCAGGAGCCCGAGAGCGAGCGGGATCGGCATCGGCGATTTCACGGGCTGGCCGGGGGTCGGCGGCACCTTCTGGATGAAGTCGAGCCGGTAGCTGCCGCTCCCCGCGTCCCATTCGTCGGCGATGGTGATCTCGGGTGTGCCGGCCTGCTCGTACCACAGCTTGAACCGGCCGAGATCGATCCCGCTCGCGTCCTGCATCGCCGCGACAAAATCCTCGATCGTCGCTGCATGATTGTCGTGCCGGGCGATATAGAGATCCATACCGCGGCGAAACCCGTCGCGCCCGAGGAGGGTCCGGATCATCCGGATCACCTCCGCCCCCTTGTTGTAGACGGTCGCGGTGTAGAAATTATCGATCCGCAGATAGCTCTGCGGCCGCACCGGATGGGCGAGCGGACCGTCATCCTCGGGGAACTGGATCGCCCGCAAGGTGCGCACCGTGCCGATGCGCTTGACCGCGCGGCTTCCCTGGTCGGCCGAAAATTCCTGGTCGCGAAAGACCGTCAGCCCCTCCTTCAGCGACAACTGGAACCAGTCGCGGCAGGTGACCCGGTCGCCGGTCCAGTTGTGGAAATATTCATGGGCGATCACCGCTTCGATGTTCTGGTAATCGGTGTCGGTCGCGGTCTCGGGCTTCGCCAGCACGTAACGGGTGTTGAAGATGTTGAGCCCCTTGTTCTCCATCGCCCCCATGTTGAAGTCGCTGACGGCGACGATATTGAACACCTCGAGATCGTATTCGAGGCCGAATGTTGCTTCGTCCCAGGCCATCGCCTTTTTCAGCGACGCCATCGCGTGGCCGCATTTGTCCTCGTCACCGCGCCGCACCCAGATCGCCAGCGCCACCTCGCGACCCGAGCGGGTGCGGAACCGGTCGCGCACCGCCACCAGGTCGCCGGCCACCAGTGCGAACAGGTAGGAGGGCTTTGGGTGCGGATCGACCCACTTGACCCAGTGTCGGGCGTTCGCCAACTCGCCGCTCGCTGCCGGGTTGCCGTTTGACAGCAGCACCGGAAACCGCGCCTTGTCGGCGACGATCGTCACCGCATAGCGCGCCATCACATCGGGACGGTCGATGAAATAGGTGATGCGGCGAAATCCCTCGGGTTCGCACTGGGTGCAGAAATTGCCGCCCGACATATAGAGCCCGGAGAGTGCCGAATTGGCCTGCGGGTCGATCCGCGTCTCGATTTCGAGACTGAACGCATCGGGCACGGCATCGATGACGAGCCCGCCCTCGGGCGTGTCGCGATAGCGGTTCTCGCCGAGCCTCTCGCCATCGAGCGAGAGCGAGACGAGTTCGAGCCCGTCGCCGTCGAGTTCGAGCGCGCTGGCACCCGAACCCGCCGGGTTGCGCCGCACCCCGAGCCGCGACTTGACCCGCGTGTCGCCATCGCCGAGCTCGAAGACGAGATCGACCGCGTCGATCAGAAACTCCGGCGGCCGATAATCGGCGAGCCGCACCGGCTGCAGCGGCGCGACATCGGGGGCGGCAATCTCGGGGGTGGCAATCGCTGGGGCGACATCGAGCATCGGGGCGAGCCTTCTTTCTCTCGACAGGCGGCCAGCCTATCGCGCCACCGTCCCGCTGAACACCCCCGCCCGGAACACCACGCTACAGCACAATCTATCCGGCATCCAAGAGCCTCGCGACGAGAACGTCGATCCGCTGAGACAGCCCCGTCTCAACGAGCGCGGTACGGACCAGCCGGCGCGCCCGCTGGAACCGGATGCCCTGTGGCAACTCCACCAACGCCGCGACCCGTTCCGCCTCGGCCGCGGCATCCGCGAGCGCGTCATGCAGCCCTTCGGCCGGATCGAAGCGCGGGATCGGCAGGTTGAACATGACCTTGTCGAAATCCCTCGCACCCCATTGCCCGCGAGACTGATATTGCGCCGCTCGCGCCCGCGCCGTCTCGCTGTTGAGGATCGCGCTCAGATAATGCGCTTCGGTCTCCATCGTCGGAGCTATCCAATAGAGCTTGTGGTCGATGACCCCGCGGGGGGCACGCAGGATTCAGGCCGCTGGAAGGGTCCCGGCCTTGGCATAGACCACGCGGAGCGGCTTGATCGGGAATTGCGCCCCGAGTTCGTTGTGGTAGTTCCAGCGGTCGATCAGGGTCATCACGCCGCTCTCGGCATGGGACTGCCATACCGCCTCGGCTTGGCGCATCCAGCCGTAGAGCGCGCCTTCACTTCGTCATGCCCGGGTCGGCCGGCGAGATGCCGAATGAGATCCTGTGTCGCCTGAGATACGGTCATCCGGACCCGAATTAATAAAATGCCATTGAAACGTATGCCGATGCTTGCCACTCGCGCCAAGCTGCAGAGACAACCCGGCTCGGTGGGGATGCCTTGCTACAATCGTATCTTAATCACTCAGGGACCGTCGACGGCCCCAAATGCGTGTCATGCCTCGGGCGCGTCGAGCAGCGCCATCAATTCGCGCCATTCGCGGGCGGAGAGACCGCTTTCTGCCTGCGTCACGGTTTCGCCGGCGAGGCGGCGGCGGATCACCCTCAGCCCCTTCGCCGAGATCGCCGCCGCGTCGAGCCGGTATTCGCGAAACGCGGCATGGGTCATCGGGACCCAGCGCTGCATGATGTCGAGCATCACCTCGGCATAGGCCCGGATTTCGTATTGCGCATGGCCGTCGGCGCGCAGCGACAAGAAATGCATCAGGTTGTGCAGATCGGTCTTCCAATACCATTGCGTATAGATATTTGTAGATAATACCATTCGCGCAAGTTCTCGAGCCAATCCATGGCGGTTTGCATCAGCAATGTTACCGTTGGCATTTTGATTAAGTAACTTCATGTATACGGTATAGGATCGCGCCGATTCTTCCTTGATCCAGCGCAATACCTGCCTCGCCTCACTTGGTGGAAGAACCTCCTCTCGGCCTTGCCGGTTGGTTTTAGATTGCGCTGCAAGATTGCGAGGCTGCGAATGATCGATTCCGGGGAACAGGTCCGGCTGTCCACGCAATGCCGCTCTTTCAACATGCTGCTGACGCTGTGTTGCCTCCAGATAATCGAGATCAGGCACATAGAATTCGTTATCGAGGATTGAATAGCGCGCTGAATATTCGTTGGTGTTGGCGGTCCGGTGCCTGATCCATTGCCGGGCGACAAAGATCGGCAATTTGACGTGGAATTTGATCTCGCACATCTCGAATGGCGTGGTGTGACGATGCCGCATCAAATAGTTGATCAGCCCCTGGTCTTCACTAACTCGCTTCGTGCCGCGACCATACGACACCCGCGCCGCCTGCACCACCGCGGCATCGTCGCCCATATAGTCGATGACGCGGACAAAGCCGTGATCGAGCACCGGCAGCGGCTCATAGAGGATCGCCTCCAGCGCCGGCACGGTGGCGCGCCGCGTTGCCTGCTGCATCTCCCGCTGCGCCGCGATCTCGGCCTGTTGCTCATGGGTCGGCGGCATCCCCGGCTCCGTTGCCTCGTGTCGCGTGCAGATTAGAGGGCGGCGCGATCCGCCGGCAACCGCTGCCGCATCGCCAGGCCGACCGACCATCGCGCGCACCGCGGCAGCCATTGCGCTACGGGGCCGGGCGCCCTATATCTGGCGCGTCGGTTTTCCCGACTATGGCGATACACGGCTTGCGAAATAAGCGTTGCGGACCCGGGGGCAGTACCCGGCGCCTCCACCATCCCGACCGCCTTCCCGCTTGCGGGACGGCGCTGTACGGGGGCGAACCAGGCTCGACGCGCGTGGTAAAGGTAAGATCCGTCGCCCGGCATGATACCGCCGTTATCGGGTCACAATCTAGCTGCGAACGACAACTTCGCACCAGAGGCGCTCGCGGCCTAACCCCTAGCGGGGTAACAGCCTAGAGCAAATCGCGGTTCGAGGGGCACCGGGCAACAGAAGCCCCTCACTCGCCTCCCCGGTTCCGGCCGCCCCGATCCACCCCAGCGAGCTGCCCAGATGGCCCAGGATCTCTTTCCCTACGACAAGATGGTCGAGACGGCGCTGCGTGGGGTCGCGCGCGAGGCCCTGGCGATCGCCGCCCGCGACGGGCTGCGCGGCGGCCATCATTTCTATATCGGGTTTCGCACCGGTGCGACGGGGGTGATGCTGCCGCCGCAGCTGCTGGCGAAATATCCCGAAGAAATGACGATCGTGCTGCAGCACCAGTTCTGGGGGCTCGAGGTCGGGGATACGGCGTTCTCGGTGACGCTGAGCTTCACCAGCCGGTCGGAGCGGCTGACCATCCCCTATGCCGCGATCACCAGCTTTGCCGATCCGTCGGTCAAGTTCGGGCTGCAATTCGCCGCCCCGCCGGCACCGCCAGGGCCGCAGGAGGCTGCGGCCCCGGTCGTGGCACTCCCGGATGGCGAGAGTGCCGCCCCGGCCGAGCGACGGGAGGCCGAGATCGTCACCCTCGACCGGTTCCGCAAGCGTTAGGCCTCGCTTGACGCAGGCGCGCAAAGCCCGATCCTGCGACAATCTCGCCGGCCTGATGAAATCGCGGAGCAACCCATGAGCGACATTGCCTTTCACGAGCTGTTCCCGCTCGGAGCCGACGATGCACCTTATCGCAAACTCAGCGGCGACCATGTCTCGACCGGCAGCTTCGAGGGCCAGCGCATCGTCAAGATCGAGCCGGCGGCGCTGACGATGCTGGCCGCCCAGGCTTTCGCCGACAGTGCGCATTTGCTGCGCCCCGGCCATCTCGCCTCGTTGCGCGCGATCCTCGATGATCCCGAGGCCTCGGCCAACGACCGGTTCGTCGCCTATGATTTTCTCAAAAACGCCAACATCGCCGCCGGCCGCGTGCTGCCGATGTGCCAGGACACCGGCACCGCGATCGTCATGGGCAAAAAAGGCCAGCAGGTGTGGACCGGCGGCGACGATGCCGCCGCGCTGTCGGCCGGCATCCGCCGCACCTACACCGAGACCAACCTGCGCTACAGCCAGGTGGCGCCCTTGTCGATGTACGAGGAGGTCAACACCGGGGACAATCTGCCGGCGCAAATCGACCTCTATGCCGAGCCTGGCGAAGCCTACAAATTCCTGTTCATCGCCAAGGGTGGCGGCTCGGCCAACAAGAGCTTCCTCTACCAGCAATCGAAGGCGGTGCTGAACCCGAAGGCGCTGCTCAAATTCCTCGACGAGAAGATCCGCACCCTCGGCACCGCCGCCTGCCCGCCCTACCATCTGGCGATCGTGATCGGCGGTACCTCGGCCGAGATGAACCTGAAGACGGTCAAGCTTGCCAGCTGCCGCTATCTCGACAGCCTGCCGGCCGCCGGCAACCGGTGGGGCCAGGCCTATCGCGACCGTGAATTCGAGGCCGCAGTGCTCGAATTGACCCGCGACCTCGGCATCGGTGCGCAGTTCGGCGGCAAGTATTTCTGCCACGACGTGCGGGTCATCCGGTTGCCGCGGCATGGGGCGAGCCTGCCGATCGGCATCGGCGTGTCGTGCTCGGCCGATCGCCAGATCCTCGGCAAGATCACCGCCGACGGCATCTTTGTCGAACAGCTCGAGGAGAACCCGGCACGCTTTCTGCCCGAGATCGACGAGGCCTCGCTTGGCGGTGAGGTGGTACCAATCAATCTCGGCCGCCCGATGGCCGAGATCCGCCGCACCCTGTCGCAATACCCGATCAGGACGCGGCTCAGCCTGACCGGGCCGCTGATCGTCGCGCGCGATATCGCCCACGCCAAATTGCAGGAGCGGCTCGATCGCGGCGAGGGGCTGCCCGACTACGCCAGGAACCACCCGATCTACTATGCCGGCCCGGCGAAGACACCGCAGGGCTACGCCTCCGGGTCGTTCGGGCCGACCACGGCCGGGCGCATGGACAGCTATGTCGATGCGTTCATGGCGGCCGGCGGCAGTTTTGTCACGCTGGCCAAGGGGAACCGCGGCGGCGAGGTGCGCGACGCCTGCCGCAAACATGGCGGCTTCTATCTCGGCTCGATCGGCGGGCCGGCGGCGCGCCTCGCGCTCGAATGCATCCGCAAGGTCGAGCTCGTCGAATATCCCGAACTTGGGATGGAGGCGGTGTGGCGCATCGAGGTCGTCGATTTCCCGGCCTTTATCGTGATCGACGACAAGGGAAACGATTTCTTCTCCGCGCTCGCCTGAAGCGGCAGCGGACGGAAGGCGGGCGGAGGCCTCCTCGTTGGCGCGGACCGGGGGCGCGGCACAGGATGATGTGGTCGAGGCCCTGACGCGCGGCGACACGGGAGCCTGGAAGCTGTTTGTCCGGCGTTATGCCGGGCTGGTCACCGCGGCGGTGCGCGGTGTGGCGCGCGACCCGAACGACATCGAGGACCTGGTGCAGGAGGTGTTCCTGCGGCTGTGTCGGAGCGACTTCCGCCTGCTGCGCGGGTATGATCGCAGCCGCGCCGGGCTCTCGACCTGGATCACGATCGTCGCCCGCAGCACCGCGCGTGATGCGATGCGCCGGCGCCGCCCGGTGGCGGTGCCGATCGAGGCCGTGCCGGAAGGCTGGCTCGCGGTCGATCCGGTGGTCCCGGTCGCCCGGCTCAAGCTGCCGGACGCGCTGCTGTCGCCGCGGCAACGCGAAATCCTGACCATGCTCTATGATCGCGAGATGGAGGTGGCGGAGATTGCGGGCGCGCTCGGCATCGACCCGCAGACCGTGCGCAGCGCCCATCACAAGGCGATGATCAAGCTGCGCGCCCATTTCAAGACCGAGGCGGAATGATCCGGCGCACCGGAAGGTTGCGGGGATGGCCGGATTGCAGCATGCCTAGATACCCAAAGAGAGCGGTGCGATGAAGCGAACCGGCGGTAGAATGGGCAAGGCGGCGAACTTTGAGGCGGACCGCGCCGTGTGGCGGTATTGCCGCAGCGCAGACGCGCCGGCGGATGAAGCGGCGCGCTTTCTCGATCTCGCCGGTTTTGCCGACGATCGGCTCGATGAAGAGGACCACGATCGGGTGGCGGCACTGCTCGCGGTCGATCTCGCGGCGGCCGCCGATGTGGCCGCGGCGCGCGAACTGGCCATGCCGAGCGCCGTCGAGACGCTGCCTGCCGCGGTCATGGCCGGGATCATCGCCAGGGCCGAGGCGCTGGTCGCCGATGGCGAGAGCGCGCCCGCTCGCATTTTCTCGCTGCGGGCCGAGCCGGATCGGCCGGTGCTGCAGCGTTTCGCACAATGGGGCAGCCTTGCGGCGGCGATTGTCGTTGCCAGCTGGCTCGGCTTTGCCATGGGCAGCGACACCTCGGCGGTGCTGACCCGACCGCCGGCGCAAACCGCTCAGACCGCTGACACGAACTTTCTGCCCGAGCTGCTCGACCCGACGACGAGCTTTCTGCGAGAGCTGGTCGAGGGCCGGCAGACGTGAGCCTCGTCCATGCCGTGGCGCATGGTGGGACGCGCCGGAATTTCCTGAAAGTGGCGTTGGCCCTGTCGCTGGCGCTCAATTTGTTCTTCGTGGTCGGCGCCACATGGATCCGGGTTCATGCGCCGGCGCCGCCGCCCTCTCCCGAGCAGCGCCTCGCGCAGATGGGTCGCGAGATCGGCCTCGACGCACAGCAGACCGAGGCGTTTGCGGTCTATTCGCAGACCATGCGTGAACGCCTCCAAGCGATGCATCGGGCGACCCAGCCGCTGGTGTCGCAGGCCTGGTCGGAGGTGGCCAAGCCGCAAGCCGACGAGACGCGGATCATGCAGCTGCTCGACCAGGCCGGGCAGAAGCGGCGCCAGTTTGTCGGCCAGCTGACGGCGACGACGTTGTCGTTCCTGGCGACGCTGTCGCCCGAGCAGCGCCGCAAATTTGTCGAGCTCGCCCATCAGCGGCCGCGCCCGTGGTCCCCGCCGCACGATCACGACAGCTCGCACTAGATTTTGCTCTCGCCCAAACCCCGCGGCGGCGGCATCGCTGCCGCGCCATCGAGGAGCCGCGAATGGCCCAGAATGCTGCAACCGGGCGTTCTCGCCGCGCCGCGCTGCGTCTTGCTGTTGCCGCCGCCCCGGCGCTGCTGATGACGGTGGCGTGGCCCGGGGCCGCCGGCGCCGAGGCAAAGCCCGCGCAACCGCTCAAGATCGGCATGATCGGCTCCGGCCGAGAGGGCGGCGCGCTCGGCTCGCTCTGGGTCAAGGCGGGTCACCCGGTCATGTTCTCGTCGCGCCATCCCGGGGAGCTGAAGGATCTGGTGGCCGGGCTCGGTCCGTTGGCGCATGCCGGCACGGTTGCGCAGGCAATCGCGTTCGGCGATGTCGTGGCAATCGTCGTGCCCTATCCGGCGATGCGGGAGATCGGCCGCGACTACGCGGCAGCGCTCGCCAAAAAGGCGCTCGTCATCGATGTCAGCAACCCGATCGCCCGACGCGACGGCGATGCGATCGTCGATTGGGCGAACCAGCAGGGCGGCGCCGGTCTGGCGACCGCCAAGCTGTTGCCGGGCGCGCACCTCGTCCGCGGCTTCAATGCGATCGGCTCTACGCGGCTCTCGGAAGACGCGCATCACGCCGGCGGCGAGCTCGGCATCCCGATCGCCGGCGACGACCCGAAGGCGATTGCGATCGCCTCGACGCTGATCCGAGAGATCGGCTACGAGCCGGTGCTGATCGGCGGGCTGGCAAAGGGTAAATATCTGGTGCCGGGGACACCGCTCGCTGGCGAGCACACCCCGGCTGAGATCCGCCAGATCGCCTCTGGTCTCGGCTGAGGCGCATTTGAGCGACCGCCGGCCGGCCCCCGCTGCGGATCGCGCCCCCGATATGGATCGCGGCTCCGCTGCGGATTGTGGCCCCGCTGCGGATTGCGGCCCCGCTGCGGATTGCGGCGTGCTGTTCCGCCTGCTGCGCCGCTTCATCGACATCCGGCGCGAGGAGGTCGCGGTCGTCGCTTGGTGCTGGCTCTACATTTTCGCTGTCCTGTCGTCCTATTACATCATGCGGCCGATCCGCGACGCGGCGGGGGTGGCCGGCGGTGTGCGCAATCTGCAATGGCTGTTCACCGGCACGCTCATCGGCATGCTGGTGCTGAACATCCCGTTCGCCTACCTCGTCAAAAAGCTGCCGCGCAGCCGCTTCATCCCGCTGACCTACCGGTTTTTCGCCGCCAACATCGTGCTCTTTGCGGTCGCTCTCCACTATGCCGGCGCGGCGCAGGCGGTATGGATCGGGCGGGTCTTCTTTATCTGGGTGTCGGTCTACAATTTGTTTGTCGTGTCGGTATTCTGGCAGATGAACGTCGACCTGTTCAGCCCGGAACAAGGCAAGCGCCTGTTCGGGCTGATCGCGGCCGGCGCGTCGATCGGCGCGATCGTCGGCTCAAGTGTGACCGCCTCGCTCGCCCGCGTGGTGTCGCCGCTCTTCCTGCTGCTGGGTGCGGCATTTCTGCTCGAGGTCGCGGTGTTCGGCGTCGGCCGCCTGTCGCGCCTGTCGCCGGCGCTGCATCGCCAGCCCGCCGCGACGGCCGAGGCACCGATCGGGGGCAGCGTGTTCGCCGGGATCACCCGCGCCTTCCGCTCCCCCTACCTCGTCAATGTCAGCCTGTTCGTGCTGCTGTTCGCGGTCACCTCGACCTTTCTCTATTTCCAGCAGGCCGGCATCGTCGCTCGCAGCTTTCACAGCCACGGGGCGCAGACCGCGTTCTTCGCGACCGTCGATCTCTGCGTCAACATCCTGACGCTCGCGATCCAGCTGTTGCTGACCGGCCGTATCGTCGGGCTGTTCGGGGTGGCGCTGACGCTCGCATTGCTGCCGGCGCTGACGATTGTCGGCTTTGGCGCGCTGGCGCTGCTGCCGACGATCGCCGCGGTGGCGGTGTTTCAGGTGCTGCGCCGGGCGGCGGATTACGCGATCGCGCGACCGACGCGCGAGGTGCTGTTCACGGTCGTGCCGCGCGAGGACCGCTACAAGGCGAAGAGCTTTATCGACACCGCGGTCTACCGCACCGGCGACCAGCTCGGCGCCTGGTCGGTGGCGCTGCTGCGCGTGCTCGGCCTCGGTGTCTCGGGAGTGGCCGTGGTGGCGATCCCGATCGCGCTCGCCTGGCTCGTCAACGGATTGTGGCTCGGCCGCCGGCAGGAACGGCTGGCGGCATTGCCTGCACTCGAGGTCGGCACCCCGGCCGCCGAGGGCACGGCACTCCCGGCCGGCAGCGGCTCCTGACCATCTCCCGCGCACTGGCCGGTTTTCGACAAAGGAGGCGGTGCGATGGCCCGACGCTCCGGCGCGCTGCGGTTCTGGGTGTGCGTTCTGTTGCTGTCGCTGCTCCCCGCCAGCGATCCTGGTACGGCGCGCGCCGAGAGCATGGGCCGCTCGTTCCTGATCGTCACCGACATTCATTTCAACCCGATGGCCGAGCCGGCGCTGGTCAATCGGCTGGTCGCGGCACCGCCCACCGCCTGGGCCGGCATCCTTGACAGCGGCAAGGAGCAAACGCCCAGCCGGTACGGCGCCGATACCAACTGGCCGCTCTTACGCTCGACGCTGCGGCAGATGAAGGCGGTGCTGGCCCACCCCGCCTTCGTGCTGGTGCCGGGCGATTTTCTCGCCCATCACTTCCGGGCCAAATTCGACGCCGCTTCCCGCGATCGTTCGGACCGCGCCTATCGCCGCTTTGTCATCGCGACGATGCGGTTTCTCGCTGGTGAACTCGAACGGAGCTTCCCCGGCACGCCGGTGCTGCCGGCGATCGGCAACAATGACGATGCGTGTGGCGATTACCGGCTGCGACCGAATGGCTTGTTTCTCGCCGACACCTTGCCGATCGTGCGCAGTCTCGTCGGCGCCGCCGCCGCACCCGGCTTCGCCCGGAGCTGGACCGGCTATGGCAATTACCGTGCTGGCGTGCCGGGAGCGCCGGGCCTCAGCCTCCTGGCGCTGAACACGGTGTTCTTTTCGCCGAACTACCGCAATGATTGCGGACCGGCGCAAGCTGCCGATCCGGGCCACCAGACGCTCGCTTGGCTCGCCGGCGAATTGGCCGCTGCACAGCGGGCGCATCGGCATCTGTGGCTCGTCTATCACATTCCGCCCGGCATCGATGGCTACCGCACCGGAGGCCGCGGTTCGTGCCCGGGGCCGATCGTGCCGATGTGGGACGAGGGTTACGCCCGCCCGTTCTACGCTTTGATGCGCCGCTATGCTGGCACGATCCGGGCGAGCTTCGCCGCCCACACCCATATGGATGATCTCCGCCTGATCGGCGATGGCCGGGATGATTTCGCCTTTGTCGTGATGACCCCGGCGGTGAGCCCGATCTTCGGGCAGAACCCGGCCTTCCGGATCGTCAATTTCGACGCAGATGGCTCGCTACGCGACGAGACGACCTATGATCTCGCCAATTTGGCGCAGGCGGGCGCCGGCGCGCCGCCGCGATGGCGGGCGGAATACACCTTCAGCAGCAGCTGGCGCCTGCCTCGGATCGACCTGCCGAGCCTCGAACGGCTCTACGCGATGATCACCACCGAGCCAGCTGGCGGCCAGCGCTGGCACGACCTGTTCGCGGTGTCGAGCCCGGTCTACTGGACCCGCTACCGTCATGCTCCCGGCCCGAGCCGCGCCGATCTCTGCGCCACCGGTCACGTTCTGCCCGACGATTTTCGCAGCTGCTGGTGCAGCGAGGGGCAAGCCGGCAAAATACAGCCTAGCCTGGCGAGATAGCGAAAATTAGGGGCGAGATAGCGAAGATTATGGCGGCGAGATAGTAGCGATCGCCTAAACCCGCCGAACGCTCAGGAGACGAGGCAGTTTCCGCCGCTCTTCGGATTGTCGGGTTTGGCGTCGGGGGTCGTGAACGGCACCCCTTCGCCGGGACGGGTGCCGATTTTCACGAGGTCGCTCGCCATCGGCGGCTTTGCCGGATCGCGCCCGGCGATGATCGTGCCGCCCGAGACGCGCTCATTGCGCGCCGGCCACAAAAATTCGAACCCGGTGATGCGGCGGCCGGTGCCGCTTGGAATGTAGATCGGACCGGACAGGCGGAAGATGTGCTTGCCGGGTCCGCTCGCGCCGATCTCACTCCCGATCGGGCGGCCGGTCTGCGCCCAGACGATATCGTCGCCGCGAAACCAGGCGTTGAGAGCCGCGGTGTCGTCATGGGTGCCGTCGCCCCACAAGACGAGTGTGGTGACGGCGCATCTGGCAGACCCGGTCCCGGCCCAGGCCGGCACGGCACCGAATAGGATCGCGCACAGAAGGGCGAGGATGCGGGTCATCGGCCGCGCTCTGCCGCGGGCCTAGCCATTACCGCCCGCCACCGGGATCGCGACTTGGCGACGCGGCGACCACGGCACCTCACGCAGATGTTCGAGGTCGATCCGCGGCATCGCCACGCTCAGCAGGCCGGCGACGCGGTTGGCAAGATCGCTATAGCCGTCAAAATTGCGGCGCAACCGGCCGCGCCAGGCGGGGGTGCCGCCGCTCGCATGCAGTTCGAACGCGGATTCGCGTCCGTCGAGCGCCGAGGACACGTGATCCCAGGCCATCTGCAACAATGCTGCACGCTGCAGCGCACTATAACCGCCGCCGCCAAACGCCTGGGCGAGACCCTCGGCCACCTCGGGGGCGGCGAGGTCCCGGTCGGATGGGGCGACCACCAGCGACGAGCCGGGCACGATCCGCAGGATCTCGTCCATGCGCGGGCGGGCCCGCAGAATCGCCAGGCCGCCGGCGGCGAGGTGCGCGTGATTCGGAACGCAGTAGCCGCTGGCGGTAAAGTGCGGATCGCGCTCGCAAGCGACGAGGCAGCTGCGCACCATCTGCACGTCCGTCGCCAGATCGACGAGGTATTCGATCGTCTGCTCGTGCCGGGCGAGGCTCATCGCGTGCGCCAGCGCCAGCGCCAGGCCGAGCGTGAACTCGGCCTTCGACAGCCAGCCAT
>Ga0335075_10003308_pt1 | contig 25592 bp, 23 predicted proteins | sample Lox_Sample_24_FD_206723 | JGI IMG/M metagenome (GOLD analysis project Ga0335075, IMG submission 206723) | Soil microbial communities from Loxahatchee National Wildlife Refuge, Florida, United States - Lox_Sample_2.4 | ecosystem: Environmental > Terrestrial > Soil > Wetlands | place: USA...
CGAGGAGATCGCGGCCCGCACGGTGAACAAGGAACGCGCCCGGTCGGGAGAGGCACGCACCGCCAGCCGCACCTCCACCAAGGACATGTCTTCATCCCGGCGTGGCGGACTTCGCTCGCATCGCGGGGCCGGCGGCCCGACCAAGGAGCAGCTCTACGCCGAGGCGCGGCGTCGCGGTGTGAAGGGCCGTTCGTCGATGACCAAGGCCCAGCTGGCCCGCGCGGTCGGCCGCTGACCACACGTCGGTCTCGGGGCGCACATCTGGCCGGACGGCTCGCGGTCCCCTGGCTCACTAGTACTGGCTGACGACTGCGAAGTATGCGTGCCCAGGCTGCACTAAGGTTCGTGGCATGACTGGACCGGCGAGCTATCCCGAGCCCCCAGCTCCGGCCTTCCTGTTCGACCTGGACGGCACGCTCATCGACAGCGTGTACCAGCACGTGATCGCGTGGCGTGCTGCGCTTTCTCGCCTGGACATCGACCTGTCCGTGTGGCGGATCCACCGGCGGATCGGGATGAGCGGCGGGCTGTTCGTGTCCGCGCTGCTGCGGGAGACCGGCCGGACGCTGTCCGACGAGGACATCGCCATGCTGCAGCAGGCACACAGCGAGGAGTACCTGGCCCAGTCCGACTCGGTGCGGCCGCTGCCCGGCGCGGCGGACCTGCTCTCGGCGCTCACCGAGAGGGGGGTGCAGTGGGCGATCGCGACCAGCGGGTACCGGGCCACCGCGTTCCATGCCCTGGGCATGCTGGGCCTGCCCGACGACGCTCCGATGATCACCCGTGACATGGTCAGGCGAGCCAAGCCGGACCCGGACCTGTTCCTGGCCGCCGCGGCCCTGCTGGGAGTGAGCCCCCAGCACGCCTGGGTGGTCGGGGACAGCGTGTGGGACCTGCTGGCCGCCCGCCGGGCCGGCGCGCTGGGCATCGGCCTGATGTCGGGCGGCTATGGCCGCGAGGAACTGGAGCGGGCGGGCGCCTACCGCGTGTACGCTGACCCGGCCGACATGCTAGCCCGCGCTGACGAGCTGGGCGTTCGCGACCTCGTGCCGGTCCCGCAGCCAGACTAGACCGGCCACGGCGGGGTTAATCGGTGTCGTGAGCGGCCAGGGTCTCGGCGGTTCCTATCCGCCCCGGTCGCCTCGCGCGGCGCGGCAGGCGGGCGGCGCCAACCCGGGCGCGCTGCGCCGATGTCGCCGGCACGGGCGCGGGGAATGGCCGGACCGGAAGCGTGATGGCCGCCTCTAAGGTAGCCAGCCGGCGCAGGAACGCGTAGGCGAACCAGGTAGGGATCCAGCACAGGCTGCGCCACTGCCGCTGCTTCACCGCGAACGGCACGCTGACCAGGACGGGCACCGCGCCCGCCGCGATGTACACCAGCGTGACGGTGGCGATGTTCTGCCGGTAACTGGGATGGGTCAGGGCCAGCTCCAGCATGAAGATCGGGGCGACCAGACCGGTCTGCAGGGAGAACCAGGAGAATCCCCGCCGCACCGTCCAGAACCACACCCGCGGGCCCGCCGAGCCGCTGCGCAGCGGGACATGCCGGGCATAAACATGAAAGCCCGCCCGCGCCCAGCGGGTCCGCTGCTCAAGAAATTCACCGGCATCGCGGGGCACATCCTCGTAGCACCGGATCCGCGGATCGACGACGGCGCGGTAGCCGAGCCGGCCGAACTGCATGGTGAGGTCGGTGTCCTCGCCGTTCATCCGCACCGGGAACCCGCCGAATACGGCGGCCGGAGCCCGCCGGAAGACCGTGAACGGGCCGGGAATCACGACGACGCCGTCGACCACACTCTGCCCTACCCGGGTAAACCGGAACTGGAACAGCGCCTCGAGCGTGCGCAGCCGATGGAACCAGGTCACCGTGTCCGTCCTGGGCTCCTGCATGGCGCCGACCATGCCGATCTCCGGATCGCGGAACCATGGGATCGAGTAGAGCAGCGCGTCCGGGCCCATCACGGAGTCCGCGTCGATGCGGACGCAGAGGTCCGCGTTGGTAACCGACAGCGCGCGGTTCAGCGCAGCGGACTGGCCGCCGTTCGGCGCGTTCAGGACCCGGCCCCGGGCGAAGCGAAGGCGCGCGAGCTCCTCCCTCGCGATCTGCTCGGTGCGATCGACCGAGCCGTCGTTCGACACGACGATCAGTACCGGCCCGCCGTAGCGCTCGGCGGCGACGTCGATCGAACGCAGCAGCCGGGCGAGGTTCTCCTCCTCGTTGTAAGCGGGGATGAGGACATCAATGGCGGGACGGTAGCCACCGGGCCGTGGAAGCCGTCGGCTGGCCCACCACAGCAGCCACAGCGGAATCAGCATGATTACCAGTAGCAGGCAGACCGCGTACAGCGGCAGGAACACCTGCCACGCCGTCGTGAGGTTGGACGGCTCGGACAGGAACGCGTAGGCCGCGATCAGCACCGCCAGCGCGGACGCCAGAGCGCACCAGGCGACGATGTTGTCCCACGGCCAGCGCCTGCGGCTGACCGGCAGCACGGTGGCGCGAGGCAGGGCGAAGCTCGTGAACGTCAGCCGCATCACGACCAGCCCGCCGATGAACAGGTTGACCAGGGTCGCCTCGATGCCGAAGGGCGCGACCACCCACCTGGTCGTGACCCCGATGGCGATCATGAGCGCCTGGGCGAGCAGCGAAAGCGCCACATAGAGCGGGGCGTGGGCCAGCATCACCAGGCGCCTTCCCACGCTGGCCCGCACCACCAGGGCGATGCCAATGATGTAGGAGACGGCCAGGTACAGGGTGGCCGGGTGGAGGCGCGCGACATATCCGTTGACCGCGGCCCGGTTTTGCGTGATCGCCACCGCCACTTCACGCACCGCGGCGATGTACACCTGAGGAACCGATGGCCGCTGCCAGTCCACGAACATCAGGCCGCACACCGCGGCGATGCCCAGGAATGCGAAGGTGCGCGGGCGGAATCGGGAGGTTGGCACGTGCCGCGGGATGACCACGGTCGACAGGCCGTCGCCGAGATCATCGGTGCTGTCCGCGCAGACCGGCAGGACGCAGGCGCCAACCAGCACCGCGAGCAGGCCGACCGTCGCCGCCAGCAGCGACATATCCATTAGCTGATCACCGCGCCTTCACCCCGCTACCCCGTTTTAACCCGCTATCACCGATCCCGTCATAGGACCGCCTTCAGTGACGCAGCGGAGAACCTACCAGAATTGATTTGGGATGATCCGCGGGTCAGCGGGATCACCAGGATAATCGGGATTGTGCGGATAAATCTTATTGCAGATTGCGCATCCGCATCGTGTCATCGGAAGTCATCGTGTAGAAAGGACACTGGCCAGGCAACCTGGAATGGCCACGTGCGCATATCCGCGCGGCGTGTCACCGTTATCCGGTATTGCCCGGTCCGTGAACGTGGGGGCACTGTCATGGTGATGCGCGGCTCCATGAGACGTTCCCGGCTGGCCATTGGTGTCATATAAATGGGTAGTAGACTGCCGAAAGCAGGCTGACTTGAGTCCTTCCCAGGTTCGAGCCGATGACCAGGCATCGGCTGACCACGCATCCCGGCCGTTGAATGGGTATACGGCCAGCCTGCGTTCGGGCCACCGGCAGAGCCAGGAGCGGACCCGCCGCCACATCACCCGCCCACAGCGGATCGCCGCGGTGCTGATCGCCGTCGCATGTGTCTTCGGCGCGGCCTGGTACGTACCCCGAATCGCCGCCGCCGACGGGAGCTCACTCTCCGGCGCGGTGTCCAGCGATGGCATTGTCTACCTCAATTTCACCAGCTCTGGGCAGCTCGCAACGATGACCGCACGCGTCGGCCAGCAGGTCAGAAAGGGGCAGCTGCTCGCGACCGAGGCCGCCCCGGCGGTGGCCGCCGTCCTGGCCGCGGCCCGGGCGGCGATCACCGCCGACAAGAGCGAACTGGCCGCCGCACAGTCCGCAGGCACCGCGGCGGCCATTGATGCCGCGCAGGCCCAGCTGGCCAGGGACGAGGGCCAGCTGGCCGTGGACCGCGCCGACACCGCGGGGACACGGATCGTCGCACCGGCCGCCGGGACCGTGATCGACGTCAACGGCCAGCCAGGCGAGATCGCTGACGCGGACGGAGTCCGCGACTACTCATCCCAGCCGCAGGGCACGGCGATCACGCAGCAGCCGCTGTTCTCCCTGTTCCCCGACGGGCCGCAGTCCAGCGTCGAGTCCGGCGGATCGGATTCCGGGGAGTCCCTGCCGGTCATCGCGCTGCGCACCTCGACCGCCTGGCAGGTAAGTGTCCTGGTTCCGGAAGGCTCGGTCGCAGATGTCAGGACCGGCGAGGCGGTCAGCATCGACGTGCCGGCCATCGGCCTCACCGGCATTCCCGGCCGGGTTCAGGAACTGCTGGCCACGCCGGTAGCGACGTCACAGGGCATCGACTACCAGGCGGTGGTGACCGTCATCGGCCGGCCGCAGGACTCTCCGCCGAGTGGCATGGCCGCCGACATCCAGCTGCGCCCCTGAGCCACCGCCCCTTCGCGGGCGGACCTGTGACCCGAGGCATCTTGCCCGCTTGCACCATTGGCGACTAAACCATTCTTATTGAGCGCCATGCTGCCCCAGTGCCGAATAACTTTGCCCGGCTACTCGCGGAAAGAGCTTGACGAGAAGTGTAAACGCAAATAGCGTCTCGTCCCGGCAGATTATGTCGCGGCCTCTTCCCCGCAAGCGTCAGCGAGGCTGCATTCATCGCCAAACGGGTTCATTACACAAAGGGGGACGCATGCGAAATGCCCTGCGCCGGCTGGCGTTCGGCGTACTCGGCACCGGAATGGTCATCGCGGCCACGATGGGTGTAACCGCGGTAACCGCCAACGCGGCAACTGCGGCGCCGCACGTGACCACGCACCACTACAAGGCCGATTACGGGAAGCCGCCGCTCCTGGTCTGGCCCACGGTCATGGAAGGGCAGTACGGCAACCGGGTCACCACGATCCAGTTCCTGCTCAACCAGAGCGGCTTCCGCGTCAAGGTCGACGGCAAGTTCGGCTCGGCGACCAAGAAGGAAGTCATCGCCTTCCAGAAGGCGAGCCACGTATACCCGGCCGACGGGGTTGTCCGGAGCGACACGTGGCAGGCGCTGATCCTGACCGTCAAGCAGGGCGCCAAGGGCGACGCCGTACGGGCCGTCCAGAGCTACCTGAAGTACGCGTACGGGTACAAGACCCTGAAGGTCGACGGCGTCTTCGGCCCACTGACGACGGCCGCCGTCAAGAGCTTCCAGGGGATGTACCACCCCCCGCTCACGGTTGACGGCATCGTCGGCACGTCGACCTGGCACACCCTGGTCACGAAGAAGGCCTAGGCCGCTTCTCTCGCCAGCGGGCATCCGGGTGGCGGGCCGATGCGGGCGGCATGACCGCCGATCGGCTCTCCGCCCGGATGCTTGTCGTTTCGGAGCCGGGCCGACGGGAGCACATCGGAGGGGCCTCTCCGGGTAGGACCGGCGGAGGCTGGAGCCGGGACTGCATAGATCTTGTTAGGGTTCAGCCCCGAGCCGCATGGGCCGCGCATGGGTTACCCCCAGGCGCGGCTTTTCGCCTGCTCAGAGCGATTCACTGGGACGGTTACGGGTGAATCTAGGAGGCGTTCATGCAGGACCTGCTCTTCATCGGCCTGACGATCGTCGCGTTCGGCGTGCTGTGGCTTCTGGTCAAGGGGGTCGAGCACTTTGAGCGCTGACAACTGGATCGGCCTGATCGCTGGCGTACTGGTGACGATCTACCTGTTCGTCGCACTCATCCTTCCTGAGAGGTTCTGATGAGTAGCACAGCCGCTGGCTGGCTCCAGTTCGCGCTGCTGGTCGCGGCGCTGGCCGCGTGCTACGTGCCGCTCGGCAACTACATCGCGCGCATCTTCACCACCGAAAAGGACTGGGCGGTCGAGCGCGGCTTCTACAAGCTGATCGGCATCGACCGCACCGCGGACCAGAAGTGGTCCGTCTACCTGCGCAGCATCCTGGCGTTCTCCTTTATCAGCGTGCTGTTCCTGTACGGGATCCAGCGGCTACAGGAGTATCTGCCGTTCACCCAGGGCCTGCCCCCCGTCACCCCAGACACCGCCTGGAACACCGCCGCCTCGTTCGTGACCAACACGAACTGGCAGAACTACGCGGGCGAAGCGACCATGGGCTACGTCACGCAGATGAGCGGTCTCGTGGTCCAGCAGTTCATGTCGGCCGCGGTCGGCCTGTGCGTGGCGATCGCGATGATCCGCGGCTTCACCCGGTCCCGCACCGACAAGCTGGGCAACTTCTGGGTGGACGTGACCCGCTGCGTGATCCGGCTGCTGATCCCGCTGTCGATCGTCGGCGGGCTGATCCTCATCGCCGGTGGCGCGATCGAGAACTTCCACGCTTACCAGACGGTCACCACGCTATCTGGCGCGCACCAGACGATCCCCGGCGGCCCGGTCGGCTCCTCGGAGTGGATCAAGGACATGGGTAACAACGGCGGCGGCTGGTTCAACACCAACTCCGCTCACCCGTTCGAGAACCCGAACCCGTTCACGAACATCATGGAGATCTTCGCCCTGCTGCTGATCCCGTTCGCCACGCCGCGGGCGTTCGGCAAGATGGTCGGCGACAACCGGCAGGGTTACGCGCTGGTCGCGGTGATGGCGACCATCTGGGCGGCCGCGGTCGGCGGGATCAGCTACTTCGAATCCCACACCAGCCTCGGCGGCACCGCCACGATGCTGGCGGGCCACGCCGCGGAGGGCACGGAGGTGCGGTTCGGCACACCCGCCTGTTCGTTGTTCGCCGCGTCCACCACGGTCACCTCGACCGGCGCGGTGAACTGCTTCCATGATTCGCTGACCCCGTTCGGCGGCGGTATCGCGCTGTTCGACATCGCGCTCGGGGAGATCGCGCCCGGCGGCATCGGGGCCGGCATGTACGGCATCCTGATCCTGGCCGTGGTGACCGTGTTCGTGGCCGGGCTGATGGTAGGCCGCACACCGGAGTACATCGGCAAGAAGATCCGGCCCGTCGAGATGAAGTACGCGGCGCTGTACTTCCTGACGCTGCCGGTGATCATCCTCACCGCGGCCGGGCTGTCCATCGGCACACCGATCGGGCAGAGAGCCATCTTCAATCCCGGGCCGCACGGCCTGACCGAGGTCGTGTACGCGTTCGCCTCGATGGCCAACAACAACGGATCCGCGTTCGCCGGCCTGAGCTCGGGCCAGGCCTGGTACGAGGTCGTCGGCGGCTTCGTGATGCTGTTCGGCCGGTTCATGCCGGAGATCTTCGCGCTCGGCCTGGCCGGCTCGCTGGCCAGACAGCAACCGGTGCCCGCGAGCGCGGGCACCCTCGACACCAGGACGCCGCTGTTCGTCGGCATGCTCGTCGGCGTGGTGCTGATCCTGGTCGGGCTTACCTACTTCCCCGCCCTCGCGCTGGGCCCGTTCGCCGAAGGACTGCACTGAGATGGCCGTGACAACCACACCCGGGGCGCCCGTGGGCACGGGCAAGAAGGCGGCCCGCGCCCAGCAGGGCAGGATCGGTGGAGGCCTGCTCGACCCCAAGATGCTCTGGAAGTCCACCCCGGACGCGTTCAAGAAGCTGGATCCGCGGGTCCAGGTCAAGAACCCGGTCATGTTCGTGGTCGAGGTCGGCGCGCTGGTGACCACGTTCACCGCGATCTTCAACGACACGAAGCCGGCCTTCAACTGGACGGTCGTGGTCTTCCTGTGGCTGACCGTCGTCTTCGCCAACCTGGCCGAGGCGGTGGCCGAGGGCCGGGGCAAGGCCCAGGCCGAGACGCTGCGCAAGACCAAGCGGGAGACCGTGGCCCGGCGGCTGATCGACTGGCAGCCCGGGCAGGCCGAACCGCACGAAGAGCCGGTGCCCGGCACCCAGCTCACGCTGGGCGACCACGTTGTGGTCGAGGCCGGGGAGATCATCCCCGGCGACGGCGACGTGGTCGAGGGCATCGCCTCGGTCGACGAGTCGGCGATCACCGGGGAATCCGCGCCGGTGATCCGCGAGTCGGGTGGCGACCGCTCCGCGGTCACCGGCGGCACCAGGGTGCTGTCCGACCGGATCGTGGTCAAGATCACCTCCAAGCCGGGTGAGACGTTCATCGACCGGATGATCGCGCTGGTCGAGGGCGCGCAACGGCAGAAGACGCCGAACGAGCTGGCGCTGAACATCCTGCTCGCCTCGCTGACGGTCATCTTCATGCTGGCCGTGATCTCGCTGCAGCCGCTGGCGTTCTACTCGAAAGCACCGCAAACCCTGGTGATCCTGGTCGCGCTGCTGGTGGCGCTGATCCCGACCACAATCGGCGCGCTGCTATCCGCGATTGGCATCGCCGGCATGGACCGGCTGGTGCAGCGCAACGTGCTAGCCATGTCCGGCCGCGCGGTCGAGGCGGCCGGCGACGTCAACACGCTGCTGCTGGACAAGACGGGCACGATCACCATCGGCAACCGGCAGGCCACCGAGTTCATCCCGGTAGACGGGGTGAGCTCGGAGGAACTCGCCGACGCGGCCCAACTTTCATCCATGGCCGACTACACCCCGGAGGGGCGCTCGATCGTGGTGCTGGCCAAGGAGCACTACGGGCTGCGCGAGCGGAACGAGGGTGAGCTGCCCGGGGCGGAGTTCGTCGAGTTCACCGCGCAGACCAGGATGAGCGGCGTCGACCTGGCCGACGGCCGGCAAGTTCGCAAGGGCGCCGCGGCTTCGGTCGCACAGTGGATCCGGGACAACGGCGGCGAGCCACCGGCCGGACTCGGGCACACCGTAGACAGCATCTCCGGGGTCGGCGGCACGCCGCTGGTCGTCGCCGAGAAGAGCGGGGATGGGCCGGGAGGGCCGGGCGGGAAGGGAACCGCCAAGGCGCTCGGCGTGATCTACCTCAAGGACATCGTCAAGGAGGGCATCGCCGAGCGGTTCGCCGAGATGCGCAAGATGGGCATCAAGACCGTCATGATCACCGGCGACAACCCGCTGACGGCCAAGGCCATCGCGGACGAGTCCGGTGTGGACGACTTCCTGGCCGAGGCGACGCCGGAAGACAAGATGGCGCTGATCAAGAAGGAGCAGGAAGGCGGGAAGCTGGTCGCGATGACCGGGGACGGCACCAACGACGCCCCGGCTCTCGCCCAGGCCGACGTCGGCGTGGCCATGAACACCGGGACTTCGGCCGCCAAGGAAGCCGGCAACATGGTCGACCTGGACTCCAACCCGACGAAGCTCATCGAGATCGTGGAGATCGGCAAGCAGTTGCTGATCACCCGGGGCGCGCTGACCACGTTCTCCATCGCGAACGATGTGGCCAAGTACTTTGCGATGCTGCCGGCCATGTTCTCGGTCGCGTTTCCCGGCCTGGAAAAGCTCAACATCCTGAAGCTGCACAGCCCGGAGTCGGCGATCACCTCGGCGATCATCTTCAACGCGCTGATCATCGTCGCGCTGATCCCGCTGGCGCTGCGCGGCGTCAAGTACAAGCCCGCCTCCGCGCAGTCAATGCTCCGCAGGAACCTGTGGATCTACGGCGTCGGCGGGCTGATCATCCCGTTCATCGGCATCAAGCTCATCGACCTCATCATCATGAACATCCCAGGGTTTAGGTGACCGTCACATGAACCGCCTTCCGAATATCGTCCGGCAGCACATCGCGGGGCTGCGCCTGCTCCTGGTCTTCACCGTGCTTTGCGGGATCATCTACCCCGTGGTCATGGTGGGCCTGTCCCAGGTGTTCTTCCGCAACCAGGCCAACGGCTCGCTGGTCAGCTACCACGGCCGCGTGGTCGGCTCCAGCCTGCTCTGCCAGGAGTTCGTGTACCCCAACGGCAACCCGATGCCGCAGTACTTCCAGCCGCGTCCGTCGGACGCGGTGGTGTCGGGCGAGAAGAACGACTACGGGTGCGACCCGCTATATTCCAGCGCGTCGAACCTGGGGCCGAACAACCCGACCCTGGTCCAGCAGATCAAGCAGCGGCAGGAGCAGATCGCCAAGTTCGACCACGTCAAGATCTCGCAGATCCCGGCCGATGCGGTGACCACGTCGGGCTCCGGGCTCGACCCGGATATCTCGCCGCAGAACGCCGACATCCAGGTCGACCGGGTCGCGGCGGCCAGGCACGTCAGCCCGGCACAGATCATGGCGCTGGTCAAGCAGTACACCCAGGGCCGGACCCTCGGGTTCCTCGGCGAGCCTCGGGTGGACGTGCTTACCCTGAACATCGCGCTCGACGAAAAGTACCCGATGCCCTAGGGCACCCGACTACCCAGGCGGCCGATGGCACGAGTGATGAGGACAGTGATGACCGAGGCGCGCGGGCGGGCAGACGGTCCGCCCGCGCGCCGCGAGGGCGCGCTCGCCCCGCGCGTGCTCATCGTGGAGGACGAGCCCGCGCTGCTCCGCGCGCTGCGAATCAACCTGCGCGCCCGTGGCTACGACGTCCGGACCGTAGACACGGGGCACGGTGCGATCGCCGAGGCCAGGCGGCGCCTGCCCGACGTCGTCCTGCTCGACCTCGGGCTCCCCGACCTGGACGGTGGCGAGGTCATCCGCGAGCTTCGCGGCTGGTCCGGGGTCCCGGTGATCGTGCTGTCCGGGCGGGCGGGCTCCGGTGACAAGATCGGGGCCCTGGACGCGGGTGCCGACGACTACGTCACCAAGCCGTTTGACATGGAAGAGCTGCTGGCCCGGCTGCGGGCCGCGCTCCGCCGCGGCGACCAGTCGCCGGATGGGAACAAGTTCACCATCGGCGCATACGAGATCGACACCGCCGCGCACACGATCGTCCGGCAGCGGCCCCCTGACCCCGGGGCCAGCACCCCGGACGATCTGCATCTCACGCCAACCGAGTGGCGGCTGCTTGAGATCCTGCTCAACGCCCCCGGGCAGCTGGTCGGCTCCGAGCGTCTGCTCGGCGAGGTCTGGGGGCCTGGATTCGAGCGCAGCACCCACTACCTCCGGTTCCACATGGCCGGCCTGCGCCGCAAGCTGGAGGACGACCCGCACCGTCCGCGACATCTGCTGACCGAGCCCGGCATGGGCTACCGCTACCAGCCATAACCGGCGTACCGGGCCGGGGCACCGGCATTCAGAACCGTGAGCCTGACGGGCTCTTGATTCGAGCGCCGGATTCGGCGGCGGCGATCGTGTGATCGACCAGGGTGACCAGCACGTCCCGGCTCGATTCCCGCTCCCGGGCGTCACACCGGACGATCGGCCGGTGCGGGTCGAGGTCGAGAGCCCGCCGGACCTCGGCATCGTCGTGCCAGCGTGACCCGGCGAAGCAGTTGAGCGCGACCACGAACGGTGTGTTGCGGCGCTCGAAGTAGTCGATGGACTGGAAGCAGTCGGCCAGGCGCCTGACGTCGGCCAGGACGACTGCCCCCAGCGCCCCATGCGACAGGTCGTCCCACATGAACCAGAAGCGCTCCTGCCCGGGCATGCCGAAGAGGTAGACCACCAGGCCGGCGCTGATGGTGATCCGGCCAAAGTCCATGGCCACCGTGGTGGTCCGTTTGGTCTCCACACCGGTGGTCAGGTCGATGCCCGTGCCAGGACCGCTGAGCTCTTCCTCGGTCCGCAATGGCAGTATCTCGGTGAGCGCGCCGACCAGGGTTGTCTTGCCGACGCCGAACCCGCCCGCGATGAGGATCTTGACGGCAACCGGAGCTGAATCTTCAAAGTCGTCGTAGCCCATCGGCCACCTCCCTGAGAAGCCGGATATCGGTGAGTGGCTCGGCGCGCGGCCGGTGGATTCTGATGAGCTTCCGGTCGCGGAGATCGGCGAGCAGGATGCGGATCACACCAAGCGGCAAGTCAAGCGTGGACGCCAGATCGGCTACGGACATGGGAACCGCACACCGCCGCAGCAGCGCCAGATGTTCCGGTTCCAGGTCGGCCGGGTCGGGCACGGACATGCGCAGGGCGTAAGCCATCGATATGACGTCGAGGCTGTCACCGGTCGGCTTGGTACGGCCGCGGACTAACGCATAGGGGCGTACCACAGGGCTGGGCCCCCGGTGGGTCCGCAGGTCATCACTGGGATCCACGGCTTGGGTCACATCGCTTCTCCGGCCTCGGTCGCCGGCCGGCCCGGCACCGCCATGTGCCGTCCCACCTGCTTCACGATCAGGGCCATTTCATAGGCGACGAGGCCGACGTCTGCTTTTGAGCCGGCCAGGACGGCGAGGCAGGTTCCCTGGCCGGCGGCGGTCACGAACAAGAAGCTCTGGTCCATCTCGATGACGGTCTGGTGGACCTGGCCGCCGCCGAAGTGGACCGCGCCGCCGTTGGCCAGGCTCTGGATCCCGGCGGCCAGGGCCGACAGGTGCTCGGCGTCCTCACGGCTGAGCCCGGACGAGGTGCCCAGGGCCAGGCCATCCCGGGACAGAACGGCCGCCCTCTGCACGTGGGCCACCCGCCCGACCAGATCGTCGACGAGCCAGTCGAGGTGGCTGTCGGTCCTCGTGGTCCGTTGCAGCGGCTGCTTAGTGAAGTTCGTGGTCATTGGCTATCCCCCTGCTGCGGAAGGTCGGGGTGGGTGCGGGGTTGGTCGGTGCGGGTTCAGCGGGTGCGGGTTCAGCGGGTGCGGGTGGGGCGGGTGCCGGGTGGGGCGGGTGCCGGGTGGGCTGAGCTAATCCGGTTCCTGGCCGGCCTCGGAAAGGCCGCGCCGCCAGCCTCGCTGGAAGGCCGACATGACGCTGCGCGCCGCCTCCGGCGAACGCGAGCTCGCCACTGGATCCGCGAGCGAAGGCGAGGCTGTCGGCTTTCGCAGCTGTGGCGCCAGGCTCATCTGGCGGATTCGCTGCGGCAGCCCGTTCTCGGTCAGCCCAAATCGTGAGCCAGCGGAATCCAGCTCGTCCGGGGCGGCGGCCGCCGGGGAGGACGCTGGCCCGCTGCCGAGCCCGTTGCCCGGACCGGTGTCCAGCTCGCTGGGCGGCTCCGGCGGATCGGGCCGGGGGGTGCTGAGCGGCCCCGGCGGATCGGGCCGGGGGGTGCTGAGCGGCCCCGGCGGATCGGTCCAGGAGGTGGCGCGGGGAAGCGGGACCTCTGGCGGGCTGACCGCGGGCAGCTCCCATTCGCGTGATGCGCCGGGTTCCTCGCCGTTGGCGGACGGCACCGGGGCCACGGGCGGCGCGGCCACCAGCGGCGGCACCGGGGCCGCGGCCATGGGCGGCACCGAGGCCACGGGCGGCGCGGTGACCTCGCGGATGGCCGTGGTCAGGGAGCTGCCCGAACCAAGGCCCAGGGCTGCCCCATCGCCCAGGGCCTTGGCCGGGATCACCAGCCCGAGCGGGATCAGGACGATGGTCGTCACACCGCCGTAATCCGAGCGCCGTAGCTTCACGCGGATGTCGTGGCGGCGGGCGAGCTGGGCCGCGACGAAGAGGCCAAACCGGTCCGAACCTGACGGGTCGAAAAGCGGCGGATTGGCCAGACTGGCGTTGACGGTCTCGAATTGCTCGTCGTCCATGCCCAGCCCGCGGTCCTCGATGTCGACCGCGAAACCCTTGGCCACCATCTCTCCGGTGACGCGGACCTCGGTGCCCCGTGGGGAGAAGATCGTGGCGTTCTCCACGAACTCGGCCAGCATGTGGATCACGTCGGCGACGGCGGGGCTGGCCAGGGCGGCCGACGTCCGGCAGACCACCCTGACCCTGGTGTAGTCCTCGACCTCGGCCGCGGCCGCACGCAGCACGTCCACGAACGGCACGGCGTCGCGGAAGGCGCGGTTGGGCGAGTCACCGGCCAGGACGATCAGGCTCTCGGCGTGGCGGCGCATCCGCGTGGTGAGGTGGTCAATGCTGAACAGGTTCTCCAGGTCATCCGGTTCCGCGGCCCGCCGCTCCAGCGAGTCGAGCAGCGTCACCTGGCGTTCCAGGAGCGCCTGGCTCCGCCGGGCCAGATTCCTGAAGACGTCGCTGATGCCACGCCGAACGCTCGCCTCGTGCACGGCCGCTTCGACCGCTGTCCGCTGCGCGGCATTGAATGCCGCCTTGACCTGGCCGATCTCGTCCGGGCTCGGCTCCAGGCGCGGCATCTGCGCGGCGACGTCCACGTTCTCGCCGGCACGCAGCCGCTGCACCACGGCGGGCAGACGGACGTTGGCCATCTCCAGAGCCGAGTCCCGCAGCCCGCGCAGGCGCCGGGTCAGCCGGATGGCGATCCACAGGGACAGTCCCAGGGACACGACGACCGCGGCCAGTCCCAGGCCGCCGGTCAGATAGAGGTTATGGAGCTTGGCGTTGGCCTGTGACCGGGCGCTGGCGGCCAGATCCACTTCTGCCTGCCCGACCGCACGCTCGGTCTGCGTGCTGACCGCGGTGACCGTGCTGTTCCACGTGGCCGGGCTCACCGGGGGCGGCAGGTGCGGGAAATTGCTCGCCACGAGCTTGTTCTCCATCGCCGTGAGGGAGGCGTCCGCAGCCGGGCTGACGTCATGGCCCAGGGTGTTGCGGTCCGGCTGACTCAGGTAGGAGTAGCTCTGCTGGTAGAGCAGCCGGTGCGCTCCCACCAGTCCTACGAAGGCCAGGTGGGCGCTGGCCGGGAAGAGGTGAGCAGCGAAGTCGCCGTTCAGCAGCGCGCTCTCCTGCTGCAGGTACTCGTTGGACACGGCAAGTTCAACAACGGCGATAGCGGGAAGAACCTGAGCGGAGTTGCCCTCCTGGATGATCGCCTGCTCGAGCACCAGGTAACTGGCACCGATCATGTCGTTGTAGGCGGTGAATGCCTGCTGTTCACCGATGGAACGGCTTGCGATCTTGGCCTGGAGCCCGGGCAGGATGGTCAGGGCCCCGTCGACCTCAGCGATGGCCTTCTTCCCGCCTGCCGACGCGCTCTGCTGCACAGGTGAAGACTCCGCCGCAGTCATGAAGGAATGAACGGCCCGGTCCGAGACCGCCTGCAGGCGCTGCAGCGCGGCTCGCGCGGCCGGCGTCGGCCGGACGTAGTAGGTGACCACGTGGGCGCGCTCGCGGCTGAGCGCCTGCTGCAGGGCCGCCACCGGCAGCCGGAGCTGGTCCATCACCACCTTGGACCGCGTCAGTGTGAGGGCAGTGCTCGCCGACGTGGTGACGATGTAGGCGAACGAGCCAACTAAGAAGATCAGCGGGATCAGTACCAGCAGTGCAACTTGCAGGAGCACAGATCGGCGCCTCAGGCTCATGGTGGCCGTCCTCGCGTCTGTAGGAGGTAGTGACGATTGGGAACAGTAACAGTCAACGCCGAGTGTTGGTGCAATAACTGAGAGTTTCATGAAATTTGAAGTCTGCAATTTGCACGTATACCCTAGATGGGAGGATTCCGCGGGCTGCTGCGTGGGCTGGGAGCGACGGCGCATGGGAACCGTATGCGCCCCGCACGATGGCGCATGGACCCCGCTTGGACGGCCTCACCGGCCACAGCCGCCATGCCCTATCGTTCAAGGGAGGAAACAAATTCCCAGGTAAACTAGGACAACCGAGCCAGCAGCGATGAACGAGACGGACCAAGCTAGCCGCCGCGCCCGGGCGGCCACCAGCGGCCGCGGCCAGCTCAGGATCTACCTTGGCTCGGCCGCTGGGGTGGGCAAGACGTTCGCCATGCTCGGCGAGGGCCATCGGCGCGCGGATCGGGGCACCGATGTCGTCGTGGCGTTCGTGGAGACGCACGGCCGGCCGCACACCGCCGCCTTGATCGAGGGCATAGAAGTCGTGCCGCGCAAGCCTCTGTCCTACCGAGGCGCGTCCTTCGACGAGATGGACATCGATGCCGTGCTGTCCCGGCGGCCCGAGGTCGCGCTGGTGGACGAGTTCGCCCACACCAACGTCCCGGGGTCGCGCAACGAGAAGCGCTGGCAGGACGTCGAGGAACTGCTCGAGGCGGGCATCGACGTCATCTCGAACGTCAACATCCAGCATCTTGCCTCGCTGAACGACGTGGTCGAGAAGATCACCGGCGTTCCGCAGCGGGAGACCGTCCCGGACGCGATCGTCCGCGCGGCCGACCAGGTCGAGCTGGTGGACATGACGCCCGAGGCGCTGCGCCGCCGGATGGCCCACGGCAACATCTACCCGGCCGAGAAGATCGATGCGGCGCTGACCCATTACTTCCGCGCCGGGAACCTGGCCGCGCTGCGCGAGCTGGCCCTGCTCTGGCTGGCCGACAAGGTCGACGAAGGCCTGCAGCGCTACCGCGCGGCGCACGACATCCACGGAACCTGGGAGGCGCGGGAACGGGTGGTGGTCGCGCTGACCGGGGGGCCAGAGGGCGACACGCTGATCCGGCGCGCGGCCAGGATCGCCGCGCGCTCGTCCGGCGGAGACCTCCTCGCGGTCCACGTGACCAGGTCGGACGGCCTGACCGGGTCGAATCCGGCCGTGCTGGCCGAGCAGCGCCGGCTCACCGAGTCCCTGGGCGGCACCTATCACCAGGTCGTCGGCGACAATGTCCCCGAAGCCCTGCTGACCTTCGCCCGGGCCGAGAACGCGACCCAGCTGGTGCTGGGCGTGAGCCGCCGCAACTGGCTATCGGCGCTGCTCACGGGGCCGGGCGTCAGCAACAGGACGATCCGGGGGTCTGGCGATATCGACGTGCACATGGTGACGCACGCGGAGATGGGCCGCGGCCGGGGGCTGCCGCGGGCCCGCGGCGGGCTGCCGCTGCGGCGCAGGCTGGCCGGGTACGCCCTGGCGGTGGTCCTGGCACCGCTGCTCACCCTGTTCCTGGCCAGCCTCCGCAGCGGGCTCAACCTGACCAGCGACCTGCTGCTCTTTCTCGTGGCGGTGATCGCGGTGGCCCTGGTCGGCGGGTTCGTTCCGGCCGTCCTGGTGGCCATCGCGGGCTCGCTGCTGCTCAACTACTACTTCACGCCGCCTATCCACCAGTGGACCATTGCCCAGGCCAACAACGCGCTGGCGCTCGGCGTGTTCGTGGCGGTCGCCCTGGTGACCAGTTCGGTCGTGGACCGGGCGGCGCGGCGCAGCAAGCAGGCAGCCCGCGCGAGCGCGGAGTCCGAGCTGCTGGTCACCGCGGCCGGCAGCGTCCTGCGCGGCCAGCAGGCGCTGACCGCGGTGCTGGACCGGGTACGGGAGGCTTTCGGCATGGAGTCGGTGACGCTGCTCGAGCGCGCGCCCGGCCCGGCCGGCGCCCCGCGCGGGCCGACCGCCGGCTGGGCACCGGTCGCGACCTCCGGCGGTCCGGAGCTGGCCCGGCCGGAGGACGCCGACGTGGACGTCCCGGTCGCCGACAGCCTCTGCCTCGGGCTGCGCGGCCGCCCCCTTCAGGCCAGCGATCGCCGGGTTCTCGGCGCGTTCGCCGCCTACGCCGCCGCCGCGCTCGAGCAGCAGCGGCTATCCGCCGAGGCCGAGGCGGCCCGCCCCATCGCCGAGGCCGACCGGATGCGGACCGCGCTGCTGGCCGCGGTCAGCCATGACCTGCGCACGCCATTGGCCTCGGCCAAGGCGGCGGTGACCAGCCTGCGGTCCCACGACGTCCAGTGGGGGCAGGAGGATCGCGACGAGCTGCTGGCCACCGCCGACGAGTCCCTGGACCGGCTTGCCTACCTGGTCGACAACTTGCTGGACATGAGCAGGCTGCAGGCCGGCGCGCTCTCGGTGTTCCCGCGGGCGACCGACCTGGATGAGGTCGTCTCCCGGTCGCTCGACGACCTCGGGCCCGCGGCCCGGCACGTCATGGTGGAGATGCCTCGCGACCTGCCCGAGGTGCAGGTCGATCCGGCCATCCTGGAACGGGTCATCGCCAACGTGACGGCCAACGCGGTGCGGTACTCCCCCGCCGGGTCGCCGCCGCTGCTGCGGGCGAGCACGCTGGGCGACCGGGTGGAGTTGCGGATCGTGGATCGCGGGCCGGGTATACCCGAGGACGACCGGGACCGGGTCTTCGTGCCGTTCCAGCGGCTCGGCGACACCGACAACACGACGGGCGTCGGGCTGGGGCTCGCCCTGTCCCGGGGCCTGACCGAGGCGATGGGCGGCACCCTGGAACCCGAGGACACCCCGGGCGGCGGGCTGACCATGGCGATCTCGCTGCCTGTCGCACCCGGGCCGGCCTCAGCATCCGGGCCGGCCGCGGTACTCGGGCCGGCCGCGCTGACCGCCACGGCCGACGGCGGGCCGGACGGACGCGCGGAGATTCCGTCGGCCGCCACGGCCGCGGGTCCGCCGGACCACGGCTAGCCAGTGGCACGGTAAGCACGTGAAGACAGTCCTCGTCGTCGACGACGAGCCACAGCTCGTACGCGCGCTCCGGATCAACTTGCGGGTGCGCGAGTACGACGTGTACACCGCGGCCTCCGGGACCCAGGCACTGGAGCAGGCCTCACGGCACCCACCCGACCTGGTCATCCTGGACCTCGGCCTGCCCGACCTGGATGGCGTCGAGGTCATTCACGGGCTGCGCGGCTGGACCACCGCGCCCATCATCGTGCTGTCCGGCCGGGCGGACAGCACGGACAAGGTTGAGGCCCTGGACGCCGGCGCGGACGACTACGTAACCAAGCCGTTCTCGATGGAGGAACTGCTGGCCCGGATGCGCGCGGTCGGGCGGCGCGCCATCAGCGACGGTAACGAGCCGCGATTCCGGCTCGGCGATCTCGTCATCGACCTCGCCGCCAAGCGGGTCATCCGGGACGCCGAGCGCGGCGGGCAGCCAGCCGCCGGGTCAGCGGCGCAGCCGGAAGCCGACATCAGGCTGACCCCCACTGAGTGGCACCTGCTCGAGGTGCTGCTCCGCCATCCCGGCAAGCTGCTCGGCCAGCAGTACCTGCTCAAGGAGGTATGGGGCCCCGGATACGCGGACGCGGCCGGCAACCTCAGGCTCTACATGGCCCAGCTGCGCCGCAAGCTCGAGCCCGACCCGGCCCACCCCCGCTGGCTGCTCACCGAGCCCGGCATGGGCTACCGCTTCCAGCCCGAACCGGACGGCGAGACCTAACGCTGTGACCGGAGTGCTCCGGCGACACGTCAAGCGGCGTACCCAGTAGCTCTCTCCACCACCATCCGAACGACCACGCGCACCGCGCCGGGCCGGTCCTCGCCAGGATCCCGGCCGTCGTACTTCCAGGAGAGCTGAGTGTCGACCTGCCGGCCGACGTCGGGGGTCATCGACACCCGGCCACGCAACTCGACGTAGTTCTCCGGGTCCGCCGAGTCGAGCACGGTGACGCTGACGCGCGGGTCGCGCGTCATGTTGCGGTGCTTGACCCGCCCGGCCACGGTGGAGAACAGCAGGTCGTGGCCGTCGCGGCCAACCCAGAGCACAGAGGTCTGCGGACTGCCGTCCGGGTTCACCGTGGCCAGGATGGCGTAGTTCCTCCCATCAAGCAGCCTGAGCGTCGCCTCGCTGAGCGGGATTCCCATGGCGGCACGGTAGCAGCGCCGGTTCACCCGCTGGCCAGCAGGCCAGCGATCCGGATCTCTCGCCTGGTATGACAGCAGCTAGATAAAGAGCTATAGTGCTATGGACCTAGTTAAGGTGAGGCTGTCTTGATCGAATTCCACTTGGATGCCCGCTCCGGGGTCGCGCCGTACATGCAGCTCATTCACCAGGTGCGGCAGGCGCTGCGGCTGGACTTGCTGCACGAGGGCGACCAGCTGCCGAAGGTCAAGGACGTGGTCGCCAGGCTGGCGATCAACCCGAACACGGTGCTCAAGGCCTACCGGGAGCTGGAGTACGAGGGCCTGGTCGCGGCCCGCCCGGGGATCGGCACGTTCGTGACCGGGACGCTGGACGGCGTGCCGGAGGCGGCGCACCGGCCACTGCGCCGCGACCTGCAGCGCTGGCTGGCCAAGGCACGGCGGGCCGGCCTGGACGACGAGTCGATCGAGGCGCTGTTCGCCAGCACGTTTCGGTCCGCTAGCGAGGAGGACATAGCGTGAGCGCGGTCATAGAAACCAGCGGGCTCGGCAAGCGGTACCGGCGGCAGTGGGCACTGGCCGACTGCACGCTGTCGATCCCGGCCGGGCACATCGTGGGATTGGTCGGCCCCAACGGCGCGGGCAAGACCACCCTGCTGAACCTGGCCGTCGGCCTGCTGGCGCCGGACGCGGGCACGATCGAGGTGCTCGGCGGCGTACCGGCGGCCGGCCGCGCGCTGTTGTCCCGGATCGGGTTCCTCGCCCAGGACTCACCGGCTTACGCCGGGCTGTCGGTCGCCGATCACCTGAAGCTGGGTGCTCACCTCAACACGGGCTGGGACATGGGACTGGCGCGGCGCCGGGTCGAGGGGCTGGACCTGGACCTGGGTCAGAAGGCCGGCACCCTGTCCGGTGGGCAGCGGGCCCAGCTCGCGCTGACCCTGGCCATCGCCAAACGACCGGAGCTGCTGATCCTGGACGAGCCGGTGGCCAGCCTGGACCCGCTGGCCCGGCGGGAGTTCCTGCAGGACCTGATGGAGGCCGCCGCCGAGCAGGAGCTGTCGGTGGTGCTGTCCTCGCACCTGATCGCGGACCTGGAACGGGTCTGCGACTACCTGATCGTGCTCGTCGGCTCGCGGGTGCGGCTGGCCGGGCCGGTGGACGAACTGCTGGCCACCCACCACCTGCTGTCCGGGCCGCGCCGGGACCCGGCCACGCTGCCGGACGGCCTGGAGGTCATCTCGGCCAGCCACACCGATGTGCAGACCACGCTGCTGGTGCGCACCAGCGGCCCGGTCATGGACCCAGCCTGGACGGTCTCGCAGGTCGGGCTGGAGGACCTGGCGCTGGCCTACATGAGCCAGGCATCCGGACGGCGCCGCCGCGACAACAACAACCACCACCACCTGGAGGTGCAGAAGTGATCTGGCTCACCTGGCGGCAGTTCCGCGCCCAGGCCATCAACGCGGCCGCGGCGCTGGCCGCGTTCGCGATCCTGCTGGCCGCCACCGGGCCGCACCTGGCCAGCCTGTACGCGACCAGCAAGATCACCGGCTGCCATGGCTTCGCCTGCCAATCCGCCGCCAACACGTTCTTCGGCCAGCTGGCCGGCCTCGACACGGTCGTGTACCTGCTCGGCATCGGGCTCATCCTCGCCGCGCCCGCGATCATGGGCATCTTCTGGGGTGCCCCGCTGATCGCCCGCGAGCTCGAGGCCCGGACGTTCAACCTGGCCTGGACCCAGGGCGTCACCCGCACCCAGTGGCTCGCGGTCAAGCTCGCGCTGACCGGCCTGGCCGCCATGGCCGTCACCGAGGCCCTCAGCCTCATCTACGCCTGGTGGGCCAATCCCATCGGCAAGGCTGTCGGCCTCGGCAGTACCAGCGCCCCCGCACTGTTCAGCCAGGGCCAGTTCAGCTCGGTGTTCTTCGCCAGTCACGGCATCACCCCGCTCGGCTACGCGGCGTTCGCTTTCGCCCTCGGAACCGCACTCGGGGTCCTCACCCGCCGCGCCCTGCCCGCCATGGCCATCACCCTGGCCATCTTCGCCGCCGCCCAGCTCGCCATGCCGCTGTGGGTCCGCCCCCACCTCGTCCCGTCCAGCCACACCACCGCCTCGATCTACGCCGCGGATCAGGTCTACGGCAGCCTGACCGCCGACGTCGTCCCCGGCCACCCCGACGCCTGGATCCTCTCCAGCCGCGCCCTCAACGCCGCGGGCCGGCCAGTAACCGCGATCCCAGCCGCCTGCGTCAGCCCCACCATCCCCGGCCGAAAAGGCGGAACCTCAGCAATCACCCCGGCACAGTGCATGCAAAGCCGCGGCTACCACGAAGCCATCAGCTACCTGCCCACCAGCCGCTACTGGCCCCTGCAGTGGATCGAGACCGGGATCTTCCTGGCCCTCGCGCTCGCCCTGGCCTGGTTCTCCTTCTGGCGGCTCGGCCGCCGGCGGGCCTGACGTGCGCAGATCCACGGCACCTGCCCTAGTAGCGCAGGTCGGCGAGGACCCCATAGTGGTCAGACAGCTGTGGCTGATCGGCCGGGAGGACGCCGAGCCGCTGGCACCGGACCGGGTGGCCCACGCCGCCGCGCCGGGGCCAGGCCGACAGCACGTAATCGAACCGGCGGTCGGGATACAGCGCCACCGCGGCGAGGGCGTTCTGATTCGACCACGTGCAGCCGGGCGTCCCGTCGCCCGCCATCTCCCAGGCGTCATAGAAGACCAGGCCGGGGGCGGCCGGGGTGGCCCGCCCGGTGAGCATGCGGAGCTCGGCGGTGTCCGGGCCGGCGTTGAAGTCGCCGCACACGACGATGGGGTCCCGGCGCCGCGTCCGTTCCTTGATGTACCCGGCCAGCTCGCGCACCTGGGCCTGCCGCACCGCGCTGGCATCGAGCGGGTAGTCCAGCACCACCACGAAAAGCTGGATGGGACCGCGATCCCCAGCCACCACCGCGAACAGTGCGCCTCCGGTCCCCGATCCGTCCGCGCCACGCAGAGTGAGCCGTTCATGGGAGGTCACCGGCCAGCGCGACACCAGGCCAATCCCGGAAACCCAGTCCTGCTGCGGCCAGTCACCAGCGAACAGGCTGTGCCCGAGCCCGAGCCGCGCGGCGACCAGCTCGGGCTGGGTCGCGTCCGGGTGCGACCAGGACTCCACCAGGCAGACGATGTCCGGTGCGGCCGCCGCCAGGGTGTCCTCGATTCCGGCCTGGCGCTCGCGCCAGCGCCCGTACCGCCCCCACACGTTCCAGGTGACGATCCGCATCGTCGTCTCGGTAACCGGTCCGTACGGCTGGTACTGGTCGTAACTCACCCCAGCAGTCTGGCAGTTCAGCCGTCTGACGACCCCGACGACGGCGCCGACGACCGCGGCGTACCGGTCGCCACCGTCGCCAGCTGGTAGCGCAGCCTGCAGATCACGACGTTGACCGTGCCCCGCTGGATCGCCCGCTCGAGCACACCGCCGCGCTGGTTGTGCAGGATCCACTGCCATCGGTGGGCCGGCCGGACCTCGGGGATCAGGACCACAAGCCGGTCATGGGGGTCTTCGGCTTCGATCCGCCGCAGGTACTTGACGACCGGCGGCGCCAGTGAGCGGTGCGGTGTGCGCAGCGTGACCAGCGGCACGTTCGGATGCCAGGCTTCCCACTGATCGCGGAAGCTCACGTCCGCCTGCTCGTCCTCGGGGTCGGCATAGCAGACCGTGACCGCGGTAACCTCGTCGCCGATCGACAGCGCCGTCGAGATCGCCTCCGCCGTCAGCCGGGACATCCCGCCCACCGGGACCACGACCAATGAGGTGAGCCGCCGTGGCGGCGGGGGCTGCTGGCCCAGCTCGAGCATTTGCCCGATCCGGTCGTAGGTGGCGTGGATCCGGTTGAACATCAGCACCAGCAGCGGAATCACGATGACGACCAGCCATGCGCCCTCGGTGAACTTGCTGACCAGCTCGATGGCCAGGGCGGCGGTGGTCAGCACGGCACCCAGGCCATTGATCATGGCTCGCATGGCCCAGTTGTCCTCGTGCTGCTCATGCCAGTGCCGGACCATGCCCGCCTGGGAGAGCGTGAACCCGACGAAGACGCCGATCGCGAACACCGGGATCAGCGCCTGCGTGTCGCCCTTGGCCACGACCAGCAGGATCGCGGCCACGACCGCGAGCACGGTGACTCCGTACCGGTGCACCTGCCGGTCTGCGCGCAGCCGGAACAGGTGCGGCAGGTTGTTGTCCCTGGCCAGCAGGGAGGCCAGGACCGGCAGTCCGCCGAAGGAGGTGTTCGCGGCCAGGGCCAGCAGCACCGTCGTGATCAGCTGGATCGCGTAGAAGATGGTGTTGCGCCCCACGGCCGCCGCCGCCAGCTGGGCCAGTGTCGTCTCGCTATCCGACGGGGTGAGGTGAAACTTGCGGATCAGCACGGAGATGCCGATCAGCATGGCGCCGAGCAGGATGCCCAGCCACATCTCGGTGTGCTGCGCGCGTCGCGCCCGGGGCTGCTTGAACTCGGGCACCGCGTTGGCGATCGCCTCCACGCCGGTCAGCGCCGAGCACCCGGAGGCGAACGCCTTCAGCAGCAGCAGGAGGCCGATGGACGCAGTGACCTGGGGCAGGTGGCCGGCCAGCACCAGGTCGGGATGGGACCGGAACAACCCGCCGAGGATGACGACCGCTATCGCGACGATGAACAAGACCGTGGGCACGATGAAAACCCGGGCCGACTCGGCCACACCCCACAGGTTGACCCCGGTGATCAGGGCCAGCACCCCCAGGCAGATCCAGACCCGGTACTGGTACAGGCCCGGGAACGCGGACCACAGCGCCGCGACTCCGGCCGACACCCCGACGGCCGCGTTCAGGATGTAATCGACGATCAGCGAGGCGGCGGCGATCAGGCTGGCCTGCCTGCCCAGGTGACGGCTGGAGACCGCGTACGCGCCGCCTCCGCTGGGGAAGGCCTCGATGACCTGACGGTAGGAGACGACCAGAACGGCCAAGAGCACCACGATCGCGAGCGTGACCGGGAGCGTGTAGTCCAGGGCCGCGGCCCCGGCGGCAGACAGAACGATCACTATGGCCTGGGGCCCGTACGCCACGGAGGACAGCGCGTCGAGCGAGAGGGCGGCCAGTCCCTCGAAGGCGGTGAGCCGGTGGCGCTCTTCCCGGTCTTCCGGCCTGCGGACGGTCATGACCGTCATGAAAGCACGCGCAGGCGCCGGGCTTCCGCCCGGCCCGCCTGGCCTCGGGGAGGTCTAGGCGTTTAATACCGCTACAGCGATGATGATGAGCACCACCGCCACAACGATGACAATCCCGGCCAACAGGGCAACCTTACGTCCGGGCGCCCGCATGTTCCACGGTGCCTCGACCTCGCCACCGGAGCGGCTGGCGAACGCACGGAACTCGGCGGTGCTGCCCGAGTTGTCAGCGCTCGCGGAATCCTCGTAGCTGGCGGGGAAGTCGGTGTCATGCTCTGACATGGGCATGACCCTAGCCGATCACAAGCAAAAGAATGGGCCGGTCAGCCCAGATCTGCGCGAAACCGGGCCGTAGCGGACGCCGGACATGGAGTTGCCGAGCCTGCTCGCTATGCCGCACCGGGTGGCAGGGTGTCCGGGCGATGTACCAGCCGTGACAGCACGATCACACTGCGGGTGCGCACGACCAGCGGCTCGGCGCTGATCCGCTCCACCACCCGCTCGAAGTGCCGCATGTCGGATGCCCGGATGTGCAGCAGCGCGTCAGCCTCGCCGGTGATCGTGCAGGCCGCGATGACCTCCGGATGCTTGCCGACCGCCGCGGCAATCTGCGGGGGCGACGTGCGGCCCCGGCAGAACAGCTCGACATAGGCCTCGGTGGTCCAGCCCAGGGCGGACGGGTCAATCCTGGCCGAGAACCCGGTGATCGCACCGGAGGCGCGCAGCCGGTCGACTCGCCGCTTGACCGCGGGCGCGGACAGCCCGACCTGCGCGCCGAGCTCGGCGTACGTGGCCCGGGCGTCGTCCACCAGGGCGGCGAGAATCCGCTTGTCCAGCTCGTCGAGGGCCACGCTCAGATCCTGCCACCCGGTGGCCTGGCCGGGCCGGCCAGGCCGTCGAGGAGCAGGCCGGTGAGGGTGTCGATGATCTCGTCGTCGGTATAACCGGAGGCGCCGGAGGGCAGCACCGCGTAGGCGAGCATGCCGAGCATCCCGCCCATGGCCGCGGCCACCAGCGTGGGGTCGCCCGGCAGGCCGTGACCGCGGCGG
>Ga0335075_10003309_pt1 | contig 25583 bp, 29 predicted proteins | sample Lox_Sample_24_FD_206723 | JGI IMG/M metagenome (GOLD analysis project Ga0335075, IMG submission 206723) | Soil microbial communities from Loxahatchee National Wildlife Refuge, Florida, United States - Lox_Sample_2.4 | ecosystem: Environmental > Terrestrial > Soil > Wetlands | place: USA...
TCGGGTCAGCTTGCGTCGGCTTGCCGGGCGCTTTACATGGGCCGCTACGCTGCCCGATAGTGGGTAAAAGGAATCACTGGCATGGCCCAGAGGCCGCCCGACCTTCCAGACTTCAAAACGCCGCCCGTCACGGAAGTCGTTCTCGGGGTTCAGTTTAATTCGATACAAGGATTCCTGGCGCCGCACCTCGGACTGATCTGGGAGCGGTTCAAGCGCGATTTCCCGCACCTCGAAGAGCATCCGCTGCTTCCGCAGTTTTTTGAGACTTTCGGAACCGGTTTCCAGCCGCAAATGCATCATGTCGAGTTTTTTGGCCCCTCATGGATGCCGAGAGTTTTCTTTATTAACGAGGACCGGACCCAGCTCCTGCAAGTTCAGCGAGATCGATTCCTGCATAATTGGCGCAAGATTGGCATGGGCGACGCGTACCCGCGCTTCGAAAAGATGATCGAAACCTTTGGCGGTGCCTACGCACAACTGGAGTCGGTGCTTGTTGGTCTCGGATTGGGCCGTATCTTGCCCAACCAGTGCGAGGTGACCTATATCAATCAAATCGAGGTGGCACTCGGCCAAACGCCTGCGGCGCTTCTCGGAAGCCTCTTCGGCCAGTTCTGGTCAAACGTGAGCAAAGAGCGCCTCGGCGAACCAGAAGATGCTAACATCCAGATTCGATACATAATCAGGCACGAGGATACTCCGGTCGGTAGGGTGTCCGTCCAAGCGCTGCCAGCACGCCGAGCGGACGGCGCCGAAATTGTTCAGATGACGTTCACGGCTAGAGGCCTACCGCTAGGGACGGATTTCGCAGGGGTCAAAGCGTTCCTCGAGTTAGGACGGGGGTGTATCGTCCATGCTTTTACTGAACTAACGAGCCCAGAAATGCACAAATCGTGGGAAAGAGTCCAATGAACGGATACGACACAGGCGTCATCACGGCTGCTGTGACACGCGCCTTTCCACGCGTAGATGAAACTCTCGGTCCGATAAGCAGTGTCAGTCGGCCCGTCTGGGCGACGGAAGTCTGTGTGCGATTGCAGCGTTTGGCGCGACTGCGAGCCAATTGGGACGACCGTGGTTCTGCTGCGCCGAATACTGACGCAATAACGTTTGCTTTTTCTGTGCTTCATCGCGTTTTGCCACCGAACGCGCCCGCACCAGATATCCACCCGCTGGGACACGGCGGATTGCAACTTTCATGGGCGAGGAACGATTTGGAATTGGACCTTGAAGTAATCGCGCCGAACAATTTGCTCGTGTGTCTCTCCGAAAACGGTGGCCCGGAGCAGGAATGGACCGCCACAAATGAGCTGTCGCGTCTTGAATCTGCAATGTGGCGACATTTCAAAGGCTGATGATTTTTCGATACCATGCGAACAGACCCGCCAAGGGATGCACGCGGGCAGATCGTTCCGCACGACGACCGGAATATTCCCGATGAAAGCTTCGTAATTCGACGCATTGTGCCGATTGATATAACAAAACCAGACGAACGTGGAATTCGGAGGGTATCTAGCGCTGCCTTTTCGAGTTCGAGCGATGGCAGCGGAATGTCGGTCGACATTGAAGAGTGGATGATCGAAGACGGCCTTTCCCCAATCCACTACATCGAAATTCCCACCTATGGAGCTGTTCGCATCAGCGTTTGGCAACTTCGGGTCATGGGCTTTCTCGTTGGTAGATTTCCCCAGCCTGGAAATCCGCATCACGGTGCCGTCTGGGGTATCACCTCGTCCAGTCACAGAAAGCACGTTTGCGCAATCGCGATGACGCTAAAACGCGCTGAGGGCGAAACATAATATTAGGGATGTGGCGCGGCGCGCGCGCCGGGGATGACGGTCCGTACCAGTTTGTTTCGCGGCCCTCATATCCCCGCATACCAATCATATCCCCGGTCTTCCCAGTAGCCGCCGCGGCCGCCGGCGATGCGGGCGAAGCTGTCGGTGATCTCGATCCGGTTCACATATTTGGCCATCTTGTAGCCGAGCTGGCGTTCGACGCGCAGGCGCAGCGGCGCGCCATGGGGGATGTCGAGCGGGCGGCCGTTCAGCGCGTAAGCGATGATCGTCTGGGGATGGAACGCATCGACGAGATCGATGCTCTCGTAATACTGCCCGGGGCTCTGCTCGCCGCCCTTCGCGGGCTCCCCGGTCAGATTGTCGGCACAATGGAACACGGCGTAGCGGGCGCGCGGCGAAATCCCCGCCGCCTTGAGCAGCAGCCCGAGCGGCACGCCGGTCCACTGGCCGATCGCGCTCCAGCCTTCGACGCAATCATGGCGCGTGATCTGGGTGCGCGCGGGCAGCTTTCTGATTTGTGCGACGGAGAGCGACATGGGATGGGCGACGAGGCCGTCGATTTTGAGCCGCCAGTCGATGAAATTATTCGCGGCGAAGGCGGCATATTCGTCGGTGCCGGGATTGAGCGTGCCGTTGGCCTTGAAGACGGGCGAGATGTCGGAGGCGCTGTATTCGCGCGCAAGCTGGCCGGGCGCCAGCAGCGTGCGCTGGGCGAATTTGGTCCAGCCTTCGGCGGCGCGGAAGATGCGCTGCATGCCAGGCGTGAGCGTCAGGCTGTTGGCCCCGTAGACCAGCACGCCCGCGCCGGCGAAACCCGCGGCCATCGCGGCACGGCGAGTGAATTTCAGCGCGTTGCTCATTTCCCGTGACCTTTCGGAACGACGTAATTTCCGGTCAGCATCGAACGGATTTCGTTGATCGGTCCTGCCAGCACGACTTCCACCAGATGAACGAACACGAACAGCACGATCAGCGACGCGGAGAGGAAATGGATCGTGCGGGCGGATTGCCGGCCGCCGAAAATATCGAGCAGCCAGGGGCAAAAGGCATCGATGCCCGGCGACATGGTAAGGCCGGTCAGCACCATCAAGGCAATCAGCAGGATCACGCCCAGATAGGCGATGCGCTGGAGAACATTGTAACGTTTCGCAGCCTCGCCTGCCGGATGGCGCAGCAGAAGGTGATCGAGGATCGAGCGCGGAATGCTTTTCAGATCCGCGCGGGTGGGCCAAAGATCCTTCTGGACATGACGGTTGGCAAACCCCCAGATCAGATAGAGAAGTCCATTGAGCACGAGAATCCAGGCGAACAGGAAATGCCAGTGCCGTGCATCGGCAAGGTCCTGATAGCTTGGGATGGTGAGCCAGGCGGGCCAGGCGCGATCCAGATATTCGCCCATATATTTCGACCAGCCGAGCACACCGGTGGTGTCGAAATGCCAGTGCCCGATTTGCGTGATCCCGCGCGTTCCGGCCGCCGTGTCGTAGGCGTCGATGGAGATGAAGGCCGGATCCGCATTCGCACCATACTGGCCCCAATAGAGCCGGGGATGCGCGTTGAAGATATTGAGGCCGCTGCCAAGCAGAAAAAGAATGCAGAGCGCGTTGATCCAGTGCGCGAGGCGCACCAGCGCGGCATGACGATAGAAAATCTCGCCCGGCGGCCTGCGCCGGAACCAGCGCCATGGAGCGGATGCCGTGGTTTGTGACTGGCTTGCCGTGCTCATCATCGTTTCCGTCTATTCCTTCGTTATGTCGCCGAGGGGTCCCGTACGGTTACATCTGCGACGCGGCTGATTTAGCGTCCCCCTTGCACGCGCAAGGCGCGGAGCCGCAGAGAAAACCGCCAGGTCGCCCAGGCAGAGAATCGCGCGCGAAGGCGCGCTGAGAGCCCTTGGCGCACTCGGCATCCTGGCGTTTCAATAATCCTTCTCCGGCTCCGTGTGCCAATAACCCCCGCGCAGAAGCACGAATTCATATGTGATAGCCCTATCTGCAAGGGAGAGGTAAAGCATGTTGCTTACCGCTCGCCCTTTCCGGTGTAACTTTCCGGCCGGATGACACGAATACTTCAGGAGCAGGGGTGCGGACACCGGAAGCCGAGTTGCGGGCACTGATGCTGGCGGGCCTTGCGGGTGATGCCCCGGCCTACCGCCTGCTGCTCGAAACGCTACAGCGGCAGCTCGCGGCCTGGTTCCGGCGGCGCCTCGCCGGAGATCCCTCGGAGGTCGACGATCTGGTGCAGGAATCGCTGATCGCCATCCATACGCGGCGCGGCACTTATGACCGCTCGCAGCTGTTCACGGCCTGGACCTACGCCATCGCCCGGCACAAGCTGATCGATCATTTCCGGCGCAGAGGCCGTGCAGCGACGGTACCCATCGAAGACAGCGGGTTGTTCGTGCCGGACGACTCCGCCGGTGTCGACGCGCAACTCGATGTCGAGAGAGCGCTGGCCACACTTCCCGCCGCGACCCGCGCGCTGATCCAGGATATCAAGCTCCGGGAGCTGTCGAACGCCGAAGCGGCCGCGGCGCGCGGCATGTCGGAAACCGCGGTCAAGGTGGCGGTGCATCGTGGATTGAAGAAAGTCGCGACGTTTCTGCGCGCCGAGCCGGAGAAGCGGAAATGAGCGATCTTGTCCGCAAGCTCTGCGCTGATCTGGCGCCCGTGCCGCAATGGCTAGTGCCGGGCCGGCTGGTTCTCGGCCTCGGAGCCGGGTTCCTGGTTTCCGTCGTGCTGGTGCTCGCCATTCTCGGTCCGCGTCCCGACATGGCTCAGGCGATGCACACGCCGATGTTCTGGCTGAAGCTTGCCTATCCGCTTTCGCTCGCCGCCATCGCAATGATTGCCTCGGAGCGTCTCGCGCGCCCGGCGGCCTCCGCCCGGTCGCGGCTCATCTGGCTCCCGCTACCCTTCGCACTGGTTCTGGTGCTGGCGCTGATCGCCCTTCTCGTTGCGCCGCCGCCCGCGCGCGAGGCGCTGCTGATGGGCCATTCGGCCCGGCTCTGCCCATTCTTCGTCCTCGCCTCCGCCATTCCGCCTCTAGCGGGGCTGGTGTGGGCCATGCGCGGCCTCGCACCGACGCGATTGCGCGAGACAGGCTTGATCATCGGCCTTGCCGCCGGCGGTGCCGGCGCTTTCGCCTATGCATGGGCCTGCAACGAAACCGGCGCACCGTTCCTCGCCGTCTGGTACAGTCTCGGAATCGCCGCGACGGCGATTCTGGGCTTCCTCCTCGGCCCGCGACTTCTGCGCTGGTAGTTGAAGCGGAACGCTTTCGCCGCAGCCGACTTAACTTATCGCAAGGCTGTCGGACCATATCCGGCAGCGGGTCGGCCATTTGCGGAGGACGGGATGAAGGGATTTCTGATAGCGGCATTGCTGGCGGGGTTGTCCGCGGCGCTTCCGGGCTCGGCCTGCGCTCAGCCGCATCCTTCGGGCAGCCATCCCGCCGCAGTTCATCCGATGCCTGCGATGCATGTACCGTCGGCGCATTTCCATGCCGTCACGCACCGCCCCGTCTTTCATCACTACGCCCATCGCACCGCAACCCACCATGTCTATCATCATCATCATCATGTCATCATTCACCGGCATGTCGTTCATCAGGTCCGGCATGCGACGCATGTGAATGCCGCGGTGGCGCGGCTCCGGCGCAACGTTACGGCCACGCGCCGCTTTCATGCCGGCATCTATCACGCTCCGCCCGGATATCATTATCGCCGCTGGGGCTACGGACAATTCCTGCCCGCGATCTATTGGGGCCGCGATTTCTGGATCACCGATTTCCTGGCGTTCGGATTGTTCGCGCCGCCGCCCGGCTATATCTGGGTGCGCTACGGCCCCGACGCGCTCCTGATCGACGAATACACCGGTGAAATCATCCAGGTCGATTACGGCGTGTTCTACTGATTTCACGCCGCCGTTGCGAGAAGCGCGCCGACGGCGGCCTGAACCGTGGCGCCGGAGCGCGCCCGCCGCAGCTGTTCGCGGAACTCCCGCAGCGCGCCGGTTTCGAATGCGATGAGCACCGCCGGATGTACATAGCTCTTGCGGCAGATGGCCGGCGTGTTTTCCAGCTTCGCGGCCGCACTCCGGATTGCCGCGACGATCTGTTTCTTTCGCTCGCGCGAGCTGCTCGCCGGTTCGATCGCCGCAAGGGCCTCTAGCGTTTCGGCAGTGCCGCACAGTGTCCGGAAATCCTTGAGCGATATCGGGCAGGCGGCGATTTCGCGAAGAAAGCCGTTCGCTTCGGCCGCGCTGACCGGTCGGATGGTTTCGTCTTCGCCCCGATATTGAAACAAACGCAGCCCCGGCAATTCCCGCAGCCGCCGGACGGCGGCGCAGAGCCTGGCGTGGCGGATTTCCTTCCGCACCTGCTTCCCGCCCTTGGCGCGGAAACTGAGGATCAACGTGTTGTCGCCTTTGCAGCGGACATTCGACTTGAGCAGCGTCGTGGCGCCACGCGTGCGATGCGCCCGCACATATTCCTCGCTGCCGGGACGAATGGCGGAGGCGGAAATGAGTTCTATCGCCGCGGCGAGTGCGAACTCGCGGCCGGGAATTTCGCTGTTCAGCCGCGCCGCCAGCGCGCGGCGGATGCGCGGCAGCACCTCGATAAGCCCGATCAGGCGCTGCGCCTTGCGGATCTCGCGCACTTTCTCCCAATCGGGATGATAGCGATATTGCAGCCGGCCCGCCGCATCGCGGCCGATCGCCTGGAGATGCGCTCTCGCGTCGCGCGCATAAAACACCTGCGTATAGGCCGGCGGAACAGCGAGACTGTTAAGGCGCCGTATGGTGCGCGCATCGCCGATCCGGCGGTCGCGCGAGGTAAAATAACTCCACCCCTCCCCGTCCTGTTCGCGCCGGATCGTGAGGTCGGCGGGTTTCGCAATGCGCAGTCCGAGCTTTTTCGCGAGCGCGGCCGCCGATACGAGCTTCATTTGCGTCGCGGTTCGCGCAAGCGTTTGCCGGTAGGCTCGTCCACCTCCGGATGCGGCGCGTTCGCCTGAGGACCGGGCGCGGCGGGATCGCGCGCCTTGGGAAGTCCGCCATATAAACCGTCACGGTTGCGGTCGAAATCCGCCTGCGACGTCTTCTTGCCGGCGGCCGGGGGGATGATCTGCTGATCGAACTTCTTCTTCATCGGCGATTCCTCTTATTCCTTCAAAGGGTAATCGCCGCGCGCGTCCGCGCGTTCCCGTAGATGCCAGAATCGGGATCGGAAGAAAGAATGCCCAGGTCCTCCGTGTTGCTCTCGCCCGAGACGCTGCGGCCCATGGAAGCGAAGCTCGTATCGGAGCTGCCGCGCGAGGGCGACTGGCAGTTCGAGCCCAAATGGGACGGATTTCGCTGTCTCGCCTTTCGCGACGGGGCTTCTGTTGCGTTACAGGCTAAATCCGGCAAGGCGCTGACGCGCTACTTTCCCGAGACCGTGGCGGCCCTCTTGGCGCTTCCTGCCAAACGGTTTGTGCTGGATGGCGAGCTTCTCATCCCCCTCGGCAGCTCTCTTTCCTTCGACGCCTTGCAGATGCGTCTGCATCCGGCCGAGAGCCGCATCCAGCGCCTCGCGCGCGAAACGCCGGCGCTGCTGATGCTGTTCGACATGCTTCAGGAGACGGACGGCACCTCATTGCTCGACCGCCAGCTGAAATTGCGCCGCAAATCGCTCGAACAGTTTTTTGCGGCCATTCCGGACAACAGCCGCTTCCGGCTTTCGCCGTTTACCCGAGAACGCGGGGCGGCGAAGACATGGCTCGCACATGCAGGTCGCGGTGCACTCGACGGGGTGATCGCAAAACCTCTCGACGCGTCCTATGCGCCCGGCGAACGCGCAATGCTCAAGGTGAAATGTCTGCGAACGGCGGACTGCGTGGTAGGAGGTTTCCGTTATGCGAGCGGCAGTCGCGACGTCGGTTCGCTCCTGCTCGGCTTGTATAATGACCAAGGGAAGCTGGATCACGTGGGCTTCACCTCCGCAATTGCAGAGGACGATCAGCCCGCCCTCAAGAAGAAGCTCGCGCCTTTGCGCGGCGGAACGGGATTCACCGGTACAGCACCCGGCGGACCGAGCCGCTGGTCGACAGAACGCAGCAGCGAATGGGAGCCACTCAAACCCGTGCTCGTCGTCGAAGTGCGCTATGATCATGTGACCGGCAACCGTTTTCGCCATGGCACCGCCTTCCTCCGCTGGCGGCCCGACAAGCGGCCGGACCAATGCACGTTCGATCAGCTGAAATCAGAGGCGCGGCCGGGAAAGCTGCTGAAACAAATCCTGCGCAGCTAGTCAGGAAAGAAAATCACCTGGCCGCAGTGGTTGCGCAGGAAATGAACGACTCGCTTCAGTGCGCGTGATTCGCCCAGAACTGCAGCCGCGCCGACGCCGTCGCCTTGCCCGCCGGGGTCATCTTGGTGATCAGCGCAAGAAGCTGGGCGTCGGAAATGCCGAGCGCGCCGCGGGCGCCGCGATAGAAGAGATACATGGACTTTGCTCCGGCTTCCTCATCTCGCAGCTGGGAACCCTGCCCCGATTTCGCGACTTTCTGGTCCGAGACCCAATCCACATCGAGATCGCGCCAGGTCTCGAATGTGAGGCCAAGATTATAGGCGCGCGTGTCCGATCCGTCCCGCGCGTTCAGGCGCGCCATGGCGAATGCGCAATTCGATATCTGGGCGGGGCCCAGATATTGGAGAGCACAATGCAGCCCGTCCTCGATTCCGCGATTGATTTCGTCGACCATCTTGGGCGTCTCGACGAAATGCGGCTCGGCCCCGGCCGCCGCACTCGCTGCAACACCCATGATCGCCGAAGCGACAAATATTATTACCCAGCTGCGCATAACGCCTCTCCAAATAATGGCTCGTGATATCAGTCTGCCGGTCCGTCGAGGTCGGGCCCGCAAGATCGCCTCAATGGCCTCCGGGATTCCGTGGCCGCGGATTTTCGCCGAACCGGACCGGGCCATGCAGACGACCACGACGACAGGAACGGCAATTGTCCACGGCGCGAGATGAAGATTCGACAGTGCTACGGGTTGGACGGACAGGCGCTGGAAGCAGGCAAGGTTGGTGAACAAAGCGATCAGCCGGAGCAGAACCCAAGCCGCGCCAGCCCCCGCCGCGCCGATCACCAGCGCCATCAGAGAAAGAACGATCAGGCGGGCATCGATGATGAAATCGCGCAGGCGATCCCCGCGCGGTTGAAGAGTATTTGAGACTGCAGCCATCGGCATACGGGTTCGAAATGCGGGTGAGCTATATCGCGCGAGCCCCACAATGCAACCCGCTTCCCTGCGACACCGAGGCTGCAATCAATGCGGAGCTTCGGGCATCTTCGCATGCGTGGGCCCGGTGCCCGTTTCCTCAGCCGCACACAGGATGTCGATCATCTCCGCCGGAACGGGCTCCTGCACAATGCGCTCGTACAGAAGGCGCAATCCTCGTCCCAGCTCCCTTTGCCGAAACCGCGCGGACAGGATCCTGGGGCGGCCTCTTTTTTGTTTCCCGGTGTCCATGACGTCCTGGAGGTGGTTCGATAGAGGCTGAAGCAATGCCCTATATGGTTCGGAACGGCTCCCTGGTTCCGGAGTTCCGCGCCGCCCATGAAAGTAATCGGCAGTCCCTGCCAGACGGCAATTGTGATATGCTCGGTTGCCACTCAAAAGGATTGTGGAAACAGCGATGCGAAAACAGGCGATCGGATTCTTGCTTTTCTGTGTTTTCGCGAGCCCGGTCGCGGCACAAACACCGTCGGAACAATGTCCGCGTGCGGCATCACATGCGCCGCCGAATCCGCAGGCCGCTGCCGCTCGCATGGCGCAAAGACAGGCATGCGCCGCCGACATGGCAACATATTGCAGCGATATTGCACCAGGATGCGGACGGCCGATGCAATGTCTGCGCGCTCACAGCGCGCAACTATCTGCCGGCTGTTCCAACGCGATGAAGGCCCTGTACAATGCTATTCATGCCGCGCCGCACTGACAACCATAAGCGTCCGATTCAAACCCGTCACCCTCACCGCGTAGGGTGCGCGGTGAGGGCCAGTGACAGCCGGAGGGACATCTGATCGTAATTACTGCGGCGTAGCGGAGCCCGGTGTGTTGGAAGTGCCGGCGCAATCCGTGCTTCCCGCCGGACACTGGGTGCTGGCCGCATTCGGATTGGTCGTCTGCGCGCCATAGGGCGACGTCGGTGTCGGGTTGGGATAGGTTCCGTATTGCGAATTGTTCGTGCCCGCTGGAACCGTGTTCGAAGTGGGAGACGTGCTCATCGTCGAACCCGGCGTGGTCGTGTAGGGACCGCTCTGCATCGAACCGCCGGTGGCGCCCGGATAGCCGTTTGTTCCGCTCGTGCCGGTGCCATAGGCGCCAGTCGCCGTTCCAGTGGCGGTTCCGGTTCCACCTGCCGTGCCCGCGCCAGCCCCGCCCCCCGTCGCAGTGCCCGCGCCAGCCCCGCCCCCCGTCGCAGCGCCAGCTCCTCCGGCCTGTGCGAAGCCGGCCACGGGAATCACCATCAACGATCCGGCGAATATCGCCGTGGCCAACGGTGCAAGGAACTTATTCGGTTTCATGTCATCCTCCGTTTGATTTGCGAACGTATGGGGCCTCTGCTCGTTCCGGCCGCAAGACTTCAAATGACATGCGCCTGACTTCTGCAAGGAGCAGACCGGAACCTTCGATCTGCCTTGAACAGCCTGTTTCCGCGACTGTTAGAACAAGAACGAGCATGCTGCTTCAACCATCTCTTTGTGCAATCGTTCCGTTGTGGAAGCCGGGTCGAGAACCCCACTGAGCGGCGGCCATGCACTCGCCGGCGTGCTGTGCGCTGCCGCAATCACCGAATGTTTCTACGGCGCCGATGCGGAAGGAAAATCACTGGAAGCCATCGCAGAACCGCTATCGAGCTGCGCTGAGCAGAGTTCGCATTATTGAACTTCCAGCCGGCGCGGCCCTGCACCCGTGCGGCGCTAATTTGATTTTTCCCTGCGCTCTGCACCCGCTTTCTTCCTGCGAGGCCTGGATCCGGCGTCGTGGCGATTCCTTTCCCGATCGAGCTTGGAAGACTCTGTGTGACGTGCCCTTTTCTTTTTCCTGCCTGCTACCGACGTAATCGCTCCGTGCGGTGGTTCCCGATTTTCGTCTGGTCCGGTCGGCGCAGGAAGGGTGAGGAGCGCCGGCTCGCGGATTTGCTCAGGTTCCGGCTCCGGTGCCGCCGGCAATCGGTCTTGTATTGCTGCCGTGTTGACTACGAGTGATGGCCCCGGACGGCGGGACATCGATCGTTTCAAGGAACAAAGCACAGAGCCCACCGCCAGGACCGTGCCGCCACTGAACAGCAGCCCCAGGATACCGGCACCGATATTTAGCATCCCGCCTCACATAGGAAATTGCCCTACATCACTATAGGTCATTGACCTACATATAGACAAGGCAAAATTTCACGCGGCCGGAGATCAGATTGCGATTTGTGTGCCGAACTCGACGACCCGGTTGGGCGGCAGGCGATAGAAGCGGGCCGGCGAAAGCGCGGACGCTGCGAGCCGCAGATAGATACGGCTCGCCCAGCGGCCTAGCACCGAATGTTCCGAGGGCACCAATGTTTCATGCCCGATGAAAAACGTGGTGGTCCCAATGTCGATGGCGAGGCCGAATACGCGCGCGCCTTCGAGGATGAGCGGAATGTCCGGCGTCTCGAAGAAGCCGTGATGGATCGTCACGCGGAAGAATCCTTTGCCCAGCTTGCGAACTTCTATTCGTCGCGATTCCGGCACGATGGGGACTTCCTCCACCGCGACATGGACGATGAGAATGCGCTCGTGCAGCACCTTGTAATGCTTGAGGCTGTGCAGCAAGGCCCCCGGCACCGTGTCGCCGCGTGCGCTGAGAAAGACTGCCGTACCTGCCACGCGTTGCGGCGTCCGGTCGGCGCGCTGCAAAAACAAATCAAGCGGCAGCGTCTCGTCGCGCAGTTTTTCGAGATGCACCCGGCGCCCCGCGCGCCAGATTTGCATGACCAGAAACACGCAGCCGGCGATCAGTAGCGGCAGCCATCCGCCCTGCACGACTTTGAGCGAGTTGGCTGCGAGAAAAGAAATATCAATGAAAAAAAGGATCCCGAACAGCGCGACCGCGGCGCGGAGTTTCCAATGCCACTTCCGTGTCGCGACGATGGAAGCGTGAAACGTATCGATTGCCATCACCCCGCTCACGGCGATCCCGTAAGCCGCGGCAAGCGAACTCGACGTATGAAAGATGAGAACGATCAGCACCACCCCAATGCCGAGAATGGCATTCATGCGCGGAACGTAGATCTGGCCAAAATCCGTCGCAGAAGTATGACGAATTTCCATGCGTGGCAGCCGGCCGAGCTGAACGGCCTGGCGGGCAATCGAAAAGACCCCGGAAATCACGGCCTGCGAAGCGATGATGGTCGCGACGGTTGCAAGCAGCACGAGCGGGTAATGCGCCCAGCGCGGCGCCAGTGCATAGAAGGGAATGCCGGCAAGGGCCGGATTGCGCAGCAGTTCGGCACCCTGCCCCAGATAGTTGATCAACAGCGCCGGCAGTACGAAATAGAGCCAGGCGTTGCGGATTGGTCCTTTTCCGAAATGGCCCATATCCGCATACAGCGCTTCACAGCCTGTCACTGCCAGCACCACTGAACCCAGCGCAACAAACGCCGTCCACGGCGCATGCACAAACAACATGATCGCGTAGAACGGGTTTAGTGCGAGCAGGACGCCGGGATCCTTCGCGATTCCGCGCAACCCCAACAGAGCGAGCACGAAGAACCACACCACCATGACGGGGCCAAACAACCGGCCGATGCTCGCCGTCCCGCGGCTCTGCATGACAAACAATCCGATGAGGATCGCCAGCGTCAGCGGAACGACAAGCGGTTCGAGGCTTGCAGTTTCGATGCCGAGGCCCTCGACGGCGGAAAGCACGGAAATGGCAGGCGTGAGCATTCCATCGCCGAAGAACAGCGCGAGCCCGAGCAGCGCCGCGACGCCGATGACGTTCTTTACCGGCCGCTTCAGCCGCGGCGAACGATGGGCGAGCGCGGCAAGAGCAAGCACGCCGCCCTCACCCTCGTTGTCAGCGCGCATGATGAGTACGACGTATTTGACGGTTACGACCAGAATCAGCGCCCAGATGATGGCGGACAGGGCGCCCATCACCGCGGATGTCCCCGGCATCGCGCCGCCGGTTGCGCGTACCGACTCGCGCATCGCGTAGATCGGACTGGTGCCGATATCACCGAAAACGACGCCCAGCGCGCCAAGCGTCAGTGCTGCCGTCCGCGCGGCTGTCGGCGCAGGCGTGCCTACCACTGCGGAAGCGCCAGGCTTGTTCATGCCCCTACTTTATGTTAGGCTTTTTCCTAGATTTTTTATAGGGTAAAGCCCTATGCAACTGCCTGCCATACCGGCGGCGCGATTTCCAGCTGAAAATTGCGGCATGGTACGCCGCGATTCAGGCGTTTCGCGTCCGTTTCGCCGTATGGCCGGTTCGGCGTTTCGAAGTGGCCGGGCGGGCTGAACCGGCAAGATCGGACCTGGGCTCGCCCTGTACGGAAAGCGCGGCATTGTCGTTGCCCGGTTGCAGGACGTGGCGCGAATGGTCGTTTTGTGCGAACAGCACGAGCAAGCGGGCGAAGTGGCGGCGGTCCGCCCGCGGCCAGCCCTTCATCCGCGCGGCGAAATATCGGGCGCGCGCGCTGCGGAGCGCTTTCACGATCTCGCGGCCGCGCGCGCTCAATTCCAGGCATGATTTGCGTCCATCGCCCTGCGATGCCACGCGCAACGCAAGCCCGGCGCGGATCGCGCTCTTGACCATGCGGCTCGCGCGCGAGGGATGGACGTCGAGAACCTTCGCGACTTTTCCAACCGTCGGCGGCTCGCCGTTTTCGGCACCGTCATCGATCGCATCGACGACGAGCAGATGCGAGCCGTCGACGGGCTTCCCCAGCCGCCGTTCGACATGGCGCCCAAGGTCGCGCCGTCCGAGACTACGGGCAATCTCGAACATGGCGCGCTCGATCGCGCGAATTCCGTCTCTCCTCTGCATGACCAATGGCCTGGCTGATTTCCGAACGGATGGACCATAGCGCGATTCCCGTTCCCCTTCCGACTTGACCTGCCGGATAATTTATATGATATTTGCATATAGATGCGCAAGGCATATATATGCATCCGCAGGTTCTCCGGCGCCTGCGCTGCCTGCGAGGGGAGAGATCATGACAATCTTGGGAATCGAGTTCGCGCGTGCGAAACGCGAGGATCAGAATGGTGTGGGCTGGCAATGCGTGGTCGATCTGCATCGTTGCGGAACGCCGCATCTGGATGAGATCGGATGGGTGCGCCTGACGATGCTTGAAGCGGCGCGCCGCGCAGAGGCGACGGTCGTCAGCGAACATTTCCACCGTTTCGAGCCGCATGGCATTTCCGGTGTCGTCGTGATCGGCGAGTCGCACCTCGCCATTCATACCTGGCCCGAGCGCCGGTTTGCCGCCGTCGACGTGTTTACCTGCAACTCCGGCCTCAACATGCGCGGGGCGGCCGAATGGCTTGCCGACGCCTTCGCCTCTGCCGATCCGCGCTTCGCCTACTTCACCCGCGGGCGCGATCCGGTCCTTTCTTTCGCTTCTGGATGTCCCATCCCAGCGGGTGATGCGGAGCCCCGAACCGGGTTGCCGCAAGACGGACCGGGCGACGATATCTATATCGATCAGGATGACGGGGTCGGAGGACACTGGTTCGTCGTCGATGGAACGATCGCAACGAAACAGACACCCTATCAGACGGCGGAAATCCTGCAGTTTGCGCATTTTGGCCGCGCACTTGTGCTTGACGGCAAACTGCAGTCAGCGGAGCGCGACGAGTACGTCTATCACGAAGCGCTGGTGCAGCCCGCGCTGTGTACGCATCGCCGGCCGCAACGGGTCCTGATCATCGGTGGCGGCGAAGGGGCCACGGCGCGCGAAGTGCTCAAACATGACACCGTCGAGGAGGTCGTGATGGTGGATGTTGACAGCCAGCTGGTCGCGCTCGCCCGCGAGCATCTGCACAGCTGGCACCGCGGCGCCTTCAACGATCCGCGCCTGGAGGTCGTCATCTGCGACGGCTACGAATTCGTCAGATCGACCACGGAACGCTTCGACGTCGCCATCGTGGACATCGTCGACTCTTTCGAGGATGGGCCGGCAGAGGCGCTGTACACAGCAGAGTTCTACCGCGGGCTGAAAGAACGGCTAATTGAGGGAGGAACTCTCGTCGTCCAGGGCATGGAATGCAACACAAGCGAATGGCAGGGACACCTGCGCATGCGGCGAAGTCTCAAGGCGTTGTTCGGACATGTGCACAGCTATCTGGCCTTTATACCGTCCTACGGCTGCAACTGGTGCTTTGTCATGGCATCCGACGGCGTCGATCCGTGCGCGATCGGTGCCGCCGAAATCGACGTCGTGATCGCACGACGCGGGCTGGCGCATCAGTTGTCATTCTACGACGGGAAAACGCATCAGGGGCTGTTTGCTTTGCCCAAGGATCTGCGCGCCCTTATGGACGGATCGTGAGATGCGCTCCACCAACGCGCCGACAGGTCCTTTCGCGCTGCTGGTCTGGGCGCTGAAGCCGGCGCGAGGAGCGTTGGCGGTCCTTGTCGTTACGTTGCTCGGCGTGTGGCTCTGCGAGCTTGCCATTCCCTTCCTGCTGGGCGCAACGGTGGACGCCGCCGTAGCAAGGCGGAACACATTCCCGGAAATATTCCGTCTCGGCAGCCTCGCCCTGCTGATCGCGGCGGCATTGTATGCATTGCACACCCTCTATTTGCGCGCTGAAACGCGGCTGGTTGCGCGCGGCACGTTCAGACTGCGCCGTCACCTCTATGCAAGACTGATCGAACAGCCGCTTTCTTCCTTGTCCGGTTCGCGCAAGGGCGAAATTGCCCAGCGCCTGATGTGCGACACCGAGGTGCTCGATGCGCATGCCATCTATCTTTTCGCCGATGTTCCGTTCTGCATTCTGACCATATCCGGCGTCTTCGGTGTGATGGTCTGGATGCAGCCGGCACTGGCGCTGCTCGTATCGGCGGTCCTTGTGGCCGTCGCGATCCTCTCCCAGCGCATTGGCCGCCCCCTGGGCACGACGGAAAGGCTGATCCGGCATCGCTGGGCACGGCTCGGCGGCAAGCTGCAGGATGCGCTCGCCTGCTTTCGCACGGTCAAGAGCTTCGGGCGGGAAGGGTTCGAAACCCGGCGTCTCGATTGCGAGGGCGAACGTCTCATGCAGGCGGAAATCGCTGCAGGCGAGATCATGGCCCGGCTCGAACCGCTCGTGCAGCTGACGACGACCTTCGGTTTTCTTACCGTCGTCTGGTATGGTGCGTTTCTTGTCCATGCTGGCGCACTGACACCCGGCAGGCTCGTCGCCTTCATCGCTTACATGGAACTGATGCGCGAGCCGATCCGCGACGCGGGCGCGCATTATGGGCACTATAAACAATCCGCCGGCACGCTCCGCCGCATCGCGGATCTTGCGCAGCGCTTCCCGCCGGTTTTTTGCAGCGGGACGGCGGCGATGGTTGGTCCGCTCGGTATAGAGCTGGAGGATGTCGCCTTCTCCTGGTCCGGCAGCGGCTGCAGGGTTCTCGATGGCATTTCTATTTCCGCGGCGCCCGGAGAAATAATTGGAGTCATCGGTGAAAACGGAGCGGGAAAGTCGACGCTCATGGACATTGTCCTCGGATTGCTGAAGCCGGATTGTGGCACGATCCGGGTCGGGGGCGTGCCGCTCGAAGAATGGGATATCGCCGCATTTCGCGGGGCCACAGCCGTGCTCCCGCAAGGTGCGTTGCTGTTTCATGCCACGATCGAAGAAAACATCCGCTACGGCGCGCCCGAAGCCGGCGATGACGAGATAGGCGCCGCAGTGGAGATGGTGGGGCTGGCGCCGGTCCTCGCGCGGCTGCCGAAGGGGCTCAAGACGATGGTTGGCGACAGGGGTGACAAGCTTTCGGGCGGAGAGCGGCAGCGCGTGGCGCTTGCACGCGCGCTGCTGTGCAGGCCGCGCATCCTGGTCCTGGACGAACCCGGCTCTGCACTCGATACGGCAGCAATCCCGCTTCTTCTTGATGTGCTCCGCGAGGGTCGGAAAGACCGGCTGACCTTCGTAGTCTCGCATCATCCGGAAATCATCGCCATTGCCGACAGGGCGGTCGTGCTCGACCGGGGACGCGTGACCTGTATCTGCAATCCCTCCGAGCTCGGCGGGTTCCTGCGCACGGCGGCATGATGCAATGCGAATACCACCCCTGCAAACAAGGTTGGCATTCCTGCGAAAACAGGAACCAGCAAGCAGATGCTGGAGACGGGAGAAACAAATGTCTACAAGTCACGATCCCGGGACGGAATATTCAGGCCATTCGCTTCGGCTCGGCAGCCCGCAAGACCATGGGAGCGGCTGGGGCTTCGCGCTGTTCGACGGACAGGACCGGCTTCTCTCTGCGCTTACCTTCGGCCGTGAAGATCAGGCGCGCCATGCTCACGAAGCGATGCAAAGCGCGTGGAATGTGACAGTTGCACCGGAGGCGCCGAAACGTGATGCGGTGCCCGAGGCAGCAGCCTCAGATCTCGTCGAGCAATCTGAAGCGCGTCGTCCCAGCTTGCGGCAATGGATGCATGCACTGCTCGAAGAGGGCCAGATGGAAAGCCTGTCAGGCCGCATCATTGAGGTCTTCCTCATCATTCTCATCGTTGCAAATGTCGCGGCCGTGGCGCTTGAAACGATCCCCTTGATTTATGCGCCCCATGCCGGCTTCTTCAAACTTTTTGAAGAATTCTCCCTCGCCATCTACACGATCGAATATATGGCCCGAATCTGGTCGTCAGTCGAAGACCCGCGCGTCGCAGCGCGGGGAGCGTGGCGCGGACGTCTGACCTTTGCGCTTCGGCCGCTGATGGTCGTCGATTTCCTGGCCGTCGTGCCGAGCCTCATTGGCCAGTTCTTCGGTCTTGATCTGCGCGTCCTGCGTATCTTCCGGCTCTTCCGGCTGCTCAAACTCGCCCGCTATTCGCAGGCACTGCAGGCGTTGCTCGGCGTGCTCCTGGCCGAAAGGTCGTCTCTCTTTGCCTCGACGCTCCTGTTGTTCGCGACCGTGTGTTTCTTCGGCGAACTCATGCATCTTGCCGAAGGTTCCCTGCAGCCGCATGTCCTGGGCACAATGCCTGGCGGAATGTACTGGGCAATCACCACGCTTGCGACGGTGGGATACGGCGACATCGTGCCTGCTACGCCGCTCGGCAAGTTCATTGCGGGCTGTACCATGGCCATAGGAGTTGCTCTTTTCGCGCTGCCCGTCGGCATTATCGCCAACGGCTTCGTGACAGGCCTCAGCCGGCGCCGTTTCGCCATCACCTGGTCGATGCTGCGGCGACAGCCTCTCTTCAGGGGTTTCGATATCGACGCCCTCAACACCATTCTCGAAGTGCCGACCGCGCATATCGCGCGCCAACACGCACAGGTCACCGTCGCCGGCAAAGAAGCATCGGCGCTCTATCTGGTCGTTTCCGGCCGCGCCTGCGCTGAAACCGGCGATCATTCGGAGGAACTCGGGCCTGGTGCGATTTTTGGCGAAGAGGCGTTGCATCACGCGGCCAATTACACCCAGACGGTGACTGCCGAGGCAGACATGCGAATCATCGCCTTTTCGGGCGATGAGCTGCGCCGGCTTTGTCGCAAATATCCCCTGCTCCAACAACGCATCGAACAGAGTCTTGCGCGCGCGGCGCGCAATTACGGCGGTGCGACGCATGCGAGGCGGCTTGATGAACTGGAAGTCGAGAATGGCCGGCTGCGCCGCATCCTCTCCGATCGGATTATAGAGAGGCTTGTCCCGGGCGTTACGGCGCAAACGCCACCGGCCATCTGATTACCATAGATAATTCAAATATAGGCAAGCACCTACATACCCTACAATATGGACATTCACGCGAGGCTACTTTCGGCCGGCATTGGCGAACGATGAGAAGCGTTAAGAATCTACGAACGGAATGCAGATGCATGCGAAGCGGTTGGTTCGGCGAAGCGGTTAACGGACCGCTTGGTTCCGCAACGAACAAACCTTGTCGAAGGGGCAATCCATTACCGATGCCTTGCTCAACGGCGCAGTGGTTATCTCTGCGTTTGCCGGCAGATTCAGGCTTTCACGCGTTATCTGCTCCGCGCGAACCGGATCGATATTCCTGACACGAACGTAATAGGACTCGTTACCCCCCATTCTTATTTCGAGGCGATACCCACCAATCATGTTCCTCATTCCATCAAACAGATCTACCGCTCAAAGGACGCCTCCCTTCCTCCGAAGTCGCGCTGCGCTGCGATTACAAATAATTGAGGCGCCATCGTCTCCCCTTCGGCCTGGCCGGGCTCCGCGGCGCAAGAGTTTCGCCGGCGCGGGGCAGGTGGGGTAAGGCCCTGCGCGTTGATGGCCCGACGCCGCACGCCTTTCCCAGCCTCCCTTCTCTCGCGGATATGTTTGGCCTCGTCATGTAGGACATTACCTTATATAGATGTCGGGTCGCCTGGAAATAGCAGATCACGTGTGGGTTATGGTCCTATACAAATACCGACTTGCCTACACGATTTATTAAGCGCCTGAAGGTCAATTTCCTGCCTCTGGCTCCGACTTTCCCCGCCAACGGGTTGTCTGTTGGCGGGGTTTTTTCTGCCCCGCTTGTGTGCGCATGGCATCATTTGTAGGATTTGGACCTACACAATGATTAGGGCTGACCTCGGATCCGGCGCCTCCCGCGGAACCGGGGCCGACCGACTGTGAAGTCACTGTCGGTTTGAATTTGATACCCGCGGCCGCGCCCGGCAGCCTATTTCGACAGCGACTGATCGCTCCAAAGGACGGCCTCACGGAGAAGCTCCGAGGCGTTCGCAAGCTGGAGTTTCTCCTTGATGCGGGCGCAAAAGGCCTGAATCGTCTTAATGTTCAGGCCGAGCATCTCGGCGACCCTGCGCGTTTCGAAGCCCTGGCCCAGCAACTCGAAGACCTCAAGCTCGCGGTCGCTGAGCACGTCAGGGGGCGAAAGAGACAGGGGTGGCGTTCCGTCCACGAAGCGCTCGACGAAAGCGGCGCGCATCTGCTCGCTGATGTGAATCCGTCCGGCCAGAATGTCGCGCAAGGCATCGACCACGCGGGTCGCCAGTTCCGCTTTCATGACATAGCCCCGCGCGCCGGCGCGAATGCAGCGTTCCGCGTAGCGCCGCTCGTCATGCATGGAAAGCACAAGCACCGCGGTTCCCGGCGAGCGCGCCCGGATCGCCTTTATCAGTTCGATCCCGGACCCTTCCTTGAGTGAAAGATCCACGATCGCCGCATCGGCCTTTGTCCGGCAAATTCCCTCGATCGCCTCGCCGGACGTCTCGGCCTCGCCGCAAATCTTGAGTTCCGGCAGGCGGTTGATAAGCCCCGCGAGCCCTTCGCGCAGCAGGGGATGATCGTCCACCAGAAAGACCTTAGACGGTCGCGTGTTCACGCTGCCTCCTCATGGAGTGTTTCGTCATCGGCAGCAGGCAGGTGATCGCCGTACCAGCTCCCGGGCTGCTTATCGCACGAAACGCAGCGCCGATCAGCTTTGCGCGCAGCGGCATGATCCTGAGGCCCATGCCCTTGGTCGAGCTCCTCTCCGGTTCGAAGCCCGTGCCATCGTCCTCGATCCGCAATTCGAGCCCGTTCTCCGTCGTTTCGAGTGTAACTGCGATCCGGCTGGCACGGGAATGGGTGACCGCGTTGCGGACAGCTTCCTGCGCGATCCGGAACAGATGCTCGGCGACCGTAGAGTCATGGATCAGCACGGGCGATTCGCATTCAAATGTACATGGAACCCGGAACAGATCGGAGGTCGTCGCCGTCATCTCCTCGAGCGCCGACATCAGTCCTTCGGAATCCATGGCCACAGGATCGAGGCCGCGCGCGGATTGCCGCGACAGCCGGATGCTTTTTTCGATCAGTTCCACCACCTTCTGGGCCCGGCCGGCGCCGGCCACGCCCTGCTCGGCGAGTTCCTCGCGCAGCAGCTGACAGGTCAGCGCGGTTGCGGCCAAATGCTGACAAAGCCCGTCATGCAGGTCGCGGCCGATGCGCCGTTGCTCGCGCTCGCTGACATTGAGCAATTCCTCCTGAACGCGTTCGCGTTCGACGATCTCCTTGGTCAGGTCCGCCGCGCGCTCCCGCACCCGCGCCTCCAGGCTGGCATTGAGTTCGCGAAGACGCGTCACCACGAACACCACGATCGCATCGGAAAACACCTGCACTGTAGCGTTCCAGGCGAGCACGGGGAAATTGTGGAAGTTCGGATCGCCGTTCCAGAAATTGGCCGGGATCCACACCCCTATGCCGAGCATCACAATGGCGATGGAAAAGCGCCAGCCGACATACCAGGCTGCCAGCGCCAGCGGCAGCAGATAATAGGCCGACATGGAAATGCCCGGCCCCGTCTCATAGTCGAGATAACCCACCAGGAGCGTCAGCAATATGGAATAGACGCCCACTGCAGCCCGCGGCTGGCGCCCCAGGAAATGGAAAATGGAGTTCATTGGCCGATCATACCGCCGGGTCGGCCAAAATTCCTAGGCTGGCAGAGGTTTTCATGGGGCCAGTGTCTTTTCTCCTGCCCTGCCCTGGCGCGTCCTCACGTTCACACGGGCGATGCAGGGTTTCGATAAATTTCATCCAATCCGCCGTGCGGGACCGGGGCTATACAAATCGGCCGCAGGCTTGAGCGAACGAAGAGGATCACAATGCCGGTAACCGCGGTGCGTGCCCGAGAACTGGCTCTCAGTTTACCGCAATCCAGCGAGGCGCCGCATTTCGACCGGCTCGCATTTCGCACGCCTCGCAAGATCTTCGCCACCCTTAGCCAAGCCAAAGGCGATCTCAATCTGATGTTCAACCCCGATCTCCGCGACTTCTTTTGCGAGCAGGCGCCACAGACATTTGCGCCGGTTCCGGGCGGTTGGGGCCGCATGGGCGCGACGCGGTGCGATCTGCGAAAGGTGAACGAGACGATGTTGATGTCGGCTCTCAAAGCCGCGCATCAACTTGCTGCCCGAAAACAAGGCGGCGATAATTCTCACAGGCGAAATCGCCGCATAGCGATCTGGCATTCGCAAAATACGGTACGCTTCGTGGATTGCGGCGTTAATATGCCTGCCGCAACGAACCGCGTGAGAGAAGGAGATTATCATGATCCGCAAAGCGAAAGCCGTTTGGCACGGTACCGGCCGCGACGGAAACGGTCATCTTTCCACCGAGTCCGGCGTACTCGCCAACACGCCTTATTCCTACAAAACGCGTTTCGAAAACGAGAAAGGCACCAATCCCGAAGAGCTGATCGCCGCCGCACATGCAGGCTGCTTCACCATGGCACTCGCTTTCCAACTTCAGGCCGCGGGATTCACGCCCACGGAACTTAGCACCGAAGCCGCGGTGACGCTTGAACCCGAAGGCCAGGGCTTTCGCATCAGCCGCTCGGCGCTCACTTTGCATGCGCAGGTGCCCGGCCTTGATGCTTCCACCTTCGACCGTCTCGCGCATGACGCCGAGAAAAACTGCCCGGTCTCAAAGGTACTCCATGCGGAGATAACGCTAGACGCAAAGCTTGGATAGCTCAGCGCGCGCGGCGGAACAAACCGGTCAGAACGGCGCATGTCGTACTTCGTCGATCCTTCACTCCTGGAAGCATGGTTGCGGGCACGGTCGCTGTCGCGGGGCCTGCCGCAACCGGTCGCCGATTCCGGCGGACTGCGGGTCGATTCCGGCCTGCCGAATGAGACGCGTCGGTATCTTTTCCCGCGAGCAGTGGAAAGTTTGCGCGACGTTGCAGACCGCATTCACGAACCCCGCATCCCGCTCAAGCTGTGCGACACGCCGGAAACGCTGCGTAGCTATCTGGATACCCGCTGGGAGATTTTCCCGCCGAACTTCGTGATGACCCGCAGCGAAGGCTTCGATGGGCGAGGTGCGGCCGTCCAGCTCCCCGAGGGTTACCAGCTCGAACTGAAATCAGAAACAGACGTAACGCATTCCTGCATCTTCTCTGCGGCCGGCGAACTCGCCGCGAGCGGTCACGCCGCGCGATACGGCGACGTGTTCATCTATGACCGCATTCTCACCGCAGAAGGCCATCGCCGCAAAGGGCTTGGCACGATCATCATGACCGCGCTTGCTTCCGCCCGCCCCGCCGCTACTTCCATACAAATACTGGTCGCAACGCCCGCCGGCCGCGAGCTCTACCGCACGCTCGGCTGGTCGGATTACGCACCCTACACTTCAGCCGTCATCCCCGACACTTGCATGCCGCCGTCCTGAGATATACATTGGCGCTGATGTATATCCGAGGTATTGCCGATGCAGGTTGCCAGATGGGGTAACAGCCTTGCCATCCGTCTTCCCGCCGCCGTGGTCGATGCGCTGAAGCTGAAGGAAGGCGACGATATCGAAATCCATGTCGCGGATACGCGGCGGTTCGGCGTGGCGCGCAAGCCGAGCCGCGAAGATCTCCTCAAGCGTCTGCGTGCATTCCGGGGCCGGCTTCCACCCGATTTCAAATTCGATCGGGACGAGGCAAATGCCCGGTAGCTTTTTCGATAGCAACGTTCTCGTCTACCTGGCCTCCGGCGGGGCAAAAGCCGTCCAGGCGGAGGCGGTAGTCGCGCAGGGCGGTACTGTGAGCGTGCAGGTCCTGAATGAAGTTGCCAATGTGGCCCGCCGCAAGATGCGGATATCATGGGCGGACACACGCGCGTTTCTCTTGCTTCTGCGCAACTTGCTCGATGTTCGTCCCGTCACATCGGAGACGCACGAAGTCGGATTGCTGCTCGCTGAGCGCTACAAGCTCCAGGTCTTCGATGCCATGATTGCCGCCGCGGCACTGCTGGCTGACTGCGATACGCTGTTCTCCGAGAACATGCACCATGGCATGGTGGTCAATGAAGACCTGCGTATCACCAACCCCTTCCGTATGCGCTGATCAATCCAAACTCCCATCTGTCAACACGATGTGGCGCAGATGTCTGGCGAAGGCCGATCGGCCGAAGAAAGCCTTTCAAGCCGAACACCATCTCGCCCAAGCGGCGCTCTCCATCCCCATATCCCGCGACGAACCCAACGGGCAACGCGGACATGTCGAAGACCAACTTTTTTCATGATCATAAAATCTCAGCGGACAACATAGCCGCCGTCGACCGGAATACAGGCGCCGTTTACGAAGGACGATGCGGGCGAGCATAGCCAGAGCACCGTCTCCGCAATCTCCTCGGGCTGTCCCATGCGAAGCATGGGAACACCGCTGACCAATTGTTCGCGCGCCTCCGGAGCATGGCGGAAATCCTCCGCGAAAGCCGGCGTTTCGATGAATCCCGGCGCCACGCAATTGCAGCGAATGCCCTGCGCCGCATATTCATTGCAGATCGATTTGGTCAGGCCAATGATCCCGTGCTTTGCCGCGACATAGCCCGGCGAACAGGCGAAGCTGATCAGCCCGGCGATCGAAGCCATGTTGACGATGGCGCCGCCGCCCATCTCAAGCAGGGCCGGGATTTCGGCCCGCAGGCAATAGAATGTACTCGAGAGGGTGAGCTCGATCGTCCGGCGCCAGACTTCAACGGGCACATCGGCGGTGGCGCGCCCGATCTGGTGGTCGGCGACGCCGACATTATTGAAGGCGTAGTCGACCCGACCAAAGCGGTTCTTTGCTTCCGCGATCAAATTTTCGCAGTCTTCCGGCACGGTGGTATCGGTCGGGACGAAAACGGCACGCCCTCCCCGCTCGGCGATTTCGCCGGCCACGATCTCACCGCCGTCCGCATCGATATCGCCGATCACGACCGCGGCGCCGTGCGCTCCAAAACCGCGCGCCGCAGCCCGTCCTATGCCGCTGGCGCCACCCGTCACGATGGCGGTTTTTCCCAAGAATGACATTGCTCGCCCCTTCCTATTTGCGCCGGCAGAATGGCCCCTGGCAGATCACGCGCTGCCCGAAGTGCCTTTTCCGATCATGAATTCCGCGTGACCGCCCATCAGCGAGCTCACCGGCTTGATGGCTGCAAGTTTCAACGCGCGATCCATGGCCTGAAAAGAATCGTTCAGCCGCCCCGCTGCCGGGAAAAGGCAGCGAAGGGGAAAATACAGCAGTCGGTTCTGCACCGCACAGAGAACCAAACGTCCGCAGTTCGTTCATCCCATCGGGTGCGACATGGCCATGAGATTGTAATTCATGTGCGCCATGATCCAGACCGAACCGAAGACGATAAGGCCGACGATGAGGAGTCCGAAGGCCAGCGCCAGCGCGTTGTTGATGTTGTCGGGCGCTGTCGTGAGGTGAAGAAAGAAGACGAGATGGATGCCCATCTGCGCCACGGCGAGCGTGGCCAGCGCCACCGGAATGCCGGGACCGTAGATCAGCGGCGTGTTCACCGCCCAGAATGACGCCGCGGTCAACAGCACCGCGAGTGCCAGTCCGATCAGATAGGTCGAAAACTGTGGAACATGTTCGTCGCCTTCCTCAACCGAATCTGCGCCGCCTGCTGCATGTGTTGGATCAATTGTCATAACTTCGTCCCCACGAGATAGACGAGCGAAAAGATCGCCACCCAGATGATGTCGAGGAAATGCCAGAACATCGTGAAGCAGAGAAAGCGCCGACGAATATCAGCGCGGAATCCCTTGGCGAAAAGCTGCGCCATCATCGTGCCGAGCCACAAGAGTCCCGT
>Ga0335075_10003310_pt1 | contig 25583 bp, 20 predicted proteins | sample Lox_Sample_24_FD_206723 | JGI IMG/M metagenome (GOLD analysis project Ga0335075, IMG submission 206723) | Soil microbial communities from Loxahatchee National Wildlife Refuge, Florida, United States - Lox_Sample_2.4 | ecosystem: Environmental > Terrestrial > Soil > Wetlands | place: USA...
CGACGTCCGTCCAGGTGCCGGATTTGGCTTTCTTGGGCGCCACATAGGGAGGCTGATAGGGCCCGACATGAATCGTGGGCATGTTCGGATCCGGCGGCGTGATGCCATGTGTGTATGGGCGGTAGACCGGACGTGCGGACGCGCTGGTGCACACCATGCCCATCGCCGCGAGCGCCACAATCGAGGCGCCGACGGCGAGATGACTGCGAATTCTCATCTTTGTCTCCCCTGAAGAGCCGTCCGACGATCGGACCGGCTCGCACCGCCTTCGTGCAGGTGATGCGTTTGCAGTATACTGGCAAATATTCGCCCAAATTGCGAGCGCCATGCTATTGCAGCGCCCTTGGCGTAGCCGGCGGGCTCAGCCCGGTCGTCCGAATCGGGCTACGCCGTGATCTAATATTTTAGAGTCGCCGACACAAAGATGGTACGACCCAGCGGATCGTAGAGGCCGGTAAGGACGTTGCCGTTGGTGAACACGGGCTGGGCGGATTCGGCAAGGACCGGCGGCTCAACGTCGAAAATGTTGTTGACGCCGGCGCGCAATTCAACGCCGGGCCGCGCCTGCCAGGCGGCGGACAGATCGAAATAATGATAAGCGGCGATGCGCGCATCGCTGCAATCGCCGGTGCCGCCGGCGCTGAAATGGCCGCCCGCGCATTCGGTGAGACCCGGTCCGCCGCCGAGAAGCGCGTTTGAGGTATCGGCATCGAGGCCGACGGCACCGATGTAACGCCATTGCAGCGAAACAGCGACATCGAAGGGCGAAGACCAAGTCAGCCTGATGTTGGACCGCCATCTGGCCGCGGGCACGCCGCAGGTCGGCCCGTAAAGACCGGCGCAATTATAGGCGCTCTGGGACGCGATCGATGCGGTGAGCGGCGTCACGGGTATGGCTTCGGTATCGAGGGCGTCGAGCCAAGTTCCGATCGCATTCACGGCGATCGTTCCCGCATTCGCGCCGATCCAGTCGGCCATATCCGTCTGATAGTCGAGTTCGAAATCGACTCCTTTGGTTTTCAGATAGCCGGTGTTGACATTGTCGACGGCGACATAGCCGCTGCCGTAGAGCGCGCCGCTGCCGCTGCGGTGGACGAAAGGGCAGAAAAAGGCTTCGCTTTCGGCCGTGGCGGCCGGTCCATAACAGTCGTTGAGGATTTCGGCGGCCGGCAACGCCGAAATATAATTTGCAACGTCGATGCTCCACCAGTCCACTGTCGCGGTTAGCCCGTCGGCGAATGCCGGCGTGAAGACAATGCCGGCGCTGCGCGTGTTCGACGTTTCAGGCTTGAGATAGACATTTCCCCCGAATTGCTCGTTGCAAACCGAGGCCGGACAGTTAAGCACGCTCGTGCCGGCATGCGGGACCCTCGCGCATTGGCCGGTGGTGATGGTGGCGCAGGGATCCGAGCCCGGATAGCTCGTGCTGAATCCGCCGATCGTCTGGGGCGTGAAGAGTTCGAGCACGTTGGGTGCGCGCGCGGCGTGCTGCAGGCTCGCGCGGAAGCGGATATCGTCGGCGGCCTGCCACTCGCCCGCGCCGTACCAGGCATTAGTCGCGCCCGCCGTACTGTAGGACGAGTAGCGATATCCACCCTTCAGTGTTGCGTCTTCAATGAACCGGACATTCTGGATCAAGGGCAGCTCAACTTCGCCGAAGCCCTCGCTGACATCGAACCCGGAGAGGGGCACGGCAGGAATCGGCAGGCTGCCCTCAAGGTCGCCGGTCAGATATTCGTAGTCGGGAGAGAAGGCGAGACTTTCTTCGCGGTATTCGAGGCCGAGGACCGCCACGGCCGAATCCCGTGCCAATGGCGATCGCATACCCCAATCGCCGAGATTTCCCGTCAGTGAGCCGCTGACGATCTTCTCTTCGGTCCAGCCTGACTCCAGCGCGGTCGTGCTTACATAGTTCAGCATGGCCGGATTGACCGCGCCGAAGCCGTTGAAGATGTCGAGAGGGATGCAAGCCGGCGAACTGGCCGGCACGCCGCCGACCTGCTCTGCAGCGTAACATTTTCCCGTTGCGGGATCTACTTCGAGCGCGTTCTGCACGCGCGAGGTGGAAAAATTGCCGCTGGTGTTTTCCGCGAGATCGGTAAAGCCTTGCTGGGCGTAGGCATTGTACGACCAGCCGCCGCCAAGATCTCCGCGCGCCCCGATCTGCATGCGATACGAGGTGTGCCGGAGCGCATAGCGGCGCTCGCCGCCTTCGATGTCGCGCCGGGCCACGTAAAGATTGGCCTGGCCTGCGAGGCCGTTCGGATTTCCGGAAAGCGCGGCTGCGTTTCCCGCGCCGTTCCAGAATGTTCTTCCGTCGACCGTGGTCTCTTTGTCGCCGGGCAACTCGCCGCAGAGTAAGTAGTTCTCCTGCGCGGTCATGTAGGGATTGGCGCAATCGACATAGACCGAGGAGCTTGGTCCGGTACCCGACCCGAAGAACAGGCCGGACGGCGCGATCTGCGCCACAGTGCTGTCGTCGGCCATCATGAAACTGGCATAGGCCGTCAGTTCGCGGTTCGCGTCGTAATGGGCGAAAAAGCCCCCCGTGTAGCGCGTGTCGGGTCGCTGGAAATAATTTGTCGGATCGAAATTGTAGAGCTGGTCCGGGTTGCCGGTGAAAGGGATGAAGGCGCCGCTGCCGTGCTTGCCGGTGCCGGTTTCGAAGAACTGGTAAGGCTTTCCGGCGGCGTTGTTGTCGAACGACAGCCATTGATTGTAATTGGCGGAACCAGCGCAGAAATCCTCCTGGCCCGTGGTTGCAATCGTGCACTCGGAATAGTCCCGCGACTGCTGGAGCACCGCCGCCATGCTGCGATAGCCAAGATAAAAGCTGACATTGCCCTTGTGGTCGGGCGAACTCACGCCCATCAACAGCGTCGCGTCCTCGGTCGCGCCGTTCCAGATACCGTAGGGCGATTGCGCGTAGCCGAGCGAACCCTGATCGATCTGGGCCTGTGTGAGGTCCCGCCACCGCGACGTGTTATTATCATTTTGCGTGATGGAGTATGTTCCGTCGAGTTCGATTCCCTCGAAATCCTTGCGCAGGATGAAATTCACCACCCCGGCCAGCGCATCGGAGCCATAGACGGCCGAAGCGCCGCCCGTTTCCACTTCGATATGATCGACCAGCGCGGTCGGGATGGTGTTGATGTCTGGCGCGGGATCAAGCGGATCGCCGGGCATGAGACGCGAGCCGTCGACCAAAACCAGCGTGCGCGAGGGACCGAGATCGCGGAGATTTACATTGTCCGTGCCCGTCGCCCCGTTCGAAACATTCGCGTTCTGCGCCAGGAAGGCCTCCGGCAGATTGTTGATGAGCGTGGTAACATCGGTCGTGCCTTCGAACCCGATTTCCGGCCGCCCCACCACGGCCACGGGGCTTGCGCCGGTGAGGCCAGTCTCGGGAATGCGCGACCCTGTGATGACGATAGTTTCGACATCGGACGGTGCCGCCAGCGATGACTGATCCAAAGGTGCTGCGAGTTCGCTGCTTGGATGAATCTTCCGGACAATGAGTCCGCCGGTTCCGTCGGGAATGGTTTCGAGGCCGGAATCCTTCAGCGCTCGTGCGATTGCGTCCTTTGCGGTCATCTTTCCGCTGAGCGCCGGCGCGCGCAGACCAAGGACTGAGTCCGGCGTGAATAAAACATTTTCGCCGGTCGCGCGGGCAATGTCCCGGAGTGTCTGTGCAAGCGGTTGCGCCGGAATTGTGATAATTGTTTCCTGGGCGCGCGCGAACCCGGCGTTGAGCGCGCACAGCGCCACGCTTCCGACCAGCGCCCGGCGCAACCTGGCCGCCCGCCCCCGATACATTCGCACGTCCCCGTTCTGCTGCAGCCCTTCCGTCAAGTGAAGGAAGGCGCGTCCCCTCAACCTTCCGGCATGCGGGATTCGTCGCGGACCAGTTCGATATGATCAGGATAATGCTCGACGACCACGGGGAGAAGCTGTGACACGGAACGGGCGAACGCGATATTGTCGCCGACGCGATAGACACCGCTTAATTTGAGATTCGCAATTGCAGCATCGTTGATCACGATCGGCACCGTCGAATAGCGGTTCATTTCCGCCGCGGCAGCCGCAAGCGATTCGCTTTCGAACATGGCCTGTCCGGTTTGCCAGGCCAAGAGAGGCGCAAGATTGGGCCTGTCGATGCGAGGTGCAATATTGTCTGCCATGATCGCGCGCTCGCCGCGCTCAAGCGCAAGCCGCCGGCGCGCCGTAGCCGCTACGGCAAGAACCGTGGCGCGCCCCTCGAGAAGCACGACGGAGACGCGATTTCCGTCCCGGCGCACATCGAGCGTCGTCCGGTCGGCAAGAATGCGCTGTCCCGCGGCGTCAACCATGAAAGGGCGACGCAGTTCCGGCTTGATGCGGAAGTCGACTAACCCGCGATCGAGTTGCACTGCGCGAAGCGATTGCGTGTAGCGCTCGCGAAGCCTGGTGTCGGTATCGAGAAAGGCCCGCGTCCCGTCGCTCAGCGTGACGTGCTTCTGCTCTCCGATTTCGGTTTCGTAAACGCCGGCATAGGCTTGCTGCCAGACCGCGAATCCTGCGCCGGCGAAGGCGACTGTGCCCAGACCGGCCAGCACCGCGCGCCGGCGCAGCGCCGTGGAGCGTTCCAACAAACTGTTCTCAGCGCGGAGGGCTTCGCTAAGGTCCCAGACCGTCGTCACCGCCTCGAAGGCGCGTGCGTTTTCAGGCTTTGACCCGAGCCAGGTGCGGAATGCGTCTTCATCCGCCCTGCAGCGGTCGTCGGCATGCAGGCGCACCAGCCAGGCAGCAGCTTCCACCTTTGTTTCCGGCCCGATGCCCCGCGTTGTCTGCATCACCAGCCGTCGATCCATTCGGTGAGGAACAGGACGGCTTTCGCGACATGCTTTTCCACCGCACTTTGCGTAATGCCAAGTGTGGCGGAGATTTCGCGCAGTTTCATCCCTTGGACCCTGTGCATGACAAAGACCTGCCGTGTTCGCGGCGGCAGTCTCTCCAGACCGGCCTGGACTCTTCTTAGACGTTCGCGGGCTTCCAAAACCTCATCCTGGAGTGGTGAATTGTCTTCGAGAGTTGCACCGAAAGCTTCGATGGGCTGCGGCGCGGCGCGCCGGGCCTGCCGGTGCCGGTCGATGGCAAGATGCGCCGCCGTCTGGACCATGAAGGCAGCGGGTTCGCTGACCTCGTGTTCGGCGCGATAGGCAAAGAGCCTGAGCCAGGCGCTGTGAAGCAGATCCTCCGCGTCCTGATCCGATCGCGTTCGCCGCCGGACACGGGCGAGCATGTCGATCCAGAATTGCCTCTCTCTTGATTCCTCGGGCATGCCGCGCAACCTCCGCGACAACGATACATCATGATGCCACATGGCCGCCCGGCGAAATTTCCGGGCTGGGGGGTGGGGAAAACGAGCTTTCCAATCGTCTCAATCCTGAACAGGTACGAAATTCATCAATGCGAGAGGTGTCCATGCGCGTCGGTGTTTTGGTGGTCATGATTTCCTTGGCGGCTTCATTGCCCGCCTCCGTGCTGGCAGATCCGGACTCATCGCCGGCAGCCCAGCCGGCGGCGAATGCGCAGGCCGCGCCGGCAGCGAATGAACAGGCCGCGCCGGCAATGAATGCACAGGCCGCACCAGCACAATCGGCCGCCAGTCAGCAAAGCACGGGCGGGACGGCACAGCCCACCGAGCGTGTCGTCGTGCAAGGAACCGTTCCCACCAGCAACGTAAATCTCGATGAGATCGTTTGCCGGGAATCTCCTCCTCCGACGGGCAGCCGGCTGGGAGGCGGTCGCGAGTGCCATACGGTGCGCCAGTGGAACGAACGGGAGCGTGAACAGCAGCGGATGCTGCAACAGCAGCAATCGACGGGGTTCGTCGGCTCTGGCCACTAGCTAGAGCCGGACAGGCCTGTGGTGCCGTCGCGCGAAGTCATCCCGCGCGGAAATATTCCGCGATGCGCATCACCCGCCGGCCCGAGGAAAACACGTCATAGACGCGGCCGAGCATTGGCGCGTCTCCAGCGCAGGTGAGATGAATGGCGAGCTCGCACGCCGGCCGGCAGTCGATTTTCACGAATTCCTTGAAGGTCTCAAGGCGGTGGCTGAGCCACAGTCGACCGAGCGGAATATTGCTTTCGAGAAGTTCGACCTGGAAAGTCGGATCGAGCCGGTCCACGAGAATGTGAGATTCCGCATAGACGTACAACGTTCCCGACTTCGCGCCGCGCAGATTGATTTTGCGTTCCATGACCCGCTCGCCGTCTTCGAGTTCAAGCGGCGCGCTCGCGTCACCGCGGGTCAAGAACCGCTCCGACAGTTTCACGAGTTCGATCCGTTCGAGGAAATGGGCTTCCAGAATTTCGGTTAACGTGCCGTCGGTGATCAACAGGATGCGCTGCAGCGGCGTGAGCGTCGCGGCGTCGACGCCGTGGAGGTGCGCGAAAAGATCGATGGCAGACATTCCGGGGCCGGTTGGTTGTCGCGCCCCGTCCGATAGCGCAATGGCTGTCTTCGGGCCATAAGAGTATTTGGGCCCGGGCGTGCGCGTCGTCCGGGCGCCCCGTCCAGAATTTGAACCGGACAGCAATGGCGCGGCATCGGATATCTGATGACAAAGACCGGGTCGGGCTGACTGCATCCGATCCGCAATGTATGACGATTACGACCATCACTCCGCCGGATAGCCGAAGCGCGCCGCCCAGGGTGCGAGGATCGGGAGCACGGGGACGAGTTCGTCGCGGTAATGGCGCCAATGCCCCACCGCTCCGGCATAGAGGCCGCGCCGCACCTGGCGGGCGCTCGCGCTGCGCAAGTCGATCGTCTCCGCCGCCCGCCGGAAATCGCGCATGGATTGGCACCATTCCACGCCCGCGAACTGACAAAGACCGCGAATGGTCGGGTCGAAATCGTCAATGATGTTTTCGTAGCGGAGTTCTAGAACATCGAGCGGCAGTTTCTTCCGGCAGATATCCGCAAGCGCCATGGTGGCCGCATAGAGGTGGGCGCAATCCTCGAGGCGCAGGAATTCGCGGCTATAGGGTGTGGGATCGAAATGGCGGCGGAAGCAGCTCAGCACCACGTCACGCGGATCGCGGACCGCGAAGACGATCTTCGCCGCCGGGAACAAACGCGCGATCAGCGGCAGCCGAAAGGTGTTGATGGGCATCTTGTCGATGAAAATCTTTCCGGCCACCGGAAGATGGGCCGCGCGAACCGCGTTCCAGTAATTCTGGTGCCACGCGGCGATCTCGGAATTGGCAAGCTTGGCCAGCCGGTCGAGGCTTTCATTGTTCATAAGAAAGGCCCGTGCGGCGTCGTCCAGAAAGTCGATCTCGTCGGCATGGGCGACGTTCCGACCGGCCGCCAGAACGGTTTCGATCAGCGTCGTGCCGCTGCGCAGGAACCCGAGCAGGAAAACATGGCCGGCCGGCTGCTCCGTATTCGCCCGCGGACGGGCCGACGCGCTCCAGGGTTCCGATCGTTCGAAGTAATTTGTCAGTACGCGGGCGACCTCGGTCGCACGCGGGCCGGTTTCGGACCAGAGATCGCGCAGCATCGCTTTAGAAGCGCGCGCGACCGCGAACGCCTCTGGGTAGCGGCGGTGCCGGTCGAAGGCGTCAGCGGCAAATCCTGCCACCACCGCCGTGCCCGCGGCCTTTTCGACGGCGGGATTTTCCAGAATCCCGCGCAGCCTTTCCGCGGCGGCGGCGAAATCCCTGTCTTCGATTTCGACCAGCGCAAGCGCGACATGGGCGACCTCGTGGCCGGGTGCGTGCGCAAGGGTTTTCAATGCTTGGTTACGCGCCTCTGCGAAATCACCTGAAAGTGCTGCGATCAGCGCCAGGCAGCCGGAGGCATTCGCATGGTCGGGGCGCTGCGCCAGCACTTTGCGAAAGCACGCGGCCGCTTGTTCCCACTGCCCCATCTGCTGCAGCGTTTCGCCGCGGACGTAATCTACGGCCGGAAAATCGGGCTGATGCGCCTGCGCCGCATCGAACAGCGTCAGCGCCTGAGCATATTTCATCTGCTGCTTGAGCGCGATTCCGAGCCGGTGGGCGAGGGCCGCCGCAAGCGCGGGCTCGCGCGGGGACGGCACCTCGCGGAGTACGCGCTCCGCCTCGGCCGGGCGGTTAAGATGGCAGAGCACCTCCGCCAGTCCCAGCCGCGCCACGGTCTGGGCTGGGTTGAGACGAAGAACGTCGCAATAGCTTGCCTCGGCCGCCGCATATTCTTCCCGGCGAGCGAGCCCGGCAGCGAGGCAGAGATGCGCATTCGCATCGACCGGTTTGAGGCGTATGGCTTCGCGGAACTCGGCAATGGCGTCCTCCATTCGGCCAAGTGAAGCCAGAAGCTTGCCGAGATCGCGATGAACATGCGGCTGCGCGGCGAGGCTGGCGAGCGAGCGCCGGTAAAGTTCTTCAGCTTCCGCCGGCTGGCGCTCAAGGCGCCGCACCGTTCCCAACAGGTGCAGAAAAGCCGGATCGTCCGGTGATCGGGCCAGCGCGCGCGTCAGCAGCGATGCGGCCTCGGCAAGCTCTTTGCGCTGCAGGTGAAACAGCGTTTGCGAAATCGTGGACGATCTCGTGTCGGCTGCCGGCCGTGCAGCAACACTCATGCGCGCATGCACTCCGGATCGCACATCGCACCACCGGCGAACGCCACAACAGGCATGCGAGAATGCGGGTTTGCGGCGCGCTCCGTATGTCGTTCTCCAAAGCGCTAGCGGCAAGGTGCGCGTGTCACAATCGGGCGGCGTCCTACAAACGGCAGCCTTTTAGCTGATCAGCCGCGGAACGCGCATATTTGTAGGATCACGTCCGACAAATGTAGCGGAACAAACTTTTGGTGTTGCGAGAAAACGGCGCGGGAACGGCCCCACGAACTACCGCGCCGTGTTGGCGCGTCCAAGATCAGGTCGGCGAGCGCGAGCAGCGCAACGACGGCAGCAAAAATGAGATTGGCGGGTTGTGGCCGCCAAACGACCGATACGATGCCGATCCCGGTTACCTGCACGGCAAGCCCGGGATAACCGCAGAGAAAGATCGCCGAAATAAGCTCTGCGCGCCCGTCTCGCCGGGCGATCCCATTGGCTACTTCCAAGGTGCCGCGACAGGCGAGGCCGAGAACCACACAGGCGAACGACGTGCGGGCCAGAAACAAAGGCAGCGAGCTCGCCAGTTGTGCAAAGACCAGAAGTGCGCATACGCCATTGCAACGAAACGCACGCGCCTGCGCAAGCGTTGCGCCGGGAGTGGAAGCGACAGGCGGGCGGCGCTCATCCGGCTTCTTCGACATGTGAATGCACGACACCGCGGATGGCGCCGGAAGCCGCTTTGAGCTATAAGGCAGGGAAATGGGCCGATGGCTGCATGCGCTCGCGCAGCAGGGCCATCACAACCGGGGGTAAAGATGAAAACTGTATCCATCGCCTTGCTGGCGGGAATTGTTTGCTGCGCTTTTGTCAGGCCGGCCGCAGCGGCGGCTGCCGCGAGCTACACGGAGAAGGTAGTGTGGTCGTTCCGTCATGGAACGGACGGACACTACCCCTCCGCCAGTCTGATCGATGTAGGAGGCGTGTTGTATGGAACGACACTGGGCGGTGGGGGCACTGGTTGCAAACAGAGACATCGTCCTCATGGGTGCGGGACGGTGTTTGCGTTTAACCCGGGCAGCGGCGCAGAGAGGGTGCTTTATTCCTTCGCCGGCGGCACGGACGGTTTCTCGCCAGAGGCGGGGCTGATTGATGTAAGGGGTATTCTGTACGGCACGACCGCTAATGGCGGAGGCCTGCGTAAGGATTGCAAGCATAAATGCGGAATTGTGTTTCTCATAGATCCGAACACCGGTGCCGAGACGGTGCTTCATTCGTTTCTGCGCCGGCCAGAGGGTTTGGAGCCTGAGGCTGATCTCGTCTATCTAAGGGGAAAGTTATACGGAACGACCGCAGAGAGCGACGCCTATGACGGGGGTACGGTGTTTTCGATCAGCTTGCACCACGATGCCGTGAGGGTGGTTCATTCCTTCTCGGGCGGCACAGACGGCGGGTACCCGCTTGCCGGCCTGATCGATTTGGATGGCACTCTGTACGGAACGACGGCACGTGGCGGTGCCCATGACGACGGCACGGTGTTCTCGCTCGACCCGGGCACGGGTGCCGAGACGGTGATCCATTCGTTCTATGAAAGCGGGCACAAGGACGGCAGTTATCCCGTGGGCGGCCTAACTGCCGATTCGAATGGAATTCTGTACGGAACGACGGTATTTGGCGGCGCCCATCGCGAGGGCACGGTGTTCGCGCTCGATCCGACGACCGGCGCGGAGACCGTGCTTCATTCCTTCGGTGGTCGAGACGACGGCCAGGACGCCGAAGCCGGCTTGATCGATGTGAAGGGGATGCTATATGGAACGACGCGATCTGGCGGTACCCATGGTTGGGGCACGGTGTTCTCCGTCGACGCCGACACAGGCGCGGAGACGGTGCTGCATTCGTTCGCTGCGGGCGCGGATGGCGCATACCCACAAGCCGGCTTGATTGATGTGGACAGCACGCTGTATGGCACAACGGAATGGGGCGGCGTCCACCACCGCGGCACGATATTCGCGCTCACGAAGGATCGTTAGGCGTGGATTTGTCTGGTTTTCACCGGGCAATCGCATCGCGCAGGGGAAGGTCGAAAGGCATAGCCATCTTCCCTTTGTGCGGGAACGGAATCAGTTCCCCTCCCGCGTCAGGTCGGCGATGAAGTTCGGCTGCCAGGTTTTGCCGAAATCGGCGGAGAAGGCCTGTTCGAAGTGGTAGGAGACCGGCGTGATCTTCGACCAGATCTGGCGGACGAGTATCGTGCGGCCATTGTAATTCTCCTGGTCGAGAAAAGTGCCGACGCCATTTTCGAATTCGCCGATCGCGGGGGTTGTTATCTGGCCCGAACCGCTCGAGCTGAAATTGAGGCTCCATTGATGGGCGGCGGCACCGTAAAGGCGCAATGTCATCAGTTCGAGGTGATCCGGCCCGTCGGCCTCGATCGTTTCCACGCTTCCCGTTCCGTCGAGCAGCGGCCTGTCCGTCTTGGTGCCGTCACAGGTCACCCATCTGTTCGATCCGGCGAGCGGATCGAGCAGGCGGCGGATATGGGTATGAAACCTGCCGAGCGCAAAGTCGAAATCATGGCTGCAGCCATTCACGTCGATTAGACTGGCCGCGGGAAGCTCGCCATCCACGCAATTCTGTTGACTGCAGAAGGGATAGAGAACGTTCACCATGCCCGAACCCGGGTCAAGCGCAAATACCGTGCCGCAGCCATCATAATAGGTGCGGTTCGTGCCAGCGCCGCCTTGATTCGTTGTTCCGTACAGTGTTCCTTCCACCTCGATCAGGCCGGCTTCCGGTGTCGCGCCATCCGTGCCGCCCGCGAAGGAATGAAGTACCTTCTCCGTACCGGTATTCAGGTCAAGGGCAAAAACCGTTCCATAAATCCCACAAGCACGGGACAATAGACTGGCTTGTGGCCAATATCAATCATTCGAACGCCATGCCGGCTCATCGGCGCCGTTCGTTGTGCCATACGGTACGCCCACCTCCCCCGGGGGCACCTCTAAAACGCGCTTTGATCAATTCATTTCGCAGGTGGATTCGCGATCAGGTAAGGGAGGCCGCCGTTGAGTTTCGATGTTTCCTTCCAGACCTTCTTGTTGAAACCCTTGGGAAGCCCGGATTGGAGCTGTTGTGTGGACAGGCCCTTGATGCCCGGGTCATTGGCGATGTTTCCTGCGCCTTGGGCCGGATTGGTGATACCGCTCGTCGTTGTGTCCCAATAGGTATGCTTGAGGCTGCCGGATTTCGAGATGTCGTAGCCGATCAGTCCGCCAACGGAGCTGCCCGTCCCCGCCGGTGCGCCGGTCGAATAGGAATATGAAACCTTGGAATCATTATAGCCGACCAGCCCGCCGGCACTCGAATTGTCTGAGACCGTGACGGCTCCGGTCGCATAGGAATTGGTGACCAGTTCCAGGTAATCATTTGCACCGGTTCCGTCACCGCCAACGAGACCGCCTGCAGCCGCATTCGCCCCGGTGCTTACGGTTCCGGTCGCGTATGACTGCGAAACCTTGGCAGTGGCCGCACCGGACGAGGCCAGGACTCCGACGAGATCGCCAACTGTTGTGTTTTCAGACGTAGTTGCGACCGACGCCGTCGAATAACAGTCGGCCGCGCTCGCAGGAGATGCTCCATAGGCATAGACGATGCCTGCCACGCCGCCCACCCCGGCATACTCTCCACTGGAGGAAACGCTGCCGCCGGTCACGGAATCATTGAAAAGAAGTCCGTTGTCGCCTCCCGCGACGGCGCCGACCATCGCGTACGCGCTTGCCGTTCCGGCCGGTCCGCTGATGCTGGGATTCTGCATGTTCAGATTCTGAACTGTTCCGCCGTTCGCGTAGACCTGCTGGAACAGCCCCACGTAATCGCCTGCCGTCGTATCGTTGATCGAGAGATTTGATATCGTGTTGCCGAGCCCGGTGAATATCCCGCCAAATCCCGGCAGTGGGGAGGATGTGTAGGTGCCGTCGTTTTCGGCATTGTAGCTGTTGGCCAGGGCGAAATTGCCGGAGGAATTCGCTCCAATGTCACTGGCCAGGGTCTTTATGTCGCCGGCCAGCGTGAAGGTCGTGCCGTTGATTGAAAGCTGGCTCGACAAATTGTCAAATGCTATGTGCCCTTTGGAAGAGAACCATAGCGTTCCGCCTGCGCCGCCATCGTTGATGACAAGCGACATTCCGCTCATGCCCTTCACCGAGATTGCGTCGTCGACGGCAATGGAATGGTATGCGTCCAGTACAAGTGAGCTCGATGCGGACCATTTGACGGGCGCCGTCACGTCAATATCGCTGGCCTGCACACCGGACCCGGTCGTCGTGACTTCGACGCTGCCGGAGGCAAGCATGGTCTGGAGATCGGCGGCATTCAGAATCGCTTTGGTCGCTGTGGGGGTGCAGACGCCACCCGAGCAAGTCATGTTGGTGGTCTTCTTGGCCGAAATCGTCACGGCAGCGCTGCAAGTTCCCGCGTAAGTTGCCGTTACCAGCAACAATGCGCTTCCAAGAAAGGATTTTTCCTGCATCGAGTGGCGTGTCATTCTTGTTTCCTCTCAAGATTGCAGCGGTCCACCTTGGTCGGCTAGTATGGCAGCTTCATGACGCGCGACACGTTATCGGAGTCGGACGTCGTCCCTCATCTGAACTTCCCCGGATTGTTCCGAGCTGCTGCAGTTTGCACCGCAGGCTCGGATGAGTGCCAGTCATGCAAAAGTTCCATCCGAGATGGTGAAACTCTTAATAAATGAGACCTCGGCCGACTTATGGAAGGAGACGTGCTTTATCCTGAGCGGGTGAGGCGCGGGGTATGATGATCAAGCGACCGCCGTTTTCCGCAACAGCCGACCAGATGTAACATATTCAACTTTTTCACGATGTGTCTTCGAGGGGGCCATCGGGCAGTTTCCGCGCGCTGGCAGTCTGCAATCATCATTGTGACCGACGCAGAAGACCGGCGTGGAACTTACGGCCATTTCAATCGGGCCTTGCGTGAAGGCGCGGAGCTGCTTTCTGATTTCTGGATGCTGACATTGGGAGTACGACCCTGGGCCGGGTTAGCCGGCGCCGCCAAACCAAACCTGGGCATTGCCGGTGATATGCTTAACTATATAACTGCTTCTGCGGTAACAGTCTTGTGCGGCCAATACATGCGAAATCGCGTCGCGCAAGGATGGGCACATGGCTGCTTGGTTTCATGGCGTGACGCTCCTCGCCTTTGTGCTTCACATTGGCGGCGGCGCGGTCGCCCTGGTCTCGGGGTTCGTCGCCATATTCGCGCCCACACTTTCGCGTTTTATCTCGTTACGACGGCATGGCTGACGGTCAGGCGCATGGGTGGCGCAATCGGGCTTCCCGAAAAAATCGCCTTCGGTGTCGTTCTCGTTCTCTTCGTGCCTTTTGCAATTCTGAGTTTCCAGCTCACGACCGGACTGCCGCTGTTCTTCAAGAGCGCCATCCCGGTCAAGGGTCCGGTGCTGATCGCGATGGATGTATTTACTCTGGTCATCGCAATTACCGCCATTTAGACGCGAAAGTGGTTTTCGCCGGTGGGATATCGGGCGCGCCGCGCATCGCGCGGCATGTGGTGGATGTGTCTCGGCTCATGATGGCCACAGGCTCGGCCTTCACCAACGGACTGCCGCGCCTCCTGCCCGGCCCCATGCATGTGACGACGATCTATTTCCTGCCGCAATTCATCCCGCTCGCGCTGCTGATTTTCTGGATGGTTTGCGTGCGATTCACGGGCTGGTTCAAACCAGCGTCCGCGGCACAGCCGGCCCGGAGCCGTGAACGGACACTGGTCGCCGCAATTCCTCGCGCGCCTGATTGGTATTCTCGTCCTGATCTCGCTGATCTTTGGCGGCTTTGGCGAGATCCATATTCCTGGCACAATCATGGTTGACGGTGATGCGGGTGCGGCCGTAGGCAACATTGTGCATCACGAAACGCTGTTCAGGCTCGGCTTTGCGGCCTACACGGTGGATGAGTTGACGGGCAGGATTGCGATCATCGTCGCGCCCGACTTTGCTTCTCCCGTTTTCTTCCTTCCGACGCTTCTCACAATGCTGGCTCTGGCGGTCTGGCTGCTCACTCGTGGCGTGGACGAACCCCAGTGGGAACAAAATACGGCACGGCGAGCGCCTCCGCAGAGGCTGCCCTTGCAGCGGACGCGTATTGCCTCGCACGCCGCCCGGACGTTGTCAGATCGAGCTGGCCACCGAGCTGAACGTCGTCCTGAGATGCGTGCCTACAGATGAGACTGCGCCGATTATCACCACGGAAATGAGTGCGGCGATCACGCCGTATTCGACGGCCGTTACGCCCGCTTCATCCGAAAGAAAACTCCAAAACGCCGCTTTCACCGGGGACGCTCTCCAATTCTTGCATCTGTACGATGCAGCACTTTGATTCAAATTTGAAGCAGATTTTTGCTGCGCCGCACAAAACCGTTAAGCGCGGTTACTATTGTCTTAATTACATCCCGAGTTTGGCGCTGCAGTGTTCGACCCGGCGAAACGAACCGGATGGATCACCCAAACAGAGCCTTGACGTCCTTGAGAAGCAGGAAGAGGTGAATTGGATCGGTGGGGCGACGGAATGAAATCAAAATGCGTGTAGAAGCCGCGCGCTTCTTCATCCCTGGCATGGACGGCAAAGGCGCGGATGCCGGCGATGTCGGCGACCTGAGTGCGATTCGCGCCGAGTCGCGTCTCTCATCCCAGATGGATGTCCTTCTGCCGCGTCTCGTCGGCCCCGTCTTCGGCATGGAGGCGGCTGAAGACGATCGTCGACAGCGCGGTGAAAATGCCCAGCGCGAGGAAAGCGAGATGCAGGCCGTGGATCATCTGCACCGGTGAGCTGCGCGCGGCCGGCGGCACGAAGAACATGGTGGCGAGGCCGGCAACCGCCACGCCGAAACTCAGTGACAGCTGCTGCGCGGTACTGGCGATCGAACTTGCCGCGCTCGTCCGCGACGGGCGCACATCGGCATAGGCGAGGGTGTTCATGCAGGTATATTGCATGGAGGTCAGTGCGCCGTAGAAGAAGGCCTGCAGCACGATCTGCCACACTGGCGTGCCGATGCCGATGAGGGAGAACAATGCCAGGAACACACTCATGATCAGCGTGTTGCCGATCAACACACTGCGATAACCGTAACGCTGCAGAAGCTGCCGGATGAAGATCTTGGTGCTCATCGCCGCGACGGCCTGGGGCATGATGAGCAGGCCCGATTGCACGGGCGAGAAGCCGAGGCCCACCTGATAAAGCAGCGGCAGCAGGAACGGCACGCCGCCGATGCCAAGCCGCGTGAAGAAGCCGCCGCTCACGGCCGCGGCAAAGGTACGGCTGCGGAACAGGCCGAGCCGCAGCAGCGGCCAGCGCGTCCGTTCCGCGTGAAAGCCGTAGCCGAACAGCAGTGCCAGCGAAACGAACAGGAGCCAGAATATCTCCGGCACGCTCAGCGCGTGGTCGCCGAAGACCTCGAGCACGTAGGAAAGAAGCGCAAGACCCGTGCCGAAAAGAATGAGTCCCACGACGTCGAGCGGCTGAGTGCGTTCGCGGTAGTCCGGCAGTTTCATCCAGACGAACACCAGGCCCAACAGCCCAATGGGCACGTTGAGAAAGAAGATCGCGCGCCAATGCAGGTAAGCGACAATAAAGCCGCCCGCCGTCGGGCCCAGCATCGGCCCGACAAGCGAAGGAATCGCCACGAAATTCATGGCCTGGATAAGCTGTGATTTGGGGAAACTGCGCACCAGCGTGAGCCGGCCCACCGGCACCATCATGGCGCCGCCGCAGCCCTGCAATACGCGGCAGGCGACAAGCAGATGGATATTGCTCATCAGTCCGCAGAGGCAGGAGCCGAGCGTGAAGATGCCGATCGCCGAGGCGAAAACGCGGCGCGTGCCGAAACGATCTGCCACCCAGCCGCTCACCGGGATGAAGACGGCAAGACTGAGCGTGTAACTCGCCATCACCGCCTTCATGCTGAGCGGCGAGGTTCCGATCGCCTTGGCCACGATGGGAACGGCGGTGTTGAGGATGGTGGTGTCGAGCGACTCCATGAAGAACGCGACGGCCACGAGCCAGGGCAGGATGCGCTGGGTCGCGGCTGTTGCGGCTGGAGCACTGTGCGTGTTGCTGTGCATCAGGACGGGTTCTGGCGGACCGGGGTCGAATAGATCGCCGCGGCCCCTTGCTGCAAGAAATAGGCTATATCGACAATTCGCGCAGCGCCTGCTGCCGGGGCAGGGCGGGGTGCTCGCGCCCTGTCCTGACTTCTCTGGCGAGAATGCGAACGCACCAATCGAAAAGCCGGATTCGCGACGAGTGGTTTCTCGCGGTGAGTGCGGGCTCCGCGCTCTGTTTCGCCGTTTTCGGCAATATTCTGGCCGGCGGGCTGTCGAACCCGTTATGGCTTGGCGCGATTTTCCTCTGGCTGTTCGCGGCCGTGCTCGGTTCGGCGCTGGCTGCCGTGCGGCACGCCGAGCAGCTCGCGGTCCGCCTCGGCGAGCCTTACGGAACGCTCATTCTGACGCTCTCGGTCACCGCAATCGAGGCGGCGAGCATTTCCGCCATGATGCTGCATGGTGCCGACAATCCGACGCTGACCCGCGACACGCTGCTCGCCATCATCATGATCATTCTCAACGGCATGGTCGGCGTGTCGCTCCTGATCGGCGGCTGGCGGCACCGCGAGCAGTACTACAATCTGCAGGGCGCCAACGCCTATCTGAGCGTTATTATTCCGCTAACGGTACTAAGCCTGGTTCTGCCGAATTTCACCGAGACGACCCCGGGGCCGACCCTGTCGCGGCCCCAGGAGTTGTTCCTGATCCTGATGGCGGTCGGGCTTTATTGCGCGTTTCTGGCCATTCAGTCGGGCCGTCATCGCGGTTATTTCATGTCCGCGGACGAGGATGACGCCCATAGCGCTTCGTCAGCGCCGCATTCCGTCCTGCTGCACGCCATCCTGCTCGCGGCCTATATGGTGCCGGTGGTCTACCTCGCCGAACAGCTTGCCTCGCCCGTTGCTTATGCGATCCGCACGTTGCATGCGCCCGCCGCGCTTGGCGGCGTCGCGATCGCCGCGCTGGTGGCGACGCCCGAGGCGATCGGCGCGGCGCGCGCGGCGTTCGCAAACCGTCTCCAACGCTCCGTGAATATCTTTCTGGGCTCCGTCCTGTCGACCATCGGGCTCACGATTCCGATCATGCTGGTGATCGGCAATGTCATGGGACAGCGAATCGTTCTGGGCGTCGGGCACGCCAATCTGGTGATTTTGCTGCTGACGCTGTTCGTCAGTACCACCACCTTCACCAGCGCGCGCACAAACGTTCTTCAGGGGCTGGTGCACGTGCTTCTGTTTCTTGCCTATATCATGCTCATTTTCGAGAATTGACTGCGGCGGCATGTTGTTGACGGGTCCCCGACCCCGACCTACATTGCGCGAAATCAAGTCGAGGGGCATGAGCATGCGTTGGCCGCTGATCGGCGCTTTGGCGCTCTCTGTTGTCATTCCCTGCGCAGTTGCGCGCGCGCAAGGTTTTACCAATCAATTCCAGCAGACGTCGCAATGCGTCCTGCAATATACGGGAAATACGCGCTCGCAGCTCGCAATCCAGACGATCCAGTCGACGTGTAGCGACGTGGTCAATCCGTTGGGGCTGTCGACGAGCGCGCGCCAGGCTTACGACCAGTGCCTGCTGCAGCATTTGAACGGCGCCCAAAGCGACACCGCGGCGGCCCAGATCATCTCGGCTTGCGGAAACCTGTATCCGATGCGCTGAGCAATCGGTTCAATCCGTTTTGTTGTGAGACGGAGCCGTGGCCGGACATTATTGTCGCGGGCCGGTTATCTGCAGAAACTTGCGTCCGGCGAACGCTCCCCCTGCTCCGAAATCGAACGCGACGGAGGCATTCCAACGCCCGGCTTCGGCGTGATAGGTGCCCAGGGGATAGGAAAACGCCAATCGGCAGCCGCCGCCGGGCAGCATGTGCGCTCCAACAAAGGTCGTGCCTTCCCAGATGTCGATATTCGGATGTTTGCGCTTCAGCTGCAGCCAGGCGGGGCTCTTGTTGAGTGCCGATTGCACGCCCTCCTTGTCGTCGACGCGGATGAACGACGGATCGCCGTTCACGATTGCGTATTCGCTGTCGGTGTGTGCGTTGGTGTTGCGGCGGAAGGACAGGGCGAGCGTCGCCAGTGAGACCGTGCCGAACGATCGAAGATTGGACAGATAACAGACGTCACCGAGCTCGGCCGAACAACGCCGTGCGAATTCGATCGCCCTTTTCGTGGCGCCCGACGATTTCATGATGTCGAACACGCAGCGGAGCTGTCGGCGCAGGTCATTGTCGCCGCCTTCGCAGGCCGGCGTGCCGGCCCCCGCCGGCTCGCGCCAGATCGCGCGCGCACCCAGTCGGTAGGGAAGCTGTGCCGCGCCGTCAGTTGTCCAGGCCGCGAACACTGCGGTCACGACAACCGCCCTAAACAAACGACCATCCCGGATCACGGCATAGCCCAGATTCCCGCAGTGCAACCGTATCACCGTTCGCAACGGGGTTACACCGCCCCGGCCCCCCCCGTTTTCGAATGCGGCGCAATACACGGTTGAAACCAGACTTTACCGCAATAACTCAAACCAAATGCCGTAGGCAGTCCTAAGCGGCAGAAAAATACGCCTGCAAAACTTGCCTTACCCATGCGGCGGTAATGCCGTGAATGGCCATGAAGGGCTCGGCGCGGTTGCAGCACTGTGGGAAAAAGGCCCGCGGCAGTTCTTCGCTCTCGCAGCGCAGCCGACGGCGTCGCCTCCCCGCTCGACAGCGTTGTCGACGAACTGACGCATCTGACGGGCGTCGGTCTCGGCGAGGCCGATGTCTGGATGAATGGTGAAAGAATTACTTTGCCAGTCCTTCGGCCATCAGGGCTTCCCGGATCCTGGGGCGAGCGGCAAGTCGCGCGCAAACGGCGTTGGGCGGTTCGTCGGCACGTGGCTGGAACAGATATTTAAATCTGCTCTATCTGCAGGCCGCATCAGGGCCGAATGGAATAGATCGCGCCGCAGCCGAAGCCGCCGCAACCGGTGCCGGGACCGCTGGAGCTTCCACCATAGACCCGGCCTGCCGCATCGGGCACGAGCCCGCCATAGGGATTGGTACCGTCCCTGCCGTTCTGGAACTGGTGCAGCGTCGTCTCGGACCAGCTGCCGTTCTGTCCCGGCGTCAGCTCGAACACCGTGCCGCATCCCATGTCGCAGGCGTCGCTGCCGCCGAAATAGGCCGTTCCGAACAGATTGCCCGCCGCGTCGAACACGACGTTTGCGGTCGGACCGTCGCCATCACTGCCGGTGAAGGCATGGAGCACGCTCTCCGTCCATTGACCGTTCGCGAGCGACAGTTCGAAGACCGTGCCGCATGTGCTGCCGAACAGACAATTGCCCGTGGTTCCGCCGGAATTGGTCGTACCGTAGAGATTGCCGGCCGCATCGAGCGTGAGGCCGTCGAACGGATAGGCGCCGTCCGCGCAATTCGTCCGGGCGCAGAAACTGTAGAGAACGGTTTCCGTCCATTCGCCTTTCGTGCCGGGCGACAGCTCAAAAACGATGCCGTCGCCATGGGCGCCGCCATACATGGTCGTGCCGTAGATGTTGCCCGCGGAATCGGCGACCAGGCTGCCATAGGGGTAATAACCATCGCCGCTGCTGCCGAACCCGTGCAGGCTCGTTTCGGTCCAGCCGCCCTTTCCGTCGGGCGACAACTCGAACACGCCGCCGCAGCCGAGACCCGAACAATTCCCGGCGAAAGCGCTGCCGATCTCGCTCGTGCCGTAAAGATTGCCGCTCGCATCGAGGATGACGCCGCCATTGGGTTCGGCCGCGTCCTGGCCGTTGCCGAAATCGTGGAGCACCGTTTCCGTCCACGCGCCGTTCCGGACCGGCGCCAGCCGATAGACGATCCCCCCGCCCGTGTCGGGATTGGCATATTTGCCGCCGAGATAGGTCGTTCCGTACAGGTTTCCCGCCGAATCGAAAGTCAGCGGCCCACTCGGCTCGTCGCCGTCCTTCGGGTGGTCGAAGTCGTAGCGCTTTCCGAAATCGTGCAGTACGCGGATGGCCCCTTTCCCGGCTTTCGCGCCCGAGAGTTCGAACAGCGTGCCGCCGCCGTGCTTTCCGCCAAGGAACGCCGTCGCGTAGAGATTGCCGCCTGCGTCAAAGATCGGCGTCCCCCATGGATAGCCGCCGTCCTTCCGGCGCAGATCGATCAGCACTTTCTCTTTCACACCCGCGGATGCCGGCGCGAGCGCGGCTGCCAAGCCGCATATCGTCACCACAAGAAGCGTGCCGGGTCTCATGGGGCGGGCTCCTGATACACGATTCGCTGGGCTCGGAATTACCCGCCTTTCATGCGCCGCTGTCAACCGGGCTCCGCATAGGGAGTGTACTGATAATATTTCGGGAACGCATCGAGCCGCACATGCAGCCAGGCGACACCGAGGCCGGAAGTGCTGATCCAGATCCGGGCCGGACTGCGCTGAAGTTCCCGGTCGATCGCGGTGGCAAGTGATATGAACAATTCGTGCTGCTGCGATTCCGGCGCGCTGCGAAGGAAGCCTGCAATATGGGCGTAGGATGCAGTCTCGCTGACCGGGCGCGGCGCAACGAGCAGCGCATCGCCGCCGAGATTGCGAAAGGTGATGACGGAGTCCGCAGTCTGCCCGAATTTCGCTGCGAAAGCGTCCGCATCCAGAGGCATGCGCGCAAGCGCATCGCTGCGAATGGTCACGAATTCATAGCTGCGCCCGATTGTGTCACGCCGGATCGGCGGCATTTCCCAGAAGAACGCAGGAAAAGCTGTGTTGGCCAGTTGGCGAATGAAGAAGTCACGGAATTCCACCTCGTTCCGCCACGCCGCCATGACATCCGCAAACGACGCCGCAACGCCATCGTGCAAAAGGGCGGTCTTCTCGCTCCATCCTTCGCGGATGATTTCTCGCTGTGCGCGCCACATGTGCCGTCAGGAGTGCGAAAGCAGTCCAAAATCCGCCGCGGCCGGACGAGCCGGCCGTGGCGAATTTGGATCGGAAGGGCGGACTATTTCCCGTAGACAGTGACGTTGACTGCAGGAACGCCCGCTACCGCGACCCATCCCGAGCCGTCGTTGCCCGCTTCCTTTGCCGTATCGACGACGTCGGTGGAATTCGCAAGCCAGGAGGAAAACGCTGTCGTGTTGGTGGAGTCGGTACTTCCGGCGATCCAGTACTGGGTTCCCCCCGTGATCGGAACCTTCTTCTTGAAAGTTACCAGCGCGCAGCATTGCCCAATGGTTTCGGGCACTGTTACATCGCCGCCCGCGATTTCGGTGCCGGGGACGCCGTCCGCATCGCTCCAGATGCCGAAATTGACGGTCTTGTCGCCTTCGAGATAGCCAATGCCGGCTTCGATTTCCGTCACGTCCACGCTCTTCTTGGGCGTGAATGCGATCGCCTCCCACGACTGAAAGCCCAGTGCGGAATCGGGGCCCGAGATGTCGAAGCCGTAGCAGCAGAAATAGACGCCCTTCGGAAAGTCGGGATCGTCATTGGAAAAAATGACGCTGCTCCCTTTGGGAACGTGATGGACGGAAGGGACGAAGGACGCGAGGTTGGGATCAACAGTCACGGTGCGGGCCTGCCGGTTGATGTGTACGCCTGGAGGAAGTGCAAAAGCGGTGGTGCCGGCAAGAGCCAGCGCGGTTACTGCCAGGATTGCCTTGCTGATCATGGAAACCCCCGTCGAATGCCGAGGCGGAATGCATCGGCGGTGCGACGATAGCCAACGCGGCGGAAACTGACAACGCGCGGTCAGACGGGAAACCTATCCAGTCCCGGCATCGGCAGCGAAGTCTGGCACGCCCGGATAGGACGTAAGTACCGGTCCCAACGCGTCCTTCAGCGGGCCGAGCCAGGGTTCGTAGTGCTGCCAGCGTTCCAGCGCGTCGCGGTAGAGCGGCGAGCGCACCTGTTCGGAGCTTGCGGAATTCACGGCGCGTTTGTTGGTGTGAAACTCCAGGCATGCCGCTTCGAAGGGGAGGCCCAGCCAGTCGAGAACGCGCCGGATCTCGCGCCCGGGATCCTCGATCAGGTCTTCGTAATGTACGCGGCAAACCTTGCCCGGCAGCACGCGATCGTAATGGGCCATCACTTCCACGTAATTTGCATAGAAGCGGCCGAGATCGGCCAGGCGGTAGGTATGGGCGAGGCCGTGGAGGAAAATCGAGGTGAAATTCGAGAAGCAGCAGCCCATCGGGTGCCGGCGGATATCGATGATGCGCGCGTTCGGCAGCATCAGCTGATAAAAGCCGATATGCCAGAAATTGAAGGGGTCCTTGTCGATGAAGAACGGCCGTCCGAGCGGCCTGCGGTAGCGCGTGACCGCCAGATATTCTTCGCCGAGCGCGCGGAATTCGCCGGGATCGATATGCGCAAGCACGCCGGGATAATCGGTGCCGTGGCGGCGGCCAAGGCTGTCTTCGAGACGCCGCGCGAGAAAGCGCGAGTGAGCGAGCTCGCCCGCGGCTTCGATCGCCGAATGGCTGGAAAGCATCTGTTCGAGCAGCGTCGAGCCCGCGCGCTGCATGCCGACGACAAAGATCGGCTCGGTGGATTGCGCGCCGCTCCCGGCGCGGGATGCAAAAAACTCCGGCGTATACAGCGCCTTGAATTTCGCCAGCTGCCGCGAAACCGAGGCGGCATCGTAATTTGCTGCGAGCCTGCGTGAGGCGTTGGCGCGCGCATAGGCGTCGAAGGATTCGCGATATTGGCCAAGGTCGCCATAGGCCTTGCCCAGCGAGAACAGCAGATGCACGCGGTCACTTTCGGAAAGCTCGCGCCGGGCGAGCAGTGCCTGCAGCCGTGCAATATCGGCGGCGTCGAATTTGAAAGTTCTGAGGCCGGCGAGGCCCCACCAGGCAAAGCCCATGGAAGGATTGATGGCAATCGCCTGGCGGAAGGCGGCAACGCATTCCTCCTGCAATCCGCTCGTCCGCAGGACCTGGGCGTAGCTGACAAGGACCTTGGAGGAAGCCGGATAATCGCGGGCCAGCGCCCTGCGGCAGTCGAGCGCTTCTTCGTGGCGGCCGAGCGAGGACAGCGAGACCGCCTGCACATCGCGATAAAGCGGGTTGCCGGGTTCCTTGGCGAGCAGGATTTCCACCTGCTCGAGCGCCGCGGCGGGCTTGTTCATCTGTTGCAGCACGTTCGCATAATTGAGCCGCGCGAGATCGAAGCCCGGCGCGCGCGCGACGCATTGCGCGAGCAGCGCCTCGGCTTCGGCCTTCCGCTCCCGGCGCAGCAGCGCATCGGCCATGAGATTCAGGGCATCCACATCGTCCTTGTGCCGGCGCAGATACGCAGCGAGCAGCCGCTCGGCAGTATCGAGCCGGCCATTGTCGAGCGCGCGTCCCGCCTCGCGCAATTCGGGATGGCGCAGCGGCCGCCTCGCATGCAGAGCGGTCAGCAGGCGCGAAAACTCTTCTTCTGCCGCGGCATCCAATTTGCTGGCGGGAGCGGGTGCTGGCTGGCTCATGGCGCGCAGCATATCGGGGCCAGGGCTTTTGGTGTACTCGTCTTCTTGCGCAGGAGGATTACGGATGAGCGCGGGAGAACGCGCGACGCGAACGATTTCCGTCGACCCGCTGACGCCCGTAATCGGCGCCGAAATCGGGGGTGTCGACCTTTCCGGGCCGCTCGCGGATGAGCAATTCGCCGAGATCCGCGCCGCCTTCATCCGTTATCATGTGCTGGTTTTCCGCGATCAGCGGCTGACGCCTGAGGCGCATAAGCGCTTCGCCCGGATGTTCGGCCGCCTTCATGTCCATCCCTATCATGCGAAGAACACCGCGCCCGCCCATGCCAAGCCGACTGCCGCGGCGGATCCGGAAGTCCTCGAGGTCAAGGCGGATCGGAATTCCCGCAACGTGGCGGGCGAGGAATGGCACACCGATGTCACCTGCGATGCCGAGCCGCCGCTGGGCTCGATGCTGCATCTGCTGAGGATGCCCGAAGGCGGCGGTGGCGACACCTGCTTCATCAGCACGATCCGCGCCTATGAAACCCTGTCGCCGGCCATGCAGGAGATCGTGAAGGGGCTCTCCGCCGTTCACGACGGCGCGAAACTCTATACCGGCGGCTACGGCACGAACGTTCCCGAAGGCGGGTGGCCGCGCGCCACCCATCCCGTCGTGATCCGCCAGCCGGAAAGCGGCCGGCTCGCGCTCTTCGTCAACCGCGGCTTTACCACCCGGATCAACGAATTCTCGAAGGCCGAGAGCGACGCAATTCTCGAAATGCTGTGGCGCCACATCGAAGGGCATGTGGAATTCCAGTGCCGGGTGCGCTGGCAGGAGGACACGCTCACCTTCTGGGACAACCGCGTCACCCAGCACCACTCCGTCTGGGATTACTATCCCCACAGCCGCTACGGCCGCCGCGTCTCCATCATCGGCACAAGGCCGATGTTATGAAGGATTTCGCACGCGGAGCCGCGGATGAAATATAGCCTTCTCCCCTTGTGGGAGAAGGTGAACCAGTTTCCGTCCGCCGCAATCAATCCTTCAGCGAATAGACGGCGCCGCCGCCGACATGCGGGCGGTGCCCGTTGCGGGTTCCGTACAGAAGATGCCCGATCCTGAGCAGATTGCCCGAAGGCGGGGACGCCTTGAAATCATAGAGGGTGGTCACGGTGCCGTCCGGCGCGAGCCTGAACGCCGTGCCGCAGCCGCCGGTGCAACCGGCCGTGTTGCCGCCATTCGTCGTCGTTCCGTATAGATTGCCTTGTTTGTCCATGATCAGGCCGGCAGTCGGGAAACCGCCATCACTGCCGTCCGTGAAAGCATGGAGCACCGTCTCGGTACCGTCCGGCGCAAGTTCGAAGACGGTGCCGCAGCAACCTGCCGATTCGCCACCCTCCATCGTCGTTCCGTAGAGATTGCCTTGCTTATCCCTGATCAGG
>Ga0335075_10003311_pt1 | contig 25581 bp, 22 predicted proteins | sample Lox_Sample_24_FD_206723 | JGI IMG/M metagenome (GOLD analysis project Ga0335075, IMG submission 206723) | Soil microbial communities from Loxahatchee National Wildlife Refuge, Florida, United States - Lox_Sample_2.4 | ecosystem: Environmental > Terrestrial > Soil > Wetlands | place: USA...
GAGCGGTTGACGAGGCGTCAACCGCCGCACGCGAGGGCGCGTGCGCTCCCCAGGCGCCCTTCGCGGAGCTACGGAGGACAGGCATCGAGCACCGAATACGTTGGTTGCGAAAATCCAATTATGGATTAGGTTATAGTATGAGCACAAGGAGGCTTAGTGGTTGGAGCATCGGCATGGTTACGCTGTGCATGGCTTTTTTCATTACCTTGAGTGGCTGCGCCGCATATGTGGGTCCTGGTGGTTCCAGCGTGGTTGTGGCGCCACCAGTACCGACGGGTGTCGTAGTTTGGGGGGGCGGCTTCGACAGCCGGCGCAATGTGCGCATGTATAGCAATCGAGGATTTCAAAGCCGTGGCGCCGCCCGCCGCAGCGGGGGCCGCTTTCGTTAAAACAAGAGGAATAAAGCTATGAAACACTCCCGATCTGTTAAACTTTTTGTCCGCTGTTCAACGGTTGTATTATTGGCCTGTCTTATTCCCCTGATGGCTCGCGCACAATCGCAAGAGCCGACCGGCACGCCCGCTCCCGGCCAGCAAACCTTCAGCTCGCCCGATGACGCTGTCATTGCGCTTCGTCAGGCCGTTGAATCCTACAACCGGGCGGCCCTGGACAAAATTTTTGGTCCGGAAATCCAATCGCTTCGGACGGGCGATAAAGTACAGGATGAAAAGGATGCCCGCCATTTTGCGACGGCGATGGCGGAGAGCTGCCAGTTCGACAAACAAAGCCCCAACGAAATATTTATTGATGTGGGCACAAACAATTGGCCAATGCCCATCCCGCTCGTGGAAACCAACGGCCAATGGTTTTTTGACACGCCCGCGGGCAAACAGGAAGCGATTGACCGGCACGTTGGGAAAGATGAGCTGGCCGCCATTGGCGTTAGCCGCGCTTTCGTGGCCGCCGAGCGGCAGTTTGCCGCGATGGACGGGGGCGTGTATGCGCAAAAATTCAAAAGTTCAGAAGGCAAGAGAGACGGCCTGTATTGGCCATCCGCGGAAAATGAACCGGCTTCTATCTTCGGCCGTTTGGTCGCCGAGGCGGACGAGGAGGGTTATAGCGGCGGGAAAGGCCCGCAGCCTTTCCACGGTTATTATTTCAGAATTTTGACCCGGCAGGGTCCGGATGCGCCCGGGGGAAAAATGGATTACATGAGCGACGGCCGTTTGAAAAACGGTTTTGCGCTTGTGGCCTGGCCCCAGGAGTGGGATCAATCGGGCGTTATGACGTTTATCGTCAACCAGGACGGAAAAGTTTACCAAACAAACCTGGGCGAAAACACCGCCCGGCTCGCCTCTAAAATCAGGGAATACAATCCCGACGACCAGTGGGAACTGGTGCAGGACGAGGGCATACGGGATGTGCAATTGGAGAAATGATTTTGTCTTGTTTTAAGTGTTGCAATTCCCTGCGAACCTGCGACGCTGGCGATATCAACGATAACTGTCTCTTTCGAGGCATGGTAAATCTTCAAGTGAACACCGACCGTTCAGTGATGATTTGAAACCCGGTAAACGGGAACAGTCTTAAAAAGCAATGTTAATCGGAATATTGAACATCACATGAATAATAAACTGTTTGTCGGAAATCTTTCGTTCCAAACGACTGAGAACGACCTGCAAGACGCCTTTGCCGCCCATGGCACGGTGACTGAAGCGAATTTGATGATTGATCGTACGACCAATCGCTCACGGGGTTTCGCCTTCGTCACCATGAGCACGGACGAGGAGGCGCAGAAAGCCATTGCCGCGATGAACGGCACGGATTTGAACGGCCGCGCAATCACGGTCAATGTGGCAAGACCCCGTGAAGAACGGCCGGGCGGCGGTGGTGGCCGGGGTCATGGCGGCGGCGGCGGGTACGGCGGTCGTGATCGCAATCGTCGGTAATCGTGGAGAGGGTTTTGTGAAAGCGGTTCGGCAAACAGCCGCGCCACTTTCTTATCTCCATGAAAGAAGAGGCCATTGAAGTAGAGGGAGCCGTGAAGGTAGTCCTGCCTGGGACCATGTTTCGCGTCGAGCTCGACAACAAGCATCTTGTGCTGGCGACCATTTCGGGAAAAATGCGCAAACGATTTGTTCGGCTCACCGCTGGCGACCGCGTTAAAATGGAAATGTCCCCGTATGATGTTGACAAAGCGCGAATTACGTGGAGACTGCGTTAATCGGGCCCGGAAATTCGAAATGAGCTAATTCGTCAACTGGATCACGCGCATGGCGCAGGCCTGGTGACCGTTGTCGCAGAAGTTCCGACGTGCTTGAACCTGATACCACTTTGGAACGCACGGCATAGAAATTGCTAAAATCGTGCCGTTCACGCGGTTGCATAATTTCTGAACAGGCTAATGAGTCAGACTCTACACTCACGCACTAAAGCGTACGCACGGGATAACACCTGGAAAAGCTGGTGGTGTATTCTTTCGACCACCTTTTTCCTGGGGGCAGCTCTTGCCGGGACGTTTCCCGTCCTGCCGCTGCCGCTGCGCATCGTTTGCAGTGTGTTGTCTGGATTGTTGCTGGTGCGGATTTTTGTAATTTACCACGACCAACAACACCACGCTATTCTGCCCAAATCGCGTGTGGCCTCGATTGTGATGCGTATTTTCGGCATTTGCATTATTTGTCCCAGCGCAGTTTGGCGGAGTTCGCATGATTATCACCACAGCCATAACTGCAAATTGCGCACGGCCAACATCGGGTCTTTTCCGATTATGACCCTGGATCAATATCGGCAAACTCCCTTTTCTGAAAGGTTGCTCTATTTGTTCATGCGCCATCCGCTCACGATTTTGTTCGGTTACATCACGATGTTCCTATTTGGAATGGTCATCCTGCCGTTCTTCAATTCGCCGCGAAAGAATATTGACTCTGTTCCGGCGTTCCTGCTGCATGTGGGCCTTGCGGTATGGCTGACGGTTCATTTTGGCTGGCTGGCGCTGGTGCTGACGATGCTGGCGCCTTTTTTTATTGCCGGGGCCGTTGGGGCGTACCTCTTTTACGCGCAGCACAATTTCCCCGGCGTCATTCTCAAGGACAAGGCCGGTTGGACATTTGAGGGAGCGGCGCTCGAATCATCCAGCTATTTAAAAACGAACCCGATCATGGCATGGTTCACCGCCAATATCGGTTATCACCATATCCATCATCTCAACCATCGAATTCCATTCTACCGTCTTCCGGAGGTCTATCGTGATATTCCTGAACTTCGCCGGGCCAGGACAACGTCGCTGCATCCGGCTGAGATCTTCCGTTGTCTGCGATTGAAGGTTTGGTGTGTTGAGACTCAGCGCATGGTTGGGGTCGAGGGGCTCTGAGTTAGTGCCAAGAGTGTCACGAGCGCCGGGAGTGCCATACCCAAATTGCGTGCTGATTTGACAGGCGTGTTATCATGATGCTGTTGCTGGCATGGTGGCGATTCCAGAGCAAAGAAGTCTGCTAACCGCCGCCAAATTTCTTCCGTAAATACTCGACCTGATAATGGCTGCGCGTTGGCTCGCCAGTGGCGGATTGCATCAACGCCGCGGGCAACAGGCGCGATCCCTGCCGATGAATTTTATCGCGCAGCCACGAATGCACTCCTTTATAGACTCCCGCCCTTAACTCCTGGTCCAGCGCGGGGTTGGCGGACGCCATGGAATGCATGAGTTGCGCCGCGTTCAGGTTTCCGAGCGTGTACGTCGGGAAATAACCAATCATTCCGCCCGCCCAATGGATGTCCTGAAGGCAGCCCTCTGAATCCTTCGTGACCTTGAGCCCGAGCAATTTTTCAAATTCCTGGTTCCAAACGGACGGAACATCGGCCGTTGCCAGGCGCCCTTCCACCAGGTCCACCTCCACTTCAAAACGAAGCACGATGTGCAGGTCATAGGTCATCTGGTCTGATTCCGTCCGGATAAATGACGGCGTTACCCTGTTGATTGCCGCCGTGATTTGCTCCGGCGATAACTTTTTCAAATCGGGAAAAAATTCACAGGCGGTTGGATGCCAGTATTCCCAAAATGCCGCGCTTCGTCCGATATGATTTTCCCACAGCCTCGACTGCGATTCGTGGATGCCCAGCGACACCGCCGATCCCAATGGCGTGCCAAATTCGTCTTGCGGCAAACCCTGCTCATATAATCCGTGCCCTGCTTCATGCAGCACCGAATAGAGTGAGCCCACAAAATCGGTTTCATCGTAACGGGTCGTCAACCGGCAATCCCGGGCGCCAATCCGGCTGCAGAAGGGATGCGTCGTCGGATCGATGCGCCCGGAGCTAAAATCAAATCCAATCGCCTCGGCTGCTTTCCGGTTAAATGCCTGTTGCGCCGCAATGGGATAATGTCCCCGCAGCAAATCCCCGGGAACTCGCGAAGAACGTTCGACCGCCGCTGGAAGAATTGACGCCAACGCAGCTCGAAGTTCCGTGAATGTCTCGCGAAGCGCGCTGGCCGTCACTCCCGGCTCATAATCATCGAGCAATGCATCGTAAGGCGATTCTTTGTAGCCGATACAATCCGCCATTTGACGGGTCAGGGACAGGATTTTATCGAAATGCGGTTTGAATAATCGGAATTTTGACTGCTTGCGCGCCTCGCGCCAGGCTTCGCGGGCATGGGCAGTGGTCCGTTCCAGCTTCTCAACAAGCCGCGGCGGCACTTTCGTCGCGCGATCATATTGCCGCCGCCATTCACGAACATTGGCGGCTTCATCGGAGGCCGGGTCAAAGCCCGCCTGTTCGCAATCAGAAATCAGTTCGCCGACGGTCCTGGCGGTGAATCGCCGATGCGATTGCCCGCGCAGCCATGCCAATTGTTCAGCGCGATAGGGCAGAGCCCCAGGCGGCATAAACGTTTCCTGGTCCCACGACAATGCGCCCGCACTGCTAGAAAGAAACGCAATTTCCCGCACGCGCTTGAGCAATTTTCGATATGAAGCATGAGATGTTGACATGGTCCTGTGACATTATCACCGCTTGACCGGAGGTCAACCATTGGAGGGCATCATCAAATCAGAATCTGCGACCCACACATTCCCGGACCAGGTCCGGAAATTTGCAATCATCGCAGACGGCGTTTGAGCGGTCGCAGAAATCACGCACAATCTGAATCAATCCTTGCTGCGCCGCGGCCGTTTTAAACATGTTTGCGCTGGAGGTCCCCAGCAGCCGCTGTCGGGCCAGTTTTAGAATGGAATTATCCTCGGCGGCAGGCCACGCAAAGAATCGGCGCTCAATTTCATTTTGAATTTTTTCGTTGCCCCCTTCGGCGGCGCGTATCCATAGCCACGGCAAAATCACATTTACAGCCAAATCCGTGACGCGCCCGGCGCCCAGGAGCGGCTGCGGCTTTTTTAGCCGCGCGGATTTGAAGGTTCAGTGCCACGACCAGAACTCGTCGCGGCGAACCTGCAAAATGTCCATTAGATCGGCGCGGTTCGAGGCAATCCAATTTTCAAGTTTCGAAATAAAATTTTTATCGGCAAGCCAGTGAGAAGCCAGCGCAAGGCGGCGCGAAGGATGGTTTGCCGGGCGCAGACCGTGAAATCTCCAGGCTGCGCGCGGCAAAATGACGTCGGAGTAGGCATCGCGTTCGCGCCACCACACATCCCAAATTCGCCGGACGTAGTTGTCCGTGCTCTTTTGCGCGCGCGTCAGTTCATCGGGGAGCAGACCGCTTATTCCCAGGAGGCGCGCCTGCAATGCCAGCAAAGTATCGGCGCTGGCACCCGGTGAGGACACCGGGCCTACGTGGCTGGCTGTTCTGGACTCCATTGCGGCCAACAGACGCGGGCGCTGTTCGGCGAGGTGCTGCATGGGCCAAATATTGTGTTTATAGCCGAGCGCGCGAAACAGATTTTCCCAAAGCGCCTGTTCCCATCCGGCGCTTTTGGCGCGGGCGCGAAATTGGGCGGCTTTGGTTTCGAGCCGCGCGCGCGCTGCCTGGTCCAGAAGCCGGGCCAGTTCGGGTTCGGCGAGGTCGCGCAGGGGGGCGCAACATTTGCCGCGGAAATCTTCGGGCAGGGAACGCAGCGATTCGTTTTCGAGAGAGAGGCTCAATTCGGCGAGCGGCGCGTCGAGCACATTTTTCAATGCCAAAACAGCCATGGGAAGTTCCGATCCGTCATGGCCGGCGCGCGTTTCAGGGGCGGGGGAATCTGTCCCGGCATCGTCCCAGACGACGTGCAACAGCACGTTGCGGAAATTGGGATTGCGATGGTGGCCGTGGGCGCGCCAGCCGGCGGCGCGCAAATCGACTTCGACATCTCCGGAGCATGGGGCTTGGGCGCCGATTTGCAGGACCGCGCCGCGAAAATCCGGGCCGCCTTCCAGATTGGCGAAGCCCGGGTGAAAAACGCGCACATTTTGTCCCGCGAGCGTTTTGAGTTCGGCGCGGCGCAGGCGTTGGTGCTGCCAAATGGCCTGGACGAGCCGTTCGGGAGGGAACCGCTCGTCGCGGAGGCAATCTTTGGCGAGGGCGCGGGCCCGCCATTGGGCGTAAAAATTATCGGAAAATTGAACCAAGCGACGTTGCTATTGGAATTTTAGCGGAAGAAAGTCAACTTAATTTGAACGCAACAAACCGCCGAATTGCCTGTTAGATAAAAGAGCGGTTGCTTGCGGGCCATTTTCCGTTAATCTTCACGCTGTTTCATTTGAATAACAGCCCGAAATGATTGAAGTTAAGAATCTCACGAAGCGTTACGCGGGTCGCCATGCGATCCGTGAGATTTCGTTTTCCGTGAAACGCGGGGAAATTGTAGGGTTGCTTGGGCCGAACGGGGCGGGCAAAAGCACCACGATGCGGATTTTGTCCTGTTTCATGCCGGCCACGAGCGGCACGGCGCAGGTGGCGGGATTTGACGTTTTTCATCAATCGGAAGAAGTGCGGCGCAGGATTGGCTACATGCCTGAAAACAATCCGCTATACCCGGAAATGCGGGTGCGTGAATTTTTGAAATTCCGGGCCCGGCTCAAAGGATTGGGCTGGAGGCGTTCGCGCCAGCGGGTGGACACGGTGATGGAGCAATGCGGGCTGACGGGCGTGAGCCGCCGCATCATCGGACAGCTTTCGAAAGGTTATCGCCAGCGTGTTGGGCTGGCCGACGCGCTGTCGCATGAGCCGGAACTGATTATTTTGGACGAGCCGACCATTGGGCTGGATCCGCATCAAATCCGGTCGGTGCGGCAGCTCATTAAAAGCCTGGCAGGCAGGCACACGGTGTTGATTTCAACGCATATTTTGCCGGAGGCGGAAATGATGTGCAACCGGATGGTCATCATGTATGACGGGAAGGTTTTGGCCGCCGATTCTCCGGAAAATTTGCAGCGGCTCATGGCTGGGAACAGCCAGATTGTGGCGGAGATCGCCGCGCCGGCCGCGGAACTGCGCGAAATTTTTTCACAGATGCAAGGTATCGAGACAGTGGACGTTTCAGCGAGCGAAGGCGAATTTCAACGGTGCGCCATTACGCCGCGCAACGGCTATGATTTGCGCGCGGCCGTCTTTGCGGTGGCGCGCGAGCGCGGGTGGATTTTGCGGGAATTGACGCGCAGCCGCCACACGCTTGAGGACATTTACGTGCAAATTACCAAACCCGACGAAGAAGAATGAGAGTTTTCCTGACATTATTGCGCCGGGAACTGGGGGGATTCTTTCTATCGCCGACGGGATACGTGATCATCGCTGCGGTGACGCTGATTCTCGGCCTGGCGTTTGACGTGTTAATATCGGGCCTGCTGGGCGCCGATCCCCAGCCGATGCCCATTACCGAATTATTTTATGGCACTTCGATTTTCTGGCTGATCGTTTTGCTGGTAACGCCCGTGATAACGATGCGCCTGTTCGCCCTCGAAAAATATTCCGGAACATTTGAAACACTCATGACGACTCCTGTGAACGACCTGCAGGTCGTCGCATCGAAATTTGTGGCAGCCGTCATTTTTTATATGGTGACATGGCTTCCCATGCTTGCCTGCCTGTTTTTGGTGCGGCATTTTGCAAACCAGCATGAAGCCCTGGATGCAGGAACGATCGGCGGAATGTACATGGGAACATTTTTGGTGGGCTGCCTGTTCCTGTCGCTGGGGTGCTTCGCTTCTTCTCTGACCCGCAGCCAGATGACAGCGGCGATGGTGAGTTTTGTGCTTGGGGTGAGCCTGTTTTTGCTTGGGTATATGGCCGAGCAGATTGCCACTCCCACAGAATGGGGATCGCAGGTGTTGTCGTATTTTGATTTATTCGATCAAATGCTCGATTTTGCGCGGGGCATTGTGGACACCAAGACGATAATCCTTTGCGCAAGCCTGTCGTTTTTATTTTTATTCCTTACTTTGCGGGCGGTGGAAAGCCGGCGATGGAAATAACCAATGACTTCTGACCCGAAATCCCCCGCTCCAACCCAAAGTTTTTCGCCCGCGCGCCGATGGAAAATCGGCTTTAACGTCTTCGTGCAGATATTGCTGGTTCTGGCAGTGGTTGTCATGGCCAATTACATTGGGTCGCTTTTTTCACAGCAATTCTTCCTAAGTTCGCCGACCCGCGTCCAATTGTCGCCGCGCACTACGACGTTCCTGCAATCCCTGACCAATCGGGTGGATGTCACCGTGTATTACGATAAGGACAACAAGCTGTATTCCATGGTCATGGCGCTGCTCAACGAATACCATCGCGTCGACCCACGCATCCACATTACGGTCGTGGATTACCTTCGCAACGCGGGCGAGGCCGAAATAGTCAAAGCAAAATATCATTTGCCGGACAACCTGGCCCATCCGGATCAGCCGCTGCTCAAGAACCTCATTATTTTTGATTGCGACGGACGCTCCGTGCCGGTTCCCGGCGATTCCCTTTTTCAGCTCGGACCCACTGGAATGTCGAAAGACAAAAAAATCGAGTTCGGTCCGGTGGCATTCAAAGGCGAGATGATGTTTACCGCCGCGCTCCAGAACGTGACAAACCCGAAACCGTTTATCGCTTATTACCTCGTTGGCCGCGGCGAGCCTTCGCCGGCCGACACCTCGGAAAATGGTTATTCAAAATTCGGGTCGATTTTAGGCGAGGATTACGTCCGGCTCGCCCCGCTTACATTGCTGGGGGACAGCGACGTTCCATCCGATTGCAATTTGTTGATCATCGCGGGACCACGGCAGCGTTTTTCTGACTCCGAACTCACGAAGATTGACAATTATATTTCACGAGGAGGGCGGCTGCTCGTGATGTTTGATTATAATTCCGTGGGCCAATCCACAGGGTTGGAGGACGTCCTTGCGCGTTGGGGCGTCAACGTGGGCGAGGATAGTGTGCAGGATACAGTCAACACTACTTCAGGAAACGATGTTCTGGTTATGAACTTCGATCCCTCGTCACCGGTCGTCAATCCTTTGGCAAATTCGGAACTGCAAATGCTTCTGCCCCGGCCTATCGGTCCGATTGACGATCCCAATGCAAAGCCCGACGCACCGACTGTAACTCCGCTTGCGATTACCAGTGACAAAACCGTTCTATGGGGATTACATGGCGCCGTTCCCCGCAGTTATCCGCTCATGGTGTCCGTGGAAGGAAATTCGGCGGACAAGGGCGTGCCCACCCCGGTCGCCAACATGCGCATGGTTGTCGTCGGCGATACCATGTTTTTGAATAACAAATATATTGAGGCCGGGGCCAACCGGGATTTCGCGGGGTATGCGGTCAATTGGTTGCTGAATCGGCCGTCGCTGCTCAACGGCATCGGACCCCGGCCGGTTATAGAATATCGGCTGTTAATGAGCAAGACGCAGTTGCGGGACGTCCGCTGGCTCCTGCTGGGCGCGTTGCCCGGCACGACGCTGGTCCTGGGCAGTCTGGTCTGGCTGCGGAGGAGGAAATAGTGAACTACTTTTCGGATTCCATGTTCAGAAAACTTCAAATGGTGGTCGCGCGCGCCGAATCCGGGCTTTTTGCCGAGTCATGAATTCAAAACATACCCTCACATGGTTTATCGTTGCCGTCGCGCTGTTTGCGTTCATCGTGGGTTACCGGTTTTTCCAGCGGTCCGCGCCCGTTGAACCTTCCGAACTATTGCCGGGCCTGCGGTCCCTGGCGGTGACCGCCGTCGAAGTGAGCCCTAAAGACAGTCATGAAATTTGCGCTGCCAACACAAACGGCGACTGGTTCCTGACACAGCCGGTGGCCTATCCGGCGCAGGCTTCGGCCATTGAATCGCTCCTGGATGCCCTGCAAAAGCTCAAACCCGCCTTGCGTATCAGTTCTGCCGAGGTCAGCCAAAATCACGATGCCAATTCGGTCTATGGGTTCGATTCTCCTTCGGTGTCGCTGGTCATTCAATCGGGCGACGAACGCCGGGAAATTCTCGTTGGCAATCGAACCGCCCCGGGCGACCAGGTGTATGTGCGAGTTGTCGGCAAGGAAGGGGTTTTCGTCACTGACACCGACTGGCTCAAGTTTATTCCCCAATCGGCCAACGACTGGCGTGACACGTCCCTGGCGGGCGATGATACGGGCGTCGATTCGATCCTGCTCACCAACGGCACGAAAATTATCGAACTGCATCGTGACCCGGTGACTCATCTGTGGCAAATGGTCCGGCCGCTGGCAGCCCGCGCCAATAGCGATTACATCGCCGCCGCTTTGCAGAAGCTGCAAACGGCCCGCGTTTCGCAATTTGTCACAGACAACTCAAACGCGGATTTGTCCGCGTTTGGATTGCAGCCGGCGAACCTGGATTTATGGCTGGAAAAGGGCTCGAACGTCCTCACAGCCCTGCACCTCGGCAAAGCTTCGACAAACGATTCATCGGAAATCTTTGCCAGGCGCGAAGGATGGAACGCTGTTGTCACCACTCCCAGCCAACCGCTCACCGCCTGGTACGGCGCCGTGAATGGTTTTCGGGATCCCTATTTATTCGAGCTGACGACGCCGGTCGCCGAAATCGAAATGATCGGGCCGGGCACAAACCACTATGTTTTGCAGCGGCAGAGCGCGAATGGGTGGACCATCCCGGGTGAAACGTTTCCAGTGGACTCCGACAGCGTGCAATCATTCATCCAAATGCTCGCCAGCGTGCGCGTTTCGGATTTTGTCAAAGACGTTGCGACACCTGCCGACAGGCCCGCTTACGGCCTGGCGACACCTTCGCGCCAAATCATTTTGCGCGCGGCCGCGGGCGACACCAACGCCGTAATTGCGCGATTGCTTTTCGGCGCGGTCCGGACGAATGAAGTGTTTGTGCAGCGCAGCGATGAGAATTCCATTTATGCCATCACACCGGAAGATTTCAACAGCCTGCCCGTGGGTCCAGACTGGCAGTTTCGCGAGCGGCGCATCTGGAATTTTTCGGAAGGCGACGTAACGAATATCACCGTGCGACAGAATGGCAAAACCATGGTGGTTCTTCATAACGGGCCGAATAGCTGGTCGCCGGCGCCGGGATCACAAGGGATTATCAACGGGCCGGGCGTCGAATACCTGGCCCAGGACCTGGGCGAACTCGCTGTGGGTTCGGGGGCGGCCTGGTGGTCTCGCGGAGTTACTGATCCCGGGCGTTTGGGGTTTAAACCCAACAATCTTTCCATTACTGTCACACTTAAAAACGGCCAAACGTATACAGTGGATTTTGGCCTGCAACTCGGCCAGACCGCGCTGGCGGCCACAACACTCGACGGAGAACGGTGGGTCTTTATTTTCCCGCCGGAGATTTACCAATTAGTCATGAGCTATTTAGCCATTTCTCCGAACGTTCCTTGATTGAACTTCCGCCCCGTTTCAGCCAACGTCTTGCCGCATGGGCGAACACACCCATTTCTGGACCAAGTGGCGCACACGTTTCCGGCTGTGCCGAATCTGCGTGTGGCTGGTCATTCTGGCGCTGGTGTGTGTGGTGATTTGGCTTAACCAAATCGGCCTGCCTGATTTTGCAAAGCGTCCCATCGTTGATGCCTTGCGCCAGAACGGCATTGCCCTGGAATTTGTGCGATTGCGCCTGAATTTCGTGCATGGCCTGGAGGCCGACAACGTCCATATCGGCGGCGAATCCACCAACAGCCCGTCGCTGTGGCTAAAGGAACTCCAATTGCAAATCAACTACTCCGCGCTCCTGCACCGTAAATTACAACTGGACGGCGTTGTGTTGCGACAGGGCAAATTTGTGCTGCCGATTTCAGCTTCAAACGAACCGCCTTGCGCGCTGATTATCGACCACATTCAGACCGAATTGCGATTCGAGACCAACGATGTCTGGACCCTTGATAATTTCCAGGCGAATTTCGCCGGCGCCCAGTTTATCCTGGCGGGCAGCGTGGCCAATGCAAGCGCGGTTTCGGACTGGGGGATGTTTCATGGCAAGAGGGGACTTCGGGGGGCGAGCCAGTCTCAATTAAGAAAGATCGGGACCACGCTCAGCGAAATTCATTTTAATAAAAATTCCCAGTTGAGACTGAACGTTCATGGGGACGCGCGCCATATAAATTCGTTTTTCGCTTTTTTGACCATCAACGCTCCCGGCACGCAAACCCCGTGGGGCAGCGCCGATAATATGGAACTGGTGGCCCATACCACGGCGCCGATGCGAAGCTCCGCTGAGAACACGGCGCCGCCATTGGAAGTTGACTGGAAAGCCCAACTGGGACGGTTAAAATTGCAAATGGGGGGCGCCGATTACGTGTACTGCGCCGGTTCCTGGCACGCAAGCGGTGAAATTGATTGGGAGGCTGAAGTGGCGCGATTGCAATCCGAAAAATTGGACGCGGACTACATTTCGTGCGCCGGATTTTGGCGCGCGCCGGAAGTTGAGGTTACGAACCTCTTTGCCCGGCTGGGAGGCGGCCAGCTTAGCGCCGCGGCGCGGCTCAATGTGAACACGCGGGAATTTTCGTTCACGAACTCTTCATGCTTTAATCTGCAGGCGGTCGTCGGACTCATGACGGAAAAAGGCCGGGATTGGCTGGACCAGTTTTCGCTGCCACAGCCGCCTGAATTGCGCGCCGGCGGGTCGCTGATTTTTCCCCGATCGCTGATGTCGTCCCTATGGACCAACGACAGGTCCGAAGATTGGCAGGCCGATGTGCAACCCAGCGTCCGGCTCGCGGGCGAGCTCGCAGTCACCAATCCCACAGTTCGTGGATTTTCATTGGACCGAATCCATGGCTGGTTCGCGTATTCAAACGAAATTTGGACCGTTTCGGACTCGCTTGTCACCCGCGCCGCCAGCCGTCTGCGAATTCAAGGCCAGGAGAACGGCGTGACGAGAGATTACCAATTTCACATCCGGGGCGCGCTCTCTCCGGATATCGTCAGGCCCTATTTGGAGCCAAAAGCCGCGCGCGAGTTCCGTCATTTTGTATTTCCTGAACCGCTCGTGTTGGATACCCGAATTAAAGGGCGTATTCCTGATTACGACAGCATCATTGCCGAAGGCCATGTTGCGATTACCAATTGTTCACTTCACGGCGAAACGGTTGATAGCGCGGAGGCCGATTTCCATTACGCCCACCAGGTAATCGAGTTTTTACATCCGCATTTGGAAGCCGGCGTCCAAAAGATGCATGGGGACGCGGTCCGGGTGGATTGGCCTGCCGACCGGGTTTATTTCGTCAATGCCCAGGGTACTGCCTACCCTCAAGCGATTGCCACCGCCATCGGCCCGCTTCAGGAGCGCATTATGGAGCCGTACCATTTCCTCGCGCCGGCCAACGCCATCGTCAACGGGTACGCACCAATGCGCAATCCCATCAACGCCGATTTGTATTTTAAAACGCTTAAGCCTGTGCAACTGGAAATTCTTCATGTCCGGACGCCGGCCATGATGGGAGAAATTCATTGGGCGGGACAAACTTTGGTTCTGTCCAACCTCACCGCGTCGCTCTATGGAGGCACCGGCACGGGCGGCGTCAATTTTGATTTCACACCCCACGGCGGGGCGTATTTTTCGTTCGTCGCCGACTTGCAGGACGTGAACCTGGACGATCTGGCCGTGGATTTGAGCACGCCTTCGAACCATCTTGATCATCTTAAGGGCGATTTGACCGGCCATTTTGTCGTGACCAGCGGTTATTCAACGGATTGGCGCTCATGCAACGGTTATGGCGATATGAAATTGCGGAATGGCCCCCTTTGGGATGTGCCGGCCTTTGGTGTATTGTCTCCCACCCTCAACATGATCTCTCCAGGACTCGGCTACAACCGCGCGACGGATGCAACCGCGCAATTTTTTATGACCAACGGTGTCATCGTCACCGACAATTTGCGGATTCACACCACGCAGATGCTGCTGTACTGCAATGGCACTGTTAGCCTAAAGGGGGACCTGAACGGCCATATTACGAGTCAATTATTGCACGATGTCCCGGGCATTGGCGCCTTATTTACCTTTTTCACCGTGCCAGCGGGCAAGCTATTTGAATGGAAAGTGACCGGCACGTGGGATAAGCCGAAAGCACGGCTGGAGTATCTCAATGCCCCCCAAAAAGTCTTACAGAGCATGTTGCATCCCGTCCAGTTCCTGGAAAGCCTGGAGACGAATAAGAGCCGGAACAATACCCCGCAACAACAGCCGAAGTAGGGCGTGATTCTATGCTCAAAAAAATTCCCGTTGCGCTGACGATCGCCGGTTCCGACAGCGGCGGCGGCGCGGGCATTCAGGCCGACTTAAAAACCTTCGCCTTGTTCGGCGTCCACGGCGCCAGCGCTATCGCCTGTTTGACTGCCCAAAATCCCGCGCGCGTTTTGGCGATCGGAGCGTGCCGGCCCAAAATGCTGCGACTGCAACTCGAAGCCGTTTTTCAGGAAATCCCGCCTTCCGCAATAAAAACGGGAATGCTCTTTTCGCGCCGAAACGTTTCAGTCGTGGCGGACTTTTTAAAGGACACACAGGCGCCGCTGGTGGTAGATCCCGTCATGATTGCAACCTCAGGCGCGCGACTATTGGGTTCTTCGGCGTTGAAGGCCTTAATGGAAAAGCTTCTTCCCCTGGCCACTTTGGTAACTCCGAACGTGCCGGAGGCGGAAGTATTGAGCGGGCGGCGAATATCCGCCATGGAGGACATGGATGACGCCGCGCGCAGAATCCATTCGGAATTCGGGTGCGGCGTATTGGTCAAAGGCGGCCACCTGCGAAGCGGGCGGGCAACGGATATTTTTTATAACGGCAAGAGCCCGCTGATCCTGAGCGCGCCGTTCGTGACGGGGATACGCACGCACGGAACGGGTTGCGTGTATTCAGCGGCGATTTGCGCCGCACTGGCGCTGGGGCAGGGCCTGTCGGAAGCAGTGCAAACCGGAAAGAAATTCGTCACTCGCGGCATTCGGCAAAGTTACCGGATTGGAAAACATTTCGCGTTGGGGCCGATTTCTTAGCCACGGAAGTTTGGCGGCGGTGGCAGCGCCAATGGCATGCAGCGCCGCCCTGCCACGACTAATTTTATTAACACGGTATTATTTAACGCGGCAGGGCAGAGATGCCGCTCTGCCATGTTAGCCATTTAAGTTAAACGTCCTTCAACGCCACGGTTAAGGCTTCATCGAGCGATTCCATCCGCACGGGTTTGGTCAGATGCGCGGCGAAACCTGCGGCGTAACTGCGATTCACATCGTGCTCCATTCCATAACCGGTGAGCGCAATGCCCTTGAGTTGCGATTGCTTCCGCAACTCTTCCATTAGATCGCATCCATTTCCATCCGGCAGTCCGATGTCGGAGATGAGCAGGTTAAACTTTTTTTTGCCCACAAGAGACCGGGCTTCGGCGAGCGAGCCGACCGGAGTGACCTTGTAATTGCGGCGCGACAGCAGATGCGTGAGGCTTGCGCGCGTTGGTTCGTGGTCCTCCACAAGCAAAATGCGTATTTCCCGCATGCGGGTTTTTTTCGCAGGCGGCGCCGGGGCGGGCGCAACAACCAATGGGGCGGGCAGTTCAATTTCTTTCGCCAGGGGAAGTTCAATTGAAAAGGTGGCGCCTCTGCCCTTGCCGCCGCTTTCGGCGCGAATGGAACCAGCGTGCAGTTCCACCAGCGCCCGCGATATCGCCAGACCCAGTCCCAGCCCCCCAAAATGGTGTGTACCCTGGGCAAATGCGCCGAAGACCCGTTCCAATTCCGCCTGATCCATACCGATTCCTGTATCGGCGATAATGACGACCATCCTCTCGCCGGGCGTCGCCCGGGTTTGAATGGAAATTTTTCCTCCCTCCGGAGTAAACTTGACGGCGTTTTTTAATACGTTCCAAAAGATTTGGCGGAGCCGGACGGCGTCGCCACGGACAATAGGCCGGTCCGCCGTCAAATCCAAATTCATTGCAATTTTCTTCTGGTCGATGTCGGCCCGCACCGTTCCGACCGCGTCGTGCAGCGCGATGTGAACATCCACCGGCTTCATGTCGAGCGTCAATTTGGCGCGCGTAATACGCGTCAAGTCCAGCATGTCGTCAATGAGCCGCGCCTCCAGTTCGATGTTTTTCCGGATGGTGTCGAAGTCCAGGCGCGCCTGGAGCGGAAAATTCGCATCGCGGACGCCGGCGCTTGCGAGCAAGAGAACCGGGTTCAGCGGGGTGCGCAACTCGTGCGAGAGGGCGGCCAGAAAGTTGTCTTTGGCGCGGTTCGCGGCCATTTCGCGGGCCAGGCTTTCCTCGAGTTTTTGGGCGTAATTTTTTCGTTCCGTGATGTCGCGGGTGATGGCCGAAGCGCCGATAATTTTTCCGCCACCGTCACGAATGGGGGAAATGGTCAATGAAACGGGAATGAGAGTCCCATTTTTGTGCCGGCGAATGGTTTCGTAATGTTCGATCTTTCCTCCCTGCCGAAGGCGGAAATTGATCTTTTTCTCCTCGTCCGGGCAGTTGGGCGGGCACAAAATGGCAATGGGTTTGCCGACCAGTTCCTCGCGGGAATAGCCGTAAAGCTCCGAAGCGCCATTATTGCAACTGATGATTTTGCCGTCCAAATCCATGCCGATGATGGCGTCGTCCGAAGATTCGACAATGGCCGCCAGCCAGCGGTGTATCCCGAGCACTTGCTTAAACTCTGTAATGTCACGGAAAACGTTCTTCAAGACGGGGCGCCTGGATTCCTTTTCGATGCCCGGGATGCTGACCAACTCAATAAAGACGGGGTCCTGGTTCGGATGGCGGGCGAGCTGCAGTTCCACGGACATTGGCCGGGTTGGGTCAAAATTCTCCCGGCACCGCGACATGTGCGCCATGAAGACTTTTTGGTCCGGCTTCGCTATAAATGTGGCAAAGGGCCAGCCTACCAAATGTTTGTGGCGGGGACTGAGCAACCGAACTCCAGGCAAATTGATTTCGCGAATGATTCCGCTATGCGTCAGAGTTACGAAACAGACGGGGGCCGTGTCGAAAAACTCCGCGAAATGGTCCCTCGATACTTCCAGTTCGAATTGGGTTTGCCGCAGCGACTCATTTTGCAATTCCAATGCTTCATGGGTCTTCTCCAGGTTTCGAATGTAGTCGCCACGGATGCGCGCGGCGGAAACCTTGGTCCGCCGACTCGAGTTTCTAGTCCCCGCTTCTTTCATTTTTCCTCCGGCACCACTGACAGAATTTCGCACAAATACCCCTCAACTCCTACCCCAATTGTAACTCCCTTTTCGCATAATTGTTAAACAAGGGCAATCAAAATCTACGATTTTCCGATCAATATTCCCGCCAGAAAAACCAGCGCTCCGCCCAACATAACCTGCAGCAGAGCCGACACGAGCGGCGTGTCCATAAATTTGTGGCGCACCCAGGAAATAATGCTCAGCTCTATCAGGACGACGCATACGGCAACGGATGTGGCCGTTTTAACATCGGGAATCAAATATGGCATCGTGTGGCCCAACCCGCCCAGGGCGGTCATGGCGCCGCACACAAAACCGCGCGCCCATGGATGGCCCCGGCCGGTCAGGCTGCCATCATCGGACAGCGCCTCCGCAAACCCCATGCTGATGCCCGCGCCGACACTCGCCGCAAGACCCACCAGAAATGTTTGCAGACTGTTGTGCGTGGCGAAAGCCGCGGCGAATAACGGAGCCAACGTCGAGACCGAACCATCCATCAGGCCGGCCAGGCCCGGCTGCACGACCTGCAACAAAAACAGCCGCTTTGCCTGCGCCTGTTCGGCTTCGCTTAAGCCGGCATGGGACATCGTTTCGGCAGTGTGCGCATGACCGCGTTCCTCTTCCGCCAGGTCCCCCAGCAATTGCCGGATGCCCGCATCCGTGGCGCGCTTCGCCGCGGCTTCATAAAAACGGAGCGTTTCCACTTCCATGGTTTCGGCGGTCTTTTGGACCGTTTTGAGTCCCAGTGGACGGACCAGCCAGACTGGGCGGCGATTCACAAAGCCGCGAATGTCCTGCCTTCGTATGAGCGGCACATGTTCGCCAAAGCGCGCCTTGTAATGCTCAAGCAGGCGGTGGCGATGACGGTCTTCGTCATGCCGCATTCTGCGAAATTTCGCCGCCTGTTCTGGATAATTTGCATCCAGGCCGCTGGCGAAATCCTCGTAGATCCGGGCGTCTTCCTCCTCGAGCGCGATAGCGAGCGCCAGGATTTCGCGTTCAGTCAGGCTGTCAAAAGCTTTCATCGTTTGCCTCGTTTAAAACGCGCCGCGGCAAATTCAAAAATTTCCGCGGCCGCCGGAATTTTGAATGCCATCGCTAAAATCCAATATACGATGGCAGCCGCGATGGCCGGAATAAAAACCGCGCCTATTCTCAAGGCAACCGTCGCGTGGCCCAGTTTTTCCTCCCAAACGTTCGATCCCATCAACGCAATGATTCCGGCCAGCCCAGCCATCCAAATGAGCAATAGAGTGGTTTTTCGCACAGACTCCATTTCCAGTTTGCCCAATTTTTTCCGGAGGGCGAACACCAACAACGCCACATTGAAAATCGAAGTCACGGTGTTGGCAATCCCCAGGCCACCTTGCCGAAGCGGAAATACCAAAAAAGCGGCCAGCACGAGATTCAACATGAGCGCGGAAATGCTTATTTTCATGGGAGTTTGCGTGTCACCCAGCGCGTAAAAGGCGCGGGCGAGGATGTTGACCGTCGAGAACGCCACCAGCCCCGGCGCCAGGCACATCAAGGCATCGGACGCTGCAGTCGTGGCAGTCGCGTCGAATTTGCCGTACTGAAACAGCAGCCGCACAATTGGCGCCGCCAGCGCGACCAGCAACGCCGAGGCCAGCATATTCAAAAAAATCAGTGTCGAGAGGCCATGCCGCAGGGTCGCCCGGAACTCGGCATAATTTTTTTCCGCAGCCATGCCTGAAAGAGTCGGGAGAAGATAGGTTGCCAGGGAAATGCCGAACATGCCCTGCGGCAATTCCATGAGACGCACCGCGTAACCAAACGACGATACGATGCCGGTGCCGACCCAAAACGAAAGGACCTGCACCACGGCCACGTTGATTTGGAAGGCGGCCACGCCGATGGTACCTGGAATCATTCTGACGATGACGCGCCGCACCGTCTCGTCGCGCCACGGCGAAACCCATCGGTAACGGAAACCATCCGCCCAGAGGGTTGGCAATTGAAACGCCGCCTGCGCCACACCCGCGGCGAGCACGCCGTAGGCAAGGGCGAAGATTTGCTCGGGCAACCGATGGCCGGGCGGCAGGTCCTGTCCGAACTTTGGCGCGAGCCACAGCACGGACGCAATCATCACCACGTTGAGCATCGTCGCGCCGATGGCCGGAATGAAAAAATGGCCGCGCGCATTCAGCATACCCATGAGGGCCGCTGCCACACAGACCAGCAGCATGTAAGGGAACATGACGCGCAACAGCCGCAGCATGAGTTCTGTCTTGCCGGAAAACTGATGCGCATCCAGGGCCAATGTGATTCCAAGCATCACGAGGGCAATGACCACGGCCGCTGCCACGATCAGGCCGGAAATCACGGCGTTTGCGGCGCGCCACATTTCCACTTCGCCGTGGGTTTTCTCTTTTTCTTTGAAGATGGGGATGAACGCCGCGGTCAGCGCGCCTTCCCCAAGCAGGCGCCGGAAGAGGTTTGGAATTTGAAAGGCCAGGAGAAAGGCGTCCGTCACCCAACCGACACCCATAAAACGCGCATAGACCATTTCCCGGACCATGCCCAGGACGCGACTGGTGAGGGTGGCGGCGGCCATCGCCCCGGATGATTTGAGCATTTGCGACACCGGCAGAGGTTAGAAAGTAAAAATTAAAAAGGAAAAAGGAAAAAGGCGGGAACTCGTGGTGCGTGTTGCGTCAAGTATCTCCTCCTGAAACGTCGAACATCGAACCTCGAACGCTGAACATCGAAGTGATGGTCCGGGCACGTGCACATTTTTTGGCTATAGGGATTGTAAATGGGAAACGAAGCCGGAATACGCCTTTTATTGGGAAATCTAAATATTTCGTGGAAACTGGGGTGCTTTCGAATACCCTCGTATCCTGAAACATTGAACATCGAACATCGGCAACTGTGACCATGAACGCGCTTGTTGCGCCGCTGCACGCGGCGCTATGGCGGCAGCGCTACTTGCGAAAAGCGCCGTGTTCCACCACGTCATGGTTCGTGGGAGTCCCCTTTCGATTGTTTTCGCATGCGTTGGGACCATGAACCGATTGGCATACGGAGATACGGTGTGTCGCAGACCAGCCCTAGCGCGTCGCAACGTTCGTGGCTGCTGCGGCTGGCGCCCCTTTACCCCGCACACAGCCGCGCTCCGAAAGCGGTTCATGGAAAGCACCCTTGCACATACCGGGTGTATAGGGGTGGAAATTGGAAACGAAGCGAATAGAGAAGGCGCGAGGTGTGGTTTTGTTGGGAAATTTGAAAAAATGGGCCGAGACCGAGGAAACGGGGGATTTCGAATGTGAATTGCGGAGTGCGGAATGCGGAATGGCGGAAAGGATGGGCGCGGGCGAGGATGGAAGACGGGAGATGGAAAATGAGCGGTGTCCACTCCTACACGCACATTTTTTGTGCATAGGCGCGGAAACTAGAAACGAAGCTGGTTTTTTGGGGTGGAAAGCGCGGTTTTGTTGAGGATCTTGAGGATTCTGGGATTGCCTAGCTGGAACGAAGGGGCACGGCATGGGCGTGGAGTGTTGCGGCTACGGACGCGGACTGACAGGCTTCTCACCCTCACCCCGGCCCTCTTCCGTCGGAGGGCCCTCAGAGGGAGAGGGAGAATGATTTGGTGGTTGGGTCAATTTTGCGGCGAAGGTGGCCGGACAGTTTGGGCGCGCCAGCGGCCCTTAGGCGGGGGACGGAGCGAAGATGGAGGATCAAGGATGAAAGATGGAAGATAGAAGCGGGAACATCGAACATCAGTCTCAGAAACACGCACCGAGACGGTGCTTGAACCGGCAGGCGAGACGCCTACCCTACGGCGTTGCGAGCCTCGGTGGCAGCGCCACTGGCGATCTCTCGGCTCCTGCGCAAAAAGGGGTGAGTTTACAAAATTGTGTGTATAGGTTTGTAAACTGTAAATTCGACCGAAAAAACAGGGTGAATTGTCCATTTTCATTGGGAAATTTGAAAAAATGGCCTTTGGAAAGTGTAAACTGCCGGCATAGATGGAATAAACAGAATGGAGTGAATAAAACAGGGCCGCGGGCGGGGAATTTTTGGACAGGATGGGCGGAGTGTGAGAGCGGCAGGACGGGCGAAGATGGAAGATGGAAGATGGAAACCGAACATCGAACCTCGAACGCCATTTCGAGGACGAGGACGATTCCCCGTTACCCATAGCCCAAATTAAGTAAAAATGGGTGTGCTATGGTTTTGCGGGCTTAATTTGGGTTAACGAAATGCTTAATTTCAATGTTAAGGGGGTAAAAGTATGCGCTTTTCTTTGGAAATTTGAAGATTCTGCTTAATCAACGACGAGCGGTTTTTCGGGAAAAAAGCTCAATTTGATGAAGGCGAAATTAAGGGGTGATTTAATTTCGCGTGGGGGGATTTGCAGGCTTAGACAGGATGGGCGATTGGCAGGATTGACAGGGTACAGAAACCGCACCCGTGATTTTTCGGAAATGAACAATTCTCACGCAAAGGACGCGAAGGACCGCGAAGGGGAGATTGACGGACACTTCGTGGCGACGATGGGCGAGGTGTAGTGGTGATGGTTGATGATTGCTCTAAAAATCGGCTACATCGGCTACATCGTTGAATGCCAGCGGCTTAGTCGGCAACATTTCGGCAACAGGAAAAGCAACAAAAGCTACATTATCGTTATCGTGGAATGTCGCATTGTTCCTCGCGCCCGCCGCCTCTGGGTCCACGTGGCGAATGTCGAATATTCCTTTTCTGGCATGGGTTGACCCCTTTATTAATGAACAGGTCCGTAGGCTACCTGGGAAAAATGAGTATAAGAATCGGCTGAAACCCACGCGGACAGGTCTATCTTTCCGCCGGTTTGGTCGAAATATTCTTTGGCAGCCTGGCGGTCCCTGCCAATGACGGCAAGGTGGGCGGCCTCGTTTTCGAGTGCCAGGGAATCGGGGTATTGTTTCTCAAGATCCTGCAATCCCTTGTTGGTCCGTTCCCATGATAGACCGTATTCTTGAAATAGATTGTTCGAAGGGACCCAGTGATGCAAAAACCAAACGACTCGCGCGTAGAGCATATCCCCAGCTTCTCCGCCAACGGCGTTCGTTGATTTTTCCAGGTCACGCTCCAGTTCGCCGTCGGAGCCATACCAACGCGGTAAAAGGTAATCGGCCCGCCAAAAATAAAATTCCGCGAAATCAGGAAAGGCCCGGGTTGCCCCTTCGAATGTGGTGTCAAATGTGTTCCTATTTGACTGCAGCCCCAATTCCACCCGCAGCGCTACCGCCCACCATTCCGGACATATTTCTTCGGCCGTTTTTGAATTTTTCAAAATTTGACCGGCTTCATTCAACCTCTGAAAGAACAATTTCCACCCCATTTCGGTCACGCCGTTTGCGTAATCGTGCCCCCTGGCTTGCCACGCATAATCTACCAATCCCTTGGCCAGAGCCACAGGAGCAGTGGCCGAATTAGGTTTGGCTTCAACCCATTCTCTTAAGAGCGCGAGACGATTAGTCCAATCAGGGGCATAGGCCTCGCCTGTAAAATCAAAGCCCTGGGTGAAATAATAAGGCCGTCTTAGCGGAGCGTTCGTGTTGGCCGGAGGCGGAAAATCCAAGCCGTTGAAAAGGTAGAATAGTTTCCATTTGCCATCGGCGTAACATGCCTTCGTGTCGAGGAATTTTTGTGCCATGGCATCCAATTGATCGAACTGCCGCGATTGCAGTAACGCGTTAGCCTTATTTTCTATATCGTAGATCTCTGTGGTTTCTGGCGTGACGACTACCGTCGTTTGAAACGGCAAATTCGCGCCGGAGGAAGTAGCCACATTTTGAGATTGAGGTTGAGCATTTGACGCTTCCGGCTTTTTGGAGCATCCCGCCAAAAGCAGTGAAAATAAAAAACAAATTACTATGCCTCTCAAGAACACCCGCCTAATCCGCGATTTCCCATTTTGCATTTTACACATGGTGTCAAACGTAAATATAAACTCTTCTCAGTGTCAAGAATTGAACCGGAACAACAGCAACGCTGTGCACAGGGAGTATGCGTGCAGCGGCGCAACGAGTGTAGTCGAACGTTGTACCGCGCATGTTCCCCCTCCAGGAGAGATGGGCGGGAATATATCCTCGCTGTGTAAACGTTGAGTTTCGTTCCTCGCTTACCTGTATATAGTGAGTAAACGAGTAAACGAACGCAAAACCCCGATAAAATGAAGGATTTGAGGTAAACGAAGAGCGAAAAAAACAGGCTGTTTCGTTTACTTGGGTCGAGCGCTGGTGGCCACGGTGCAAACCGTCTGGGAGCGGGACCGCCCCTGGTCGGACGATCGAGCCGCTGATTTCGACCTGCCCTCCGTAGCTGTAGCGAAGGCGGGAGCCATCCGGGATCCCAAGCGAATGCAAGTGGTGCTACCACCGCTGCCGCCATGAATCTGATCTGCGGCCCAAAACAACGCCCCAATGCTTTCAGATTAAAATAATGAGGAAACCAGGGAGTCAGGAACGGAATTGAAAATCTTTTTCCCATTTTTCCTGCCTTCTTCATTCGTGTATTTCCTGCCACAGATTTACAGAGATGAAATCCATACCAAAAAATCTATCGGTGCAGACGCCGGCGACCGATTGCCGCAACCGTGGCAGATCTGGAACGCCGCCCTGCTAAATTCGAAAATGCGACAGAAACCAGCATCCTGCCCGTTAAGAAGAAAATATGAAGGGGTCATTCCTAGAATTGTGACATTTCATGACTGTTTCAGCATTTGTTCGGTCGCAGTTAACCCGGCCAGTTTTCGTTTTATATTCTTATGTTTCCGACTCGGCTGCCGCGCCACACGGCTGATTGCCTGTGTCACGCGGGTGTAATGCCCCATTTCCAACCGCTCGCTCACCCACCGCACCGATACCGTCGTGTTCTCTCTCAGCCACCACGCCAAAACCGTTTTCTCAGGCGATCCTTTGGGCAACGCCTTCAACGATTTTTCGTTCAGGCCCAGGACTCGAATCCCTTTGCTCAAATTCAATTCCGCAGCCGCCTCGTCGTGCGACTGCCTGGCCGGACCGCTGTGCGATTCCCGGCGGCGGCCCCGCGCCGCTCTTTTCAGTCCATCGGTGAGACGCTTCATAAATGTTTTGTCTCCCAAATACCAGCCTCGCCGCAACGCCTTCCATTGTTCCTGCAATTGCCTGCGCAGAGACGGCCGTCCCAGTTCCAATACCCGTGCTTCCATGTACGCTTCATAGCCCTTGCATTCCCTCTCGTCAAGACCGAGGCTTCCCATCACCCGACGCCGCTCCAACCACGACGGCTTTGTCCCGCTGCGACTTAAATACCACCGATAGCTGCTCCAGCGGCAGGTCTTGAGCCGTTGCTGCCCGATCCGAACCAACCCGGAGCGGGCAGGATTCAGGTGAATGTAGGTGCTGACAGCCTGGAAATACATCGGTTCATGTTCGTCAACGATTACGGCCTTGTAGCGTCCCTGGAAAAGATGCCCGAACCGCTTATGGCGGCGGTTATAGCGTTGTGTGTACGCGCTTTGCAGCCATTTCATTCCTGCCACAAGGTTCCCTTCCGGCGTCTCGATGAGCAAATGATAATGATTCCCCATCAGCACGTATGCATGGACGCGCCAACCGGTTCGCCGGCAGGCTTCGGCCAAGGTCTCCAGAAACCTCGTACGATCCGGGTCATCGGCGAAAATCGCGTGACCACGGCTGCCACGAGCCATCACATGATAAACTGCTCCGGGATATTGAATGCGCAAGGGTCTCGCCATCTTCGATGGACGCATTCTCCTGATTCAATTCCTCTTGTCAACAGGAAAAGTGTCACAATTCTAGGACTGACCCGTTCAGACCCCTTCACTTCACATGATAATTCGCACCTGGATATTCCACGGGCAGCTTTCGGGCCATGCCTTACATTCTGCTGGGAACAAGCCCTGGCCGTCAATTCACAAATACTACGATACTAGGAACCGACCCCTTTACGGCCTCCTGATCCACTTCGCCCGCGCTCAGGCTCACTTCGGCCAGCAACAGTTGTTTTTGGGCGGGGGAAAGCTTTTCGCTCTTGGGTCCGAAAAATC
>Ga0335075_10003312_pt1 | contig 25575 bp, 30 predicted proteins | sample Lox_Sample_24_FD_206723 | JGI IMG/M metagenome (GOLD analysis project Ga0335075, IMG submission 206723) | Soil microbial communities from Loxahatchee National Wildlife Refuge, Florida, United States - Lox_Sample_2.4 | ecosystem: Environmental > Terrestrial > Soil > Wetlands | place: USA...
GGCTACTGGCGGAACGTGGGATCGTCCAGGTGTGGCCTTCAATCTGTACGGCGGGAACACCGGCGGTACTCTGGACCGTTGTTTCAGCTTCATGTGGCGTACTGGCCTGGTCATCAATGCGATCGGCGTGACCCAAATCACCGGGTGCGGGTTCGAGGTGCAGGCGAGCCTTCTCAATGGCGCCAATTCGAGCGCCACGGCGGGCGTCGTCTTCACTTCCGGGACGCATAGTCCCGAGATCATTGTTGCAGATTGCTATCTCAACGGATTTGGAACAGGGGTGAGTTGGGGTTCGTCCGGCGAGATGACCTGGACGGGCGGCGCTATTATCATTGCAGATGATGGCCATGCGCCGGGCCATGTGGTCACTGGCGTGGGTCAGCCCGTATATGGTGGCTTCTACCACGTTCAGTTCAATCTTGGCGGTAACACGGCGGCTCCCCCGATCTTCACGGTGGCGTCTGGGGCTTACGCGGTCAAGATTGTTTGTCCGTTCATTACGAATGGCACGTTTGCGGGCACCTGGATCAGTCTTCCGGGGGGTTCCACCAACAGCCAAGTTGACATCGTCAATGCGCATGGCGTCAACGGGGGGGCACCAACCGCAGCAACTGTCCAGACGCACTTCAACGAGAAGGTTTGGGCAACAAGCGACAGCAGTGTTGCTGTTATCGACGGTAGCCCATCGGCCTCGATTTGTGCTGAGTCGAGCACGTCCGGTACGGCGAGCGCGCAGAACCTCGCGCTCTGGCGGTCGGGGACTCAGATCGGCTCATTGCGCACCGTCCCTGCCGGTGGCTATCAGCCTGCCACGATACTGCAGACTGATCTCGCCAATGGGTCGCTCGTGCTTGCGCCGAATGGCACGGGCGCGATCATGGCTCAGGTGCCGGATGGCACGGTGGCGGGGGGCAATTCGCGCGGCGGTGGCGTGGTCGATCTGCAGACGACTCGAAGCACCGCGTCTCAGGTAGCATCCGGCGGGCGATCGGTGATCGTCGGTGGCGGCGGCAACACGGCATCCAGCACGTTCTGCGTAGTCGGCGGGAACAGCAACAACGTCTCGGGTGGGACCTCAGTTGCTTTCGGGTTCGCCAATCAACTGAGCGGAGCGAATTCGTCGGCGCCGGGCGGCGCGAACGCCAACGATCACGGGCGTACGGGCGTACTTCTGTGGAGTTCCAATACAAGCGCGATCCCCGGCACGCAACAGAGTGCCAAGCAGATACTCGGGGGTTCCAGCAACGGCACTACGCCAGTCCGGCTGACGGCCGATGGTCAGGCGGCCGGCGCGGCGAACACCGTGAACATTCCGAGCAACACTGCTTATGCGACTCGGATCGTCGTGGTAGGGCGCCACGTCAGCGCCCAAGACGTGGCGGTGTGGCGGCTTGATCCGGTCATTGTCTCGTGCGGCAGTGGCGCGAGCACGGTCACTGTTGTCGGCGGTGGGACGGCGATTGCGCCCACGACGTCGACTGGCACCGTTACCGGTTGGTCGATCAGCGTAACGGCTGATACCACGAATGGCGGCCTGAACATCACTGCCACCGGTACTTCCGGTTACGTTATCGACTGGACCGCCGAGGTGAGCGGACCCGAGGCCGGATAGGACTAATAGCGCCGGTCTCAAACAGGAGAGAATGACAGATGCCGATCGTCCAAGCGGGCGCGCTCAACACGACCGCGCTGGTGGTGCCCGATCTCTATGTGCAGATCGTACCGCCGCAGAACCTTGTCATCAATGGTGTGCCGACGAACGTAATCGGCGTGGTCGGGACCGCATCGTGGGGGCCGAAGAACCAGGCTTGTGAAATCGGCACGATGGCCGAGTATTCTCTGCAGTTCGGGTCGGTGATGCCGCGCACTTACGACATGGGCACCGCCGTCGCGATCGCGGTCCAGCAGGGTGCACAGGCATTCGAGTGCGTGCGCGTCACGGACGGCACCGATGTTCAAGCACAGGCGCTGTTCAATGGCACCGCGGCGTCGAACTGTTCGTTCATCGCGACGTCGCTCTACAGCGGGTCGGCCGCCAACGGCGACGTGCTCACGCTGTCGCAGGGCGCCGGCGGGACTTACAACCTGACGATCTCGCGGCCCGGTGTGACGGCACAACTCTACACCGGGCTCACCGGCACAGGCGCGGCGTTCTGGACCAACCTGATCGCGGCGGTGAATACGGGCGTTGGTCAGTTGGCCGGCCCCTCGCAGCTTGTCACCCTGTCGGCGGGTGCCGGCGCCAGCGCGAGCGTCAGCCCGTCGTCCCTTACCCTTCCGATGTCGATCACGCTCGGGTTTGGGACTGGCTCGACGGCCGGCAGCGATGGGGTGGGCAGCATCACATCCTCTGTCATGGTCGGCCAGGACACGATCCCGCGCACCGGCATGTATTGCTTGCGCGGGCAGGGCTGTTCGATCGGCATGCTGGCGGATGTCTCCGACTCGACGACGTGGGCCGCCACCCAGGACCCGTTCGGGCTGTCCGAAGGCATCTACATGATGCTGGTCGCGCCGCCCGGCAGCGTGATCCAGAACGGCAGCAACGGGACCGTTGATCTCAAGAACGCCGCTGGACTCAATGATTACGCCTGCAAGCTCCTGCACGGCGACTGGATCTGGTGGCAGGATCAGGTCAACAACGTGCTCCGGCTGGTGTCGCCGCAAGCCTTTGCGGCCGGCCGTTTGGCGAACCTGTCGCCCGAGCAGTCTGGCTTGAATAAGCCGATCTACGGTATCGTCGCCTCGCAGAAATCGTCCTCCGTGCCCGGGTCTTCGCAAGCCAACGTCTATGCGATGGCCGATCTGCAACTGCTGATCGAGAACGGCATCGACGTGATCTGCAATCCGCAGCCCGGCGGATACTATTGGGGTCTGCGGGCGGGCCACAACTCTTCGACGAATGCGTCTATCAACGGCGATAACTACACGCGGCTGACCAACTATATCTCGGCCAGCCTGGCAGCCGGCATGGGTACCTATGTCGGTCAGGTCATCAACTCGACGCTGTTCCAGAACATCCGGGCGACGCTGCTGGCCTTCCTGCAAAATATGCTCAGCCAGGGGCTTCTGGGTTCGCTCGATGGCAGCACTCCGTTCTCGGTCATCTGCGACACCACGAACAACCCGCTGTCCCGCACGTCGATCGGCTACGTGCAAGCTGACGTGCAGGTGCAATACCAGGGGATCAATGAGAAGTTCATCGTCAACCTGCAAGGCGGTACCACCGTCCAGGTTACGACGCAGACGCTCCCGACCGGGCAGGTTAGCTCCTGATCGCCGCCGTTCCGTAACGTTCGCAACCTGATGGAGGCCGGTGGTGTCCGGTACATACAACAATGACTTCTCACTCGGCAATGACTGCCGAGTGGTGCTGATCCTCGGGTCGCTGGGGCGGCTCGATTTCTCCCATGTGACCGGCTTCTCCGCCAACCAACTGGTCAAAAAGCTGCGCGTGCCGGTGCTGAACTATCCACCGCTCGGCCGCGATGTACCGGCCGGCTGGGAAGGCTCGTTCGATGTCGAACGTGCCGACAGCGTAGCCGACGACATGTCGGTCACACTGGAGGCGATGTTCTGGAATGGGCAGCGCCTTCCGACCGGGCAGCTCTACCAGTATCTGAACGAGGTGGACGGGTCGGTGTCCACCTATCTGTTCGAGGGGGTGACCGTGAACCTGCGCAACGCGGGTACGTTCCATCAGGAACAGAGCGTGAAACAGACGGTTGAGTTCTTCGCACGTCGCCGGGTGCGGCAGTAATGGGGGAAGCGATCGTCAGCACCGACGCGTCAGGGCGGCGGCTTACGCTGCGAGCCCTTTCGGCGCGGGAGCGGTTCGAGTTGTTCAAGGCAATTCCCAACGAGCAGCAAGGCAATCTGTCGTGGATGGGGTGGACGCTCGCGGCCTGCAGCGTGCGCGCAATCAATGACGTGCCGGTGCCGATACCTACCAACGAGAAAGACATCACGGCTCTGGTCGCGCAGCTCGATGATGACGGGATCGAAGTCGCGCAGCAGTTCATTATAGATCGGCAGAACGAGCGAGCATCGCGGGCAAAAAACTTACTCGGGACCCCGGCTTCCGAGAATGCCTCTGGCTCGTGAAGAACGGGGTCCCTTACGACGTTGCATTCGAGATGGATGATGCCGATCGGCTTGCCCACCTGGTCGTGTTCGGCGAATACGAAGGCAACCACTGGAACTGGCGACGGATGGGTTGGGAGGAGCGGCGATGAGAAGCTTCGACCTTCCTGGCTTTGCCGCGCATCTCGACAGTTTGGCGGCCGGCATCGCGGCGGAGGAGCGGGTTCTGCTCGATCGCGTGGCTCGAGCGATCAAGGCGGAGGCAAAACAGGCGATTGGGGAGCATCGGAACGCAATTGGACCCTTGACGTCGGGGGAAGGCGATCTGCGTGACAGCATCAAGCACACGGTGCTTAGGTCCAGTGCGCATGTCGGCTCCGATCTGCCGGAGGCCGAGGCTCGGGAGTTCGGTAGTGTAGCAACTCCGCCGCAGTCGTTTCTGAGCGGTTCGGCGTTCCGTAGGGCGGCGGAGGTGAGCGACATCATTGGCGATCATTTCTCGGGCTACCTCGCTGGTGCGAAGAGATAGGCGAGTTCTCTGGGCAGCAGCGGCAATTCCATAGAAGCAACGCATGGACGTTTATCGCATCGGCGTCACCATTTCGATGGTGAACAACGCTTCGCCAGTCCTCGGCTCGATCCAGCGAGACGTGCTGAGGCTGCACCAGTCGGTCGATATGCTGACTGGCGGCTTCACTGCGGCGAAGGCAGCGGTCGCGGAGCTTGGCGCGGCGCTGGGCGGCGACGCCGCGCTCGGGGTAATGGGCAAGCTGGTAGGTCAGGGAAAGGAGCTGGCGCGTCAGCAGGGCCTGTTCCGGGAACAGTTGCGGCCTATGCCGGCCATGATTCCTACCTTGCCGGCAGGAAGAAGCACGAACTCTGCGACACAGTCGTTGACGGCAACGAGCGCATCCGAGGACTTTAAGGACGCACACGAGCTGACTACGGCGTCGGGCAAAGCAGCCGGTGTCCAGAGCAATATGACTTACAATGTCAAGGCACGACCGCTGATGGGGTCGATGCTCGGCGGTGGGGATCAAGACCAATCGTTCGGCCTGACGAAGAGGGCGACTGCCCTGGGCAGTCCGCGAGAAACGAGTCCGGCCGTGCTGACGGATGCGGCGATCAGGACGAATAGCTTTATTGACCCGATCTTGTCGGCTCTGGCCCAGAGCATGAACGCGAGCGGCGCTGATGGGTCGATAGCCGAGGCCGGCAATCCGCCACAGCCAGCAGTCCGGGACTTGACAGGCGGCGTGGTGACGGGCGTCCGACAGGGCGATCGTGCAGGGGCAACTGAACCACAGGCGAACGCTTATCCGTCGGGCGACCATATCGCCCAGCAAATCGGAGCCATGTTCTCTACACAGCGAGCGCGATTCGAGACGGACTCCTTGAGGGGTGGCGGTGCATCCGGGACCAGCGGCCTCGAGGCGCTGGGGCAGAACGACCCAACCGCGAAAATCAAAACGTTCCAGGAAACGTGGAACAGCCTTTTGACCACGCTCGGCGCGCCGCTGGTGGATACCGCGAGCAAGCTTATGGTGTCGCTTACGCATGCGATGAATGACTTCAGTCAATGGGCTGTTGCGCATCCCGAATTGATAGGGGCCATCGAGAAGACTGTCGGCGCACTGGGGGTACTGGCTGCATCGGCCGGTTTGTTCGCGATCGGAGCAAAGGCAGCGACTGCGCTCGGTGTGTTGACTGGCCCAGCAGGGCTGATCGGGTTGGCGACGGGCATCGAGATGTTGGGCAAGGCATTGCCCTCCCTCCCGTCTTGGTTGGAGCACTTGGCGGCAGGCGCGGCGGCCGGGGTGGCTAGAGGCTCTGTAGCCCCTATCGTCGGGACACCGACTGGGGCTACAAACGGGGCGGGTTTGGGGCCGCTGAGTGCGGGCACGACCAGTGACATCGGCGCGCGGATGCCGGTCGGCAGCTCGGCTGTACCCCCGAGCGCGTCGAGCACGGGACCGACCGTGCCGCTGCCGGTTTATGTGGTCAACGGCCGCGATATTGCCGATGGAACCACCGCGCACCAGGCATCGCTGATATCCGCGCCCCCTAACGGTCCGACTGGGGGTGACCCGCGGATGAGCCTGCCAATGCCGGCTTTTGGCGCGATTGTTGGACTGTAGCGCATGTCGGGGTTCGTTTCAGCCGCTGTCGGCATCGCCGGGGCGGTATCGCAGATCCTGGGGCTCGGTGGGGGCGAAGTAACGTTGGGCGGTGCGACATTTGCTGACCTCGCACTGCCATCGAGGATGACGTGGGGTGGCCAGCAAAGGTTGGTACGCCATGTAGCGCCCGGCGGCGTGGTGGTGATGTCTTCGCTCGGCCCGGACTGGAAGCCAATCTGTTGGAGCGGGGTCATCGAGGGTCCAGACGCCTCGGCGCGAGCCAAGCTGCTCTACGCGATGATGCTCGCGGCGCAGGCACTCCCACTGGCGTGGCTTGACCAGTTATGGGTCGTGATGATCCAAGAGTTCTACGCTGATGACACTACAATCGGCTGGGTGCCGTATCGGATCGCCTGCGCGGTGAGTGCCGACCCGTCACAGATCGCGGGACCTGATGAGCCGACCTTGTCCGATCAAGTCAGCGGCGACACGAGCGATGCGGTTAGCTATGCCGGCGCGATCACGTCATGAGCGGCACGACATCTGGGCCGTTGGGCAGCGCGGCCGTGGCGGCCATCACAGCGGTGCAGACGCAGGCCGCAGCGGCGAACGCGCTGACCTTTGGGTCGGGGGCCTTCGTGGCGCTGGTGGCCGACGTGGCGGCGGCGCAAGCGGCGATCGGGGCCGTGATCTCGGCGGCCGAGAGCGGGATCAATAATCTCGGCGGCACGACCGTGGCCGGGTCGACCGCCGGCTTGGCTTGGATGCTCGACGCACTGGCGGATACCGGCAATCTGGCGAATGCCGTGGCGGCGAATGGGCCCCTTGGTAGGATCGCAACGAATTTGGCGAATGCAAGCACATGAATACGATCTCAGTGGTGGGCGGCGACCTGTTCCACATCGCGGCGCAGCAGCTTGGCGATGCGACGCAGTGGATCCGGATCGCGCAATTGAACAACCTGACAGACCCGAATATCCCCGGTCAAATGACGTTGCTCATCCCTGACGTGAACCCGAACGCCACGGGCGGTATCGCGACACAATAATGCAGCGGTGGAGCAGTCCGGTAGTTCGCCAGCCTCATAAGCTGGGGGTCGTCAGTTTAAACCTGACGCTCGCAACCAAATGACCTCGCCGATCAACAACGCCTATTCGCCGTCGGCGGTAATCCGGCCGCGGCTGCGGGTTCTGGTGAACGGGGTAAATATACCGACCGCACTTTCGGCCTCGATCACCAGTACGAACAACTATCATGGCGACCGCTACACCGCGACGCTGGCGCCGCCGATCTCGGGGCTCGGCAGCTTTGTATGGTGGGAGCAGCAGACCGACATCGCTGCCGATGTGCAGATCGGCTTGGTACCTTCCGGGGCACCGGAGAGCGCGGTAGTCTGGCAGTCCATCGTGCAGGGGCCGGTGGATCGCACCACGCACGGCTTCAACGCCGGGGCGATCCAGCTCGAGGGTCGCGATTACACGGCGAAGTTGATTGACTTCAAGACCGAGCTGGCGAACGTCAATCAGACATCGAGCGAGATCGTCGCATCGTTGGCCGCACAGGTCGGGCTGCAGTCACAGGTGACGCAGACCACGACGCCAGTCGGGCGATATTATGAGTTGGAGCACACCTGTGTGCAGCTCAATCAGTTCCACAGGGCGATCACCGGCTGGGACGAGGTCGTGCTGCTGGCCCGCTACGAGGGGTTCGACGCCTTCTTTGTCGGTGACACGTTGTATTTCCAGCCGCCCGTTGCGGTCGGATCGGATCCGTATTTGCTGTGGTGGCAGCAGGACAAGCAGGGTCGGGTGCAGAGCAACATGGTCGAGTTCTCGGCGGAGCGGGCGCTGACCGTCGCCAAGGGCGTGAACGTGATAGTCAAGTCCTGGCATGGCAAGCAGGCGCGTGCGTTCACCCGAGGGTACCCGAGTGCCAATCCGGTCGGCGCGAGCAGCAATGTCCAGCAATACTTGTTCGTTCGGCCGAACCTGACGGAAGATCAGGCACAGCAACTTGCCAACCAGTTATATGTCGAGATCATTACGCATGAGCGCACGATCAACGTGACGCTGCCGGGAGACTCGGTCCTGACGCCGCGCGTGCTGGTGCAGTTGACCGGGACGGGCACTGGCTATGATCAGACCTATTATCCGAACACCGTCAGGCGGACGGTCGGCCGGGGTGGTTACCTGATGCACCTGTGCGCCAAGAATCACAGTCCCCAGACGGAAGTGGCAGCACCATGAGTGCCGATCAGCTGCTGAATGCACTTAAGTTGCATATGGCCAGCATGGATGCGCAGGCAGGGCAGGCCCGGATGGGCGTGGTGCAGAGTTACGATCCGAACAGCGGCACGGCGAAGGTGCTGATCCAGCCCGAGGGCGTCCTGACAAGTTGGCTACCGGTGCTGTCGCAATCGGTAGGTGCAGGTTGGGGGGTTCATACACCGCTAGCCGGCGGCGAGCAGGTGCTCGTTCTGCCAATGGAAGGCGACGCCGACAACGGCGTGATTGTCGGCCGCGCCTGGTCGGACCAAATGCAACCGCCCCAGAACCCGTTTGGCGGCACGCTCGGCGCTGCCCAGATCCTGCTTCTCGACAAGAGCGGGTCGGCGCTGCTGCTCGATGCGACGGGGAACATCAAGGTGAAGAACGCCGCGGGGGCCAGCGCGCTCATCGAAAGCAATGGGCAGATCGCGCTAACCGATGCCTCTGGGACCTCGCTCGTGCTGAGCAATAACGGCACCGTGAAGGTCACCGGCACGCTGGCGGTCAGCGGCGACATCATCGACCTGAACAACGCGCATGGCTCGGTGCAAACCCTGCGCGCTGCCTACAATGCCCATGTGCATCCCGGCGTTGAAACTGGCGGCAACAACACTGGCACAACCGACGATCCGGTGCCCTGATGGCCGATATCTCGCACGTGGTTGGCTCTGATCTCGCGCTTGGGCCGACCGGCGACCTTGCGGCTGTGAGCGATCCAAGCCTCGGCCAGCAGCGGGTTCTGCGTCGGCTGCTGACCAATCCGGAAGACTATATCTGGAACCTGACTTATGGCGCCGGGCTACCGGGCATGGTCGGCCAGCCGGCCAACCCCGCGGCGATCCAAGGGCTTATCACCTCGCAAATGTTGCAAGAGGCAGCGGTGGCGCAATCACCGCTGCCGCAGGTCACCGTCTCGTCCGATAACAACGGCACCGTCTATGCCTATGTCCAGTATGCCGATGCCGATACCGGGCAGACGCAGGTGCTGACCGTGCCCCTGCAGTGAGCTGCCATCTTTCAGTTGTCAGTTGTCGGGTCTACGACGACTGAGAACCGACCTTAGATTTCTGCCAACTAACGATTGAAACCTGGGAACCGAATCAGTGCTGCCATTGCAGACCTTCACCGCGCTGGTGCAGCAATTTGCCGCAGCGGCACAGGCCAGCGCGTCCGCTCTGCTGGACTTCAGCGTGGGGTCGATCTCGCGTGCGCTCGGCGAGGCGTGTTCCTCGATCGCCTTGTGGTTGCAGTGGATCGCCATTCAGATCCTGCAGATGACCCGTGCGGCAACCAGCCAGGGCTCGGCCCTCGATAGCTGGATGGCGGATTTCTCGCTGACCCGGCTGCCAGCGGTGGCAGCGACCGGGCCGGTGACGTTCTCGCGCTTCACGCCCAGCAGCTCCGCGTTGGTGCCGGTCGGGGCGCAGGTGAAGACTGCGGACGGCTTGCGTATTTTCGCGGTAGTTGTGGACACCACGAATAGTCTGTGGAGCGCGGCGCAGAACGGCTTTCTGATCCCCGCCGGTACCGCCTCGGGCACCTGCACGGTGCAGGACGTGACGACCGATGCGAGCGGCAACCTGTCGGTCGGCACCGCGGGTAACGTATCGGCCGGTGCCATCTCGTTGCTGGCGAGCGCGATCCCCGGGATCGACACCGTGACCAACCCGGTTGCGTTCACGAACGGAATTGATGCCGAGAGCGATGCAGCATTCCGGGCGCGCTTCGCCAATTACATCCAGACCCGCAGTCTGGCGACGGACGGCGCCGTGGCCTACGCGATCCAGTCGGTGCAGTCGGGCTTGCAGTTCACCATCCAGGAGAACGAGGCTGGCGGGTCGTATCAGCCGGGCAATTTCGTGGTGACGGTCGATGACGGCTCGGGCAACCCGCCATCCGCGCTGCTGTCCGCGGTCTATACTGCGATCAACGTGGTGCGGCCGGTGGGCAGCACGTTCACCGTGCAAGGGCCGGGCGACCTGACAGCAAATATCACCTTCACGGTTACGACGAACCCAACCAGCAACAAGCCGAACCTGATCGGCCCGATCACCACGGCGATCGATACCTATGTCGATACGCTGCCGGTGGGTGCGACACTGGCGTTCACGCGGCTTGCGGCGGCGATCTACGGCGTTGACCCGAGCATCGTCAATGTGACCTCGCTCGAGATCAACGGCGGCACGGCGGACATCGTGCCGACGCAGAGCCAGGTGGTGAAGGTCGGAACGGTGGTCATCTCCTAACATGGAGACCGGCGATCAGAACGATATGGCGGCGCGCATACGGGCCGTGCTGCCGGTGGGATGGTTCCCGAACAGTGCGCCAATCCTGACAGCCATTCTGACGGGGTTCGGCGCCGTCTGGGCTCAGATGTATGCGCTGTTGGCCTGGGTGCAGTTGCAGACCCGCGTCACCACGGCGACGGGCGCGAACCTTGATCTAATCTCGCTCGATTTCTTCGGCGGCGATCTGCCGAGGCGAGCCGGCGAAAGCGACGCGGCCTTCGAGGCGCGGATCGAGCGCGAGCTGTTCCGGCCCAAGGGCACGCGCGCCGCAGTGGTGCGGGAGCTGATCGACCTGACCGGACAGGCGCCGCGGATTTTCGAACCGGCCCTGACATCTGACACCGGCGGCTACACTATTGGCGGCGTCGGCTATGGGGCGGGCGGCGGCTACGGAAGCGTGCTACTGCCGTTCCAGTTCTTCGTGCAGGCGTATTTCGCCATCGCCACGCCGATCGCCAACGTGGGCGGCTACTACGCGGGCTCGGGATGGGCTGGTGGCGGATATGGCGCCGGGGCGATCGAGTATGCGGACACCGAGAACGTGCCAGGCTTGATCCAGGACGCCGACATCTATGCCGGAGTGAACAACGTCCGGCCGGCGGCGACGATCGCCTGGGTGGCGATCTCCGCGGCACCGGTGCTGCCTGATCCTCCCGGCGCCTGCGGGGGAGTGGTGGCGTCGTGACCGTATGGGAGGGCGTGCCGCCGAACACCGAGCCGGGATGGCATCTGCTGCGCCGGAAGCCGAGCGCGTATCTCAAGCCGTCCTGCGGTGGCTGGGAAGAGGTTTATCACTACAACGGCAACCGGCGGCTTCCGTGGGAACGCAGGGACGATTGCTTGCGCAAAGGGTATTCCCACAAATGGATTGCGCGCGAATGGGAATATGCGGGGCGGCTCGTGCTTGAGGTGGCGCCATGACGATCGGCCCGAATAGCGTCGGCCTGTCGTGGACCGCTCCAATCTCGGGCGGCGCGCCGACGTATGGCTACACGATCGTGTCGCGGGTGACGGGCACCGGGCCGTTCTCCATCGTCGCTGCAGGCCTGACGGGCACGAACTACGAGGTCACGGGGCTGTCGCCGAGCACGTCATTCGATTTCGCGGTATTCGCTGTGAACGCCAACGGCCCCGGCCCGATGTCCGCGATCATCACGCAGGCGACGCAGGGCGCGGTGCCGAACGTGCCGACCGGGCTGACGGCTTCCGCGGGGTCGCCGGCGTACTCGGCCGTGGCGCTGTCGTGGACGGCGCCAGCGCCGGGTGGATTATATGGCCCGGCTACAAGCTATATCGTCCAATATAGGGTGCACGGCAGCGGGAGCTGGACGACGGCGGGCAGCGGTGTCACCGGCATCAGCTACGCGGTGACGGGGCTTTCGCACGATACGGCTTACGATTTCCAGGTGCTCGGTGTGAACAGCGTCGGTACGGGCGCGGCTTCCAGCGCGGTAATGCTGACGACTGACTATGCCCCGCCGAATGTCCCGCCGATCAGCAGTGTCGCGCCGGTGAATGACGGTACCACGTCGAAGCTGATGGTTACATGGACGGCGCCGGCAACCGATGCGACGCACGACGCGGCGACTGGCTACAACCTGCAATACAGCGTCCATGGCGCTGGGTCCTGGACGGTCGTTGTCGGCGTAACGAGTCCATGCACCATCACTGGATTGTCCGCTGGCACGTCCTATGATGTAGAGGTTCAGGGCACGAACGCGTCTACGACATCGCCGGGCTCGTGGTCTGGCGCCACGACCGCGAGCACATACTCAAGTGCGCTAACATGGGGCGTCAGCGGGCAGCCGCAATCGTCGTTCACGCACGGTTCCGGCAATATCAACGGGGTGAGCAACGCGGGCATCAACGTCAACGCATCGCCGGAGCCGTCCGCCGTCTATCTTGACGCTACCACGTCGAACACCACGCTCCCGACATCGGGGTTGACCAGCGTGACCTACTACAACTCGACCTATCAATGGGCGGACTATTATCCGGTGCCTGGCACGCCGGGCACGTATTACCTGTGGGCGCTGGCGGAAAACAGCAGCGGCACTCTGATCGGCGCCATGGTCTCTGGCGCAATCACCGTCTCGTAGCGCGCCCCGCGAAAGCAGGGGCGGCAACCGGAGTTCCCGATGTGCCGTGACCAGGGCCGCCATGCGGCGGCGGCAGATGTGCCGCGACTGTCGCTATCGCGCGCGCGGCTCGGCGTGCAGGTCCCTGCGAAAGCTGGAGACGACAAGCCGAAGCGCAAAGGCGCCGGCGACGCCGATGAGCTCGAGCCGCAAGTAACCTGGCGCTGCGCGTGTGGCTACGTTAACCTGGCGCACCACACATGGTGCGCGCGCTGCTCGGATTGGCGTAGCCAGTGATGCGCCGCGTGTTCGTCGTGCTCACCACGGACGGGCAGCCGTGGAATGACTGCGCCTTCGGCACGGAACAGCATGCGTGCGGCTCGGCCTGCCGCGCGATGGGCGTGTATTGGCCACAGCTTGCGGCACGCGGCTGGCGCATCGTGCCGGCTGAATTGCAGTTCAGTGGTCAGTGATCAGCTGTCGGTGATCAGAAATGCAATTGGCCACTGACTTTCTGACAACTGATTAGGAGAGGGGACATGGATGTGGTGATCGTGCAAGCCGCTGCGTGCGGTGTGCCCGTGCACTTCGACAGCCTACCGCTGGCGATCGAGTTCCTACGGATGGTCACGCACCAGATCGTGCCCGAGCAGTGGGTCGCGATGGTCAAGGCGCTGATCCCTGAGCCGCACACCGCCGAGGCGGTGAAGGCTGCACAGGATTTGGCGACCAAGTGCCTCGGCACGCCTTCCTAACCTACGAAACCACCCCCTGACGCGAGAACCAAATGGACAGGCAAATTGTTTATCCGGGCGCCATTCCGCTCGACACAGACGTGCTGAACCTCGAACGCAACGTCATGATCGCGGAAGGTTTTGTGGCCCAGGGCGCGTTCGGTACGGGGACGCAGGTGTGGGGGCTTGCCTGCGGGCCAACGACCCCGGCGTCGATGAGCGTCGTGGTGGCGCCGGGCGCGATCGTGTCCCAACAGGTGGTCGATCAGAACGCCTTCGGCTCGCTCGCGGCGGACACCACTGATGTGCTGATGAAGGTCGGCATCAACCTGACCAGCACCACGCTGACCACCACGGTGCCAGCGAGCGCGGGGCAGTCGATCAACTACCTGATCGAGGCATCGTTCCTTGAAGAAGACACCACGCCGGTGGTGCTCCCGTACTATAACGCTTCCAATCCGGCGCAGCCCTACACAGGACCGTCGAACTCCGGTGCGGCGCAGAACACGCAACGCTTGCAGCGGGTGCAGTTGCAGCTCAAGGCCGGCACCCCGGCCAGCACCGGCACGCAGACAACGCCAGCGGTCGATAGCGGCTGGGTTGGGCTTTACGTCGTGACGGTCGCCTATGGGCAGACCACGGTCACGACTGGGAACATCAGCACCTATCCGGCGGCGCCGTTCCTCGGCGGCGGCCAACTGACCACGGGTCGGCTCATCAACGTGCAGACCTTCACGACCAATGGCACGTATTGGTCCACGCCCGGCACCGCGTCTATCATCATTGAGGCGGTCGGTGGCGGCGCCTCGGGCGGCGGTACGGCGGCCACCGGTGCCGGACAAGGCTCGGTGTCAAGCGGCGGGAGCGCCGGTAGCATTGCGGTCGGGCGATTCACGTCGGGTTTCACCGGCGGCTTGGCGGTTACGATCGGAGCTGGCGGTGCGGCGCCGGCGGCGGGTCAGAACAACGGCAACAACGGCGGCACGACGAGCGTTTACGGGCTGCTGTCGTGCCCCGGCGGCCTCGGCGGGGTAGGCGGCCCGGCCAACAGCAACAGCATGATCGTCTCGTCGGCCGGCACCGGCAGCGCGCCGACGAGCGGTGGAAGCATCATCTACAGCGCGACCGGGCAGGCAGGCACCTATGGGATGATGCTCGATCCGAGCGGGTCCTATTACGCCGGCGCCGGGATGGGCGGCATCTCGCCCCTGACGGCAGGCTCCGGCGGCCCGGGCGCGGGCGGGGCAGGCACGCAAGCGGTCGGCGCCAGCTCGGCGGCGAGCGCTGGCCAGGCCGGCAATGCCGGGATCGTCGTCATCTATGAATACGCGTGACGCTGCATGCCAACCATCGCCCAACTGCCGGCCGCCGCGCAGGCGTTGTCGAACGCTGACCTGATCCCTATCGATCAGAACGTCAGCGGGACATACACGACGGGGCAGACGAACCTCGGCTCGCTGCTGTCTTTGCTGGCGGCAAGCAACCTGCTGCCGGTATCGATGTATAGCGGCACCGGCGCGCCAACGAATGCGGTCGGCAGCGTCAACGGCGATGCCTACCTGAACATACAGAACGGCGATCTGTGGCAGTTCGCGTCCGGCACCTGGACGAAAGTTGGCTCGCTGCTCGGGCCCGCTGGTGCTGCGGGCGCGCAGGGGCCCGCCGGGCCGAGCTATTCGATCACCGAGCAGCCCACCGTGACCAGCATGGCCGGGACCGATCTGGTTGGGATCAGCCAGGGCGGGTCGGATCATACGATTACGCTGGCGGACATGCTGGACGGCGAGACAATCAATGAGGGCACCGCCGCCGCGCCGGCGTCCAGCACCGACACGTTCTGGGTCGGTCAGGGCGGCAGCAGCATGGTGGTGCAGAGCATCGGCGCGTTGTGGCCCTGGATCGCCGGGCAGTTGCCGACCTATTTCCTGCCGGTGATCGAGTTTGTGGCAAACGCCACCCTCGACGGCTCGGTCCACAACGGCAAACTGCTGATCTGCTCGCAGCCGATCACGATCACGGCCGGCGGCACGATGGGAAGCGGGTTCTCGTGCACGATCATCAATGTGTCGGCCGGCACCTGCAACCTGTCGGGATTCACGACATCATCGGGTAGCGGGACCCTGTCGCCCGGCCAGTCGGCGATCATCTATACCGCCAGTTACAGTGCCGGCATCGTCTATTACGCGATGATCGCCGGCGGCGCATCGACGCCGCCCTCGCCGCCTGGCACGCCGATCGGTCTGACGGCCGGCGCGCCGACGGCTTCCACCGTTCCGCTGTCCTGGACGGCGCCGGGCAGCGGCGGCTCCCCGGCGAGCTACACGGTGCAGTATCGCGTCACCGGCGGCAGTTCGTGGACGCAGGTTTCTGGGATCAGCGGCACGTCCTACAGCGTGACCGGGCTTTCGGCGAGCACCGAATACGATTTCCAGGTGCAGGCGGTGAATGCGGGTGGGGTAAGCGCTTGGACGGCTACTACGAACGCCACTACGGCGGCCGGCACTGCGCCAGGCGTGCCGACCAACCTGGCGGCAGCCTCGCCGACCAGCAGCAGTGTCGCGCTGTCGTGGACGGCGCCATCCGTTGGCGGCGTCGGCGCGACTTACAACGTGCAGTATCAGGTGCAGGCGGCGGGGTCGTGGACTGCTGGGCCATCGACCAACTCGACCAGTGTCACGGTGACGGGGCTCTCAGCAAGCACCACGTATAATTTCGAGGTTCAGACAGTCAATGGTGGGCTGACGAGCGCGTGGAGCGCCTTGGTCTCCGAGGCAACCACGGCCGCGAGCAACTATCTGCTGACAGCCGGGCTGTATCCCTCCGGTTCGTACACGGCGGGCCAGGGCGGAATCCCGGTCAACGTGGACGACAACAGCACGGCGGGTGAGGGTAGCTATACGGTTCCTGCCAGCGTGTCGTTTGGCTGGTCCACGAGCAACACGACGGCACCGAGTTCCCTGACGGCTGCCGCAGGCACGTCGCAGAGCATTCCCGGTGAGACCGGCCGTAACATCTGGTATCAGTGGATCAACGGGCCTTCGGTCGCCGGGTCCTACTATTTCTGGGCCTTCGCCTACAACGCGAGCGGAACCCAGGTCGCGCAATACGTGTCGTCCTCGACATTTGCCTTCTCGTAGCCGATGGCCGTCGCCCTCATTGCGCCAGGCGTGCCCATGATGGTCACGCCCCGGCAACCTGCGCTGGTTGCACAACTGGCCGGCATCTCCGGTGGCGGAGGTGGCGGCAGCGACGGCAGCTTCACCGGCCCGTATCCGTCCGCAATCTCGGGGCTAACCGGCTGGTGGGATGCCGGCGTGACAGCCGACATTCTGGGCCCTTCGGGCGATCCAATCCTGGGCTGGAACAGCACGGTCGGCAGTCTGGCGGATAAGTCGGGCGCCGGCTCGCCGCTGGCGGTCTATCACTACGCCGGCACGACCGCAGCACCGGCTGCGACGCCGCGCCTCAATGCTCTGCTGGGGGGCGTCGGACTCAACAGCATCGTGCTGCCGAACACCTTGCCGGCCACGAACCAACCGCTTCCGGTCATGGATCCCGACCAGGGTCTGTTGTCCGGCAACCTGGCGCTTGGTTCCGGGCAGGGGTGGACGATCTATCTCGTCTGGTCGCGGCCGAACTGGCGACAGAACACGTCGGCGCCGAGTTGCCTCCTGAGCGCGAACGGGACCGACATCCTGACCGTGGACAACTCCGGTGGCAGCGGCAACCTGATGCTGTTTCCGGGCGCGCAGCAGACCGTCCTGACGAGTTCGATGACGCGCCGACACACCCATGCCGTGATATTGACCAACACGCCCGGCATGGGAATATCCGCCTGGGTGGACGGCCTGCAGTTGCTTTCGGGCGGGACCAACCCGCTGCCGTCCACCCTGACAACCGGCTTGCTGTTCCTGCATGACGGCACGAATGGCGGCGGCGCGCAGTGCTGGTTCCACGAGGCGGCCGCATGGAGCCATGCTCTCAACTCCACGGATATCTCGACGCTGATAAGCTGTCAGGGCCGCTGGACGCTTGGCACCCGTAAGGGCGTCCAAATTCTCGTCACCGGCCAGTCGAACGCCGGCAACGGCGTCACGTGGGGCGCATGGCATTTGCTGGCCCAGGGCGTCGCCTACTACCTCGGGGCCGTAGCTTATGGCCTGATTGGCAGCTACACGGGCGGTTCTACCGATACGACGTGCATCGGCGGAGAGGGCATCTATGACGTGCCGGCGGGAGATCCGGGCGCCGGGTTGACGGGATCGTTCATCGTCAATCCGGACAATGGGTCGAACCCCGACACATGGTCGATCGGTGCGGACGGCGAGGCCGTGCAGACATTTCTTTCCGGCGTGCCGGCGGAAGATCTTGCTGACATTGTTGCGATCCTGTGGCCATGGTCGGAGACCGACAGCACGCGGGTCTATGCCGAGAAGACCACGTTCATCGAAGCCGCCGAACAATGGTTGTCACTGGAACGCGACATGCTGTCGCGGTCCGTGGCGAGCCTGCCGCTTTTTTGGTGGAATGCCATTCCGTTCCCGTGGAGTAACAACGGCGGGATGCAGATGCACCGCGAGGCAGTTGCTGCGATCGCGGGAACGCCCGCGCAGAATTGCGTGATTGTGCTGCCGCAGACATCGGACAGCATTCCGCTCGGATCGACATACGATGCCACCACGGGCCTGTGGGCGATTGGGGCGGCCGGTCAGATCCACCGATCGGAACCGGATATGCTGCGGTTCGGCATGGCGGCCTCGCCAGTCGCTGCGCGCGCCGTGCTGGCAGCCACCGGCGGCGACACTATCACGTCGTTCCCGACGGGCATTCCGGCCGTGGGCGGCCCGCAGATCGTGCATGCCTACCTGGAAAACCCTACGACCGTCGTCCTGACGATCCAGAATGACGCCGGCAACGATCTGGTGATCCCTCTACTGGCGCAGTCGGGGCAGGGCTTCGCCGTTATGGACGGCGGGTCGGTGGCGTCGCCGGGCACGGTGGTGAACGCCACGGCCTGCACGCGGGTCGATGCGACGCATCTGCAACTAACTCTGGCGCAGGCGTTGGTCAATCCGGCGCAGGATTGCCTGCTGTTCTACCCGTATGGGTATTTCGACATCGGCACCGGCAGCGCGGTAACGGACAACTTTTCTACCCTCGCGCCGCCGGCCGGGTGGGACATCGCGGCCGACCTGAATTGGTCGTGGACGTCACTGGGTGGTGGCACGCTGCCGATCAACTGGCCGCTCGCCGCCACGACAACGCCGATTACTCTAAGCACCACGCCTGACTAAGGAACGCACATGAGCTACCTGAACCTTTCTGTTGCAACAAAGGCCAATCGGGCGACCCAGATCATCAACGGGCTCGGTTCGGGCGGCTATGCGATGTTCTATTCCGGCAGTTACCCTAGCAGCCCCGACGATCTCGTGTCGTCTGGCAACCTGCTGGCCTCGCTGCCGCTGTCCGGCACTCCCGGAACCATTGTCTATTCGGTACAGAACGCCGCGGTAAACGCGGGTGGCTCCGGCGGCACGAACGGGACGCAGACCGTCACCGGAACGACCGGCACGGGGACCAGATTCCAGGCCGGCGTAACGGTCTCCGGTGGGGCAATTACGGCAGTCGGCTCGATCACCGTGGCCGGATCCTACACGGCGCTGCCGAGCAACCTGAACGCCGAGCCGGTGACGGGGGCAGGCGTGACGGGTGCAACGCTGTCGCTGGCGATGACGGCTGGCGTCAGCTTCAACGCGATTACTACTGAGAACGCGAGCGCCACCGGCACTGCCGGGTTCTGCCGTTTGGCTGCAAACAACGCAGCCGGCGGTGCCGGGATCGTCGATCTCGACGTCGGAACCTCCGGCACTAGCGTGATCGTCAACACTGCATCGTTCGCCAGTGGCGGACCGATCGTGGTTTCGAGCGCGGCCATCACCGAAGCCTGAGGGGACGACCGCCGGACGCTTCGGCGGTGCGGAATAGATTATGACCGTCGTCCTGCTGACCACGGCCGGCAGCGGCACATGGAACCCGCCGACGAGTGGAGCGACTGCCTGCCCCGCCGGCACCGTCCTGACGATCGAGTGTTGGGGCGCCGGCGGCGGCGGTGCCAGCGTGTCGAGCGGGCGCAGCGGCGGCGGTGGCGCATACTGCGTCGGAACCTACACCGTCACGTAACGAACGGCGTCCCTTATACTATCGGCTCTGGCGGCGCCGCCTCGGCGGGATCCAACGGCGGCAATGGCAGCCCCACGTGGTGGCTGAACAGCAGCACCATACTCGCGGCAGGCGGTGCCGGCGGCACGACTACCGGCACAACGCAAGGCGGCCAAGCGTCGTCCTGCGTCGGATATGTTACGGCGTATAGTGGCGGCAACGCCACCAGCTCGGATGGCGGAGGCGGCGCGGCCGGCCCAAATGGCGCCGGCGGCAGCTCCACAAGCTCCTCAGGCGGCGCAGGTGACAACGGTAGCGGTGGCGCTGGGGGCGCCACCGCTACCGCCGGCACATCCAATACGTCGGGCGGCGGTGGCGGCGGCGAAACAGGCAGCGGCAGCCCTGGAGGAGCCGGCGGTGCGCCCGGCGGCGGTGGGGGTGGGGGCAATGGTTCTCATGTAGGCGGCGCCGGTGGCGCCGGCCAGATCAGAATCACGTATACCCTGCCGAGCGGCGAGACCGCCAGCATCGCGACGACCGTTCGACGCCCGACCGGTGCGGTCCCCGCTCGGGCGGGGGAGACCACCGCCATTGCAACCGATGCCGCGCGGCCCGCTGCCCTTTGCATTGTACAGACCGGGGAAGCTGCAATCCTGGCGGTCACTGCTTCGAGGCCGCAGGGAGCCGCGGGCACGCGGGTCGGCGAGACTGCTGACGTAGCAGCCGCTGCGCTGCGACCCAACGCGGTTGCCCATTCGCTTCGAGGCGGGGCCGCGGCGATGACGGCTGCGGCGGCCCGGCCATTTGCCGTCGCCAGCGGCAACACCGGAAGCGAAGCGCGGGCGAGCATCAGCGCAAGCGCACTAAGGCCGAACGCATTTGCCGCCGGCGCAGCGGATGACACGGTTGAGTTCGTTGTCGCTACTAGACGTCCGTCTGCGTCAGGGCGCGTGGCGATAGGCGTGGCGGGGACGATCGCCGGCTCTGCGCAACCCCCATCGGGGGGCGTCGTCGCGGTAGTCGGTGAAAGCGGGTGGCTCATTGCTTTCGCGTCGTGCCCGGCTGCCGGCTTCGGCGCAACTGCGAACCGGGTCGATATCATGGCGGCAACGGCGACGACGGTGCCGCGCCCGATCGCAGCGGCAGCGCTCATGGCGAGTGTTTTACGCATGGCAGACCAAACGCTAGCAGTGCTTCCAGGGGTGCGGCGGCTGGCCGCCGCTGCGTCCGCCCGGAATCACCTGGCGCCCGCTGATTTTTGGAGCCCCTGATGCCAATAACCGCCCGGTATACGCCGATAGCACCGGGAGATGCCAACGAAGCACTTGCGTTCGACTTCTCTCCCATTCTTTCGGGGGGTGAGACCCTGACGGGCGGTACATTAACGATTGCAACCAATGCGTTCCCATCTGCAGCTTCGACGGCACTAACGGTAAATTACGTTGTGGTATCTGGTAATACCCTGGTGGCGAGCGTGACGGCCGCGAGTAATGGCAGCGGCGATCAGATCTTGACCTTCACCGCGGCAACAACGCTGCGGCCAAGCCTGTCGCGCACCGCGCTGATCTTCGTCGGGCCGACATCATGAGAGAGGGCACCGACAACATGAGTGATCGCATCCGAACACCAGACGACACAGAGAGGCCTGTTGACCTTTCCGAACGTGTGACCCGTTTGGAGGTCTGGCGTCAGGCGGATCGGGAACGTATGATTGCGTTCGAAACCGAGGTCCGAACAGGATTGATGGACCTTCGCGGTCGGTCGGATGCGATCTTCACGCGCCTGAATGACATCGTCCAGGCCCAGGCGATGCAGGCAGGCAATCGGCAGACGTGGGGCAGCGTCGTCGAGTGGGCCCGCATGCTGATCGCGAGCGCGCTTGGCGGCGCCATCGGCTATTTCGCGCCGCATTTGGGGCACTGATTTGGTTACGGCCTTAACCAACTGAGGACTCCCGATGGACAAGTTGCATGTTGTCAGCGCGATCGCCAATCCGATCCGGTGGGCAAGCAGAATTCGGCTGTATCGCGATTTCGAGCAGCACATGCTCGATGGCGGAGTACGGCTTACGGTGGTGGAATGCGCTTATGGCGATCGTCCGCACGAGCTGATTGGCAATCCGCACATAAACCACGTTCCGGTTCGGGCCAAGACGCTGGTGTGGAACAAGGAGAACCTGATCAACCTTGGCATCGCGCGCCTGCCACAGGACTGGCGCTACGCCGCCTGGATCGACGCCGACGTGGAGTTCCGCAAGCGCGACTGGGCCAACGAGACGGTACACGCGCTGCAGCAATACGACGTGGTACAACCGTGGTCCGATTGCTACGACCTGGGACCCAACGACGACCACCTGACAGCGCACCGTTCGTTTGCCCGTATGGTTCATGAGGGCAGCGGCATTAGCGTGAGTGACGTTGGGGGCGGCCGTTTCGCCCATCCGGGGTACGCTTGGGCGGCCACCCGGCGCGCTCTGACGCTGCTTGGTGGCCTGATCGAGACGGCGGCGCTAGGGGCTGGTGATCATCACATGGCGCTCGCTCTGATCGGGCGCGTGCGTGAGAGCGTGCCGGGCGGGATCTCGGGTGCGTATATGCGCCCGTTACTGCGCTGGCAGGATCGGGCGACCCAGCATATCGCGCAGAATATCGGCTATGTGCCAGGCACCATCGAGCATGCTTGGCACGGGTCCAAGGACAAGCGCGCCTACGTCGATCGATGGACGATTTTGACTCGCAACGGCTTCGATCCTGATACCGACCTGGTCCGCAACACTTGGGGCGTGTTCGAGCTCGCCCGCAACAAACCCGGATTGCGGCGGGACATCGACCGATATTTCCGAGCTCGAGACGAAGACTCGAATATCATCTGACAGAGGGTGATCCATGAACTCCAATCAGCGCGGCGCGGTAGCTACCGGCGCAGCTTCCTCCGGTGTGGCCGGAGCGACTGTTGTTATCCTAACCTGGGCGCTTGGCCTACTGCATGTCGAGGTACCTGCCGAGGTCGCGGCGGCTCTGCTCGTCGTGATCTCGCCGGCGCTGCATTTCGCCGTGGTGCGGCTCGGCATCGAGCGTGTGGCCACGGGCGCGGGAGAGCAAAGGTGAAACGCCGCCATGTTCTGACCGGCACGAGTATATTGTTCGTCGCGGCGCTGATCGAGTGCGCCCAGTCCTCAGATGTTCCGGCGACAGTCGCGACCGATGCGGGGCTGATTGCTTCCGGCCTCGCGGGATCATTCAAGGACGCATCCGCGGTGCCAGGGGCCATAGTGGCGGCGTTGGCTGACCTTGCGAGTGCGGCGCAGGTGCTAGCCGATGCGGACACGATCGCATCTGCTCAACCGCTGGTGCAGCGGGTTGAGGCGGACGTAAACGCGGTGGTCACCGCGGTTGGGGCGCTGCCTCTGCCTGCCGACGCCGCATCGGCGCTACAGGCGGCACAAGTACTGCTGGTGGTGATCGAAGCCGGAGTCAACTTGGTGGTGACGGCGCGCGGTGCACGAGCGGCGATGACGCCTGACCAGGCGCGGCTAGTGCTAGCTGCTGCGGCAATGCGCTGACGTGCCTACGCCGATGAGCGGCAGAGGAACCAACTTACTCACAGATCCATGCAGCGAGGAAGGAATGAACCGAAAGCTGGGGCGTTTGCCGCACGATCGTGCGCTCTTCGCGCAACTGCCGACAGTTGCAGGCCATCTCGCCGCTTTGCAGGATGTACCGGCTGTCGTGGACTGGAGTCGGGACGTAGCTCCGGGAAGCTGGGGCATGTGCGGCAACGACGTGCTGGGCGATTGTACCTGCGCCGCCGTCGCCCATGCGATCGCGCTATGGCAGAGCTACTGCCCGCCAGTTACCTTCTTGACCGATCAGGAGGTAGTGGCGTTTTACAGTGCGGTCTCCGGCTATAATCCTGGGCGGCCGGAGACCGATCGGGGTGCGCGCTGTGCCGACGTGCTACAGCGGTGGATGAGGCAAGGCGTGGCATGTGCCGGGGGCGTCGATTTGTTGGCGGCGTTTGCGACGATTGACCCTCGCAACCACGCGCAAGTACGTGCGGCATTATGGGCAATGGGCGCAGTTTATGCCGGAGTGCTGTTGCACGAGGCGCAGGAAAGCGAAGCTGTGTGGTCCGATCTGACGGGGTCGATCGTCGGCGGCCACTGTGTGCTGCTGGTCGCAGCTGACCATAATGGCTTGACCTGCGTCACCTGGGGTGAGTTGCGGCGTATCACCTGGGCTTGGTGGGATGCCTGCGCCGAGGAAGCCTATGCCTTACTGTCACCGCGCTGGTTAGCGGCGGGACGCGCCCCGCAGGGATTTCCAGTGGCCGCACTGCAGGCGGAGATGTCGGTGTTTGCCGCCGGGTAGGGCTCTTGACGTGGCGGATGCCGAGGAAGGTAGGGCGTGAGTGGGGACCGTCGCGCCATGACGCAATCTGGTCCCCTGGGCCATCAAGTCACATATGAGGCGATACCATAAGTCTACCTGGAAGATCGGCGACGGGATGCACCGCATCGGCTGACCTGTCTGCAAGCTTTTCGACTAATGTAAGAGAGCCAGCGTTCGGCCTCCGGCCGGCGCGGGCCTTTTTTGTTTTCGGAGCACCGGATGTTCCGATCCTTCCGAGGCACGGTTCATTTGCCCGGTTGATCCGCCAATGACCACGGCCAGCACTGCGGGATGCGGCTGGAATGCTGCCGATGCGTGCGGTTCGGTATTGCGAAGCGGTAACAGCCGCCTGCGGATTCAGTTGGTGGATCTATTCCCCAGTCGATGCATTGCGCTGTGGGATAGGCAGTGTCTTGCTCGTTCGACGGCAGGACCTGGGAACCAATTGACGATACCGTGCCTTTCCGAGGTCTGCGCTCGGCTGAGCACGCACTGCCCGAAATCAGGCCGCTTGACCCTATTCCGGTGCCCACCGGAGGCGAGCGGGAACATACAAGTGAACCCTGGCATGATGGCGGAGACCCCGCCCAGCTGGTCGATGTTGCTGCGGCGGCCGCCGAATCGGCACATCCATTCTGCCTTCGACCATTTCGATGGCATCGCGGAAACCCCATTGACGGTGCGGACCATTATTCATAAACCTGCGACTCACGCACATGCACACTCCGATCCTCCCAAATGCGATATTACCACTCGTGCAGGCGCAACCGATTTCGAATATCCTCTGTGGCTTAGAGGCGACGAAGGTCATGCGGGTCGAAGGTATCGCTGATATGACGCCGGTGGACTGGGCCGCATAGCACCAGACATTTGTCGAGTCCGACAGCCGGCCGGAGCGGAGGGCCGGATGATACGCGATGGCGCGTCGCAGGCGACGGCGAGATAGTGCTCATTGAGAACAGCACGATATGTCGGTGCGAGGGCTCATACCAGATGTCCGGCAGATGCGACCACAGGACCTCAGTCTGCGATCCGCCGATTGCAGGGAGAACATACGGGAAGTAAGGGCTTCCGCCTCAGAACGTCAGATCGATCCGGAAGGCAGCGTGGCAAAGAAAGAGAGCTCCGCTTACAGGATGCGCTTGATATCCTCTGGCGACCATCATGGCCGTGCCAGACGAGCACGGAGCGCCCAACCTCATGGGGGCATGTTTCGTCCCTATAGATATCGCCGCCGTCAACCAGAATGTCGGACAGCCGCACCGACTCCGTGACGACGACGTCAGACCCATCTTCGACAGTACCTCCTGCCAACGTATTGACCAGGCGCGCAATTTTGCGCCGTAGTGGCGGCGTGGCACTACATGTTGGGGAACTGCAATCAGCTGGCGGTAATCGCTTGCACGGTCGGCTGCAGTGCGACGCCGGCGGCGCGCAGGGCGAGACTGGCGGCGG
>Ga0335075_10003313_pt1 | contig 25570 bp, 20 predicted proteins | sample Lox_Sample_24_FD_206723 | JGI IMG/M metagenome (GOLD analysis project Ga0335075, IMG submission 206723) | Soil microbial communities from Loxahatchee National Wildlife Refuge, Florida, United States - Lox_Sample_2.4 | ecosystem: Environmental > Terrestrial > Soil > Wetlands | place: USA...
GCCCCCGCACACGCCTCCAGTGAGCGGCAGCTTGCGCGGCAGCGTTGCGCGGAAGGGTAAAAGCAGCGTGAGCGGCAGCCGCTAGCGGCAGCGGGCGGGTGGTTCGTGCAGCGAGGCGGCCGATGTGCGGAGCAGGAACTCGGCGTATGTGTCCGGAGCCCGGTCGGACTGCTCGAGGTCTCCGGACAGCCACAGCGCGGTGACCCGGGTGCTGGCGTAATTCATCTCGCCCAAGACGGCCTGAACTCGCCGGACGAGCCTGGCGAGCATCGAAAAATCCATGTGACCAGCTTCGCTCCGACGGCACCCGGTGGCCAGTGGCAGTAAGGTCATAGTTAGTTGATATCCTGCCAACGCTCCTTGCCTTGCTTCCCGACGGGAGGTACCTGCTCATGTTGCACAACATCGCCGTCGTGGTCGTCAACGGATTCCTGCCGTTCGAGTTCGGTACGGTTTGCGAGGTGTTCGGGGTCGACCGGTCCGACGACGGGCTACCGCGCTACGACTTCGCCGTGGTGGCCGGCGAGCCCCCGCCGCTGCACGCGCTGGACTTCACCCTGCAGCCCTCGCACGGACTTGAACGGTTGGAAGAAGCGGACCTGATCGCCCTGCCCGCGGTCAGCGACGAGCGCTTCCGCCCGGACGCCTGCGCTCCAGGCCGGGAGCGCCGGTTCCCTGATGACCTGCTCGAGGCCCTGCGGGCGGCGGTCGACCGCGGCGCGCGGGTGCTGAGCGTCTGCAGTGGTGCCTTCATCTTGGGCGAGGCAGGCTTGCTCGATGGCCGCCGCTGCACCACGCACTGGCGGAACGCGGCCGAGCTGGCCCGCCGCTATTCCAACGCCAAGGTTGACCCCGACGTCCTGTACGTCGACGACGACCCGGTGATCACCAGCGCCGGCACGGCGGCCGGCATCGACGCCTGCCTTTACCTGGTCCGCAAGGAGCAGGGTTCCCGCGTCGCCAACGGGATCGCCCGCCGGATGGTCGTCCCGCCGCACCGCGACGGTGGCCAGGCCCAGTACGTGGTGGCGCCCGTCGCCCCCTCGTGCGACGGCTCCCTGCGCGACCTACTTGAATGGCTGAGCGCCCACCTGGACCAGCCACTCACGGTCCGTCAGCTGGCCGCCCGCGCGAACATGTCAGAGCGGACCTTCGCCCGCCGTTTCGTGGCCGACACGGGAACCACCCCGCAGCGCTGGCTCATCGGGCAGCGCATCTTGCTGGCCCAGCAGCTGCTCGAGGAGACCGACGAGACCATAGACGCCATCGCCGACCACGTCGGCTTCGGCAACGCGACCGCCCTGCGCCACCACTTCCGCCTGTGGCGGGGCACCACCCCCACCGCCTACCGGCGCCTCTTCCACGCCGACGCCATCTCCTCCGCCTAACGCGGCCTGCGCCCCCCGATAAGGCCCCCGCACCCTGCCCGGCGAGCAGCGGGCGCGGGCGTTCGGGGCCTGTGGCCCACCGGCCCCGATAGGTGGGGCTTGTGGCCCCCGCACCCCGAGCGGCCGCCGCGGTCGTTTGAGGCCTGTGGCCCACCGGCCCCGATACACGGGGCTCGTGGCCCACGCACCCCAGACGAGGGCGGCCTCCGCAACGTCGAGGCCCTGGTCCCGATAGCCCAAAGTCAAATTCTCGCCCTCGAAGTCGAGGCTCCGACACCCTCGAAGTCGAGGCTCCGACACCCTCGAAGTCGAGTAATATCTTGGACTATGAGGTTCCTGCTTCGGGTGCTGGTCTCGGCGGTGGCCCTGGGGGTCGCGACCGCGGTGGTTCCCGGGATCGAGTTGCTCGCCGGGAGCGGTTGGTCGAGGGTGGGCACGCTGCTCGCGGTCGGCTTGATCTTCGGCCTGATCAACGCCACGCTCAAGCCGTTGATCAAGGTCATCGGCTGTGCCTTCTACGTACTCACGCTCGGCCTGGCCGCGCTGGTGGTCAACGGCCTGCTGTTGTGGCTGACCAGCGTCGTCGCGGGCGACCTGACCCTGCCGTTCCATGTGACCGGGTTCTGGCCAGCCTTCTGGGGCGCCATCATCGTTGGACTGGTGAGCTGGGTGTTGCACCTGCTGACCGGCGACCATCGCAGGCAGGACCGGGAGCCGCCGCCGGTGCGCGTGGTTCGCGTTCGCTGAGCTCCCACGTGGGGATAGACCTCCACTAGCGCACTCCTCACTTGCGCCTAGACTGGCGGCTTAGACTTCTCAGCGATCCAGCGCTGAGCTACCATCCCTTATCCCGGAGACGCGGACGTGAAGACTGACGTCGAAGAGCTGAGCCCGACCCGTGTGCGGCTCAGCATCGAGGTGCCGTTCGATGAGCTGAAGCCCAGCCTCGACAAGGCCTACCGCGAGGTCGGCCGTCAGGTCCGCATTCCGGGCTTCCGGCCGGGCCGCGTACCGCCGCCCGTGATCGACCGCCGGGTGGGCCGGGGCGTCGTACTCAACCAGGCCGTCAACGACGCGCTGCCCGATCTGTACGCCAAGGCGGTCGCCGATGGCGACATCTACGCCCTCGGCCAGCCGGAGGTCGAGATCACCGGCCTGGACGACGGCAAGGAGCTGACCTTCACCGTCGAGGTCGATGTCCGGCCGAAATTCGAGCTGCCCGACCTGGCCAGCCTGGCGGTCACCGTCGACGACACCAGGGTCAGCCCGGACGAGGTGGCCGAGTATCTCAGCTCGCTGCAGGAGCGGTTTGCCTCGCTGAAGTCAGTCCAGCGTCCCGTGCAGGCCGACGACTACACCTCGATCGACCTGTCCGCCTCGGTGGACGGCGAGCCGGTCGAGGACGCCCAGGCCAGCGGGCTGTCCTACCAGGTCGGCAGCCAGTCCCTGCTTGACGGTCTTGACGAAGCCCTGATCGGCATGTCGGCCGGGGACGCAACGACCTTCCGCACGGAGCTGGCGGGAGGGGAGTTCCGCGGCCGAGAGGCCGACGTGACCGTGACCGCGCACAGCGTCAAGGTCAAGGAGGTCCCCGCCCTGGACGACGAGTTCGCCCAGCTGGCCAGCGAGTTCGACACGCTCGGCGAGCTACGCGCCAACACCCGGGCCCAGCTGGAGCGGGTGAAGGCGACCCAGCAGGTCATCCAGGCGCGCGATCGCGCCCTCGACGCGCTGCTGGACAAGCTTGACATCCCGCTGCCCGAAGGCGTGGTGGCCGAGGAGGCCCAGCAAAACCGTGAGTCCCTGCTGCAGCAGCTGGAGCGGGCGGGCGCCACCTTGGACGGCTACCTGGAGATGACGAACCAGACGCAGCAGCAGTTCGACGCCGACGTCGAGCAGCGGGCCCGTCGCGCGGTCAAGGTCACCCTGGTGCTTGACCAGCTCGCCCGGGAGGCAGAGCTCAGCGTGGACCAGGACGAGCTGTCGGCCTACATCACCCGGCAGGCCGAGCAGATGAACGTCGCGCCCGAGCGCCTGGCCAGGCAGCTCGCCGACGACGGCCGGCTGTCGGCCGTCGCCTCGGAGGTGCTCCGGGGCAAGGCCATGAACCTCATCGCCGAGCGCGTCAAGGTAACCGACACCGCGGGCCACGACGTCGACGTCAGCACCGCCCTCGACCGCGCCGAGGCCGAAGAAGCCGCCCAGGCCGAAGCCCAGGCCGAAGAGGACGCCGAGATCGAAGACGCCGCCGCCGCCGAAGAAGCGGCGGAGATCGAAGACGCCGACGAGCTTGACGACGCCGTGGAGCTCGACGCGGAAGACGCCGAGCCCGACGACGGATAGGGCCGCGCGGCATCCCAACCGCGCGCATCCCGCCGCGCCCGCACGCCGCCGCACCTGAACGGCGGTGTCACGATCGTGAAGGCTTTACTACTGTATGGAGTGAGCCTTGGCGATCATTGTTCGCCGCGTGCGCCGGTAGCGAACAGCGCACCGTGCGGGACGATCGGGTTCCACGCCGGAGTTATGTTCCTGACAACGACACCAGATGCGACTGGAGCAGGTGAGTAAGCGTGACTCAGCCCCTGTGGACCCCGACTACGCCGCCGATCGTGGCCGCGGCGGAGCCGCCCGTCATGCCGCTGGGGGACCAGTTGTTCCAGCGGCTGCTGCGGCACCGCATTATTTTCCTCGGCCAGCAGGTGGACGACGACATGGCCAACCGCATCTGCGCCGAGCTTGTGCTGCTCTCTTCCGAAGACGACAAGCGCGACATCAGCATCTACATCAACTCCCCTGGCGGCTCGGTCTACGCGGGCATGGCCATCTACGACGTCATGCAGTACGTGCCGAATGACATCGCCACCTACGCCATGGGCATGGCCGCGTCGATGGGGCAGTTCCTGCTGACCGCGGGCACGCACGGGAAGCGGTACGCGCTGCCGCACGCGCAGATCCTGATGCACCAGCCCTCCGGCGGGATCGGCGGCACTGCGTCGGACATCAGGATCCAGGCCGAGCAGATGCTGTACATCAAGCGCACGCTGTTCGAGCGCACCGCATACCACACCGGCCAGCCGCTCGAGCAGATCGAGAAGGACGCCGACCGCGACCGCTGGTTCACCGCGGAGGAGGCCAAGGACTACGGCTTCGTCGACCAGGTGATCCGCAGCGCCATCGAGGTACCTACCGCGGGCGTCCTGTCATGACACATCAGAAGGAGCCGAACGTGCGCACCCACCAGCCATCCCTGCCGACCCCGCAGTCACGGTACGTGCTGCCGTCCTTCGTCGAGCGCACCTCGTACGGGATCAAGGAGATGAACCCGTACAACAAGCTCTTCGAGGAGCGGATCATCTTCCTTGGCGTCCAGATCGACGACGCCTCCGCCAACGACGTCATGGCCCAGCTGCTGACGCTCGAGGCGATCGACCCCGACCGCGACATCACCATGTACATCAACTCGCCCGGCGGGTCGATGACCTCGATGATGGCCATCTACGACACCATGCAGTTCATCCAGCCGGACATCACCACATGCTGCATCGGCCAGGCCGCCTCGGCCGCCGCGGTGCTGCTCGCGGCCGGGACCAAGGGTAAGCGGATGGCCCTGCCGAACTCGCGCATCCTTATCCACCAGCCGGCCACCGAGGGCGGTTACGGGCAGTCCACCGACATGGAGATCCAGGCCCGCGAGATCCTGCGGATGCGGTCGGCCATGGAGGTGATCTTGTCTCGGCACACCGGCAGGGACGAGGAGGAGGTCCGCCGCGACATCGAGCGCGACAAATTCCTCACCGCCGACGGGGCCAAGGAATACGGCATCGTCGACGAGGTCCTGACCATGATCAAGCGGGGCAGCGAGCGCGCGGTCGAGGTAGTGTCGTCCTAACCGGGCGCAATGAGCTCTTCCCTCCCGGCCCGTCGAGGGGTTTGATGGTGTCCATTGAACCCGGGAGGCGGTACCGTCGATATGCAAGCACATGACGGCCTCGCGGGACATGCCCGCCGCAGGTGGCCGGTCCGCACAAGCCGGCCGTCGAGGCGGCTCCACGTAAAGGAGTATCTGGGTGGCACGCATCGGTGACGGTGGGGACCTGCTGAAGTGCTCGTTCTGCGGCAAGAGTCAAAAGCAGGTCAAGAAGCTGATCGCCGGCCCAGGTGTGTACATATGCGATGAATGCATCGATCTGTGCAATGAGATCATCGAGGAAGAGCTGGCCGAGCCTGCCGAGTTCAAGTGGGACAGCCTGCCCAAGCCCCGGGAGATCTATGAGTTCCTCGACGCTTATGTGATCGGCCAGGACAAGGCGAAGAAGGCGCTGTCCGTCGCCGTCTATAACCACTACAAGCGGGTCCAGTCGGGCGACGACCGGCCCGGCGACGAGGGCGTCGAGCTGGCAAAATCAAACATCTTGCTGCTTGGCCCGACCGGATCGGGCAAGACCCTGCTGGCGCAGACGCTGGCCAGGCTGCTCAACGTGCCGTTCGCCATCGCCGACGCGACCGCGCTGACCGAGGCCGGTTATGTCGGCGAGGACGTCGAGAACATCCTGCTCAAGCTGATCCAGGCGGCGGACTACGACGTCAAGAAGGCCGAAACCGGCATCATCTACATCGATGAGATCGACAAGATCGCGCGCAAGAGCGAGAACCCCTCCATCACCCGCGACGTCTCCGGCGAGGGCGTCCAGCAGGCGCTGCTGAAGATCCTTGAGGGCACCACCGCATCGGTTCCCCCACAGGGCGGGCGCAAGCACCCGCACCAGGAGTTCATCCAGATCGACACGACCAACGTGTTGTTTATCTGCGGCGGGGCGTTCGCCGGCCTGGAGAAGATCATCGAGCAGCGGTCCGGCCACAACGGGATGGGGTTCAACGCCAAGCTCCGGGTCAGGAACGCCAAGGGGACGACCGACCAGTTCGCCGACGTGATGCCCGAGGACCTGCTGAAGTTCGGCATGATTCCCGAGTTCGTCGGCCGGCTGCCGGTGATCACCAGCGTGCACAACCTGGACAGGGACGCGCTGATCCAGATCCTGACCGAGCCGCGTAACGCGCTGGTGAAGCAGTACCGGAGGTTGTTCGAGCTCGACGGCGTGGACCTGGAGTTCACCCCCGACTCGCTCGAGGCCATCGCCGACCAGGCGAACCTGCGCGGTACCGGCGCGCGCGGCCTGCGCGCGATCATGGAAGAGGTCCTGCTCTCGGTCATGTACGAGGTGCCGAGCCGCAAGGATGTGGAGCGGGTCGTGATCACTCGCGCGGCCGTGCTTGAGAACGTCAACCCGACCATCGTGCCGAGGAACGTCGACCGCCGAACCCCGCGCGAGAAGTCCGCCTGAACCTCCGGGTCATCCCGCTTTTCTGCCCCCTGCCACGGTCGCTGCCGCATGTCGACTTTGGGAGTATTGCCCATGACCAGCGCGATTCCTGTGTAGCCTCCAAACTATTGCGTTGCTCTGGCGCGGTCCCGCCACGCCAGGATTGCGGGCGCTGACCAGCAGCCGTCTTCCGTAGCGACGGGGAATTGAGCACACATGAGTAGTTGGGACTCCCCTACGGGGAGCTGGGATACTGGCGACGAGCCCACGGCCTCCGGAACGGACGACCAGGGCTACGAACACAGCCAGCCGACCGGCGGCTACCGCGCCGCCCCCAGAGGCGGCGAGGGCGCCCTTTACTCGGGCCGAAGAGGCGTGACCGGCTACGACCAGGCGCAGCAGTCCCCGGGTTACGACCAGGGGCACGGATACACCCAGGGATCCGGCTACGGCCAGGCCCAGGACTACGGCCAGTCGGCGTATGGCCAGCAAGACTACGGCCAGCACGAGTACGGCCAGCAGGCCTACGGCCAACAGGAGTATGGCCAGCAGGACTACGGCCAGTCGGCGTACGGTCAGCACGAGTACGGCCAGCGGGATTACGGGCAACACGCCTACCGGCAGCAGGACTTCGGCTCGCAGGACTACGGGCAGGCAGGCCTCGACGCCGGCCGCTCCAGCGCGTTCGGCGAGCAAGATCGCAACTACCCCAGCCACGGGGCCCACGGGTCCCATGAGTTTCAGGGTGCCCAGGGTTACCAGAGCGACGCCTACCCGCAGCAGGGGTTCGAGCAGCCCGGCTACTCCCAGAACGGTTACGGCTCCCAGAACGGTTACGGTTCTCAGAACGGTTACGGCGACTCGGGGTCCGGACAGGGGGGCTACGGCCAGGAAGGTAGCGGCCAGCCTGGCTACAGCCAGGAAGGTAGCGGCCAGCCTGGCTACGGCTTGAACGCCCTCGGCCAGCCGGTCGGCCGCGCCGGTACCGGATACCAGCAGGACAGCTATGGCCAGGCCTCCTACGGCCAGGATCCGTTCGGCCAGGGCGGCGGCCAGGCCACCTTCCAGCCAGACGATTACGCCCAGAGCGGCTACGGCCAGGCCGACGGCTACGGCCAGGCGGCCGGTGGCTACGGCCAGGCCGACAGCTATAGCCAGCCCGGTTACACCCAGAGCGGCTACGGCCAGACCGATGGCTACGGCCAGGCCGAGGGCTACAGCCAGCCCGGCTACACCCAGAGCGGCTACGGCCAGACCGATGGCTACAGCCAGGCCGGTGGCTACGGCCAGCCCGACGGCTACAGCCAGCCCGGCTACACCCAAGACGGTTACGCCCAGGACGGGTACCGCGCTGACGGCTACGGCTCCGGCGCTCATGCGTCCGGCGGCTACGGCACCGACGCATACGCGCAGCCCGGCGACGCATACGCGCAGCCCGGCGACGCATACGCGCAGCCCGGTGACGCATATGCACAGCCGGGTGCCTCATACGCACAACCCGGATTCGACGAGCCAGGCGGGCAGCCTTCCGGCCACCTTCCCGGCCCGCCGTCGCGCGGGTCGCGGTCGGCTCAGCGCGGACCGCAGCGGATGGGCGGGATCCGGATGGTCCTGTACCTGCTCGCGGCCGTCGTCGGCGTGGTCGTGATCGTGCTGCTTGTCGTCCACCTGACCAAGTCAGGCTCGAACAACACGGCAGGCAGCTCATCGACCTCCGGCAGCACGACGCCCCCAGTGGCGACGAAGTACGTCCTCAAGGCGGCGACCGTCGCCGGCCAGTTCAAGCTCAACTCGGACGCGACCCGGACCCTCTCGCAGGGTATGCGGGCCGGGTTGAACAACCTGGGCTCGGAGCTCAAGGCCAAGGGTGCGGGCCGCGTGTCCAAGGACGTGGTGGCGGTGTACAACCTGAGCTCGGTCACGGACTCCGCGGCCAGCGACTTCAGGGGCGCCGAGTTCTTCGGCTATGACGGCACGTTCAACCAAAACAAGATCATCGCCTTTGAGAAGACCCAGCTCGTCTCCACCCGCATGATTACCGGGGCAACGCACGGCGGCCAGATGATGTGCGGCTACAACCACTCGGGCAACACGGACACCAGCGCGTGCGTGTGGGTCACCAACACCACCTTCGGCATGGTCGACTTCGAGATCGGCGGGACTCCGGTGAAGTACAACGGCGCGTCGGAGATCGCGCAGATCATCAGGGACGCCGTCGAGGTCCCATCCAGCTAAGGACCACAACCGGCTGAGGATCCCATCCGGCTAAGGACCACAACCGGCTAAGGACCACAGCCAGCCGAGGGCCGCAGCGAAGTACCCCGCGAGGCCCGTAGACTCACCTGTCGTGAACAGACCAGGCCCAGAGGGTCCCGAGGCCCTTACGGATCCCTTCGAGCTGCCCTCCCAGTACGCGCCCGCCGAGGTGGAGGGCCCGCGTTACGAGCGCTGGGAGAAGGCAGGATACTTCGGCGCGGACGCGAGCTCGAGCGCACCGCCGTTCTGCATCGTCATCCCGCCGCCGAACGTCACGGGTTCCCTGCACATCGGCCACGCACTCGACCACACGTTGATCGACGCGCTGATCAGGCACCGTCGCATGCAGGGTTACAACACGCTGTGGCTGCCTGGCATGGACCACGCCGGCATCGCCACCCAGAACGTGGTGGAGCGCGAGCTGGCCAAGGACGGCCTCAGCAGGCATGACCTCGGCCGCGAGGCGTTCGTCGAGCGCGTGTGGCAGTGGAAGGCCGAATCCGGCGGCAAGATCCTGGGCCAGATGCGCCGGCTCGGCGACAGCGTGGACTGGTCGCGCGAGCGGTTCACGATGGACGAGGGCCTGTCCCGCGCCGTCCAGACGATCTTCAAGCAGCTGTACGACGACGGCCTGGTCTACCGGGCCGAGCGCATCATCAACTGGTGCCCGCGCTGCCTGACCGCCCTGTCCGACATCGAGGTCGACCACACCGACGACGAGGGCGAGCTGACCTCCATCCGCTACGGCTCTGTTTCCTCGGGGGGACGACCCCCCCAGACCCCCCCGGAGGGGTACCAGGACTCCATCGTCGTCGCCACCACCCGCCCCGAGACCATGCTCGGCGACACGGCCGTCGCGGTGCACCCCGACGACCCGCGCTATACCAGCCTTGTCGGCCAGACGGTCGAGCTGCCGCTCACCGGCCGGCGCATCCCGGTCATCGCCGACGACCACGTCGACCCGGCGTTCGGCACCGGCGCGGTCAAGGTGACGCCGGCCCACGACCCGAACGACTTCGAGATCGGCCGCCGTCACGACCTGCCCAGCCTGACCATCATGGACGAGCACGGGGTGATCACCGCGCACGGCCCGTTCCAGGGGCTCGACCGGTTCGAGGCCCGCCCCGCGGTCGTGCGCGCCCTGCGCGAGCAGGGCAGGATCGTCGCCGAGGTCCGCCCGTACCTGCACGCGGTCGGTCATTGCAGCCGCTGCGGCACCACGGTCGAGCCGCGCCAGTCGCTGCAGTGGTTCGTCCGCGTCGCCCCGCTGGCCAAGGCGGCCGGCGACGCCGTCCGCGACGGACGCGTGCGCCTCCACCCGCCGGAGATGAACGCACGGTACTTCGGCTGGGTCGACGACATGCACGACTGGTGCATCTCCCGTCAGCTGTGGTGGGGCCACCGTATTCCAGTTTTTTATGGACCGAACGGAACGTTGCGCTGCGTTGGCCCGGACGAGCAAGCCCCCGAGGGCTGGCGCCAGGATCCTGACGTGCTCGACACCTGGTTCTCCTCGGCCCTGTGGCCGTTCTCCACGCTTGGCTGGCCCGAGGACACGCCGGACCTGCGGACGTTCTACCCGACCAGCGTGCTGGTCACCGGCTACGACATCCTGTTCTTCTGGGTCGCGCGGATGATGCTGTTCGGTCTTTACGCGATGCGCGATAAGCCGCCCGCCGATGCCGTCCCGTTCCGCCAGGTGGTCCTGCACGGCCTGGTCCGCGACCAGTTCGGCAAGAAGATGTCCAAGTCGCGCGGGAACACCGTCGACCCGCTCGACTGGATGGACCGCTTCGGGGCCGACGCGACCCGGTTCACGCTGGCTCGCGGCGCCAACCCGGGCAGCGACATCGCCATCAGCGAGGAGTGGGCGGCAGGCTCGCGCAACTTCTGCAACAAGCTGTGGAACGCCGTCCGCTTCGCCCTGCTGAACGGCGCGCACGTGCCCGCCGCCCCGCTGACCCCGGCTGCCTACTCGGTGCCCGACCGGTGGATCTTGTCCCGGCTGTCGGCGGTGGTCGAGCAGACCGGCGAGCTGTTCGAGCAGTTCGAGTTCGGCAAGATGTGCGACCTGCTTTACCACTTCGCCTGGGACGAGGTCTGCGACTGGTACCTCGAGCTGGCCAAGGTCCCGCTGAGTTCGGACGACGCCGGTGCTGCCGACACCACGCGCCAGGTCCTCGGGTTCGTGCTCGACCAGCTGCTCCGGTTGCTGCACCCGGTCATGCCGTTCGTGACCGACGAGCTCTGGACGGCTCTGACAGGCGAGGACTCGGTCATGGTGGCGGCGTGGCCGGCGTTCTCCTATGCCGATCGGATCGCCGAGGCGGAGATCACCTCGCTGATGCGGCTGGTGACCGAGGTCCGGCGGTTCCGCTCGGACCAGGGGCTTCGTCCCGGGCAGCGCGTGGCCGCGCGGCTCGCGGGCATCGAGGCCACGCCGCTGGCCGCGCACGAGCAGCGGATCCGTTCCCTGCTGCGGCTGGATCCGCCCGGGGACGGCTTCGCCGCCTCGGCGTCGCTGGCCGCCGAGGACGTCACGGTCGAGCTCGACGTGTCCGGGGCCATAGACGTCGCCGCGGAGCGCAGGCGCCTGGACAAGGACCTCGCCGCGGCCAGGAGCGAAGCCGAGCAGGCCGAGCGCAAGCTTGCCAACGCCGGCTTCACGGCCAAGGCCCCCGCGGCGGTGGTGGCGAAAACCCAGCAGCGCCTGGACGCCGCCCGGGCCGACATCGCCCGCCTGGAGGGCCGCCTGCACGGGCTCCCCGGCCAGGCTTCCGCGTAGGGTGGTGGGGTGGATATTGAGGAGCGGCTGACGGAGGTCGAGCGGGAGATCGTCTCCCGTCGGCCCGAACAGTCCGTGGACCTTGCCCTTGACCGGATGGCCGAGCTCGTCAGCCTGCTCGGCGACCCCCAGCGGGCGTGCCCCGTCATCCACATCACCGGCACCAACGGAAAGACGTCGACCGCCAGGATGACCGACGCGCTGCTGCGCGCCCGCGGCCTGCGCACCGGCCGGTTCACCAGCCCGCACCTGGTCTCGATCAGGGAGCGGATCGTGATCGACGGCGCGCCCATCAGCCCTGAGCGATTCGTGGCCGCTTACGACGAAGTCATACCGTACGTCGCTCTGGTCGACGAGCGGCATCCGGTGGCGATGTCCTTCTTCGAGGTCCTGACCGGGATGGCCTTCGCCGTCTTCGCCGACACCCCGGTCGACGTGATGGTCCTCGAGGTCGGCGTGGGTGGCCGCCTGGACTGCACGAACGTCGCGGACGGCGTGGTCGCGGTCGTCACCCCGATCTCGATCGACCACACCAGACTGCTCGGCAGCACGGTGGAGGAGATCGCGGCGGAGAAGGCCGGGATCATCAAGCCGGGCGCGGTCGCGGTGCTGGCGCAGCAGCCGCTGCCCGCGGCCGAGGTGTTGCTGCGGCACGCGGTCGAGGTCGGCGCGACGGTCGCGCGGGAAGGCGTGGAGTTCGGCGTGCTGAGCCGCGAGCAGGCGGTCGGCGGCCAGCACCTGGCGCTCCGTGGCCTGCGCGGCACCTACGAGGATGTCTTCCTGCCGCTGTTCGGCCTGCACCAGGCGGGCAACGCGGCGTGTGCGCTGGCCGCCGTCGAGGCGTTCGCCGGCGTGTCGGATGGCGCGGATGCGCCCCTCGACGTGGACCTGGTCCGCGAGGCGTTTGCCACCGTCACCTCGCCTGGTCGGCTCGAGGTCATGAGGCGGAGCCCCACGATCATCATCGACTCCTCGCACAATCCAGCCGGCATGGCCGTCACCGTGGCCGCCGTCGAGGAGTCGTTCAGCTTCACCCACCTGGCCGCGGTCTTCGCCAGCTACGTGGACAAGGATGTGCCTGGCATCCTGGCGGAACTCGAGCCGCTTGTGGACGAGATCGTGGTGACCCGCAACTCCTCAGACCGGTCGATGGACCCGGCGCAGGCCGCTGAACTGGCGACGGAGATCTTCGGCGAGGACCGGGTGCGATCCGCGCCCCGGCTTGACGAGGCCATCGACATCGCAGTCGCGCTGGCCGACGAGGCGGGCGCCGCCGCAGTGCCTGGCGGCACCGGAGTGCTCATCACCGGCTCGGTCATCGGCGCGGGCGACGCCCGCCGGCTTCTCGGCCCGTCCGGCGGCGAGCTGCCGCCCGAGCCGTCGGCCAACCAGCCCGCGCGCCACTCGTTCACCGCCGCGGAGCTGTCATGACCGGCAAGACGCTGCGGCAGCTGTGCGGCACGGTCCTGGTGATGGAAGCCATCGTCATCGGGCTGGCCATCCCGGTCGCCATCGTCCTCGAGCACCTGCACCACGGTGTGGCGGGCGGCGTAGGCGGCGGCCTGGCCGTGTGCGCGCTCCTGCTCGGCGGTCTCGTCGGCCGGCCTGGCATGGAGTGGGCCTTGTGGGCCGGCACCGCGTTGCAGGTACTGGTCATCGCGGCTGGAGTCGTCGTGCCCGCGATGTACACCCTCGGCGCGATCTTCGCCGCGCTCTGGATTACCGGCATATGGCTTGCCCATCGCCTGCAGGCCCCACCCGCCGCCGGCACCTCGACCACGCGGAGCGAGTAGCGGCCGGCGCGTTGCACATGGGGGCCGACGGGTGGCACACAAGAACGTGGGTAAGCTTGACCACAGTGGCGAATCATCCGGAACCTGGTGAGCCAGCGTCTCCGTTGTCCGAGTAAGAACACATGCCGTTCCGCGGCGTGCACCCGCAAGATCCCGCTGACAGTTGCAGATTTCCATCCCGGATCGGAAGGTTGCCGTTCCCGATGAGCAACGCGCTGACGTTCCTCGGCCGCGACATGGCGGTCGATCTCGGCACTGCCAACACGCTGGTTTATGTGCGCGGACGCGGAATCGTACTGAATGAGCCATCAGTGGTGGCTCTCAATACCAACAACGGGCAGATCGTCGCCGTCGGCGCCGATGCTAAACGCATGATCGGCCGCACCCCAGGCAACATCGTGGCGGTGCGCCCGCTCAAAGACGGCGTCATCGCCGACTTCGACGTTACCGAGCGGATGCTGCGCTACTTCATCCAGAAGGTCCACCGGCGCACTCGCATGGCCAAGCCGAGGCTCGTGGTGGCGGTGCCGAGCGGGATCACAGGCGTGGAGCAGAGCGCGGTGAAAGAGGCCGGCCACCAGGCCGGCGCCCGGCGGGTCTACATCATCGAGGAGCCCATGGCCGCGGCGATCGGCGCCGGGCTGCCGATCAACGAACCGACGGGCAACATGGTGGTCGACATCGGCGGCGGGACCACCGAGGTCGCGGTGATCTCGCTGGGCGGTATCGTCACCTCCCAGTCGATCAGGGTCGGCGGCGACGAGCTCGACCAGGCGATCATCACGTTCGGGAAGAAGGAGTACTCGCTCATGCTGGGCGAGCGGACCGCCGAGGAGATCAAGATGGCCCTCGGCTCGGCGTTCCCGTCGGACGATGAGCCGCACGCCGAGATCCGGGGCCGGGATCTGGTCAGCGGACTGCCGAAGACCGTGGTGATCTCCGCGGCGGAGGTGCGCCGGGCAATCGAGGAGCCCCTCAACCTGATCATCGACGCGGTCAAGACCACGCTGGACAAGTGCCCACCGGAACTGGCCGGCGACGTGATGGACCGGGGCATCGCGCTGACCGGCGGCGGCGCCCTCCTGCACGGACTCGAGTCGCGGATCAGGGAGGAAACCGGAATGCCCGTGCAGGTTGCGGACAATCCGCTGGATTCCGTGGTGCTCGGCACGGGTAAGTGTGTCGAGGACTTCGAGACGTTGCGTCAGGTGCTGGTTCCTGACTCCAGGCGCTGATCCTGACAGAACCCGCGAGTCTCGCAGGACCGGTCGCATCGGCCGTAGGGGAACGGACGACCGTAGGGGAACGGACGAGGAGCCGCAGTGCACGACAGCCGGCGGACACGCCTGGTTCTCACCGTACTTGTGATCATCGCGCTCGGCCTGATCACGCTTGACTTCAGGGATGGCGGCACCTCGCCGCCCCGCAGCGTCGGCGCGGATATATTCGGGCCGATCGAGCGGGTCACGCACGACGTGACCGACCCGATTTCCAGCCTCTTCGACTCGGTCAAGGGCGGCCCCTCGCAGCAGTCCACGATCGCGAACCTGCAGCGGGAGAACGCCCAGCTGCGGGCCGAGCTCAGCTCCGCCCAGCTGACTAAGTCGGCCCGGGAGCAGCTGACCAAGCTGTTGCAACTCGACGCGGGCGGCTACCGGATCGTGGCCGCGAACGTGATCGCGGCCGGCGGCGACTACTCCGATACGGTCACGCTGGACATCGGCCGCATCGACGGGATCAAGCCGGACGAGACCGTGCTCAACGGTTCTGGATTCGTCGGAACCGTCACGCAGGTGACTAGCGACACCTCCACCGTCGTGCTGGCCGACGACGCGTCGTCCGTGATCGGCGTGCAGATGGAGGGCAGCGGCGAGATCGGCGAGGTGACCGGGACGGGCAAGTCAATGTCCGGGTCGTCCCTACTCCGGCTGACCCTGTTCGACGCGAACGGTGTGCTGCAACCCGGGCAGCAGGTCGACACCTACGCCTCCGTGGGCGACCAGCCCGAAGTCCCCGGCGTGCCGGTGGGAACGGTCATATCGGTCGAGCCCGCCACCGGATCGCTCACCCAGACCGCGCTGGTCCAGCCGTTCGTCAACTTCACCGCGCTCGGCGTGGTCGGCGTCGTGATCCAGGTGCCGCGGCACAATCCGAGAACCTCGATCCTGCCTCGCCCAGCGCCCACGGTCACGGTCACCGTGACCCCAAGCGCGACCCGGTCCTCCTCGACCACCGTCTCGCCGTCTACCTCCACCTCCACTGGCACCGCCACCGGGGGATTCTCCTCGGCCAACCCGTCCGCGCCCGCAACGGGCGGCGGCTGATGATCCGCGGGTTTATCTCCCTCGTAGTCGCCGCGATCGCGGTCATCGCCCAGGTCACGATCGTCAACCGGATCGCCTTTCCCGGTGGCACCGGACCCAGCCTGGTACTGCTCGCGGTGGCCGCGCTGGCCCTGGCCAGCGGCCCGCTGACCGGTGCGCTTATCGGGTTCGTGGCCGGCCTGGCCCTGGACGTCGCACCGCCGGGCAGCTACCTCGTCGGTGAGAACGCGCTGGTGTTCTGCCTGATCGGGTACGCGTGCGGCCTGGCCGCCGAACCGCCGCGGCGCGAGGGGATGCCGGAACACCAGCGCACGGCACTGTTCGAGATCCTGGTCACCGCGGTCGGCGCCGTTCTCGGAGAGGCGCTGACCGCGGCGCTGGGAAAAATGGTGAGCGACCCGCACATCTCCGTGCCCGCGGCCAAGCACGTACTGCCATTCGCCGTGGCCTACGACGTGGTGTTGTCCCCGTTCGTTCTCTTCGCGGTCGCGGCCGCACTGCGCCTGGCGCCGGGGCGTGCCCGGGACAGCGCGGAGCCCTTCGGCGCTCGCGTGGCCCGGACGGCTCGGGCCGCCGGGGCGACACCGGGCCTGGGCCTGGCCGACCGGAGCAAGGGCGAGGAGGCCCTGCGCCGCAGCCTGCGCGGCGGCCAGGGGACCGGCCTTACATCCGGTCAGCCGCTGGCCAAGCGCGAGCCGCGGCTGAAGCTTGGCCGCGCCGGATCACTCGGCACCGGGGCACTTAGCACCGGGGCGATGGGATCTGCATTCGCGGCCGGCGGCACCCGTCGCGGTACCGGGTTGGGCGGTACGGCGACGGCCAAGGTCAAGTTCTCCACCCGCCGGGGCGAGACCATGTTCGGCGGCGCCACGGCCATGAACTCCGCCCTGGCCCGCTCCCGGCTGAACAGCTCGCGGTTCGGCCGGACACGGCTGGGCCGGTCCCTGTTCGGTGGCTCGGTATTCAGCCGGTCGCCGTCCGCCCTGCGCGCGTCCGGCTCTGTGGCCTCCCTGACCAGGCCGGCCCCCATCGGCCGGTCGGCCTTCGGTGGCCAATCGCAGTTCCTGGGCCGCACGTCCCTGTTCGGCCGGTCATCCTCGCTCGGCCGGTCATCCTCGCTCGGCCGGTCACCGAGACTGGGCCGCTCGTTCTTGTCGGGCCGCTCGGCCGGACGGCTGGGTTCGACGCCGGGCGGATCGGCCACCGGGTACGTGCCGCGCGCGGCCAGGCGCGGCGTCCTCACCCGGCTGGGCAGCGCGCTGCGCGGGTCCCCCCGGATGCGCTCGCAGCGATCAGTCTTCCGGGGCTCAGCGTTCCGGGGCCCATCCATCCGGAGCCCGGCCATCCGGGGCAAGTCGCCCGGCCGGGGCTGGCTGCGAGGCTCCTCGGGGCGCGCCTGGGCCGCGGGGCGCTCGTCGCAACTGGGAACGGGCAGGTCCGGTCCCGCGCGGCTGCACATGCGCCGGGCCAAGACGAACAAGAGATGGCGGACAGGGGGTTAACCGATGAACATTTCTGCGCGCCGCCGCCTGTTCCTGGTGTACGTGATCGCGGCCGCGATGCTGGTTTCGCTCGGCGGCAGGCTCTACTACGTGCAGGTGATGAACAACACCTCGTTCAAAACCCAGGCCGCGCAGAACCAGACCAGGGACGTGATCGTGCCCGCGGTCCGCGGGCAGATCCTGGACGACGTCGGCGGCCAGCTGGTCACCAACAAGACGGCCCTGGTCGTCTCGGTGAACATGGCGACCCTGTCCGACCAGCCCGGTGGTGCCGCCCCCGTGCTGCACCGGCTGGCCTCGCTGCTCGGCATGTCTTACACGAAGCTCACCCAGGAGACCCGGCTGTGCGGCCCTAAGGTCGGCCAGCCCTGCTGGGTCGGATCGCCCTACCAGCCCATCCCGGTTGACCAGCATGTCTCGGACCAGCTGGCGCTGCAGGTGATGGAGGAGCAGAAGGAGTTCCCCGGCGTCACCGCCGAGGTCCAGCCGGTCGTCGACTACCCCGAGCCAGACGGGGCCAACCCGGCCCAGGTCCTGGGCTATCTGCAGCCGGCCACCCAGCAGGAGGTCAAGGCCGAGCATCTGCCCACGACCGGCTTCTCCGGCGTCGACCTGGTCGGCCAGTCCGGCCTTGAGGCCCAGTACGACAGCGAGCTCCGCGGTAAGGTCGGCACCCAGGTCGTGTCGGTCAACGCCGCGGGCGACGTCACGGGCACGGTCAGCCAGGCCCAGCCCGTCAACGGCGATGACCTGGTGACCAGCCTCAACGCGAACATCCAGGTCGATGCCCAGAACGCGCTCGATGAGGCGGTGGCCAAGTCGAAAGCCGAGGGCAACCACCCCAAGCAGGCCGCGGCGGTCGTGCTGACGACCACCGGCCGGGTGGTGGCGATGGCCAGCTACCCGAACTACGACCCGAGCATGTGGACCAACGGCATCTCGCAGCAGGAGTTCGACAACCTGTTCAGCTCCTCCTCGGGCGCGCCTGTCATCAACTGGGCCACGATGGGGCAGTGGGCACCCGGCTCCACCTGGAAGGTCACGTCCACCGCCGCCGCCGTGGCCAACGGTTACAGCCTGAACGGCCTGTACAGCTGCCCCGCCTCGGTCAACATCGCCGGCCATAACTTCACCAACGACGGCGAACCCAACGAAGGCCAGATGACCTTCTCCGAGGCGCTGATCCAGTCCTGCGACACCGTGTACTACGAACTCGGCTACGAGATGTACCAGAGCGACGACACCAGGGCCAACGACGTGACCTCGCCGAACGCCCCGGTGCAGAAGATGCAGAAGATGGAGCTGGCCTGGGGATTCGGCCAGAGCACCGGCATCGACCTGCCCGAGCAGAACCTCGGCAGCGTGCCCACCAGGCAGTGGCTGTACTACTACTGGAAGGACAACGCCCACACCGGCCAGGACTGGTGCAAGTACGGCAAGGCAAACGGCTCCTACGTCCAGCAGATCGAGTACCAGGACTGCTACTACGGCAACGTGTGGGAGCCAGGCCAGGCCGCCATCGCCGCGATCGGCCAGGGCTACGTGACCGTCACTCCGCTGCAGCTCGCCGACGGCTACGCGGCGCTGGCCAACGGAGGCACGCTGTACAGCCCGAAGATCGGCGAGGCGCTGGTCTCGCCGTCCGGCCAGGTGGTGCAGAAGATCAACCCGACGGTGATCCGCCACCTGCCGGTCTCGTCCGACACGCTGGCCTACATCCGCAGCGCGCTGGCCGGTGTGGTGACCCAGGGCACCGCGGCCGCGGCGTTCAGCGGCTTCCCGCTCAACAAGGTGTGCGTGGCAGGCAAGACCGGTACCGCTCAGGTTTACGGGGCGCAGGCATCGTCGGTGTTCGCTTCGTTCGCGCCGTGCAACGACCCGAAGTACGTGGTCATCGTCATGGTCCCTGATTCCGGCTACGGCGCCGACGTGGCCGCCCCGGCGGTGCGCCAGATCTGGGACGGCATCTACGGTCTTGAGGGTCACAAGGCCGCGGCACCCGGCGGCCAGGTCCCGTCCTCGCTGCCTACGATCACCTCGGCCGGGGCAATCGAGGCTCCGGCCGGCTACACCAAGGGGGGATGATGGCGGGAAGGTCGAGCCCGAGCTACACCGTCCGCGGTTACAGCCTGCCGCGGGTCGGCGCGTTCTCCGGCCGTCCGCGGTCGCTTGCCTCCCGGGCGTTTGCCCGCAACTCCGTCCTGCGGCAGATGGACTGGCTGCTTGTCGTCGTGGTGGCCGCGCTCAGCGCGATAGGCATCCTGCTCGTCTGGTCGGCCACCGAGCCCTCACTGCGGGCCGCCGGCGACAATCCGCACACCTACATGGTCAAACAGGCGCTGTGGGCCGGGATCGGTCTGCTCCTGATGTTCGCGGTGAGCTTCGCCGACAGCCGTCAGTTGCGGTCGTGGACGCCGTGGGTCTACGGCGCGACCGTCCTCGGCCTGCTGGCCGTGTTCGGCACCCATGCCGTCAACGGGGCGCACGCCTGGATCAACCTGCCGGGCGGCTTCCAGGTTGAGCCCAACGAGTTCGCAAAGGTCGCGCTCGTCCTCGTCCTGGCCACGGTGTTCAGCCAGGCCCGGTGGAGGGACACGCCCGGCGTGCGTTCCCTCCTGTTGGCCCTCCTTGCCGCCGCGCCGCTGCTGGCCCTGGTCGTGAAGGAGCCCGCGCTTGGCGTGGCCCTGGTGCTGGTCGCGGTGACCGTCGTCATGATCGTGCTGTCCGGCACCCGGCTGCGCATCCTCGCGGCCCTGGCCGCGACCGTCGCCGCGGTGGTCGCCCTGGTCGGCGGCACGCACCTGCTGAAGTCCTACCAGCTGACCAGGTTGACCTCGTTCCTGCACCCGTCCGCCAACCTGGCGGGCGCCGGCTACAACGCGGCGCAGGCCAAGATCGCGGTGGGCTCGGGCGGGATGTTCGGCACCGGCCTGTTCCACGGGCAGATCGTGGCGGGCAACTTCGTGCCGTCTCAGCAGACCGACTTCATCTTCACCGTGGCCGGCGAGGAACTCGGCTTCGTGGGCACGATCACGATCGTCGTGCTGCTTTTCATCGTTATCGCCCGCGCGCTGCGCATCGCCGCCCGGGCCGACGACCTGTTCGGCATGTTGGTCGCCTCCGGCATCGCGATGTGGTTCGCGTTCCAGTCGTTCGTGAACATCGGCATGACGATCGGCATCATGCCGATCACCGGCCTGCCGCTGCCCTTCGTCTCCTACGGCGGCTCGGCCATCTTCGCCGACATGATCGCCATCGGCATGCTCCAGTCCGTCCGCCGGCGCCACCGCGTCTTCGACTGACCGGGCCCCTGGGGGGCCAGGGGCCCCCGCCTTTACTTGGTGGCCGAGAAGAGGATCGTGGTCACATTCGTGTCGCCCACCACGGCCAGGTCATAGGGGAACTTGACCAGCGCGCTGATGTTGCCCTTGTATCCGTGACCGCTGAAGACGATGATCACCCCGCTGTCGCCGTCCTTGGTTTCCATGGCGTTGGTCGTGACCGTGTAACCGGCCTTCGGCAGCTCCGCGGCGTAGAAACGTGACACATCCGACGGGGCAATCGCGCCGAAGATGATAAGGACCGAATTCGCGCTCCCCGAGTTCTCGCCGATCTTCGCCCCGGCCGGGACCGGGAAGCTGCCAATCGTACCCTTCACCGTGAGCATGCGGCTCGGAAGGACCTGGCCCGATGCGGTCGCGGATGCCGAACTCGCGGTGGACGAACTGGCCGCGGGGGATCCAGCCGAGCATGCCGCCGCCGACAGACTGACCGCACAGACGGCCAGGGCCAGCGCGGCAGAGCGGTACTTCTTCATCGGTTTCCTTCGGTAGGGTCCATACGCGCAGGCGCCATCAGCAATGGCGGCACAGATGCCCACCCTAGACGGTCCGGACTATCAGGACGACCGATTCGCCCGGCTACGCGCGCTGGAGTGAGACCGTGGTCACGTTCTTGTGACCCAGCCCGGCTATGTTCACGCCCGACTCGGAGAAATTCGACAGCCCGGCGATGTTGCCCTTGTATCCGTGACCGGAGAACTGGATAAGCACCTCGGTGCCGCCGGACACGCTGACCATTGAGTTGCCACTGATCACGTATCCGGCCCTGGGCAGCGCCGTGGCGTAGAAGCTCGACACCTTCGCCGGGGTGATCAGGCTGAAGATGATGTCGATGCCCTGGCTGATCGACACGTTCTCGGCGATCTTCGCCCCGGCCGGTACCGGGAAGGTGCCAATCGACCCGCTGACCGCGACCGTGCTGGCCGAACCGGCCGGGCTCTGCGAGGTGCCCGACGACGCGCCTTTGGAGGCGCCGGACGAGGCGCCTGTGGACGTGCCGCGGCCCGAGGTGGCGGCGCTGGTCGCGGCCGAACCCACCGTGGTGACCCCGGCCGAGCACGCCGCCACCGGCACGGCGGCCACGCAGGCGGCCAGGGCCAGCGCGGCAGAGCGGTACTTGTTCATCGCTGTCCTTTACATGGTCCAAGATCGCAAGGTGCCACGTCGAGCGGCACGGGTGCCAACCTAGACGGCCGCCTTACCAGGCGTATCGCGGTCGTGTCGCAAGCCGGCGACACCGGGCGCGGTCCTGGCACGCTCGGGCACGGGGAGCCGCACGCTGACGACGGTGCCCTGGCCCTCCCGGCTGCGGACCGCCACCTGCCCCCCGTGCCGGACGACAATTACCCGTACCAGCGCCAGCCCGATGCCGGTGCCCGGCAGGCTGCGCGCGGCCCGCCCCCGGGCCAGCTCCTGCCAGACCTGCCCGATCTCGTTCTGCGGGATGCCGGACCCGGTGTCGGCCACCTCGAGCAGCAGCGCGTCAGCGTCCTCGCTGGCTCGTACCTCCACGGTGTCGCCTGGCGCCGAGAACTTGATCGCGTTGGCGACCAGGTTCTGGATGGCAATGAACAGCAGATCCCTGTCTGCTTCGATGAGCGGCAGCGGCCACGGCGCCTGCGGCACCGTCACCCGGATCATCCGCTCCCGCGCCGCGGGAACCTCGTCGAGCGCCTCGGCCACCTCGCGCAGCAGGCCCGCCAGGTCGACCGGCGCCGCCTCGATCTGGGTGGTCTCAAGCTCGGCCAGCTTACGCAGGTCGCTGACCAGCCGCGTGATCCGGCCTGCCTGCACCGACACGCTGGCCAGGGCCGCGGCGGTCCCGGCGCTCGCCGCGGCCATGGTCCCGGCGTGGTCGACGTTCGCCAGTCCCGCCCGGATCGCGGTCAGCGGGTTCTTGAGCTCGTGATCGAGGCGCATCAGGAAACGGAGCCGATCTTGGGCGGCCTCGTCCGCGGCCTGCGACAGCGCCGCTTCGGTGGCCGCGGCCGCGGCCGCCGCGACGGCCACGGCGACCCGGCGGCGGGCCGCCCCGACGACGGCGACGATGGCCGTTGCGACCAGCCCGGCGATCCCCACCACCAACCCGGGCGCCGCCACCGCGTACAGCCTGGCCCCCGGCCTGACCGCCTGCAGGGCGGCCCCGAAAGCCGCCCCGACCAGCACCGGAGCGAGCACTCGTAGCGCGGCGCCAGGCGTGGGCCACGTCATCGCAGGTCATCCACCCTCGCGACGAACCGGTAGCCCTGCCCGGGTACCGTCGCTATCCATTCAGGACGCGCGGGATCGTCAGCCAGCGCGCGCCGCAGCTCTGCGATCCTGTTGTCCACGGCCCGCGTCCCCACCGGAAAGTCGAAGCCCCACAGCACCTCGAGCAGCCGGTCCCGCGACATCAGCTCATCGGGATGGGTCAGCAGGTAGTCAAGCAGGAGCATCGCCTTCGGCGTGAGCACGAGCTCGGCGTCCCGCAGCCAGGCCCGCCGGGAGACCCGGTCCATCCGCAGATCGCCGGCCCGCAGCGTCCGCGACGCGGACAGCGGCCTGCGTCCGGGCCTGGCCCGGCGCAGCACCGCGCGCAGCCGGGCCAGCAGCTCGTACGGATCGAACGGCTTGTTGAGATAGTCGTCCGCGCCCTCGTCGAGCGCGATCGCCCGCTCGGCCGACTCGCCAACCTGGGTCAGCAGCACCACGGGCAGCCAGCGCCCGTCGCGGCGCAGGCGGCGCAGCACCTCCCGCCCGTCAGGCCCCGGCATCAGCACATCGAGCACGCAGCCGTCCGGATCGAGCCGCTCTACCAGTTCGAGCGCGGCCTCCCCGTCCGATGCGACGTGCACGGTGAATCCGGCCCGGTCAAGGAACGGCGCCAGGTTGGACGTGATCGCCTCGTCGTCATCGGCCAGGACCACAACCGGGCGCGCGTCTGGTCCGCCCATAGCGTGCCAAGCGTATCCTTGCCACGCCTATTCGTGCCCCGCGCCTATCCGCGCCCCGCCTACCCGCGCCCCCCGCTTACCCGTGCCCCCCGCCCATCCGTACCCTGCGTCTACCCGCGCCCCGCGCCGACCCGTTCCGGGGCGCTGGCACCACGGTCCGTTCGGATAATCTGGTCTGATGCCTGTCGAATCGGTCTACCCGGCGCTGGAACCGCTGTTGCCGCGCGTGCGCAAGCCGGTCCAATACGTCGGTGGCGAGGTCGGCTCGGTCGCCAAGGACTGGGACGGCGCGGACGTCCGGTGGGCGCTGTGCTACCCGGACGCCTACGAAGTCGGGCTGCCCAACCAGGGCATCCAGATCCTCTACGAAGTCCTGAACGAGCGCGACGGCGTCCTGGCCGAGCGCACGTACGCCGTGTGGCCCGACCTCGAGGCGCTCATGCGGGAACACGGCGTGCCGCAGTTCACGGTCGACGCGCACCGGCCCGTCGGCGCCTTCGACGTGCTCGGCGTCAGCTTCGCCACCGAAATGACCTATACAAACCTCCTCACCGTGCTCGACCTGGCCGGGATTCCGCTGCTTTCTTCCGAACGGACCCTGGCTCACCCCCTGGTCATCGCCGGGGGCCACGCGGCGTTCAACCCCGAGCCCATCGCGGACTTCCTGGACGCGGTCGTCCTCGGCGACGGGGAACAGGCCGTGCTCGCGATCACGGACCTGATCCGCGCATGGAAGCGAGCCGGGCAACCGGACGGCAGGGACGGCCTGCTGTTCCGGCTCGCCAACCTCACGTACGTGCCCCGTTTCTACGACTTCTCGTATTACCCTGACGGTAGAATATCGAACGTATCACCTAACCGTCAAGACATACCGCCCACAGTTTCGAAACATACCGTGATGGATCTGGACGCGTGGCCCTATCCGAAGGCGCCGATCGTCCCGGTCGCGGAGACCGTGCACGAGCGGTACAGCGTCGAGATCTTCCGCGGCTGCACCCGCGGCTGCCGGTTCTGCCAGGCCGGGATGATCACCCGGCCGGTCCGCGAGCGGTCCATCACCACGATCGGCTCCATGGTCGCGCGCGGCGTGGCGGCCAGCGGCTTCGACGAAGTCGGGCTGCTGTCGCTGTCCAGCGCGGACCACAGCGAGATCAACGAGATCGCCATCGACCTGGCCGACTGCTACCAGGGCAGCAACGTGGGGCTGTCGCTCCCGTCGACCCGGGTCGACGCGTTCAACGTGACCCTGGCCAACGAGCTGAGCCGGAACGGCCGCAGGTCCGGGCTTACGTTTGCCCCCGAGGGCGGGTCGGAGCGGATGCGCAAGGTGATCAACAAGATGGTCACCGAGGCGGATCTGATCCGCACGGTCAGCACGGCCTACGCCAGCGGGTGGCGGCAGGTCAAGCTGTACTTCATGTGCGGGCTGCCGACCGAGACCGACGAGGACGTGCTGGCCATCGCGGAGCTGGCCCGCCGGGTCATCGCCGCGGGCCGGGAGGCGACCGGCCGGCGCGACATCCGGTGCACGGTGTCGATCGGGGGTTTCGTGCCCAAGCCCCACACGCCGTTCCAGTGGGCGGCGCAGTGTCCGCCTGAGGTGGTGGACGGTCGGCTGCGCGCGCTCGGCGGTGCGCTGCGGGCCGATCGCGCCTACAGCAAGGCCATCGGGTACCGGTACCACGACGGCCAGCCCGGCCTCATCGAGGGGCTGCTGTCCCGCGGCGACCGCCGGGTGAGCCGCGTGATCTTGGCCGCATGGCGGGACGGCGGGCGGTTCGACGGGTGGAGCGAGTACTTCTCGTTCGAGCGCTGGGCGCGCTGCGCCGAGTCCGCGCTGGCCACCGAGTCGGTGGATCTGGCATGGTACACTACGCGCGAACGTGACTACAGCGAGGTGTTCCCCTGGGATCACCTGGACGCG
>Ga0335075_10003314_pt1 | contig 25567 bp, 18 predicted proteins | sample Lox_Sample_24_FD_206723 | JGI IMG/M metagenome (GOLD analysis project Ga0335075, IMG submission 206723) | Soil microbial communities from Loxahatchee National Wildlife Refuge, Florida, United States - Lox_Sample_2.4 | ecosystem: Environmental > Terrestrial > Soil > Wetlands | place: USA...
ATAAAAGATAATTGAAGAACAACCGATAAATGATTAAGTTTTTAGTAATAATTCTCATTATTTTCAACTTAACATAATTAATATTTATAAGTTTCCTAAAACAATTTATATAACATAAAATTATTATTCCTTTTCAAAAGGATTAATATAAAAACAACGCCTATGGTCAAAACGAAAGAGAAATATCTAAGAGGAATAACTAGGTTATTTGGTTTGTTTTGTTAAATGAACTGAATGGTATATTAAAAAACTTGTAAACCAATCGCTACTTCTTGGGTATAATTGCTTAATTGCTTTGTTTAGTGGTTGGAAATAAGTAACTAATAAATTACAGAAATTAATATGCCAACAGACACAGAAAAAAGAATAAAAGAACTTTTAGTAGAATTGGAAAATCACGGAGTAAATATAATAAAATTAGATGGAGAAGCACTAGAGAAAACTTTAAGAGAATTAATACAAAAAAATGTTGAATTAACAGAAAAAATTGCTAAATTAGAAAAGGAAAGTATTACAGAAGCAGAATTTGTAAGAAGATTAGGTGGAGAAAAAAATTTTGACGAGAAAGGTGTGTATAAAGGAGGTACATCTACATCTGATCAGACAATTGATCCATCTAAGCCAGTTGGAAAACCTGCTTGGTCTACTGGCTCTGATGAAATAGATAAAGACTGAGCCGATTTTTTTGCGGCGCACTCAACTATTACTGAACAAGATAAACCTAATTGGGTAAAGATAACTGACTTGAGCGAGGCTGATGCTGTTTATAATAATGGTTGAACAGCTTTAACTTCGGCGGCGGGTATTGCTAATATAAATAATAATAATCACACGGCTGATTATACTGAGCAGGGAATTACTATTAAAGATATAAAACTTTCTTCAACTCCTAAAAATCAAATAGTAACTCAAATCCAACAAGAGAAAGTTTGAAGAATTTTTTTTGCGGCGCATTCGGATATCAACAATCAAGCCGACTGAAAGAAAATCGGAGCTAGCCCCTCAGAAGCCGAAACAATTTATAATAATGGTTGGAAAGATCAAATCAAAAATATTCAAGGTAAGGTAATTGCTGTATATGAAGAAAGTGGTGAAAAGGTTTTAAATGTTGACGTACTAAATGTCGCAATTGAATCTTTAAAAAAGTCTTGTGTTTTAATGGCTGATATTAAAAAACAAACTTCTTTACATGATATTATCCCTACTTATAAACAAACTGAAATTGAGGAATTAGCTAAGTCTGATAATAAATTGCCTGCCGGCTATAAATCAACTGATTTGATCAAGCAGCGAGAAACTGTTCGAGATGGTTTATGATTTAATCTAACTTCCGCTGATCCAAGGGATAAAGGCATTGAACAATCTTTGTTAGACCTTGCTGAGCAAGAATTAAAGAACGTTTGAGCAATAAAGGAATACGATGAACTAACTCCTGAAATTTTAAATGATTTTCTAAATGCTTGCGAAGGGATAAAAGTCAATGTAGGCAAGACAGAAAATGGTGCTAAAGATGGAGATAACATTAATCAGTTCTTAAAAGACCAGGGGGCTTTTGAAATTGATGAGGTAGAACCAGAAATTAGTGCTAAGGAAGACAAACTACCTAAGTCTATTCGGGGAACTTACTCGTTGCCTTTGTTTTATAAGATGAACAATTATGACTATCTCAAACCCGACTTTTGTGAATGAGAGGAATTAGAAGTCCAAGGAGACAAAGGAGTTATTAAAAGAAAAGAAGTGATTGATACTACTTTACCTTTCAATTTAGACCCTAAAAATAATAATCCTAAGAAATATACTGACAAGACTATTGAATATTTAAAGAATAAGTATTTTGAGAATGGAGATATTTTTACTGATGGTAAGTTTAAATTAAAAGGACACTTAGCTATTGGCACAGGAGTAGGTAAAACTACTAAGACTGTTAATTGTTTAGTTTACATGATGAAACAATTGTTTAATGTTAATAACGTTATCTTGGTTTGTCCAACTAAGCCATTAGTTCAATCTGCTTCCAATCACCATAAATCTTGATTACAAAAATGAGGTTGTGTAGTTCACCAAAAAGAAGTAGGAAAAAATTCTGATGGTTCACCTATCTATGAAAGCCATGGCTCTTATAAAGTTGAAATGAATAAGTTGGTTGATGGTTTATCTATTATGGAGCCTAAATACTTGAATTCTTGCTTAGCTGCTACTTTGTGTAATACTTCGGTTCTTGATAGTAGTAAAGGGGGCAAGAATATAACTGCTGAACAAAAGAAACAATTTGAGGATAATGTAGCCAAAATAAAGAATTATGCTATTCCTGATGGTACTTTAATTGTCTTTGATGAAGCTGATTTCACTATTCCTGAATATCAAGAAATGATAAGAGACACCATTATTTTGACTGATGATAATGATAAGCCCAAATTTAGAGTGTTAAAAATGAGTGCTACCTTTAAAGGTAAAAAGTTTTCAATTACTTCTTCTTATCCAATTGAGAGCTATTATACATCAGGGTTCCAATCAGGCACTCCTTTGAAATTAGAAGATAGATTAGCCAAAGGTAAAACTCTTTCTTTCTTAAAAAGCATCGATACCAAACAAACCGAAAAAGGTGTTACTATTTTAAAGAAAGGTACTGGCAAAACTGGTAATGGAGTTTGTCATGTGGTCTATGATAGTACTTATGAAGCTTATATGGAAGGTATTTCCTTTGGTTTACCTAAGGGAGCCCTAGGAATTGGAGATACTAGATATGGTCGAGGTTTTACTCCTGACATTCAAAATACTATTTCTACTGGATTAATCGAACAAACTAGTTTAGGAGCTTTTTGTCGTTATGATAAACCACAAACTCAACCCTTTCCACTAGCCGAAGCAGCTCAACAACGGGGTCGTAGTGGTCGTATTCAACCTGGTTTTTGAGGAACTACTAGCACCAATTTCGAGGAAGTTCGAATAGTTCCTGACCTAATTAGTGATATGGTTCGGGCTACTATTTTAGGAGCAGTATCTAAAAAAATAGCAGATTTAGGAGCAGGATTTGCTGCTGTAAAAGATAATAAAACCAAGGTTCATATGGGAGTAAACTTTATTCGAGCAGGCATTGCTTTACGGATGATAGAAAAGAACGGAGAAGCTCCTGCTCCCGAGGAAATGTTAGTAGGTTTACAAGGTCTTCCTGAATTCCCTACTTTTAGAACTGAATATCCAACCTGGAAACCAGATAAAAACTTATGGGCTAGGTATTTAGGACAACCTGAACCCGATGCTCCTAACTTGGATGTGGAAAGGGCTAAGGATTTATTGAAGTTAATGATACAAACTTATATTAGCACTGACCCTGACTTCCCCAATAAATTAGAAATCAAAATGGTAAGTAAATTGGTTCAAGCGACTTCTTTAACCGAAGCCGAAGCTCGACAAGTCCTAAATGCTTTAACTGTCAAGAAAATTAACGAAGCTCAAACCTCCGACCCTACTTATGATCCAGTTAATAAACGAGGTAAGAATTTAGCTACTATTCAACAAATAGCAGCTCTTCATAAAATTGTCTTACCAGCTGATAAGAGAGGAACTAAAATAAGTATGGGTATTGAAAAAAATGACGATGGCGATGAAGTTTACGTTTTAAGAATGGAATATAATGTAGTTTCTCCTACCTTGAGAAAAATTGGTTTGTTTGATGAAAAATTACTACAAGAAATAAGAAACCTTATCAAAGGGGAATTCAAAGGTAAGATAAAAGAAGAAGCAGACAAAGCTTTAAGAGTTGATTCTCCAGAAGGATACTCAATGTTTGTAAAAAAACTTAGCGAGAACGCTGATTTGTATAATGAATTAGTTAATCAAAAGAGGTACGAGAGTGATGCTAATAAATTTCTTTATCGAATAGAAAAACTAGCAAAAGAAATAGAAACAACTCAACCGGAAGCGAAAATTGAAGTCATTGATAATAAATAACTTTTTGCGGACAGAGTATTAAGATTAAATATGGAATTAAGCAAAACTTAGGAGAAACAGTTTCTTTGACCTATTTTGCGCCTGACATTTCTATCACTAAAGTGTACTGGTTTAAAAATATTCTTTATTGATCTAATAAAAAAGAAGTAAGGAAAAACGGCAGTAAGCAAAGGGGGGTATTTTTGCCCCCCCTTCTTAACAAATAGAGTTAAGGCTCGAATTGTGAGTTGCGAGCAATTGACAAAGGTTTAATAGAAATTTTCAAATTTTCTAAGACAAGTTGACAAATTATGACAGAGTAAGGCAACTTACTATAAAATAAAAGTTTGCCTATGAAATAAGAAGAATCCGAATCCTTACTAAAATTAGGTTAAGACACTAAACTTAATAAATGAACAATTTAAATAAACCTCGGGGCACTCAGGATATTTATCCGCCTTGTTCTCTTCTTTATCAAAACGTTCAGAAAATAATTAGTAAATTACTGCAATTAAACAATTTTCAGCCAGTTATTTTTCCAACTTTTGAGAGTACCGAGTTGTTTACTAATTCTTTGGGATCTACCACTGACATTATTCATAAAGAGATGTTTGTTTTCCCTGATCGGAAAGGAAGATCATTAGCCTTGAGACCAGAGGGAACTGCTAGTGTAGCGCGACTAGTTTGTGAAAATAAATTGATTCAAGAGGGCTATCCTTTAAAATTCTACTACTGGGCTAATTTTTTTCGTTATGAACGTCCTCAAAAAGGGAGATATAGGGAGTTTTGACAATTAGGAGTAGAATTGATTAACGCCCAGGGGATTTTTGCTGATTATCAGTTATTAAAGTTAGTTGCTGATATTTTTTATGATTTAGGGATTAAAAATTTTATTTTTAGTTTAAATTATTTGGGAAATAGTGAGACCAAAGAAAATTATAAAGGTGAATTAAAAAAGTTTATTAAGGCTAAGGACATAGATCTGTGCGAAAAATGCCAAGAGAGATACCAAAATAATCCTTTGCGAATACTTGATTGTTCAGTTTGCAAAAAAAAAACTTCCTTTCCCTCTTATAAGAAAGCTTGAAACAAAAAGGACAGAGAGCACGTAAATAAATTAGATAAACTTTTGAAAAAATTTAACTTGCCCTATAATTATGATTACAATTTAGTACGAGGTTTGGATTATTATACTGGATTAGTTTTTGAAATTAGTCTGGGAAAAGATAAGGCTCTGTTAGGAGGAGGTCGTTATGATAAACTTTACCAAGAAATAGGAAATATTGATGTTCCTGCTCTTGGCTTTGCCATAGGAATCGAACGCTTAGTAAATTATTTAGAAATTTCTGGACTGAGTTCAAAGTTATTAGCAGACTTTAATAGAGTTGACGTCTTTTTTTTCTTGTCTGTTTCAGAGTTTTATCCAGAAGTCTTAGAATGAGAAGAAAAACTAAAAAATTATTCTTTAACAACAGATTACAACCTTGAAACTAGAAAGTTAAAGAATCTTTCTAAAATTATCAACAATTATCAACCACGACTATTGATAATTTTAGGAGAAAAAGAATTAAAAACAAAAAAAATTCTTGTAAAAGATTGTTTAAAAAAGAAAGATTTTTTTGTTGAAAAAAAAGAATTAATTAAATGAATTATTAAAAAAATCTCGAAATGATAATCTCTTTAGATCAAAAAAAAAAAAAAAAAAAACTATTTTCAACTTTTGCTTTAATTTTGATTGTTCTATTGCTCTTGATTGGAGGTCTATTTTATCTAAAAAGTAGGAATTTTTCTGAAAGCAGTAGAAGTGTTGACAAAAACTTAATGATTCCAACATCAAAACTTTTCAAAAATCTTTCTCTGTTAAAAGGACAGTTATCTTCTAAACAACCTATCGTTTTAATCACGAGCGGCTCCATGAACCCTATTCATCAACAGCATGTAGGTATGCTTAAAATAGCTCAAAAAGAACTTGAAGAAAAGCATCCGAATTTCAAAGTAGTAGCTGGCTACATTGCTTTAAATCCAGATAAAATGGTGAAAAAAAAATTAAGGGAGCAAGCCATTGATTTTAATCACCGGGCAGAAATGGTGAGGCTTGCTACTGAAGATTCAGAAATATTTGATTTTGGGGGAAAATTAGAAAATTTTTGTAAAGATAATGGTATGGTTATTGAAAGAAAGGAATTTCAAAAACTGTTTACTAAAGATTTGTCAAAAGAATATTTGAATTCGCATTCAGAAGTTTTGAAATATTATGACAAAATAAAAGTTATGTATGTGGTTGGTAGTGACGCAATTGAAAAAGAAAGTGATCAAGTAATACTCAGTTTTATTAAAGAAGAACTTAGCACAATTGTTATTAATCGGCAAATTCAAGGAGACTTTTCTGAATGAAAAGATCGTTTTAAGAAAAAGTTAGACTTAACTTGTGGACAGGATAAATGAAATGATTATTTTACTTTTGTTGATAATAACCCAGACAGTAAAGTGAGTTCTTCTGAAATTAGAAAAGCATGAAAAAATAAAGATGAGGAATATCTAAATAAAAATTTACCTCCTAAAGTTCTTAATTATATTAAAGAACACAAACTTTTGAAGGATTGAACAAATTGAAAAAGGCTTATCATTAAGCAAGGGTATCGAATTAGCGTTCCAGTTGGAAAAAAATAATTCAATTCATTTGTTTTCTTTTTTTGGAGGAACTGGTCGGACTTGCACCGACGAATAGCAGTTTTGCAGACTGCGGCCTTAGCTACTTGGCGACAGTTCCATTTTTTAATTCTTATTACGTTTATAATAAATTTTGAGAAAGGCAAAAAAATACCCAACATTAATTTATAATTGCTATTATGGTCGGAAAGGCGAGATTCGAACTCACAATCCCTTGGTCCCAAACCAAGTGCCTTGCCATTAGGCCACTTTCCGCTATTATGTATTTATTATTTTTTTAAATTATTATTCTTTCTTGGTTATTTTTTTATCTAATATTTCCTTCAACTTTTTGACTGAATCGGCCAAAGTAGTTTTTCCTTGCTGAAAAATTATTAATTCTATTCCCCTCTCTTCACATAATTTACGAGTAGCCTCCAACAAAAATTTTTGGGTTTCAAAGTTTTTTAAAAATATTTCTTCCTGATCAGCAACACGGTTTCTAGATTTTAAAAGTTTCAGTCAATTTTCTCTTTCTACCTCAAAAAAAATAATTAAATCAGCATCCGGTAAAACATCTTTGTCGATAGTAGCAATCTCTTTCATAATCGGAAAGTAGCGATCCGAGGGGGAAAGTAATCATCGCATGCAATGTTTATCTATATAATAATGAAGTAATTTATCATAATAAGTATCAATTAGCACTATTTCACCGTTTTCGCTTAATTCTTCAGCTTTGATCAACATCGGGACCCGAATCGAACGAAACCACATTAACATGGGAAAACTACCATAAGTTTTTCAGTCTTTGGCCGCTTCGGCCCACTTTTTTTCTTCTGGTTCCACGAAATATTTAACTTTCAAGAGTGAAGCCAATTTCTTTACTGTGGTTGATTTTCCGGAACCAGGAATTCCAACTAAAACTATTAACACAATATCATTTTATGGAGGAGATAGAGGGATTCGAACCCTCGAGCAAAATTAATTGCCACAGTTTTCGAGACTGCTTCTTTCAACCACTCAGACATATCTCCACGTTTATTTTATATTGTTTTTAATACTAACTATCTAATAAATATTCTTTTCTTTCACCTTTAACAGAATTAACCGCCGAACACGAACGAAATCATGCTATTAGTCAACTTAAATGCTATGAGAAAAGTAAAATTAAGTATTATGGTTCAACGAACAACTAACGAGGAATTAAAAAGGAAATTGGAAAGAGAACAAGATGAGGCTCTTGCTAAAAAATATGCTTCTAACAAAAAATTACCTAATGAAGAATTAAGGAAAAAACTTGTCGCCGAACAAGATGAAAAGTTAATTTGTTTCTTTGATTAAAACTTCTGCTTTTGGAGGTTATCAGGCACTACAAATCCCGTTTGAAAATTGAAGAAAAGAGAAAATATCTATCTACCTAAATCAATTAAATATTAAAGAGAAATTCACCAAAAAGATTAATTCAAAAAACCTAAATCTCTAACTTTTTCATTTAGTAATCTTTGAAATTGATATTGATCTACAAAAGTATTACCGGCCTGCGATAAAAGGTTTGCATGGCTGTTTTTCAACTACTATTATAGTTAAGTTAACTGAACACTGGTTATCTCCAATTAAGTTAAAAGATTCAGCCAAATAATTAAAGTTTGCGTTTTTTTTTAGTAATGAACATGTGTGAATAGTTTTATAAAACTTATCAAATAATAAAATATTATATATATATAAATATAACAAGACTATGGCAATGTGTATTCATGGCAAGAAAATTGTAGAAGAAATAAATAAGTTGATTAAAGAAGTAAAGGATAAAGACTCTTTACTATGAGCAAAACTAGGTCCTTATCTAGAATACAAAGGAGGACATTGAAAAATTTACAGAACATTTGACCAATCATTTTAATAGTTCAGGGGGCAATATGAATGGTGAATTGATGACTCTAACGACGCTGTGATTTTACGTTAAGGAAGCTGATAAACTAATTGTATCTGCAATAAAACCAAGTATTCTTCTTGAACATATTGATGTTATCTCTAGCGAATGAAATAGTTGTAAATGTTTCTCCGAGACAATTGATGAGCGTGATGAGTTAAAGGATAAAATTGAAAACTTAAAAAGAGAATTGCAAGATGAAAATACAAGACATAATAATGAAAAAATAGAGTGAACAAGAACCGAAAGACAAAAAAATGCTAGAATTGCGGAATTAGAAGCAGATTTAAGAAATTCCGAGACACAAAAGACAGAACTTAGACAAAGAGCAGAAAATGCCGAAAGAGTTAATGAAGACAAAGACAGTCAAATAAGAGAATGAAGAAGAAGATACGATGAAGTAAACGAAATAAAAGAACGATTAGATAGTGAGTTAAGTGCTGAGAGACTTAGAAATGCTAGTGACAGGTTAAATTGGCAAAATACTGAATCAGAATTAAGAAGACAAGATGCGATAAAAGAGGAAAGATTAAACAATGCTAATACTGAAATTGCATCTCTTAGAAGAGAGAATGTGGATTTTAGAACTGAATTAACTCAAAAGAATGATGAAATCGGAAAATTAGAGGGAGAATTAGCCGAAAAAAATAGTCAGTTAAGCGAAAAAGAAAAGGAACTAAATCAAAAAAGATTATTAATTAAAGATTTAACTTCAGAAAGCAAAATTTTAGAACTTTTTGCTATTGAACTAAACTTGAATAAAGAAAATCAAACCCAATCAACTAATACTAACCAAGAAAAAGATTGAAAGAATATCAATTCTAATTTCACTCCCGAATTAACGCAAGAATGAATTAAGCATGGCTTTACTTATGAACAATGTCAAGAATGGATAAATATAGTTTCTCCTCAACAACAAAATCAGGCGATTAAAGAATCAGCCTATTATACTTGATTAAGAGATGTCAAGAAAGTTGATGCGGAATGGGTTCTCAACCATGGTCAAGTAGAACAGTTAGGTCAAGAATTCTTTCGCTGATATCAAGAACAGTATCAAACTCAGCAAGAGATTCCTACTAATCAATAAACTATCATGTCAGGTCCAATCAAAACTTATTATCAAATCTTAGGAGTAAGCGAAAAAGCAACCTCGAAAGAAATCATAAAGGCCTACCGTAAATTGGCTTTGCAGTGGCATCCTGATAAGTGAAGCAAAAAGAGTTTGGAAGAACGTGTAAAAGCTAATGAAAAGATGCAAAAGTTAAACGAGGCTTATGAGATTCTGAGTGATCCAAGTAAAAGAAAAAGATATGATAATGGAGAAACTAACTTTTTTCCTGAAAACGATGATTACAATTATCAAGAAGAAGTCTTAAAAATCAAAATAGAGGACTTTGAACGTTGAGTAGATAAAGTATGAGATATGCCGATTACTCTTGAAAAGAGAGGAGAAAAAACAGAAAGTGAAGAACTAAAACAGTTCAGGGAACAGATGATTAAGGCTATTCAAGAGGTAGCGATTATTCTTGACAAGAAAAAGAAAGCTGAAAATAAAGCCCGTAGCGATTTTTGAATTAATAAAGCAAAAAAAACTTCTATTAAAATTATCGAGAAATGGATTACTAATAAAGATCTAACCAGCCAAGATTTAGGTGAATATTCTGATTATAAGGACAAAATAAATAGTTTAGATAAAAACTGGGAGATTAGTTCTTTACAAGAAAAAATACTAAAAAAAATTCGCGAATTAGCCAAAGAAAAAGAAAGAGAGGATATTCATTATCCCTTTCCAAAACCACAAAATAGTCCTAATCCCAATCCCGAAACCCCTGATAATCCTCAACCAGAACCAGAAGAACCAAAAGAAAATGAAAAAGTTGAAGAAATTCTTAATGGCTTTCGTACTCATAAATATGATAACTTAACTCAGGAAGAACTAATTAAAGAGATTGAGAAAGAAGAATTAAATGGTACTTCTTTACAAACCTTAGTTTCTCAATTAAAAATCAAAGTTCAAGAATTAGAAGAAGAAATTCGCGAATTAAAAGCTATCACTCCGCAAACCCAAGAAATTAAACAAGAAGTTCAGAAAAGAGAAAACCAAATTCAACAACTTAAGAGAGGTTTAAGTGCTACTATTAGCAATAATAATAATAATAATAATAATCCAGAACCTTTTCCTTACTTACCAGTTCTTGGTACTATTGGAATAGTTACTTTATTAGGGTTAATGGCTTATAAATTATCAAGAAAGAGGATTAGAAGGTAAAATTTTTTTATCTAAAAATCCTGTTCTTTCAGTCAAAACTACTTACCAAACAATTTTTCAAAACTTATTAAAATTTTCTATTATATCCTCTCTTGCTTTCCATGTCATTAAAACTCCTGAAAGAACTCGAAGCAGAAAAAGAAATTACTGATTTTAAAAAGTTCGAATTTTCTTTTTCTCCTCTTAATTGCTTAGAAATCACTGTTCTTAATTTACCCTCTGCAAAATTACTTGGAGAATTATTATACTGACTTTACAATAAGTTAAATTATCTTTTTAATTATCTTGACTATCAAATAAAAGTAAAAGAAGATAATTTAGAGGTAAATGCAAACGTTGTTCAGGAATATTTTTCATTGTTTCTTTCTACCCCTTTTTTGTGAAAAAATTCTGAAGATCTGATTTTTTTTTGCGAAAGAAAGGATTTATTAGAAAATTTTACCTGACAAAACAATATTGTCTATCTTTATTTTACCGAACAGCAAGAATTAATCAATTGAAAACCAAGGATCTTTTCTTTAAAAGAAATCTTAGGAAAGATAGGCTTATCTAATGTTAGGTTTGCTTTAAAAAAAAGAGAAAAATCAGTAGAAGAAAACAATAGTGATAATGGGAAAAATTTGGGAGATGTTTTGCCGACTTCTCTATTATCCCTAAATAACAAGAGAAAATTAGATAAATTATCTCTACTAGAAGAGTGAAAAGAAAAAAAACTTTTCGAATTAGGAATCCACACTAGATTTAGTACCTTGGACGGAATAAGCAGCCCGGTTGACTATGTGAAAAGCGCTCAGCAAAAAAATTATGCAGCATTAGCTGTAACTGATCATTACAATGTGCAGGCCTTTCCTGAATTTAACAAGTGCCAAAAGGGTGATTTAAAAATTATTTATGGTTGTGAATTAGAAATGCTAGAGGATGATTTGCCTTCTTATATTTTTAATTATTCGGAAGAAACTCTAACTAAAAAGATAAACGATTTAACTTATTGTGTGTTTGATTTAGAAACAACCGGTTTCTTCTCAGAATATAATGAAATCATTGAAATAGGATACGTTATTTATCAAAAAGGAGAAATTATCCGAGAAGGGGGATATTTAATTTGCCCAGAAAAGAAAGTTTCGTCAGAGGTTTTAGCAACTTGGTATACAGAAATTGATCCACAAGAATTAAAAAGTGCTCCGAAAATTAGTGAAGTTTTGCCGCTTTTGAAAAGAGATTGAGAAGGTTGTGTATTAGTTGCTCACAATGCCCAAAACTTTGACTATGGATTTTTAAATAAGGTCTGAAAAGAGTACTTCAAGGAAGAATTACCTTATCCTGTAATTGATACTTTACCTTTGTCTTGAATATTATTTCCCGAAAGAAAATCTTACAGCTTGGAAAAGTTAAGCCAAGTTCCAGGACGAGCAAAAATTTCGCAAACTCACCGAGCTTTGGACGACAGTAAATTGTTAGCTGAACTTCTAGAAAAACTGATCAAGACCGCTAAAGAAAAAAAAATTACTCATTGAATAGGAATAAAAGAGTTGATCAACGACAAACACTTTCCCAACCGAGGAAAAAAAGTAAAAGTTTTAGTTCTCAACCAAGGGGGATTGCACAATCTTTATCACTTAATTACACTTTCTCATACCAAAAGTCTGTTCAAAACTCCTTGCATTTTTCGCTCTGATCTAGTTAAATACCGTCAAGGACTTTTAATTGGTGCAGCAGGGGGAAAAGAGGGAGAAATTTTTTCTCTTTTTAGTTCTTTTAATCCTGAAAAAAAAAAGAGGGAGAAAATGGCTTTTTACGACTATATTGAGTTAAACAGCCCAGAAAGTTTTCGCTATTTATGAATGAATGGAAAAATTGAGGAATCAGAACTAAAAGAAATGCTCAAGAAGGTCCTCAATAAAGCTGAAGAAATGAATATCCCAGCAATTGTCTCTCACAATGTTCATTATTGTGAAAGTAAAGAAAAAATTCTTAAGGATGTCATCATAGCTAATGAAGGAATGAATGGAGTCAGACATTATTTATACAATGAAGCAACCTTAGAAGGAAAAGAAGATCGTTTTTCTTGTTTACCGTTACAACATTTGCTCAGTCTAGAGGAGGTAATAAACAATTGATTATTTTTAAACGACAAAACATTAATGGAAAAAATTATTTTCAAATATCCTTGAACATTAGCAAATGAGGTAAAAACAATCACTATTCAACAACCACCACTTAACTATTCGGCAACTGAGAGTATTGGGAGAGAAGAAAATGATTTAGTGTATGCTTATACTCAACAAGCTAACAAGTTGTTTGGCAATAAATGACCAGATTTCGTGCAGAAGAGAATAGAGAAAGAATGAGAAATTATTAAAGGAAGATACGTATTTATTTATTGGCTAGCTTACAAAGTTGTGCAGAAAACTCACCAAGATGGTTTTCTAGTTGGCTCACGAGGTTCAATCGGTTCTTCCTTTATTGCTTATCTTTGTAACATTACTGACTTAAATCCTCTTCCTTTTTACAAATATTGCCAAAAATGTCGTTACGTTGAAATTTATGAGGCAAAAGATAGAAATTATTCCTGTTATGATTACCAAGAACTAGAAAACTGCCCGCAATGTTCTTCTCCGTTGGCCATGGAAGGACATAACTTACCTTTCGAAACATTCTTTGGCTGAGAAGGAGAGAAAACACCTGATATTGATCTTAATTTTTCGGGAGAGTACCAAAAAGAATCTCACAACTATGTTCGACAACTGTTAGGAGAGAATTCGGTTTACAGAATTGGTACAATTAACACTCTATCTGAGCAAACCGCCGAAATTTTTTACAAAGAGCATTTGAAACTGAGAAAAGAACTAAATTCTTCCCAGCATCTTCAAAGGATTTCTACCTCAGAAAAGATTGCTCAATGGCAGAAGGAATATTGAAAAAAACTTTTATCCAACCAAAAAGACTTTAAAGAGGAAGAATGATACAAAGAATGAATTAACTTGGAAGAATTAAAAAATTTACAAAGACAGTCAGCCAGGGTACGTAAGGAAAAGTTGTTGTTAGAAGTCGAATTAAAGAAATTAGAAGACAAACAATAGGTTATTATGTTAAACTGATGTAAAGTTCAATAAGTTATGTTGCATTTGCCTTTTTGATTTCCAATTTATGTTCTTTTAGCGTTAATTTGTTTGGTTTGTGTGCTATTTTTAGTTGTAAGTTTTGACTGATATTTTAAACCAAAAGTTGCTAGGTGAAAAAAGTATTCTTTACTAGTTTCGATTGCATTGATAATTCTTTGAGTGTTAGTCGTAATTATACCTTGAATTAAGGGTTATTACACTTCTTATTAACAGGAAATAAAGTCAACATAAGAAAATAGGTTAGTGCAATATTATATGTCATTGCCCTCTTTACTATACTCACTCAATTGAGACTATTCTTGAATTTGAATAGTGTTTATTTCTTTACAGTCCAAAGAAGTTATTACCATCTTTTTTATTCCAATTTTCAAGGTAAACAATAGTTCACTGTGAACCACCAACTTCTCTTTATTTTTTTGATATATCTCGCTACTTACATTTAATTTAAAAGAATTTCTAATGTCTTGCAAAAGAAGCGTGTAGTTTTTTTCTTCCTTGTTTTCTATTTGGAAAATAACTGCATAAATGTTAATTACCGTTTCCCGATTATTATATTCCTCAATTTTTTTTAAAATGTTTAAAAGGGAAATTATTTTGTAATCCACTTCTTGGCTTAGCTTTTTTCAACGAGAAAAATAACTGATATATAAGCCCAAGGTTTCGTAGTCCCTTTGATTGTTTAACTGGTTATTAGCAGTTACTTTTTTGGCCGATAAATTTAGAAATGGTAAGTCTTTGCTATCAGTTTGAAGAACTTTTTTTATTCTTAGATAACGTAAAATTGCTTCTTGATTTTGCAGTAAAATATCAATATCTATCCCCAGGCTAAAGAATAGACCAGCTTTTATTCATTCTGAGAAAGTAAAGACTTCTACTTTCTCTCAAAGAGAAATAGTTCTAGTTAAGAAACTTTCTCAGTTTTTGTAAATTCCTCCTTTTCTTCGCTCCTCGATTATAATTTGAAATAATTCCCCATTATATTCTTTTAAACTATTAAAACCCATTATCAATTCTTTACCTCTTTTTGTTCATTTTAGTTCAGAATGGTTAATGTCAGGACCTTTAATTTGAAAATCATAAAAAAATGCTTCTTGCAAGTAAAGCAAAGTTTTTTCTTTTCCTTTATTAAGAAAACAAACGATTAATTCAGAAAAAAAATTGGCTTTTAAATAGGCTAGATAATAAGTAAGATATCCATAAGCAATGGCATGAGATTTGTTAAAGGTGTAACCAATGGTAGCAATAATTTGATTATAAATTAATTTACTCTCATAAGAAGACATCTTTTTTCCAGCTCTACTGAGAAAGTCTTCTTCTAAACCCTTTTCTTTTAACTCTCTTCTTTTGATTTCTGCATCAGCAAAAGAGCAGTCATAAACAAGGGAAAAAATTTGGCTCATCTGTTCTTCAAACACAATAGAATCATAAGTTTCAGATAATATTTCTCTAATGGAAGGAGAAGTGAAGGCAGAGTTAAGTTTGGCAATTTTTTTTTGAGTTATTTCCTCTACTTTCTTTTTTGTACCAGGACGATTGAGAGCAAGAAAAAGAGTTAGTTCAGCAAAATTTTGAGGACGAAACTTATTAAACAAGATTCTTGAAGAAGGTGTATCTAGTTGAAAAATACCAGTTATGAGAAAATTATTAAGCAATTCTCAAGTTTTTGGATCATCTAGTTTCACTCGCTGATAATCTGGAAAATTTATCGAGATAAGTTCACGTGCTTCACGAATAAGACTTAAAGTTTCTTTTAGACTCAAGAAGTCATATTTTTTAAGCCCTAATTGGCTAAAATTTTCTTCTTCAAAAAGTGCCAGCAAAAAACTTTTCTCCCCCCTTAGAGGAATATTACCAACTAAAGTTTGTTCAGAAATGACAACTCCTGCTGGATGAATACTAGTATCATAGTACAAATTTTCGATGCTTTCGGCTAAATTAAAAAAGTCTGGGTAACGAAGTTTTCAGTTGCTTGCACTAGGAGTTTTTATGGTCAATGAAGCAATTTCTTTGAGTTTTAATTCGCCAACACGAAAAATCTTGGAAACTTCTTTGCAAGCATTTTTCCAACCAATTTTTTTTCTAGTAACGATACGTGCTACCTGTTTTTTTAGATATTTTTGTTGCAAATAGTTAAATACTTCTTCTTGGTCCTCAACATCTAAATCAATGTCAGGTAGAACTTTTCTTTTTTCATTTAAGAAACGCTCAAAGAATAATTTATGCTGAAGCGGATCAATGCTAGTTATTCCAAGTAAGTAAGCAACTAAAGAAGAAACAGAACTGCCGCGGCCAGGTCCGACGATAATATTTTTCTTTTTTAAATGGTTAACTACGTCACTAAATATTAAGAGGTAGTCAACATAGTTAAACTTTTCGATAATTTTCAATTCTTTTTCTAGAGTTTTTTGGTATTTTTCTTCTTTATCTTTTCTTAACGCGAGCAATTTTTGTCAACATTTACTTTTCAAAAGGAGCAAATTATTTTCTTTTTTGGTTTTGCTGACTTTTTCCCCGCGGGAGGAAAAATTAAGGTTGATTTTAGTTAGGAAACTTTGTCATTGAATAAGTAGTAGTTGGTAGAAAGTTTGATCATCAGTACAGTGAGGAAAATATTCTTCAGTGTTTAAGTAGGCAAGAAATTCTCCTTGGGTATCAGAGGTCAAAAAATAGCGATTAAAATTAGTTTTTTTTCACAGAGCAAGTAATTTTATTTCTTCAGTGGTCAAAGTCTTGACAGAAAAAAAGGGCAGTAGTAAAGGAATAACATTAGATGGAAGAGAGGAAGCGGGAGAAAGTAAGAAAAAGTTAAAGCCAATAAAAAGATTATCATAATTGACTTCTTTGTTTAGTAGAGCAACAAAAATCCATTGGGAAGCAAAGTAAGTTATTTCTTCTAATTTTTGGGCTTCAAAAACAATAAAGCAGTTTTTACTTAATGAAGAAAGGAGAAAATCAAGAGCAAAAATTCGATCAACTGGCGAGTCAGGAGCAAAGAGTTTTTGCATTACTTCCTTATAACCTTTATTATTTTGGGGATAAATAGTAGCAGAATAGTATTTTTTTTCTTCAGGTTTTTCGCGAAAGAAAACTTTAATTCCTCAGATTGGCTTTATTTCTTTGTCCTTGCACTGTTGCAAAAAATCAATAATTTCATAAGGATAATAATCGGCAATAGCCAAGTGTCTTAGTTTATTTTCACTGGCTCAGTTAACCAGTTGAGGAATTTTCAGAAAAGAGAAACTAAGGTTAGAATTAGTTTGAGTATTAAGATGAGGAAGAAGAATTCGTTCCATAAACAATTTTTAGTTTTTTTTAGCAATCAGTCAAGAATAAAAAGTAGACTGTTGTCATCTATTAAAAAAAATAACTAAAAAGGGTAATGAGTAAACTCAAGCGATTTCAATTTTGGCAGTTGTGGTAAGCTCAAGAGAAGAATTGGAGACAAAACTTAAACCTCTATTTTCTCAAGCTAGTTATAACAAAGTGAAACAAAAAACATAAGTTAGACGATTGGTTCGCTCTTTTCATTAACTTTTTCAGTGCTAGTAATCATTCCGCCTCCTAAGCAAATATCATGATAATAAAACACAGCGTATTGCCCAGGCGTAATAGCTCTTTGTTTAGTTAAGAATTCTACTCTTCATTTCTTAGGGTTTTTGGTTGGAAAAACTTTTACTGGAATTTCTGTTTGACGATAACGAAATTTGGCCTTTAATTCATTGCTATTTAAATAATTAGTTAATTCTTTTTCTTCGACCAAGAAATTAATATTATTTACTAAACATCATTTACTATACAATCAATCATTTTCTCAACCACTAGCCACATAGATGACATTTTCTTTAACATTTTTTGCTACCACGTAATGAGGAGATTTTTTTCCTTTTAAGCCTAAATTTCTCCGCTGGCCGATAGTAAAATAAGGAGTTCCTAAATGTTTACCAATTATTTCTTGTTTATTAATATCTATTATCTCTCCTTCTTTTTTAGGGAAATAATTAGTTAGAAATTTTTCAAACTTTCTTTCACCAATAAAGCAAATTCCAGTGGAGTCTTTTTTTTTGGCATTAGTTAAACCAGTTTCTTCCGCGACTCGGCGGACTTCTTTTTTAGTTAAGTTGGCCAAAGGAAAGACTAATTTACTAAGTAAGTTACGATCAATCTGGCATAGAAAATAGGTTTGATCCTTATTGTTGTCTTTAGATTTTCTTAAGTAATAACTTTCTTTTTTGTAAGTGACTTTAGCATAATGACCTGTAGCAATAAAATCAGTAGCAAAAGTTTTTTTTACATAGTTAACAAAGTAATGAAATTTGATCGTACTATTGCATAAAACGTCAGGGTTAGGAGTAAGTCCTATTTGTAATTCATGTAAAAAGTTGGCAAAAACTTCGTCTCAATATTCCCGAATGAAGTCCACTTTGTAGATAGGAATTCCTAACTGTTGAGAAACTTTTTGGGCATCGTTTCAATCTTGAGTTTGGGAACAAATTCCTACTGTTTGACCACCTAAGTAATCATCTCAGTTTTGCATGAAAACAGCAATTACTTCATAACCTCTCTTTTTCAAGAAATAGGCTGCTACGGCTGAATCTACCCCTCCGCTCAAAGCAATAACAATTTTCCCATTATTTTTCATTAGTTTATTTTAAATTTAATCAAGAAAGAACAACCTCAAATCAAAACTAAACTCTGAAAAGAGTATTTTTGAAGTAGGTAAAATATATTTAACATATATTATTATGGATCAAATTAAAAAGCAAGAATGCCAAAATTGTCAAAGACTGGAAAAAAAATTGTCTGCTTTGATTAATGCTGTCGAAAAAGAAATAATTGAAACAGAGAAACTAAAAAAAGTGTATCAAGAAGTTCAAGGATTAGAAACTATTCCTTGCTCTCTCTGCCATAAAGCCATAATTAAAGGGCAAGAACAGCAATTAAATAGCGGACAAATAATACATAAAGATACTCAGTTTTGCTTTTCAGATACTAGGTAACTACTCTTCATGAAAAGTTCCTGTAACCTTTCCACCTTTCCGTTCTTTAAAGCATAACCATAAGAGAAAGGAGGAAGACTGTAATAATTATATTTAGAAAATCTATCCATGAGTTTTTCGTGAAATTCTCGGTAAATTAATCATCAAGGATCTCCTCAATGAGAATCTGTCTTATTATAGTTTTCAATCTCTTTACGATGCTTAAAATATCATTATTATGAAAAACCTTCAAGAAATAAGTAATCAAGATCTTTTGAGAGAGGTATCGAATAGATTTAAAGAGGAGAAGTTAGAAGTGATTTGCAATTTTTGTAAAGAAAAAATTTCTAATGTTAGCCTATCTATTTATTGAAACGGAGAGTATTATCATTTTCAAAATAAGTGTTACGATAAAAACAAAGAGGTTGAAAAACTTGTTAATGCTACTATTCGTATCTAAGAAATTGCTCAAGTAATCGACTTTTTGTAAGTTTCAGGCTTTGAGTTATAGTAATTGTATTTTGAATAGACACTTTTCATTAATTTTTCGTGCTTTTCAACATACTCGTTGTATCACTCGATTTTTCAGTGACCTTTATATTCGAGTTGAGATGTGAAAAGGAATTTTCGGCATCGGAGTAGTAGTTAGCGGAATAATAATTACTCTTTTATCGAGGGTGTTTTGCCAATTATTACTCATTGGTTCTTTCTTTTAGAAAGGGTTTTTTATCTAATAATAACCAAAAAAATGACCTTTCCTCTCACCAAAAACAAAACCAACCAAACCACCTGCCACAATAAAGATAATAACAAACAATGCGAAAGATCGGCGAAAATTTACAACTTCTTTTTTTCGCTTAATAGCACATTTTTCATGAAAATTACCCCTTTCTTCCCAATTTCGTAAGATGTAAAAAACTTTATAAACTTTTCTTCCCTCGGGAATTTTTTTACGACACTTTCGGCAAAGCAAAACTTCTATTGATTATTATAACCATCCTCGAAATCAAACGATATTCCTCCAACTGGTGTACTTATTCCTACTTTCTTACCAAGACTAAAACCAACACCTCCTACTTTTGCCTCAATACCACCAGCACCAATTGAAACTCCGCTACTAAGATCACCCCCAGCATTAGCTCGTAAACCTCCCACTTTAAGATTTACTGCATCCGCAGACAATGTGTAACCAGCAGTAACGCCTCCCGGACCAAACCCTGCTTCGGCTCCAGCTGAAGCATTACCAAAATTAACTTCATTTCTGCCATCACCGATTCTGGTGAATGAGTAATCTGCACCTGCACTAGCTATTACACCACCTAACCCCGCATTTACTCCAGCTGAACTTCTAATACTATGCAAACCAACTTCATCATTAACATTAATTGCAGCATTCCCATCTCAAAGTTCATTCCTTGAAGTGCTCGGACCACCATTTCTATCTGATCAATCATTACCAGTATGAATTAAGTGCTGAAATCCTTTAACTTTAAGACTATTATCGCCAATCTTTACCGTCTTGCCCTTAATCTTTACTAATCTAGCATTTTTATCAGTCAACCCACCTCCATATCTATCATAATTATTACAAATACACTCATAAGCAGAGCAATAACAATCGCAATCAGAATTTTTACAAGGACCATAACCCCTTATTTGGGAATGTATTTCACTCCAATAACTAGCAGTAACTCTTTCATCAACTTTATAATTTTTCAGAAACTCCTCATAAGTGGGAATTTCGTTCTTTAAATAAATAACCTCTTCGGTTTTATATATGTTTTCTTTTGGAATATAATATGGATTTTCTTTTACCATGGTTTTTTTAAAATTTATTATTTTTATTAAATTTACTATTGATTAAGCCCAAGTAGTTAAGCATTTAAGTATTATTCTCTGACAAGGTTTTAGCCTTGTTTAGTTGATATGTGTTAATACTCGCTTGAATTTTTGCTTAAAAACAAAGTCTTTAATAGTGCTTTTCATGGGAATTAAATTTAATTTTATATATGACTTATTTTAATATCGACAAAGTATTAAAAGAAAATAAATTCTAAAAACTATGGCAAAAACTAAATCCATGTTACATAAAAACATAGATAAATTGCTAGAAACTTATACAGTTTAAAGTCGCCTTCTTGTCAGTTCTACTTGCTCTTTGAAAAAAAGATTAAAAGACATTTTATTTTCCCTGACTTTATATCGCTTCTTTTCCAACGGGAATTTAAAAATTATATTAATGATTGAAGTTGTTATTACTAGCATCGAAGAGGTTTATCAGAGATCAGAGTTTCTAAGTAAATTAGAAAAAATTAAAATTGGTGGATGAGTGAAATCAGTACGGGAGAGCAAAGAAATCATTTTTGTTGCTCTTAATGATGGTTCAAGTTTAGAAAACTTACAACTTGTTATTTTACAAAAAAATCTTTCTCAAGTTGACTTATTAAAGAAAATAAACTTTGCTAGTAGTTTAGTAGTTAGTGGTCAATTAATTCTTACTCCTGAGCGAGAACAAACTTGTGAGTTAAGAGTTTTTGAAATAGAATTTATTGGCTCAAGCACTGATGATTATCCTCTACAAAAAAAAAGTATTCCATTAGAAATAGTTCGAGAATATCCTCACTTACGAGCCAAAACTAATTATTTCTTAACACTCTTTCGCCTACGTCACTCAGTCAGCAAAGCAATTCAAGATTTTTTCCACCAAGAAGGATTTTACTATGTTTCCACCCCTATCATTACTAGTGATGATGCCGAGGGAGCTGGGGAGCTTTTTAATATTACTACTAAGGAAAAAGAGTCTTTTTTTTCTAAACCAACTACTTTAACTGTTAGTGGTCAATTGCAAGCTGAAGCCTTAGCCCAAGGGTTAGGTAAGGTCTACACTTTTGCTCCTTGTTTTCGTGCCGAAAAATCTCACACCACTCGTCATTTAGCTGAGTTTTGAATGATTGAACCAGAAATGGCTTTTGCTGATTTAGAAACAATAATTAATTTAGCAAAAAGGCTGGTAAAATATGTGATTAATTACATTGTTAACAATAATATTAAAGAACTAGAATTTTTAGAAAACTATAATAGAAAAGAAATAATTAATAAACTAAAAAAAATCCTTAGTAATGATTTTAGAAAAGTTGATTACAGCGAAGGTATTGAAATATTAAAAAAAAACAAACAAAAATTTGTCTTTAACGATATCAAATGAGGAATGGATTTACAATCTGAACACGAGAAATATTTATGTCAACATTTTGATAATAGTCCAATTTTTATTACTAATTATCCAACAGATTTAAAGGCTTTTTATATGAAAAATAACCCCGATGAAAAAACTGTGGCCTGTTTTGATTTGTTACTTCCAGAAATTGGCGAACTGATCGGCGGAAGCATGCGCGAAAATTCTTACGAGATTCTAAAAGAAAAAGCTCAAAAAGTGGGATTGGATACTAGTGATTTGAGTTGATATTTAGATTTACGGAAATATGGCTATGCTCCCAGTGGTGGATTCGGTCTTGGTCTAGAAAGATTGATAATGTTCATTAGTGGCACCGAAAACATTCGTGACACAATTGCCTTTCCTCGCTATTCTTCCTAGAAAAATTTGATAAAGATAATTAGAATAAAACCGTTTTGAAAATTGAAAAAAAACTAAATTATGACTAAGGAAGCCAGGAAAAACTAGAAATTAAGCAAAAAAAGGAGTATCTTCGCTTTTTAAAATTAAGTCTAGAAAAAAGTAGATACGATTAAAAAAACAGCGATCTTAATAACTAATAGCACTGAGATAATTGAAACTTTTTATCCTTATGATGTTTTTAAATGGGGAGGGATTAGAAGTAGATTTAATCGTAGTTAATGATGACAGTGATGACCGACAAATCAATACTCTTTATGGATTTAGGAAAACAAATTTCATGACTGATCTAAAAAATGAAATAACCATCGGAAGTCTACCATGAGCAGATATTAGTCTAAACAATTACGACTGTTTAATCATTCCAGGCAATCTCAATCAAGATCAACCAAATCTTCATGAGTTAGTTGATGATGAAGAGGTGATCGAGGAGATTAAAGAGTTTGCTCAACAAAAAGATAAAATAATTGCTTCAATTTGCTTAGGAGCTTTGGTATTAGGTAAAGCTGATTTAGTTAAAGGCAAAAATATCACTGGCAATCCATTAGTGAAAAGTCATGAACTTTTAAAGGATAGTAATTTTAATCCTAATGAAAGTGTAGTGGTTGATGGGAATTTAATTGCTGCTAAAACAGTTGCTCAAACTCCGGAATGAACTTTTAGAATTATCGAAGAATTATTTGGTCAAGAAAAAAGAGTTGAAATTGCTAAGAAGATAGGATTTTAGAATAAAGTTTTTAGTTATTTTTCTACTTAATATATCTCGCTTACTCAACTTTTTAAGCTTAATTCGCAATTGAAATCCTTAACTAGAAAACAGGAACAAGCCCAAAAAAAGAAATTAAAAAAAGGAATTGGGAGAAGATGGTAAAATTCAACTCTAAATAGGGAATCGAAAGGAAAGGGAGAAAAAGAGGAATTTAAAGGTGTTTTTTTAAACGACCATTAGCAGATTTGTGAGTTAAAGATGAGGAATTTTCCGGAGTAATTTTTACTTGACAAGGAATATTTAACTTTTCCACATAAGAAATTAAACTATCTAAGGCAAAGTTTTCGGTATAACCCCGTAATAGTTTAGCAGTTGACAATTTATCTAGTTTAAGAATATTAGCCATCTTTTTCTCACTGAAATTATTTTGAATTTGGTAACGAGTAACAGTTTGACAAAGTTGGTATTTTGTTTTCTCTAAAATACTAGCGTCTTTATTAATTACTTTACTACCCAAACATTTATCACTTTCTAATCAGCCAAAAAGTTCCTCTTCTTTCGGATCAACTAACATTTGATAGGAATTATTTAATTTTTTTTTCATATCTTTTAAATAGGGTGGCAAGTGCGAACATAAAGAACAGAATTATCTTTATTCACTCACCATCACCATACTAATTTGTATTCTTTATTATTTTCTTGTCTCAATAATGCTCGAAAATACTGCTTTTCTTTTGATTGTAAACCATCAGGAGGAAAATATTTTTTATCCAATAGTTTCACTAACTCAATAATCAATTCATGAGTAATACCATGTTTAAAATGTTTATCGCAATGGGAACTGATATCTACTTGCTTAATTACTTTTTCATTAACCAATATTGTCAAGAAATGGGTATAATAGGTAATCTTTTCTTTTTTACTCATTCTCACCTATAACTTATTTTTTACTTTTTTCCCTGACTTCTTTTAAGGAGTAACAAAGATAAAAAACTCCATTAATTTTATTTCTTTTTCTTTATTTTCAGGTTGTTTACTAGAACAACCAAGAATTAAAAAATTAATTTTTCTTTTTTAATAAATTCCACTGATCTTTCCGAGAGAGAGGAGAATTATTAAATTCAGAGGTATTTAGGGGTCAATTATTTTTTGTCTCTCTCAGCTATTTGGGATAAGAGAGAGTATAAACCAGCAAAATCAATAAAGTGGTAATTCTGGGCTTGATCATCAAACAGCAAATTAATCTTTCGTAATTGTTCGTTATGTTCTCGCTCTTTCTTCTCTAATAATTTCTCTAATTCTTCACTATTATTTTGACTATTCTTTAATTCTTGTTGAGTAAGAGTGAGAGTTTTATCTTTTTGTTCACTTAATTTTTGGTAATACTCTACTTGTTTATTTAAGTTAATCAGATCTTCCGCAGTTAGATCAGTTTGTGTTTCGGCGTTATTTCGTGGTTTATTGATAATCTCTTCAGCAATGGCTAATTGTTCAGTTAATTGCTTAACTTTGGCACTATCATCGATTTTACTAACCGTCCACGGAAGTAGCCCATCTTCCTATTTAGTTACTCATCATCTTCAATGAAAGTCGTGATGAGAAATTGCTTTAAACTTCGTGATGAAATGCTAACTAAATCTGAAGAAAGACCAAAAAAGTTGGAGGAAATAAAAAAGAAGAGAAATAGTTTTTTATTTATTGTTCTAATGGTGGAAGTGATGGGATTGAACCCATGTCCTACAATGTTCAATAATTTACTTCTACAACCATAGCTTATTCTTTTTCTGATTAGAAACTAACAAGCAAAGTATTCTAATTAATAGTTTATTTCTAACTTTTAACAATCAATTAAGAAATAAACAAGATAATTAACTGTTTCCAATTTTATTACGAACTACTTAAATGGAGTAAGCAATAAGACACCAAAGACTTAGGCTCTGATATAGTTTCCTCCGAAGTTGCTATTTAGCAATTCGTAAGGAACATTTTGGTTTTCACCAGTTGTAATAGTTTCTTGATTTTTTTTCAAGAGTTTGGTTGCCGTAATTATTTCTTCATTCTAGTCAAAACTCACACTCCCATAAAGTGATCGTTCTTTACTTATGCTGATCTATCAGTGAGTAAGACACAAACACATTTAAGGACTTAAGAAAACCACTCGAAGTCCTTATATTTATTTTAACTAGATTTAGGAAGAATTTCTTGTTTAACTGATTTTTTTAATCTTTAATGTCTTTTTTTAGTAGTTTCTTAGATTTAAATTCTATTTCTAACTTCAGAGGCACAAGTTGGACAATAAAACTCTACTCGAGAATAAAGATAATAACCACTTCCCCGGTCTTCATCTT
>Ga0335075_10003315_pt1 | contig 25562 bp, 18 predicted proteins | sample Lox_Sample_24_FD_206723 | JGI IMG/M metagenome (GOLD analysis project Ga0335075, IMG submission 206723) | Soil microbial communities from Loxahatchee National Wildlife Refuge, Florida, United States - Lox_Sample_2.4 | ecosystem: Environmental > Terrestrial > Soil > Wetlands | place: USA...
GCCCAGGTAGGTGAAACCCTCCTGCTCGGCGGTCAGCTGCGCGGCATCGCCGACGGCCTGCACCGCGGCTCGCGCGCTCTGCCAGGTCACGTCCGGCTCGGCGCCGCTGATCCACAGCCACGCGTCGTGCTGGGTCGCGGGCGCGGTGTGACCGTCACGCCCCAGGACGGGCTCGAACGGCGTCAGTTCAGCTGGGGCCATCGCCGGTGCGGCCTCGCGCCAGGCGCGCGCCCCGAACGCGACCACCAGGTTGATGCCTCCCGCCGACACGTCGGGAGTGCGCAGCCGGCGGAACGCGGCCACCGCCTGATCGGAGCCGACCCCCGGCTTCAGGTCGAACTCGAGGAAGTGATGGGCATGCGTGCCCTGCGCGAAGATCCCGAACTGAGGAAGGACGAAATCCATGCGCCCACTTTAAGACGCTGGACGATTCGTGGAATACCGTCACCGCAACCCCGCTATACGCGTCTCGGATGAGGATCCTCCGGGCGGGGCCGCCGCGCCTGCTCACCTACCACCGGCTACCGAACCCCTCCCACCGCAGCCCCCTATCGGGCACCGATTTCTGCGCAGCCCGGGTGACAGCGCGTCCATCATCGTCGGGACCGGCACATATAGACCGAAGGCAGGCTCACACGCGTACACGCCATCCATCACCCTCTCCGCGGTCAGCAGACCAGCCGATATGACGTTGCGTCCGACGGCGACAGGTCGTCGGCCGCCGCCCGCACGGTGGGCATCGAGAGGACCGTGCGGGCGCGTTGCGGGTGTCAGCCCAGAACCCCGTGGCGTTTGCTCGCGCGGTCCGTCCCGACCAGTGGCCTCGCTCGCCGTTTCGGACGTGTTCGACCCGGCCGGTGGCGAGGAGGCTGCTCGTGTCACCGACAAAACGTCCGCCGTGAGGCGAATCACGCTGCGTTGTCCGCGTTCGGCGATCCCGGTCGCGCCCTACGCGCTGGTTGGGTCCCTCGCGACCCCGCAGACCTGCGGTGAGTGCTCGCCATTCCAGGTCGTCGCTCGGAAACCACCACCCCGGCCCTGGCCGGCATAACTCAACCGGCGGTGGGGCGAGCGTTCGTGGCCGTGAGCGGGAGCTCTACCCGCAAGCTGGTGCCGGCGCTGCGGGGGCTGTCGAGAAGGATTCGGCCGCCGAGCGCTTCGACGCGGTCCTTGAGTCCGATCAGGCCGGTGCCCAGGGTGAGGTCGGCGCCGCCGACGCCGTCGTCGCAGACTGCGACGCGCAGGACGCTGTCTTCTGTGTCGGCTTCGACCGTCACCGTGACGGCCGAGGCGCGCGCATGCTTGGCCACGTTGGTGAGCGCCTCCGAGACGACGTAGTAGGCCGCGACCTCGACCGGCTCAGGGAGGCGGCCGGTGGTGCGCACGTCGACTTGGACCGGGACGGCGGAGCGGCGAGCGAGCGTCTTGACCGCCGCGCCGAGGCCGCCCTTGGCCAGGATCGCCGGGTGGATGCCCCGCGCGATCTCCTGCAACTCCTCGAGCGCGCCGCTCCCATCGACGACAGCGCGGTCGAGCTCGCCGCCGAGCTCGCGGAGTTCGGGCGGAACGTCCGCCTGGGCCGTGCGCAGCCGCAGCACAAGTGACGCGAGCCGCTGCTGGGCGCCGTCGTGCAGGTCCCGCTCGATCCGCCGGCGCGCCTGGTCCGCGGCGGCGACGATCCGCGCTCGGGACGCCATAAGCTGCTCCCGGCTCTCTGCATTCGCGATCGCCGTCGCGACGAGACCAGTGAATGCCGCTAGCCGCTCCTCGGTATCCGGCGGAGCCGGCTCGCGGCCGCGCAACGCCACGCCGATCACCCCCCAGATCCGGCCCTCGACCGTGATCGGCGCGGCGACCGCGGATTCGACTCCCAGCTCGGAGTAGTAGGACGTCTGCGAATCGATGCGCGCCGATCGGCCGGTTTCGCGGACGAGCGGGGTCAGACCTTCCCCCGGTTCAACGTGCCGGCGATGACCGACTCGAAGCGGCTCGCCGGTGGCGGTCCACGAGGCGACGATCGTGACGCTCTCGTCGGGCTCGAACCGGACCACGAGAGCGTCATCGGTCTCGAGCAGGCGGCCGATCTGCTCGGCCACCGCGGCAAACACCCCCGCTGGCGGTTCGCCCCGCGCGACTAGCGTGGCCACCCGCCCAAGGGCGGCCTGTTCATCTGCGACCGTGCGCAGCTCCTCGCGAGCCTCAGCATTCCCGATCGCGGTGGCCACGAGTTCGGTGAACCCCGCGAGACGTTCCTCGGTTCCGGGTGGTGGTGGCTCCTCGCCTGTCGATACGACGGCAACGAGCCCCCATAGCTCACCCCCGAGGACGATCGGCGCGCCCACGGAGGAACGGATCCCAATCTCACGCGCAGCCCCACCGGCCTCGTCGGTGTAGCGGTCCACCCGCGCCGGGCGCCCGGTTTCTCTGACGGTCCCCGTCAGGGTGCCCGTGACGGGCTCCGCCCGGAACCCGACTGGTATAGCTTCGCCCGTCTGGCTCCACGCTGAGACGATTTCGCCCGTGCCGTCCGGCAGATACCGCCACACCGCGGCGTCGTCGACGGCAAGCAGGCGACCCACCTCCTCCGCCACGGCGGCGAACACCTCCCCCGGCGCGGCCGCCTCCGCCACGAGCGTGGCAACACGCCGCAGCGCGGCCTGCTCGTCCGCGACCGCGCGCAGCTCCTCACGCGCCTGCGAGTTCGCGATCGCGGTCGCCGCGATTTCGGTGAAGGCGGCAAGGCGCACTTCTGTGCCCGGCGGCGGCTCCTCGCGCCCTGATGTGACGGCGATATAGCCCCACAGACGACCCTGGACGGTGATCGGCGCCGCCGCGGAGGACCTAACGCCGTACTCGAGCGCCACAGGGTGGTCGGCATAATGGTCGATGCGGGCTGGGCGCCCAGTCTCGCGCACCACGGAGCCCAAGCTCGGCGAGGTGATCGGCGTTCGCAGACCAATCGGCAGCGACCTGCCGGATGTGGACCTCCCGGCGAGAATCGTTATGGCTTCGTCGGGCTCGTAGCGGACCACGAACGCGCCCTCAACCGAGAGCAGCCTTCCGACCTCCTCGGCCACGGCGGCGAAGACGTCCGCCGGCGACGCCCCCGCCGCGACCAACGTCGCCAACCGACGCAGGGCGGCCTGCTCATCCGCAATCGTACGCAGCTCCCCGCGAGCCTGAGCATTCGCAATCGCGGTGGCCACGAGTTCTGTGAACCCCCCCAGACGTTCCTCGGTTCCGGCCGATGGTGGCTCCTCGCCTGTCGACACGACGGCAACGAGTCCCCACAGCTCGCCCCCGACGGTGATCGGCGCGCCCACTGTGGAACGGATCCCCATCTCACGCGCGGCCCCGCCAGCGGCGTCGGTGTACCGGTCCACCCGAGCCGCTCGCCCGGTCTCGCGGACGGTTGCGGTCACCGTCCCCCTGACCGGCTGAGCCCGAGGCCCAACCAGGATGATCTCACCGCTCCGACTCCACTGGGCAAGGATTTCGGCGGTGCCGTCCGCGAGATACCGCCGCACCGCGGCGCCGTCGACGGCGAGCAGCCGACCGACTTCCTCCGCCACCGTGGCGAAAACAGTTGCCGGCGGCGCCGCCTCTGCCACCAGTGTCGCCACGCGCCGGAGCGCGGCCTGCTCGTCCGCGACCCGGCGGAACTCAGCATAAACCTGGGCGTTTTCGAGGGACACGGCGAGCTGGCCGGCGATGAGCTTGACCGCGTCGAGGCGTTGGGTCGAGAACGCACCGCGCATGAGGCGGTTCTCCAACACCAACAATGCCTGCACGCTTCCCCGACTGAGAATGGGCAGCACCAGCAGCGAGCAGCACGAGATATCCGTGAAGTACGGGTCCCGGGCGAAGCGGTCGTCACGGGTCGCGTCGCTCACCACCAGCGGTTCACCCGTCCGCCGGGCGTACCGCAGCACCGACATCGGGACGAGACCGTCGTCCCCGGTGCCGCTGACCGGGACGGTGGCGCGCTCGCCACTCGGGGCGGGCAGCAGCCAGACCTTCCGGTCCTCGCTCCACAGCAGCAGCTGCACGCCGGTGGCGCCGGTCATGGCGCTGAGCACCTTGGCGAGGCGCGAGTGCAATCGCTCGATGCTGGTCTCCGAGCTCAGCGCCTGCGACGCCGACAGGATCCCAAGTAGATCGATGGTTCCGGTCGTGACGGCGGAGCCGCGCTGCCCGGTGCTCGCGTCGGGTTGGGGCCGGAGCGCCGGATACGCCCAGTCCATCTGGTTCACTTTCGCCGTCGCGCCCCACGCGAGGTACTCCTGGCGGGCCTCGGCAAGAAGGCTGTAGCCGGCGTGGTCGACGGCGTGGGCGAGATAAAAGCGGGCGGCGCGTTCGGCGATCAGGGCCCGATGCCACGGACGCTGGCGCTGGGCGGCTTCGTGCTGGGCGGCGTCGAAGGCCAGCACCGCGGCCCGGAAGTCGCCGACCGCCCACGCCCGCTCGGCCTCGACCAGTCGCAGCAGATGCAGGAAGTTGGACGGCGCGTCTGCCGCGCGCGCGGCGTGCCAGCGCGTTACGTCGTCGAGCTTGGTCAGCAGACCGCCCCGCTCGTCACCGTCGCTGGCGCGCGCCTGCTCGGCGAGGGCCAGCCCGTATAGAAGGCGGGCCACGGCGCTCACATACAGTCCCGGGGCAACGGGCAGCAGCGACATCGCGGCAGTGGTGTGTCGCCCCAGGCCCACCGGATCGCCGAAGACGGCGGCGGCGATCGCGTGGTTGACATGCGCGTGGAGAAGCGCGAGCGGGTTGTCGGCGTATCTCTCGATGGGGTTCGCGTCACCGGTCGCGGCGGAGCGTTCTCCGCGCAGCACATCGGTCAGCCACCGATAGCTGTCGAGCGACTCGCCGGTCTGTTCGATGCCGCTACGGCGCACGAAGGCCAGCCCTGCATCCACCTCGGCGACACAGTCGTCCAACGACGACCCGCAGTCCAGCAGGTAGGACACGGTCGGGTAGTAGGTGTAGCCCGCGTTGGCCGGGTCGCCCCCCGCGATTAGCTCTTCGCGGGCCTGCCGAGCAGGTTGGACACCGTTTTCGATCGGCTCGAACCAGCAGCTGAGGACGGCGAACAGGGAACGCACCTGCGCCGTGTCCGGCGCGTAGCCGCGAGCTTCGCCCAGCGACAGGATCCGCCGCACCGCTCGATATCCGCCAGCAGCGTCCCCGCGCAGCGCGACAGCATGGAAGGCGGCGACGCCGGCGGTGCCCACCAGCGTGCGGGTCGGGCCGTGCTCGAGCCAGATCCGAAAAGCCTCCAGGCTCAGCCACGCCTGCACCGACGGGTCGGCGAAATATGCTGCCGGCAGGATCGCGTTGAGTAGACGGGCGGCGGCGAGCAGCGCCGGGTCCGTGATGTCGAGCCGAGCCGGATCATCGGCCTGGTCGGTCTGGTCTAGCCACCGATCCAGGTAGTCGAACCGCTGGTCGAGCTCGACGGAGAGCTGGTCAACGGCCGGCACGGCGATGCCGAGCTGACGCAGCGACTCCACGCCGAGCCCGATCGCCTCTGCATATCGATTCCGGTGGGTCAGGCTGCGCAGTTGCACCGCCGTCGCGTCCGCGCGCTCCAACGCCGCGACGGACAGCCGCTCGATGCTCCGATATTCCTCGTCTGCTTCGTCCAGGCGCCCCAGGCTGAACAGCGCAGCGTGGCGGCCTGTGTGCAACTCGACGAGCGTGGCGATGTCACCCGGACCGATCAGCCGCAACGCGCCGGCCAGCAGCGCGTCCACCAGCACGTAGCCCCCGGTCAAAGCCGCCTGATCGGCGGCGCGCCGCAGCAGCCCGACCACCACGCGCCGCTCCGCGGCATCCTCGACCGCGTCGACCACCGGCAGGTACTGTTCCGCCGCGACCGCGAACAACTCCGGTTTGCCGGCCAATCGCCGCGCCATCGCCAACTGCAGCAAGCGTCGCCGCGGCCGATCCAGCCCGAGCAGAATCACCTCGCGGGTCCGGTCGTGGCGGAACCGCACCGAGTCATGCAGCCCGGGCTCCACCACGAGCAGACGCTCGTCGAGCGCGGGCGCCAGAGCCTGTTCCACAGCGGGCGCCGGCTCGGCGGTGGCGGTTTGGAGCAGCCTCAGCTCCGCTCGCCCGCCGAGACACGCCATCGCCTCCAGCATCTGGCGCGATCGCTCCGGCAGGGCCTCGACGTGCGCCGCCGACAGCCCGGTCACCTCCGCGCGGCCCAGGCGGGCGCGCACCGTCGCCGCTTCCCACCGCCACCCCGCGGCTCCCGCGTTCAACAAACCGTCGCGGCGCAGCGCGCCGAGCAGCTCCAACGTCTCGAAAGGATTGCCGGACGTGCGCGTGTGGACGGCCTCGACCAGGTCTGCCGCCGCGGCTGGGTCCATTCGCAGCACCTCCGCGACGATCGTGGCGGAGCCGGATTCCGGCAGATTGTCGAGCCGGAAACACCGTACGCCGGCTTGATCACGCCATCGAGACAGCAACGCCGCGCGTGGATGGGACGCGTCGATGTCGCCGTCGCGGCAAGCGCCCACTAGCAGCAGGCCCTGGATTGGCTTCTCGGAGAACACTAGGTCGACGACGCCGAGTGGCGCGCGACCCGCCCACTGCAGGTCGTCGAGGAACACCACCAGCGGCCGTTTCGGCGAGGCGACAGCGCGCAGTAGGTCCACAGCCGTTCGCTGCGCACGGACCTGCGCGGTGAGCGAATCGCCGGGCTCGGGTGCGACCCCCAGCAGCGCCGCGAACTCCGGCACTGCCGCGGTCAGCAGGCCGGCGTTGGGGCCTACGGCTTCCAAGATCCGCTGGCGCACATCCGTGAGCTCCTCCTCCGGCTCGGCCAGCAGCAACCGGCCTAGCGCACGGAACGCCTGGTTGACCGCGTCGAACTCTAAATCGTGCCGATGCTGATCAAACCTGCCGGCCACGAACCAGCCATCCCGCTCGGCCACCACCGGCCGTAGCTGATCGACCAGAGCCGTCTTACCCACGCCAAGCGTGCCGCTGACCAGCACGCCGCGACAACCGCCCGTGAGCGCGTCCACGAACGCCCCGTGAAGCGCCGCGACCTCGTCATCGCGACCCACGAGCCGCGACGGCGGCAGCAGCCGCAGCGGGACATCATGCTCGCCGATACGAACCGCGGCCGACGCCGGACGCGCCTGCGCGTCCCGCAACCGCTCGAGGTCATAGACCACGCCGTCCGCCGTCTGATACCGATTGTCCGGCTCCTTCTCCAGCAGATGCATGACGATCCCAGACAATGGCGCAGGAACGTTGGGGTCCAGCTCAACGGGCGCCGTAGGCACGCGGGCCAAAAGATCATGCGTGAGCCGCAACGGGTCCCCGGAACCGAACGGGGGCTCACCGGTCGCCAGCTCATACAGCGTCGCCCCCAACGCGTACAAATCTGCCCGGTGATCGACCGACCGGCCCGTACGCCCGGTCTGCTCCGGCGCGAGATACGCCAGCGTCCCCATGATCTCCGTGTGGTGCACAAACGCAGGACGAATCTCAGCCAACGGCGTCGACAACGCGAAGTCCACGAGGCACGGTTTGCCGTCACGCCCAATCACGATGTTCGCCGGAGTGACGTCCCGGTGCATCACTCCCCGCCTATGCATCCCCGCCACCGCCGCGGCCAAGTCGACAGCAAGCTCGATCAGCTCATCGACAGCCAGCGGCCCGGACACCTCTGCCAGACTCCTGCCGCCAACGTCCTCTAACACAACCGACCCCGGGTACCGCGGCGCCTCCACCAGCTGTACGACCCCGACCACACCGCGCAGCCGCTCGAGCATCGCCACCTCCTGCCCCAGCCGGCGTTCCGCGTCCCGTCCCAGCGGCTCCTTGCGGATCACCGCGCGCCCCGAAAAGAACAGCCGAGTCACACGCGTCCGTCCGCTCTCGTGGACTATCTCAGTCGCGCGGGCGGATCTCCATTCCGCGGTGGCCTTATCTCGATCCGACACGTTCACACCGCTACCAGTTCAGTAGCCGCCGTCTCGCCGGGCCGCTCGCGACACACAGCGACCTCGACCCATGAAGCGCGGGTGCCTATCACTAGCGCCCCAGGATCGACGGGCGCGTTTAAAACGGCGGCCCCATAACGTCGGTGAAGACGACCGCTCGGGCAGCCGTGGATGACCCCGGGGCAACTCCCCATGACGCGATACTACGCGAGACAGCGCAGCCATCCACAACGCGCCCGAGATCCCCTCGAAGCGGGTGTACCGGGGCCCCAGCCCCCGCCAAATGCGAATCGTGTCCCAGATGCGCCGTTCGGCGCGGTGCGGGTCGGATGTGTTTTGCGCTTCGCCCCCCGTCCCGGATCAGAAAGCAGCGCCGGGCAACTTACCCCGTAGCTGTGGACGGGCCAGTAGGCGCGCGCGGCGCTCACCACGGCACTACCGTCTCGTTCCAGGAGAAGAGCTGGGGCTTGCGGCCCGCCCGCCCGCGGACGGTCGGGCGAGCCGCTTGGTTGGTTGATCAGAATGGCACGTCGTCCGCGCCTGCCAGCGAAGCCGCCGCGGCGGAGACACCGGCCTCGCCATCCCGCGAACCGTTGCTTGCCTCCGCCGGCCGCGCCCTCCGCCGACGCGGGCCGAACGCGTGCACTCGAACAGGATCTGACGCGCCCTGAGCACGACAGCCTCGCGCCGGTTCTGCTCCTGGTCGGTCCACTCACGCCAATCGAGCTCGACCACGACGCCCGAGCCTTTGCCCAGGCGCGGTTGCCCAGCGCATGCTATGGACGAGAGTCCCCGACCGTGGAATTGTTTGTCCCACGACTCCGCATTTGTTGAAAGCGAGACTACCCCGCGCTCGGATGTCCCGAGGAAGTCAGGTCTCGTGGCCTATGACCCTGCGGCTGTCCGGTACGTCCGATGGCTGTCGGCTGCGGCCGCTATCTTCGCGCGGCATGTCCGGGGTTGATCGTATGCGTGAACGGCGCAGGGCTGCGGCGCTCGCGCGCCACTACCGCGACGAGGAGGGCTCTCGATCGCCGAGATCGCCCGGCGGCTCGGACGGGCGGAGGCGACAGTGAAGACATACCTTTACGACCCATCTTAGGGTAACAAAAGACCTACGGATAGGCCCATGCGCTAACGCCGGCCTCGGCGCGACGCGCGCCGCATACGGCGTCTCCCTGGACACAAGGCCGCCACAGCCTCAGCAGAACTGAAGCCGGACGCACGCCGGCCTGCCGGTCCCTGGAGGCGCGCGCCTCGGAGCGCCGGTTGCCGCGACCCCGTTCGCGCAAGTAGCTCCCTCCGGCGTACGCTTGGCGTACGCTTGAGCGCGGGACGACATCGGGCGTAGGGCTGCCGTTGCCAGGCCGTGGCCGGTGTCGGCCCGACACAATCACCCGCCGGCTCTAGTCGAGCGCCGTTAGGTCTTGGATTCGCGCACCCGACTCGTAGACGCGTGGGCGACTTGAGCCGATCCGGTTGCGTTTCCGGGCAGCACGGGCCTGGTTTTCCGGCATCGAGGCGACCTCGGGCTACTATTCCGCTCGCATCCGATCCTGGTTAGGTGCTTTATATGAGCGTCGTGGTGTTGAAGACGAGCCGAAATGAAAATGAGCCGAAAGAAGACTACGCATGACCGAACGTAAGGAAAAGGTCACCCTGACTATCCGTGCCAGCGGAGTGCGATACCTGGACGACAAGGGAGAGCTCTTGCGCTGGGACCCAGATACCGAAAAGCTCATAGACACGCTTGACAAGTCCCACAAGCCGTGGGAACTGAAACAAGTAGAACCGGTAGTCGAGAGGGAGTGGTAACGCCGGCTCCTCGCGAAGATGGAGCAGGGCTACACCGGCAGGCGGCACGTCGCCACCACGGAGACGCCGACGATCTGGGACGGCGAGATCCCTCCGCCCGTGCTCGCGTAGGCGCCACTCCCAAGGCCGCGTAGCGTTTCGATCCGGTGTCCGAGTTCGACGTGACGACTCGAACGCCACCGGGATTCCCATGGCTGTCGGGTTGATCGACAACGGGCAGCGCGACCCAGATTGCATTTCCGCGCACGTTGCCTATGCGAGTGGTCGTCACTTCTACGGCCTGACGCGCATCAAGAACTGATGCAATCCGAGCGCGATGGTTGTCATCCAGCGTGTCAGGGCTGCTGTGCTCCATCGCCGACGCGGCCACCGCGTCGTGGCTCCTGCTGCCACGGGTGCGGTGACCGTGGCGCCGCCCGGGAATTCACTCTGGGACCGCGCCAGTGGTCGGGGCAGATGGTTCGGCGCTCACGTTCGGCGCTCATTGCCTTGCCTTGATGCCGATCCGCCGGACGACGTCGCCGACGGCTTCCACGTCTCCGTGCCGGCGACGGATCAGATCGGCGATCACCCCGGTCCAGCCGGTCTGGTGGAACGCGCCGATCGCGGCGCCGTTGTCGCCGTGGAAGTACTCGCTGAAGATCAGATTGTCATGCCAGGCGGGGTTGGCCTGCATTAGCTCGGTCCCGCCGAAGCAGGGTCGCCGGCCGTCCGGGCCGTTGGTGAAGATCGAGATCAGCCGGTCTGACAGGTCAGCGGCGACCTTGTCCAGGGTCAGTAGCTTGCCCGACCCGGTCGGGTACTCGATCGTGTAGTCATCGCCGTAGAACCGGTGGTAGCGCTCCAGGATGCTGACCGTCAGGTAGTTCAGCGGGAACCAGATCGGGCCGCGCCAGTTGGAGTTCCCGCCAAACATGGGCGTGGTGGACTCGGCCGGCTCGTAGTCGATGCTCGCGGTGATGCCTTCGACCTCGAGTGTGTAGGGATGCGCGCGGTGGTAGGCGGACAGGGCCCGCAGGCCGTGGGGGGATAGGAATTCGTTTTCGTCGAACAGCTTGGCGAGCAGTCGTTCCAGCCGGTCCGGCCCGCACATGCTGAGCAGCATCCGCTGCTGGCCGGGCTTCCCGCGCAGCAGGCCACGCTCGGTCAGCTTCTGCGGGTCCGCCATGTCGTTGCGGGCTAGGAAGTCCGCGTATTGCTTGCCGAACGTCAGCGCTCGCTGCAGATCATCCTCGGTCAGGACCGCGGCCGCCAGGGCGGGGATGATGCCCACCATCGATCGGGTCTTCACCGGCACCGCTTCCCCGCTCGGGGTCTTGAGCCGGTCGTAGTAGAGGCCGTCGGTCTCGTCCCACAGCCCCAGCTCGTCCAGCGCCTCGCTGATCGCGGCGAAATGCTCGACGAACTTTATGACCAGATCCTGGGCGGGGCGTTGGCCGGAGCGGTTCAGGACCACGGCCATGGCGCCCATGGCGACCGCGTAAAAGCCCATCCACCCGGTGCCGTCGGACTGCTCCAGGATCCCGCCGACCGGCAGGTGCGAGCGGTCGATCGGGCCGATGTTGTCCAAGCCGAGAAAGCCGCCCTCGAACAAGTTGTTGCCCTCGCGGTCCTCCTGGTTGACCCACCAGTTGAAGCCGACCAGCAGCTTGTCAAAGACGCGGCTGATGAAATCGATATCACGGCCGCCGTCGATCGCAAATACCTCAAGCGCCGCCCACGCCTGCACCGGTGGGTTGACGTCCCCGAAGTCCCACTCATACGCCGGCAGCGCCCCGTTGGGATGCTGGAACCACTCGCGGCACAGCAAGAGCAACTGGTACTTGGCGAACGCCGGGTCCACGTGCGCCAGCGCCACACAATGGAACGCCACGTCCCACGCCGCGAACCAGGGGTACTCCCACTTGTCGGGCATCGACATGATGTCGAAAGCGTCGAAGTGCCCCCATCGGGAGTTACGCCCGGTCAGCCGCTGGTGCGGCGGCACCGGCTGGGTCGGGTCGCCGTCCAGCCAGCGTTCCACGTCGTAGTAGAACAGCTGCTTGCTCCACAGCAGCCCGCCGAACGCCTGCCGCATCACCATCGCCTCATCCGCGGTGGCGTCCTTCGGTGTCAGCTCGGCGTAGAACTCGTCGGCCTCGGCCTGCCGCTGCGCCATCAGCTCGTCGAACCCGGCGCCGAACGCCGCGGCCGCTGCTCCGCCCCTGGCTGTCTTGGCTTGCCGCAGCCGCAGCCGCAGCTCGGCCGTTTGCCCAGGCTGGACCGTGAGCCTGTACCAGAACGCGCACTTGGTCCCGGTGCGCTGCGGGTTGACGGTGGCCGCCCCGTGGACCACGTGGTCGTTGATCCCGTCCTTTGGATACGGCGTGATCGGCTCCACGCCGTACAGGCGTCTCAGATTGGTCTCGTTCTCGCAGAACAGGACCGTCGGCGCCGTGCCGTCCGGGCCGGGGTCGGCGAGCAGCTCAAGCTGCCCGAGCCACGGGTGCTCGATCCCGGCCGAGGTGTCGCCGGCAGCCGCCATCACAGGCTTGGGCGCATCGATCTCCCACGCCCAGGTGTTGCGAAACCATGCCGTGGGCAGCACGTGCACCGTGTCAGCACCCGGGCCCGCATTGACCACGGAGATCTTCATCAGCAGGTCATCGGGGTCGGCCTTGGCGTAGTGCACCTCGACGATCCAGTACCGGCCGGCATCGAACACCCCGGTGTCCACCAGCTCGTACTCGGGCTGGTACCGGTCGCGCCAGGCGTTCTGGTTGATCAAATCCTGGTAGGGGTACGCGGCCTGCGGATAGTGGTACCGCCACCGGTTCCAGGCGTGACTCGGGATCGCGTCCAGGTACCATCAGTATTCCTTGACGTCCTCGCCGTGATTGCCCTGCGACCCCGTCAGCCCGAAGGCGCGCTCCTTCAGGATCGGGTCGCGGCCGTTCCAGAGCGCCAGCGACAGGCACAGCCGCTGCTCGATGTCGCAGAACCCCGCCAGGCCGTCCTCGCCCCAGCGGTACGCCCGCGACCGGGCATCGTCGTGCGGCAGATAGTCCCACGCGTCACCGTTGGCGCTGTAATCCTCCCGGACCGTCCCCCACTGCCGCTCGCTGACATACGGCCCCCACCGGTACCAGTCCCCAGCCTCGCGAAGCCCGTCCTCCAGTCGCCCGAAGCCCGCTACCCGCTCACTCTCGGCACCCATCGACGTCCCTCCGTCTCGCACAACAGAACACAGCGTCGTCTGGCCCCGACCTCTCGTGCTCCGGCGATCGGCCCGCCAGAGAAGACACGCAGCCGGTCTTCGCGCCCCTTCTAGACCGCGAACGAGACGGGGTCATCCCCTCAATCGGGTTAATTTGAGCGCTCGCATGAGGTAGGGCCTCGCCATGGCACCGAGCATCAAGCTCTTCTTCGATGACGGCCACAGGACCGCCACGGCCAGGGCGACATCTAGAACGAGGAGCCGGCGCTTGCTCGATTCCTAACGCCCACCGGCCACCCCTGGGCGATTTCGGACAGTCCCGTGGTGGCTCCAACGTAGGCAAGTCCAGAGTGCCGCCGCTCGGTCGTCCAAATCGGAAGCCACGTCGAGCACCGCGACGGCTCCTGGTCACCGAGGCGAACCGGGCGCGGTGTCCGCAATCAGGCCTGTGGGGCATCCGGGTGGTCTGGGGCGGAGTCGGCTGCTCGAGTCCTCGGGAGCGGCTAGTGGGGCACCGAATGCTCGAGCCGTTTCGGGCGGTGTCATCGCGATGCGTAGGTCGCTTCACGACCCCCCGCTAACGCTAGCTGCTGGCGGTGGGCGATCCGCGTGTGCGCTGAGTCGCCACGTGATCCACGCGGTGCCGACACCGGCGGCGATACCGATGGCTGTGTCGGCGAGCCGAAGAATCGGCTGCTCCCAGGCGCTGTGGGGACTCAATGCCGCCGCGACCAGCACGACTGCCGGGGTGATTCCGGCGGTGATCACGTCCTCGTCACGTCCGATCGCCATCAGGAGGAACGTCCCAACACCGATCATCGCGCGAGGCCGAGTGGATGGAACGGGAAGACGAGCAGGTAGATCAGGCATCGCGCGAAGCTGACGAGCGTGGCTGCGGCGCGCGAGACAACGCCGCGGCTCTCTGTCGCTGGCCTTCGCGGTATACAAACAACGTCGCAAGCACCGCCCAGAGGCCACCGAGCAGGTCATCCGCTTTCGAGAGCGAGCGGACGCTTGAAAGCGCGTGCGTGGCGAGCCGGGAACTGACGAGCGACGCGGCAGCGAGCGCGAGGCGGTGGCTGACGACGGCCTGAAGGCGGGCTTCCTTCATCCGCGCAGCCCGGCAGCAACTCGTCAGAAGCCGATGACGTCGGCCCTGTCTTGCCGAGCCTCCTTGTATGAGCGCGAGCGGCTTGACCACCCGGTTGTACAGCTCCTCGGTGACGCCGTTGTCGAGTGCGGCCTGCTTGAGCGTCAGGTCGTGGTCGATCGCGTAGCGGGAGATGACGGATGCCCTGTCATAGCCGATGATCGGCGACAGCGCGGTCACCGTCATCACCGAGTTGTCGATGTTCTCCTTCACTTGTGGGTGGTGAGTTCTGCGCCCTCGATCATGAACTCGCGGAGTGGTCGCACACGGCGGCCACGATCAGTGCGGAGTGCAGGTAGTTGTTGATCAGGATCTGCCGAAAGGCGTTCAGCTCGAGGTTCGCCTCCGAGCCGCCCATCGTCATCGCGACGTCCGAAGACATACCTCGCCGAGTTGGGCATCGCCCGCGCCTGGACCGGCGACTTCGAGGGCGCCGCCTCGCTCATCGCGGAGACGGACGCCGTGACGGCCGCGACCGGGAGTAGCTTCCCGCCCTACGCGGCGCTGATGAATTGGGGCCTGCGGGGCAGGGAACCCGAGGCCTCCGTTGCGATATCGAGCGCGATCGAGCAGTCAGAGATGCCTGCGCGCAGCGTGGCGACGCACGCGCACGGGCTGCCGCGGTCTTGTTCAATGGGCTTAGCCGGTATCCGGAGGCGGCGGCGTCGGCTCGCGAAGCCGTAGCGAACGCGTTCGACCCGATGTCCTCTATGTGGGCGCTGCCCGAGCTGGTCGAGGGGGCAGTCCGGAGCGGGGACTGCGAGACAGCGCGTGATGCCTTCGACCGATTGGCGGAGACGACGCGGCCAAGCGGGACGAATCTCGCGGTTGGGATCGAGGCGCGTCGCCGAGGACTGTTGAGCGGCGGCGCCCGCGCCGACGACCTGTATCGCGAAGCGATCGATCAGTTGAGCCGCACGAGACTCCGGACACTATGTACAGGCCGTACGGTCAGCCCCGAACGAGGCCAGCGGTCACGGCGTGTGCTTGGCGGACGACGTGGATACAAGGCGCGGGCTTCCGCTTCAGCCGACCACCGACGTGAAGCGGCATCCGGGCGGGCCTCGACGGCGAGGCATGGCGCCCCAACCGGGCGCAAGACTACACAGAGCGAGATGGGCCCCATGGAGCAACGCTCCGCCCTGCGGGCGGCCGTATACCGCGGTGACGGAGCGGCTGTCGTGCACCTGCTCGGCGGCGTCGGCGCCTACGATGACTCGCCCCAGCTGGCCGGCGACGGTCTTATCGCTGCGCTCAGGCAGCGTCTGGACGGAGCCGCCGAGCTGGCTCGCGATCTCGTGGTTGGGCTCCGCCGGCGAGGCTGGGACGGGGATGATGAGCTGGCCGACGAGCTTGATGCTCTGCTAGGCGGTCCGGCGCCGATGCTGCGGGCCTTGCCCGTCGACCTCGAGGAGCTGGCTGGCATCCTTGAAGGCGACCCACTCACCGCGGGAGGCCGCATCGACGTCAGGACCGGTGAGGTCTGGGCTCAGGCAGCGATCGAATACGCGCTGGAGACAGGAGAGGAAGACGAGGACAGCGCCGATGACCCGGAGCGGTGGCTGCCTGTCTACGGCGAGGGCTCAGGCGAGGGCTACCGGGACATGGAGCTGTTCATCGCGTCGGTCGAGGATCTCGGCCGTGCCGAGCGTCTGGCGATCGCGATCAATGGCCGCGGCGCGTTTCGCCGCTTCAAGGACGAGCTCGCCCGCTCGCCCGGCGAGCTTGAGCGATGGCACGCACTGGCCGAGGAGCGCCAGCGCGGCCGAGCCAGGTCATGGCTCGCCGCGGCCGGCTACCGTGCGCTGCCCGCCGACCACCACGATCCCTGAAAGCGGGTCATCCCTGCGCCACCGGCCCGACCTTAGGCCCGGCTTGAGGCCGGGAGGGCCTTCCAGACCACCCGATAATTTCGCGCTCTGCCCGACGAAGACGCGTGGCCTGGGCATCAGCCTGAGTATCGAGCAACACAGCTGCCCGAGCGCGCTGTCGCTCGTGCCCTCCGCCCAGCTCGCGCCCGGACCGCCGCCCTGCGCTTGGGCCCGCTGTCCAGCACCTCCGGTAGGCTGAGGGTTCTGACGCTCGACCGTGTGACCGAACGGCGCCGCGCGGCGCAACTCGCTCGTCACTACCGCGACGAGCAGGGTCTCTCGATCGCGGAGATCGCTCGTCGGCTGGGACGCGCACAGGCCACCATCAAGAGCTATCTCTACGATCCGACCGGCGAGAAGGCTCGAGCCGTGAAGCGCCGCTACCAGGGGGTGTGTCGAGGCTGCGGCGCCCCAACTACTGCGCGCGGCGGCAAGGGCGACGCCAACCCGTATTGCAAGAGCTGCCATCCGGGGGCAATCGCGCCGACCCGCACGCGCGACTGGGTGTGCGGCGCAATGCACGAATGGCGCCAGCGATACGGGAGGCCCCCCTCGTCAACCGACTGGTCTCGGACGCACGCCCGCAGACGCGGCGGCGAGCCACTCAAGCGATTCCTAGCTCGAGACTGGCCCGCGCCATCGACCGTCATCGACATCTACGGGAGCTGGGCTGCGGCTCGCGCTGACGCGTTCCCCAACGATTGACGGGCAGGGTTTGGTGGGGCCATCGGCGGAAGCGCCCGGTACCTACCAAACGAGGTGCCCGGCCAGTTTTCGCAGCGACCCCACCAAGCCGACCACGCCGCGACGGCAGTCGACGGCTGGCACGAGCTGTCGGTCGCCAACCCCACCTTCCTGCTCGAGCGCCTCGGCAGCGAGTGCACGGACCTTCAAGGCCTGCGCGAGCTGACGGTGAACGGGCTTGACGCAATCGCTGGGCTCGGCGACCGCGCTGTCGGCCGCGTGGCGTGGGACCTCGACTGGCAGCGGTTCGACGCCTCCGGCGGCCGAGTGCGCAAACTATCGGTCACAGACACCGGCACCGGCATGACCGCCGAACAGCTGCGCCAGTACATCAACCAACTGGCCTCCAGCGGCCGCGAGCAATCCGCCGACGGTAACTTCGGTGTCGGCGCGAAGATCGCGGCCGGCTCGCGCAACCCGCACGGGCTTGAGTACCGATCCTGGCATCGGGGCCACGGCGCGCTGGTGTGCTTCAAGCGCAATCCCGACGGCCGCTGGGGCCTCGAGCCCCAGCACCGGCCCGACGGACGCACAGACTTCTGGCGACCACTCGACGAGCAGGACAAGCCGTGGCTGCTAGGCGGCCATGACCACGGCACCCAGGTCGTGCTGCTCGGCCGGCACGAGCGCCACGACACCACCGAGGCGCCGACCAGTGTCACCGAGAGTTGCAGGCAATGGATCACCCGCTACCTCAACGGCCGCTTCCTGCGACTCCCCGAGCAGGTCGAGGTGCTCGTCCGCGACCAGCAAGGCAAGCCGGGAGACTTGCAGCGCATCCACGGCGAGAACCACCACCTCCAGCAACGCGCGATCGCGGCCGGGGCCGTGCACCTCACTGACGCGATCGCCCAGTGGTGGGTGCTCGACGATGATCATCGCGCCCGCCGGCGCGAAGGCACGCTGTGGGCCTCGACGGGTCACGCCGCGGCCGTGTTCGGCGAGGAGCTCTACGACATCCTGCCGCAAACCCGTGGCGGGTACGGGCGCCTTCAGGACTTCGGCATCCGCTTTGGCTACGAACGGGTCGTAGTACACCTCGAGCCGCACGTCCAAGCCGACCGTCTCCAGTGCAACACCGCCCGGACCTTGCTGCTGCTCGACCACGAGCCGCTGCCATGGGCTCGCTGGGGCGAGGAGTTCGCTGCCGCTATGCCCACAGAGATCCAGCGGCTGCAAGAACGAGCGGCCAGCGCGGACGCAGTACCGCACCAGGAGGCGATCCGCCAGCGCGTCACCGCGATCATGCCGCTCTACCGCCTCAGCCACTACCGCCCCCTGCGCCCGCCCCGCGTGCCACACACGCCGCCTGCGATCCCCGAGCCGATGCGATCCCCCCACGATTCGCCACCGCCCGCGCATTCGGCCCGCGAGGCCCGCGTCAGCGCGGATACGAATGGGACCGCACTCAACGCCGTCGCTCGACGCGACCTCGCCGGCCGCGAGGCCGACGAGGAGCGCACCGTGCCGCCGGTAGATCTCCCTGACGTGGCGTGGATCTCCGGGCGGGACGGCACCCGCGCGCTCGGCGACCTCGAGGATGAGGCCGCCCGCTACCACCCCGCGCGGCATGAGCTCACCATCAACGCGGACTTCCGCGCCATCACCGACCTGATCGGCCACTGGTGCCGGCGCTACCAGGGCGTACCCGGCGCCCGCATCGTGATCGAAGCGCAGGTACACGAATGGTGCGAACAAGTCCTAGTCGAAGTCGTGCTCGCTGCCCGCAGCTCGAGCTGGACCCTGGAGCAACTCGACGCGCTGCTCTCCCCCAGCTCGCTCACCGCCGCCCTGCTCCCACGCCACATGCTGCATGCGGTCCTCCAGAAGCGACTCGCGCAGAAGCTCGGAACGCCACGAAGATGATCGAAACGACAACTGCCTCCAGCTGGGCACCGACGGGCGCGACGCTCGACTCACCCTCGTAACAGGTTGGCCGGACGTGTCAGCCGCAGCACACCTCCCCGCCCAGGCGCATGACCACGTTCGAGGATCGGTCAAGCGACCCAGCGCGGATGCGCGAGTGGCGCACACACTCGTCCTGGCGATTCTTGACGAGCTGCGTGCGAACCCAGGCGCACGTCAAGAGCTTCGCGTGCTGCTCGGCGAGCGCACCTCGGAGGACCGTCTCCTCTCCCCTCGCGAGGCGGCAAAGCGCCTCGGCATCCATCCGAAGACACTCACGCGGGCGGCTGCTGCCGGCCGAGTTGCGGGGGCACGGCGGGTCGGCCGCCATTGGCGATTTGATCCTGCCGAGCTGATACTCGCGCCCCCCCACAGGCCTCCCGGACAACCGCCTCCGATCCTCGCCCCGCTGCGGTCGGGTCCCCGCACCGCGGCTGCGGACGCGATTCGCACCGCGGGCACCGCCAGCTCCCGGTAGCGAGCCGGCGGCTTCCCTGGCGTTTGTCCCGCGCAGATTGCTCGGAGTAGCGTACGACCCGGAGAGGCGAGCGAGAACTGATGTCAGCGAAGCGCCGACACTCACCCCCAACTACGGCATGCGCGACATGGAGCTAGGCGCCGCGCCGCACCGCGTCCGCGGCGTCAAGCGTGGGCGCGGCGCGCTGGTCGGGCCAGCCCTCACCCACGGATTGGACCGGCGCGGTATAGCGAGGACCCTGAGCCTCGCCAAGGCGACGGTCAGCCGTCGGAACGGGAGCGCGAAATGAGCGTCAGGCCGAGGACTCGCAAGGACGGCGCGCGCGGATGGGAGGTCCGTTGGCGGGAGAACGACGCCAACCGATCTCGGATGTTCGCCCTCAAGAAGGACGCCGACGCGTGGGACCGCGAGGTTCAGCGTCGAAAGCAGCTCGGTCCGATCGCCGTCCAGCAACTCACGGCTCGCGGCGGCCCAACACTTGCAAAATGGGTGACGGAGCGGTGGGCTCCCGAACACGCGGTCATGCTTGCCGACTCCACGCGGAACCGTTACGCCGAGGTCTACAGCGTCCACATCGCGCCGTGGCTCGACGACGTACCACTCGGCCAGTTCGGCGCCCCGCTGCTGTCCGGATGGCAGGCCGCGCTCATCAAGGCCGGCGTCAGTCCCGGCACGATCCACAAGGCGCGCACCCTCCTCTCGAGCGTCCTCCGCCACGCTGCCGAGAACGGCGCGATCATGGCCAACCCGCTGTCGCTCGTACGCGCGCCGAAGTCGGCGGCACGCGATGCGGTGCAACCGCTCTCACCCGCGGTGGTCGAGCGCATCCGCCAGGCGATGCTCAGCCCGCCCGACCGGGAGATCGGCGCCTCAGCGCCGGGGCAACGCGCCAGACGGCGCTACACACTGCCCGCGCCCGGCACGCCACAGACTCGGCAGCGCGACGCGCTCATCGTGTCGATCCTGGCCTACGCCGGTCTGCGGCCGGGCGAACTGCGCGCGCTCCCGTTGGAGGGATTCCGCGAGAACACAATTCTCGTACAACGCGCGGCCAACCCCGACGGCTCGAGCAAGCCGACGAAGAATCGACAGCACCGCACCGTGCGTCTGCTGTCGGCGCTCGCGCGGGACGTCCGCGAGTACAAGCTCGCCATCGGCCGCCCGCCCGAGAAGGCGCTCATCCTGCTGCACGACGATGGCAAGCCGTGGGACAAGAACGCCTGGCAGATGTGGCGCGCCGACCGTTGGGCGCCGGCCTGCCGCGCGGTGGGACTCGATCCGGTTCCGCGCCCGTATGACCTGAGGCACTCGTTCGCTTCCCTGCTGCTCGCCGAGGGCAAGCAGCCGATCTGGTGCGCGAAGCAGCTCGGCCACACTCTCGCGGTGTTCCTGTCGACATACGCGCATCTGATCGACGAGTTCGAAGATCGCCAGCGGATCGACGCGGACGCCGAGATCGCGAAGGCACGGCGCGAAGTCGGTACGCGCCTCGTACGCACGACGGGCGATTGAGGCGGCGAGCCGGGGAGACGTCGATCGCAAAAGCCCTGCAAATCCGGCTATACCGCTACCGGGATTCGAACCCGGGTTTCCGCCGTGAGAGGGCGGCGTCCTAGTCCCCTAGACGATAGCGGCGAGGACAAGACTGAGTCGGCCGAGGACCGCTGTCCGCCGGGTAGGACCCGACAGGCAGCGCGATCGACCTTATTCAGCGTAGCGGCAAGGCTATCGCGCAGCCTGCCCTGGACGTTCACAGCTTGTTGGCTCCGGCGCGGACACGGCGTGGTACCTCGCCGGCGCGCGTGGAGGCGCCTTCTTGCGGCCGACTGATCCGCTCAGCCACACAACCAATGGCACGACCCGCCGCAAACTCCTGGTCGAGGGCGCAGGAGTGCCGGTGGCTAGCTCCGTGGCCGGAAGGCTGGTCACGGGTGGTCGTAGCCGGTCAGCCCGCGCGGTCGATCAGTGGTTGAGCTCGAGACCGACCGCAGAACCGTGTCGGACGCCCGGGTCGAGCTCAGGCAGGGCCGCCGTACGGCCGCGACCGCTCGGGCCGCGCACGTGTCGATCAAGCCCGGTCGCATCGTCCTCCGGGAGCACCGGAAGGCCCCGTCAGCCGGGCACTACGAGCTCATCGTTCGCGTCGCAAACCAGGTCATGGCCCGCCGCGACATGACCCTTCGCTAGCACCGTCCTCGAGTAGCGCCTCCGCGGTCGGGTGGAATGGGGCCCTTTCCAGGTCTTTCCGTCCGAGAGCGGGCGTACTCTACGAACATGTGTTCGATCTCGATTAGATGCCCTCAGGAGCTCCGGCCTGCTAATTTGATGCGGCCCGCGGCTGTGGTGAAATTGGCAAACACGCGGCGTTCAGGTCGCCGTGCCCTTACGGGCTTGGAGGTTCGAGTCCTCTCAGCCGCATCGGAGAGTTAGTGCATTCGGGGCGCACACTGCGCGCCGCGCTGGCATTGGCGCAGCTCGGCTCAAACCCGACCGAGATTGCACGGCAGCTCGGCATCCCGCGGAGGACCGTGGCCGACTGGCTCGCCGGGACCTTGCCGAGCACCGCTCACCCGGACGCCGGCTGCCAGCATGATCCGGCGGATCTGCCCCCCGACTACGTGTATCTGCTCGGGATGTATCTCGGGGACGGCTGCATCTCGACGCACCGCCGCGGCGTCCACAAACTGCGCATCTTTCTCGATGTGAAGTACCCGGGCATCGTCGCCAGCACGGCGGCGGCGATGCGTCTTGTGAAGGGCGGCTCGTCGGGTGTGGTGGCTCGGCCTCGGAACTGCGTTGAGGTCTACTCGTTTTGGAAGTGCTGGCCTCATCTGTTCCCGCAGCACGGCCCTGGCAAGAAGCACGAACGGGACATAGTGCTGGCCGACTGGCAGCAGGAGCTGGTCGATCGATGGCCCAAGCAACTGTTGCGCGGCCTCATCCAATCCGACGGATGCAGGTTCCAAAACACGGGCACGAATTGGTCGTGGCCGCGATACGGCTTCAAACGGGTCTCCGATGACATCCGCGACATCTTCTGTCGTACCTGCGATCGGCTTGGTGTGCATTGGACTCAGGCGAAGGCGACGATCTACGTCTCCCGCAAAGCCGACGTCGCCATCCTCGATGAGTTCATCGCGCCGAAGGCATGACGCGATCGAGCTCACCCCCACACGCTCGCGCGCCGCCGATGCGATTCCGTCAAAGGGGCAAGAGGCGACGGCGCTACAACCAGCCGCGCTCCTCGGCCACACGAACGGCCTCGGAGCGGTTGCGCGCGTCGAGCTTCTGCATCGCGGATGAAAGGTGGTTGCGGACGGTGCCCGGGGACAGGTAAAGGGCTCCGGCGAGCTCGGCCACGGTGGCGTGCTCGCGGGATGCCGAGAGCACCTCGTGCTCGCGCGGCGTGAGCGGGCTCTCCCCCTGACTCAGCGCCGCTGCCGCGAGACCGGGGTCGACTACCCGCTCGCCCGCGACGGCGCGACGGATGGCCGCCGCAAGCTCGCTGGCGGGTGCGTCCTTCAGCAGAAACCCGGCCGCGCCACCTTCCATCGCACGCCGTAGATAGCCCGGGCGCCCAAACGTAGTCAAGATCAATATCCGGCAGTCGGGCAGTTGCTCGGAGAGCCCGTCGGCAGCGTCGAGGCCCGTGCAACCCGGCATCTCGATGTCGAGCAGGGCGACATCGGGTGTCGATGCCACTGCGGCGGCCACGACCTCGTCACCACGGGAGACCTGCGCCACCACCTCGATGTCGGGCTCGAGGTCGAGCAGACTCGCCAACGCGCCACGGACCATCGTCTGGTCCTCGGCCAGAAGTACGCGGATCACGAGTGCGACACGGGTACGCTGACCGCCAGGCGATAGCCGCCACCCGTCACGGCGCCAGCCTCGAGGGTCCCGTTGATTAGGCGGGCGCGCTCCGCCAGGCCAGCCAGGCCGTGGCCCCCGGAGGCATTACCGGCGGACGGGCGGTAGCCGGCGCCAGCGCGGGCACGCGTGTCCGTGCCGACGCCTCGGCCACTTCCCCAAATGCCGCCGTTGACGGTCTCGGTGCCCTGAGCGGTTCCGGAGTCATTGCCCGCGCCGTTCCCATCCGCTGCGGAGACGACGGCGCCACTGCCCACGCCGTCGTCGATCACTTCGACGCCGGCGTCGGTGAGGCTCGCGGTCATCCGCAAGGTGCAGTGACGCGCTCCGCTGTGCCTGATCACGTTGGTCGCGCCCTCGCGCACGGTCCAGGCCAGGACGGCCTCGACGGGCGGGTCCAGCGGCACGTGTGCCTGGTGGATTTCGGCCTCGATGCCGGCCGCGGACAGGGCCATCCGAGCGCCCGCCAGCTCTCGGTCGAGGGTGGGCTGGCGATAGCCGCTGACCGCCTCGCGCACCTCGCCGAGTGCGGTGCGTGCGACCTGCTCGAGCTCGGAGATCTCGCGAGCGGCGTCAAACGGGCGATCGTTCAGCATCCGGCCGGCGAGCTCGGCCTTGAGCGTGATGACCGACAACGAATGACCGAGCAGATCGTGCAGGTCACGGGCGAAGCGCTCGCGCTCCTGCGCCACCGCCAGCTCCGCGAGCTCCGCTCTGGCCGCGCTGAGCTCCTGGTTACGAACCCGCAGATCGCCCAGGACGACCATCAACAGCCCGACCCCGGCGGTGCTGGCCACGATGGCGACGACATCCCCACCGTTGGCACCACCGATCGTGGAGGTGACGGCGGCGAGCATCGCGCACAGTGCCACCGCGTAGAAGCCAAGGTGCTTTCGCGCCACGAGCGCGCTGCAGGCCGCGCAATAGGTGAACAGGTACCCCCACCCGGGCGACTGCGCCACCGTGAGCGCGGTCGCCAGGCCCAGCAGGACCACGAACAACGTGAGCGTGAGGCGGTTCGGGCGGTGAAGACGCCAGGTGAGCACCATGGTCACGTAGGCGGCGATGAACAAGGCCGCTCCGGCGATGATCAACCCTCGCTGGAGTAAGGAGCCGTGCTTCCCGATCGCGTTGACCAATGGAAAGACGATGAAAGCGAGCCAGATCAGCGCCGAGGTGTTCCGCACGCCCGACGGCATGTGGCTGAACGGCAGGGTTCGGTTCGCAAGCGTTCGAGGAGCGCGACCGTCCGAACACTCGTCCGGACGGTCACTGGCATCGAAGGAGCCGAAGCTCATCCGACCTCGCCCTCGGGGCGGCGCAGGGTCCTCAACATCAGAAAGATCCCGGCGCCGGTCCAGATGGCCAGTCTCCAAAGGTCTGGCCCGTCGAAGCCCGCCCCTGTCGTGTATGGGTTGAACACGTGCTCCAGGCCGTCCGCCAGCGGGCGAATCGGAAACACGTTGGCGACGTCGGCCAGCACCTTGGGCATCCCTGTCGCAGGGAACCAGATGCCCGAGATGAAGGTCAACGGCAGGATCGTCAGGTTGATTACCACCGGAGCGGCCTCCGCGTTCGGGATGAAGCGCGTGACTCCGATACCGAGCGACGTGAACGCGGCGGTCCCCAGCACCAAGGTGAGGACGAGTCCGGGCAGCGTCGACGCGCGAACGTGGACCCCGTACGCGATCGCTCCGAGCCCGAGCGTGATCACGGTCATCAACAGCACGATCACGACCGTTGAGCCGATCCGCGCCGCGACGTAGGCCCACCGCGGCAGGGGCGTCCCCTGCATTCGCTTCAGAACCCCCTGGTCACGGAGGATCGCGGTGCTGATGGCCATGTTCACGTAGGTGGTGGCGATGACTCCGTAGGCCAGGATCCCCGGGACGAAGAAGTCGTCGTACGCGATGTTCCCCATGCTCTTGATGTGCGCGCCCTTATCGAGCGAGGCAAAGATCACCAAGAACATGAGCGGGAACGCGAACGTGAAGATTCCGCGGCTCCGGTTGCGCCAGTACGCGCGCTGCTCATACCTGATCTGCCACGCGACCAGGCCCAGATCGCGCTTCAGCGATGGCCTCGGTGACGTGACGGCAATAGCGCTCATCGAACCACCTCCTGTGGTATCTGCTCATTCTGCTCTTCCACCGATGTGGTGAGCTCGAGATAGATGTCCTCGAGGCTCGGCTGGCTGACCGAGAAATGCTCAAGGTCAACGTCGTGATCGAGCGCCCAGGTCGTGATCCGCTGCGCAGCCACCACCGGCTCCTTCGTCTCCACCACGACTCGATCACCCTCGAGTGCGCGTCGCTCGCATGGAATGTCGGGGAGATCTCCGAGTGACCAATCCGAAGGCAGCGAGAAGCGAATCTCGGCCGGTCGCACGTCGCGACCGCCCAGTTCCTCGGGCCGCCCGATCGCGATGATCTGACCCGCGTTCATCACCGCGACGCGGTTGGCCAGATGCTGCGCCTCATCCATGTAGTGGGTGGTCAGGAAGATGGTCTTGCCGAGATCGCACAGCGAGCGGATCGTCGACCAGGCGTGACGTCGTGCCCCAGGA
>Ga0335075_10003316_pt1 | contig 25559 bp, 20 predicted proteins | sample Lox_Sample_24_FD_206723 | JGI IMG/M metagenome (GOLD analysis project Ga0335075, IMG submission 206723) | Soil microbial communities from Loxahatchee National Wildlife Refuge, Florida, United States - Lox_Sample_2.4 | ecosystem: Environmental > Terrestrial > Soil > Wetlands | place: USA...
CTCCCTACTCAGGCCCCGGCCTCCCGACCCACGCCCGACCTCCCGACTCACGCCCCGTCCCGACTCACCCTGACCTGACCTCCCGACCCACGCCCCGCCTCCCGACTCAGGCCTCCGCCTCCCGACCCGCGCCCCACCTCTCGACCCACGCCCGCTCCGAACCACGCCCGACCTCTCGACCCGGGGCACCTCCCGGCCCGGTCCCGCGGAGCCTTTCCGCCGCATGAGCACAGGGGGACGGTTCTCCCCGCACCGCGCGCCCAGGCCCTCGCCGTCCCCCGGGATCCCGGCCATCTCGGCGGCGGCCACAGCCTGCCCGGGCCGCCGCCGAGATGGCGGCGTCCCTTTCACTTCGGGCGCCTGCTCCGCGCTCATCCGCCGGCTCTCGTCGCCCAGCTTGGACGACGCCACGTGGCTCGCCGCCCGCCCACTCCTAGAATCCGCCGTCCATGGCCGGATTCGCGCCCGTCGACCCGAAGCAGTCCTTCCCCGCCCTCGAGGAGCGGGTGCTGGCGCGCTGGCGCGAGCAGGACCTCTTCGCCCGCACCCTCGCCGAGCGCGCCGAGGCGCCGATCTGGTCCTTCTACGAGGGCCCGCCGACCGCCAACGGCCGCCCCGGCTCCCACCACGTCCTCGCCCGCGTCTTCAAGGACGTCTACCCCCGCTACCGCACCATGCGCGGGTATCGGGTGCCGCGCAAGGCGGGCTGGGACTGCCACGGGCTGCCGGTCGAGCTGGAGGTCGAAAAACAACTCGGCATCTCCTCCAAGCAGGAGATCGAGGAGTTCGGGATCGCCGAGTTCAACCAGCGCTGCCGCGAATCCGTCTTCGAGTACGTCGAGGAGTGGAACCGGCTGACCGAGCGGATCGCCTTCTGGGTCGACCTCGACGACCCCTACGTGACCCTCGAGGACCGCTACATCGAGTCGGTCTGGTGGTCGCTGCGCCAACTCTGGGACAAGGGCAAGCTCTACGAGGGCCACAAGGTCGTCCCCTACTGCCCCCGTGACGGCACGCCGCTCTCCTCGCACGAGGTCGCCCAGGGCTACCAGGACGTCGAGGACGCCTCCATTTACGTGCGCTTCCCGCTGGTCGACGACGACGCCGCGCTGCTGGTCTGGACGACGACCCCGTGGACGCTTCCGGGCAACGTCGCCGTCGCCGTCGCGCCGACGGTCGAGTACGTGCGCGCCGAGGTCGACGGCGAGACCCTGATCGTCGCCGCGCCGCTGGCCGAGAAGGTGCTCGGCGAAGGCGCCCGGGTGCTCGACCGGATGCCCGGCGCGGACCTGGTCGATCGCCGCTACGCCGGGCCGGTCTTCGAGCTCGCCGACGGTGGGCCGGGCGCCGGGTCGGCCGCAGGGGCGGAGCCCTTCCGCGTCATCGCCGGGGACTTCGTCACCACCGAGGACGGCACCGGCCTCGTCCACATCGCGCCGCCGTTCGGCGAGGACGACTACGCGGTGGGCGCCGCCGCGGGCATCTTCGACCCCACCGTCGCGAGCACCCTCTACAACCCGGTCCGCCCCGATGGCACCTTCGACGACCGAGTCATCGGCTTCGCCGGCGAGTTCGTAAAAGGGAGTGGGACGACCCGGCGCCTCATCGACGACCTCGACCGCCGCGGGCTGCTCTTCCGCGAGCAGCCCTACGAGCACGCCTATCCGCACTGCTGGCGCTGCGGCACGCCGCTCCTCTACTACGCGACCAGCAGCTGGTACATCGGCACCTCCGGCGTCCGCGACGAGCTCCTCGCCAACAACGAGACGATCGGCTGGCACCCGGAGCACGTCAAGCACGGCCGCTTCGGCAAATGGCTGGAGAACAACGTCGACTGGGCGCTCTCGCGCAACCGCTACTGGGGCACCCCGCTGCCGATCTGGCGCTGCACCGAGGACGGCTGCGAGGCGATGACCTGCATCGGCTCGGTCGAGGAGCTGCGCGAGCGCAGCGGCGGCGAGGCCCCGGCCGACCTCCACCGCCCCTACATCGACGAAGTCAAGGTGCGCTGCGAGGACTGCGGCGGGCAGATGCAGCGGGTCAGCTCGGTGATCGACACCTGGTACGACAGCGGCGCGATGCCCTTCGCCCAGTTCCATTACCCGTTCGAGGGCAAAGAGGAGTTCGAGTCGCGCTTCCCCGCCGACTACATCTGCGAGGCCCAGGACCAGACCCGCGGCTGGTTCTACACGCTGCTCGCCGAGTCGACCCTCCTCTTCGACCAGTCGAGCTTCCGCAACTGCGTCTGCCTCGGGCTGATCCTCGACCCCGAGGGGCAGAAGATGTCGAAGAGCCGCGGCAACGTGGTCGACCCCTGGGACGTGCTCGCCGCCCACGGCGCCGACGCCTTCCGCTGGTACTACCTGACCACGCAGCAGCCCTGGGCCGGGTACCGCTTCTCGCTGGAGACGGTCGGCGAGTCGGTGCGCCAGTTCATGCTGACGCTGTGGAACACCTACTCGTTCTGGGTGCTCTACGCGAACGCCGAGGGGCTCGGGCCGGCCGACCTCGCCGGGGGCGCCGCGCCGGCGCCGACCGAGCTCGATCGCTGGGCGCTCTCGCGGCTGCAGGCGACGATCGCCACCGTGCGCGAGCGGATGGACGACTTCGACTGCACCACCGCCGGGCGGGCGATCGCCGACTTCGTCGAGGAGCTCTCCAACTGGTACGTGCGCCTCTCCCGCGGCCGCTTCTGGGAGGGGGACCGGGCCGCCTTCTGGACCCTGCGCGAGTGCCTCCTGGAGACGAGCAAGATGCTCGCCCCGTTCACCCCGTTCCTCGCCGACGAGATCTACCGCAACCTGGTCGGCGGCGCCGAGGGTGAGTTCGGCGAGGCGAAGGACTCGGTCCACCTCGCCACCTTCCCGGAGGTCGACGAGGCGCTCCGCGATCCCGACCTGGAAACGGCGATGACGGCGGCCCGGCGCACGGTCAGGCTCGGCAACGCCGCCCGCGTGGCCGCCAAAGTGAAGGTGCGCCAGCCGCTGCGCCGCGCCGTCGTGGTCGCCAACGAGGCGGAGCGGGCCTCGATCGAAGCGCTCGCCGACCTGGTCACGGCGGAGCTGAACGTGCACGAGCTCGACTTCGTCTCCGAGGAAGGCGAACTGGTCAAGTACGCGGTGAAGCCGAACTACCGGGCGCTCGGCCCGCGCTTCGGCAAGCGGATGCCGCAGGTGGCGGCGGCGGTGGCGGCGCTCGACCCGGCGCGGGTGGCGCGCACGGTCGCCGCGGGCGGCGAGGTGGGCGTGTCGATCGACGGCACCGACCACACCCTCGGCGGCGACGACCTCATCCTGGCGCTGGCCCCGTTGGAGGGCTACGAGGTCGAGGCCGAGGCGGGCCACGCGGTGGCGCTGCAGCTGGAGATCGACGAGGAGCTGCGCCGCGAGGGTCTCGCCCGGGAGATCGTCCGCGCGGTGCAGAACGCGCGCAAAGAGGCCGGGCTCGAGATCACCGACCGGATCGCCCTCGGCCTCGACGGCGTCGCCGAGCTGCTCGACGTCGCCCGCGAGCACCGCTCCTACATCGCCGGCGAGACCCTGGCGGAGAGCGTCGCCCTCGGCGACGGGGACGGCGACGCGGGGAGCGTCGCGAACATCGACGGCGACGACCTGCGGATCTCCGTCAGCGCGGTTTGACTTCCGTCCCGACGCGCCCAGGCTCCCGCGGCGACGGCTCGGCCCGCGCCATCGCGCCTGCCCGCGCCACCAGGCCCGGCCGCGGCCTGATGCCGCTCGCCGCTTCGCTCGCGGTCGCGATCTGCCTGGCGCTCCTCGCCGCGGGCCCCGCCGCGGCCGCGCCGCAGGAAAACGGCGGCGTGATCGGCCCCGGCCAGCGCCCGCAACTGCTCCTCATCCACGGCGGCTCCTTCCTCTTCGAAGATCCCGAATTCGAACCGCTCACCCGTGCCCCGGCGCTCGCCGCCGGGTTCGTCCCGCATTACGTCACCTATCCGCTCGACAACCTCCCGGCCGCCGTGCAGAGGGTGCGCGCGGAAGCGCGCAGATTGCGGGAAAAGTTCGGCCGCGATCGCGTCTATGCCTACGGGGCCTCGGCCGGGGGGACGCTGGCCGCGCTCCTCTCCGGCGACGACCTGGTCAGCGCCGCGGTCGCCAAGGCGCCGGTCTCCGACCTCGTCACCTGGACCTGGCCGCTCGCCCAGTACGGCGCCGACTACTGGGAAAACCTCGGCGTCGACATGGCCGCCCGCGAACGGCTGTCGCCGATCCGCCGTCCGCAGCTGGCGCCGCTGCTGGTGATCCAGGGCCGCGCCGACAACGTCGTGCCCCCTACCATGAACGAAGCGTTCGCGGCGGTCTATCCCCGGGTAAAGCTCTGGTTGGTGGCCGGCGGGCACCTGACCGAGCGGGTGCGCCCGTTCCTCGTGACGCGAGCGATGGAATGGCTCGGGCGGATCGCGACGCGCAAGGCCGAACGGACCGCGAAGGCGAAGAAGGGCTCTGCCGAAGCCAAGAAGGGCGCTGCTGCCGAATCCGCCGCCGCAAAAACCGAATCGCCACAGTAAGGGAGGCGCCGGGCGCGCCTCCCGACCTTCTAATCTAAGTTGATCAATGAACTCAACAAAACACCCTGACGAAGCCGAGTCGGGTCGCCGCTTCCGCCCCGACATCGAGGGGCTGCGGGCGGTGGCGATCGTCGCCGTGCTGCTCTGCCACGCCGGGGTGCCGTTCCTGGCGGGCGGCTACGTCGGGGTCGACGTCTTCTTCGTCATCTCGGGCTTCCTGATCACCCGCCTGCTGGTAGGGGAGCTGGACCGCTCCGGCACGATCTCCCTGCGCGGCTTCTACGCCCGCCGGGCGAAACGCCTGCTGCCGCTCTCGGCGGTGCTGCTGACCGTGGTCGGGGTCCTCTCGCTGATCCTGCTCTCGCCACTGCGCAACACCGAAGTCGCCGGTGACATCATCGCCGCCGCCCTCTACGTCGCCAACTGGCACTTCGCCGCCCAGTCGGTCGACTACTTCGCCCAGGGGCTCGAACCGAGCCCGGTGCTCCACCTCTGGTCGCTGGCGATCGAGGAGCAGTTCTACCTCGTCTGGCCGGGGCTGATCCTGCTCGCCACCTGGTTCTTCCGCCGCCGGGGCCGCTCGGTGCGGCCGGTGCTCTGGGTGGTGCTGGCGCTGATCCTCGCCGGCTCGCTCGTCTACGGCGTGATCCTCACCCAGGACAAGCCGGCCTTCGCCTACTTCGACACCTTCGCCCGCGCCTGGGAGCTGGCGCTCGGCGCCGCCGTCGCGCTGGCGGCGACGGTGAGGCTGCCGCGCCTCGGCGCGGTGGCCCTGGGCTGGGCCGGGGTGGCGGCGATCGTCTACGCGAGCTTCGCCTTCACCGGCGAAACCGAGTTCCCGGGGACGGCGGCGCTGGTGCCGACGCTCGGCGCCGCGGCGCTGATCCTCGCCGGCACGGCGCTGGCGGCGACGGCGCGCGGAGCCGCCGACCGGCTCGGCGCCGGCGGCGTCCTCTCCTTGGCGCCGGTCCGCTACGTCGGCCGCATCTCCTACTCCTGGTACCTCTGGCACTGGCCCGCGATCGTCTTCGCCGCGGCGATCTGGGGGCCGCGCCTCTCGGTCGCCGCCGGGCTCGCCGCGGTCGCCGCCTCCTGGATCCCGACCCAGCTGACCCACATGCTGATCGAGGACCCGGTCCGCCGCGCGCCCGCGCTGGCGCGGCTGCCGAACCGGGCGATCGCCCTCGGGCTCGCCTGCACCGCGGTCGCGCTCGGCGTCGGGATCGGCCTCCGCTCCGCCCAGCCGACCCTGCGCACGGCGCCGCTCTCGGACGTTCGCGGCGCCGCCGCCCTGGCCGAAGAAGTGAAGCCACAGGAAACGGCGACGGCGCTGCGGCCGAACCCGCTCCGCGCCCGCGCGGACCGCTCGCGCGGCTACTACTCGGGGTGCCTGGTCGGGATCGAAGGCACGAACTCGAACAAATGCCTCTTCGGCGATCCGAACGGCGCCAAAACCCTGATCCTCTTCGGCGATTCACACGCGATGCAGTACTTCCCGGCGCTCGAGGAACTCGCCGAAAACCACCACTGGAGGCTGATCGAGCTGACCAAGGCGGAATGCCCGCCGGAGGAACTCGAAGTGCGCTCGATGGTCGAAGACCGCGAGTACTCCCAGTGTGACGTCTGGCGCCAGAACTCCCTCAAACGGATTGAAGAAGGCGACGGAAACGTGACCGTGGTGATGAGCGGCGACACCGTCTACGTCCCCTACGGGCCGAACGGGGAAGAACTGGCGGGCGACGAAGCGGCGGAAGCGATGGAAGCGGGGTACCTGCGGACGCTGAAGCGCATCCATGCGGCGGGCCCGCGCACGGTGGTCATCCGCGACACCCCCGCTTCCTCACAAGACGTCCCCAGCTGCGTGTCGGAAGACATCCAACACCTCGACCGCTGCGCTTTCCCGCGCCCTCACGAATGGGACCGCGAATACGACGTCCGCGCCGCCAAGGCCTTCCCCGACACCCACCTCGTCGACCTCACCGACGAGATCTGCCCCGGCGAAATCTGCCGCGCCGTGATCGGCAACGCCCTCGTCTACCGCGACAAATCGCACCTCACGGCAACCTTCGCCCGCACCCTCGAGCCGATGATCGAAAGCGATTTCCGCGCCGCCGGCTTGATGTAGGGGGAGGGTTCGCAGTGTCCATGCCCTTGGGTGTGGGTGAGGTTCAAACGCCACGCCAAGAACAAGCTGCGGTGGATCAAGGGAACCAGGCAGGAAGCGGAATCCGTTGTGAAAAATCCCATCGGAAAAAGCGTCGGGATGGGTGGCACCCCCCGCCATCGTGGATTTGTCGCCGGGGTGCTCGTCTGGGTTGTCGTGGCGAGTGATGACCCTGACCTGGTCATCTCCGTGTTTTGAGGGGAGCGAGGACGAAAGTCGATTACGACTGCGGGGCAGATTCGCTCCTCTTCGAATTCGGGGAGTTCGGCAAGGACGGGGTGGTGGAGCTCTCGAAGGGCGAATGCCTCGTGTGGCTGCTCTCGACGGTCGCCCGAGCAGCATTCAGCTCCTCAACGCCATTGCGGACGTCGACCTTCCCGAGGAGACGGCCGGGCGCTTTCGACTCGGACGCCGCGGAGCTGAAGGCGGCCGCCCACGCCGCCTTCGAGGCGCCGGATCGTGCGATCGAACTTCGGGTCGGCCCCCGACGCCTCGGCGGCGAAGGCCGCCTGAACGACCGCCGCCCGGCGCCCGCTACGGCCGGGCGCCCGCTACTTCTCCGCGCCCGGGTTGATCAGGAAGTCGGTCTTCGCCGAGTCGGAGAACTTGATCCAGCAGTGGTCCGGGGTGACGCCCGCCACCTCGACCAGCGCCTGTTCGATCCGCTTGGCGATCTCGGCCTTCTGCTCGTCGGAGCGGCCCTCGTACCAGTGGACCTCGACGAAGGGCATGGCTCGGGGCGCCCGCCGCTAGGCGAGCGCCGGCTCCAGTTCGGCCTCGAGGCGACGCTTCGGCATCGCGCCGACGATTTTCTTCGTCATCTGGCCGCCCTTGAAGAGGATCATGGTCGGGATCGAGAGCACTTCGTACTGTGCCGCGGTCTGTTGGTTCTCGTCCACGTTGAGGCTGAGGATGGTGAGGTCGTCCCGTTCGGAGTCGATCTCCTCGAGGACCGGATGGACGACGCGGCAGGGACCGCACCACGGGGCCCAGAAGTCGACCAAGACCGCGCCCTCGGCGTCGAGGACGTCTGCTTTGAAGGTGGCGTCGGTTACGTCGGCCAGATTTCCACTCAAGGTGATCGCTCTCCCAAGATCGCGGTTAGAGGCTCAATACTTCAAAAAGTATAGCGCCGCTTTGCAAGGGCTCAAAGGCTAGTGGCTACCCCGGGGGAAGGGTTCCAAGCACCGCGAGGGACGGACCCCGCAGGCGAAGATCGTGGGGCCCGGCAAGGCCCGAGGACGCGTTCGCACTTCTACCCGCATAGCGGGTAGAAGTGCGAACGCATGAGGGGGCACGGCTGGGGCGTTCGCAGAAATCACCGCTATGCGGGTAGAAGTGCGAACGCGCGGCGGGGCGGGGGGGTCAGGCCTCTTTGACGGTCGGCTCTTCGCGGGGGTGCTCGGCGCGGGGGGCGCGGTGGCTGCCGAAGCGGAGGCGGGGGACACCGACGATCGCCTCGGCGACGATCGCGCCGTCCATCTTCGACTCGCCCGCGCGGCGGTCGCGGAAGACGATCGGCACCTCGACCACCTTGAAGCCGAGCTGGATCGCCCGGTAGGTCATCTCGACCTGGAAGGCGTAGCCGCGCACTTCGACCGAGTCGAGGTCGATCGCCTCCAGCACCTCGCGGCGGAAGCACTTGAAGCCGCCGGTCAGATCCTGCACCTCGACCCCCAGCACCAGGCGCGAGTAGGCGCTGCCGCCGCGGCTGATCAGCCGCCGCATCGGTCCCCAGTCGCTCACCCCGCCGCCCTCGACGTAGCGCGAGCCGATCACCAGGTCCGCCCGCCGCGACGCCTCGAGCAGCCGCGGCAGGTAGGCCGGGTCGTGGGAGAAGTCGGAGTCCATCTCGAGGATCAGCCCGGCGCCCGAGGCGAGCGCCCGCCGGAACCCGGCGATGTACGCCGGCCCGAGCCCTTCCTTGGTCCGTCGGTGCAGCACGCTGACGTCGGCATGGCGCTCGGCGAGCCGGTCGGCGCGCTCCCCGGTGCCGTCGGGCGAGCCGTCGTCGACGATCAGGATCCGCGCCTCGGCGGGCAGGTGTGACCGCACCGCGGCGACGAAGGGTTCGATGTTGGCGGCCTCGTTGTAGGTCGGCAGGACCAGCCAGGCGGGGCCTCGGTTCGGCTCTGTCATGGAATCCGATCGTATTCCTGCTCGATTAATGCCTCACTAAAGCGAGATAAGCATGAGATTGGAGAACGGACCGTTAACTTGAGGCGGTGACCAACGCCGAGATCGCCGCCGCTCTGGAGGAACTCGGGGTCCTCTACGAGCTCGACGGGGCGGTCAGGTATCGGGTCCTCGCCTACTCGACCGCGGCCAAGGCGATCCGCGAGAGCCCGGTCTCGGTCGAGGAGCTCGCCCGCGCCGGCCGCGCCACCGAGATCCCCGGCGTCGGCAAGACGCTGGCCGAAAAGATCGACGCCCTGCTGGACACCGGCGAGATCCCGGCGGCGGTGAAGCTGAAGGCGAAATTCCCCCCGACCCTGGTCGAAGTCGTCCGCGTCCCCGGGATCGGCCCGAAAACCGCCCGCCTCCTCTGGGACGAGCTGCACGTCTCCTCGCTCGAGGAGCTGAAGAAGGCGGCCGAGGAAGAGAAGATCCGCCACGTCAAAGGGCTCGGCCCGAAAGCCGAGGAGAACGTGCTCGCCTCGCTCGAGCGCCTCGGCGAGCCGGGGGCCGGCCCGGGCCGCCTGCTGCTCTCGACCGTGCGGCCGATCGCCGAGGAGCTCGCCGCGGCGCTGCGCGAGCACCCCGGCGCCCACCGGGTCGAGGTCGCCGGCTCGGTCCGCCGCTGGGCCGACACCTGCAAGGACATCGACATCATCGCCACCGCCGAGCAGCCGAAAGAGCTGTCCGAGCACCTGGCGTCCCACCCGCTGATCGCCGCCGCCGGCAAGCCGAGCGCCAAAGGCCTCCGCGCCCAGACCCACAACGGCGTCTCGGTCGACCTGCGGATCGTGCCGCCCGCCGCCTTCGGCAACCTGCTCCAGCACTTCACCGGCTCCCAGGCCCACAACGTCGAGCTGCGCGAGGACGCGGTGAAGCGCGGCCTCTCGGTCTCCGAGCACGGGATCACGGACTCCGAGACCGACGAGGTCACCCTCTGCGAGACCGAGCACGAGGTCTACGAGCGCCTCGGCTACGCCTACATCGAGCCGGAGCTGCGCGAGGGCCGCGGCGAGCTGAAGGCGGCGCGCGAGGGGAAGCTGCCGAAGCTGGTCGAGCTCGGCGACGTGCGCGGCGATCTGCACGCCCACACGACCCTCTCCGACGGGCGCAACTCGCTCGACGAGATGGCCGCGGCGGGCCAGGAGCGCGGCTACGCCTACATGGCGATCACCGACCACTCCGCCACCCACGGCTTCGGCGACGACGTCCAGCCCGACGCGCTGCGCCGGCGGATCGAGGAGGTCGCCGCCTGGAACGAGGAACACGGCAGCCGCCGCTTCCGCCTCCTGGTCGGCTCCGAGATCAACATCGGCCTCGACGGCTCGCTCGACTATCCCGACGACCTGGTCGCCGAGCTCGACTGGGTCGTCGCCTCCGTCCACACCTCCTTCAACGTCTCCGCAAAGGACATGACCGCCCGCGTCGTCGCCGCGATCGAAGACCCGGGCGTCGACTGCATCGGCCACCTCACCGGCCGCCTGATCGGCCGCCGCGAGCCCTACGGGATCGACGTCGAGGCGGTCGCCGAGGCCGCCGCCCGCACCGGCACGATGATCGAGATCAACGGCAATCCCAACCGCCGCGACCTCTCCGACCGCCACGCCCGCCTCGCCGCCGACGCCGGCGTCCGCATCGTCCTCAACACCGACGCCCACGGCGTCGACACCCTCGGCAACATGGCCTACGCCGTCGCCACCGCCCGCCGCGCCTGGCTGACCAAGGCCGAAGTCGCCAATACCCGCACCTGGTCGGAGTTCAAAAAGCTGCTCAAGCATTGACCCCCGTGCGTTCGCACTTATCACCGCTATGCGGTCATTTCTGCGAACTCACCAGCGGGGGTCACCCGCAGGGGTCAGAACGCGTTGAGGCGGTCGCTGCGGAGGCCGGGGGTGCGGACCAGCTCGACCGGCTTGAAGGTCGAGCCGGGGACGACGAAGAAGCGGACGCCGTCGCGCTCCTCGATCGCCTGCACCGCCGCCTCGCGGGTGTGCCAGGAGAGCGAGACGATCAGCGCGTAGCCGGTGCCGATGATCGCCACGCCGGGGAAGAAGAGGCCGAGGCCGCCGGCGATGATCGCGGTGACGGCGACCGGCCAGAGGCGCTGGAGGGCGATCCGGGTCGGCGACTCCGAGGGCAGCGAGGTCGCCATCTTCGCCCGGGCGAGGGGGTCGCGCATGTCCTCGCGGGCGCGCTCCGGCCGTCCCAGCCAGAAGCCGAGGATGATCGCGATCGCCCACCAGGCCAGGGCCACGATCACGGTGGTGCCGCTCGGTTCGCCACCGACCGCGATCGCGCTGATCGCCCCGAGGACCGTCGCCTCGGCGCCGGTGATGAAGACCGTGACGCGCAGCAGATCGGTGTAGGGCATCGGCGCGCTACTCCGCGAGCCAGGTGAGGATCTCGAGCCAGCCGGCCGGATCCTCGACGCTGACGTCGGACTCCTCGGCGATCTCCGGCGGCCCCTCGGCGGAGAGGACGCCGACCCGGACCGCGGCGACCAGCTCGCCCGCGTCGCGCAGCTCGCCGAGCCGGCGGAAGGCATCGACGTCGGTGCGGTCGTCGCCCGCGTAGACGGCCCTGTCGACCCCGTCCTCGGCCAGCAGCGAGGCCACCGCGGCGTCCTTGCCCCCGCCGCCCACCGGCCGCAGCTCCAGCACCTTGCGGCCCCAGCGCGGTTCCAGCCCCGCCCGGCCCGCCTCGACCGCCACCTCGTGGGCGACCAGCTCGGCCCGCGCCTCGTCCGGCGCGCCGCGCCAGTGGAGCGCCTGGATCGGACCCTTGTCTTCGGGACGCAGGCCGGCCTCGGCGAGCCGCCCCGGCGCGACCGCCGCGAGGAACTCGGCCGCCTCGCGCTCGCGCCCGTCGACCGAGGGGTCGGGACGCGGCTCCTCGTCCCCCGGCAGCAGCAGCTCCAGCCCGTGGTTGCCGGCGTAGCGGAGGCCGTCCAGCCCGACCAGCCCGCGCACCTCGGCGGCGCGCCGGCCCGACACCGCCCCGACCAGCGCGTAGCGCTCGATCAGTCGCTCCAGCACCGCGCGCGCCTCGCCCGGCAGCGCCGCGTCCTCGGCCCGCTCGACGATCGGCGCGAGGGTGCCGTCGAAGTCGGTGAGGATCGCCGTCCTCGCCGGCTCGGCGCGGAGCGGCTCGAGCAGCTCCTGCCAGGTAGCCCGCGCCGAGTTGGGGGAATCACCCGCCATCCGCCCCCAGTGTCTATCCGAAAACCCCCGCGCGCGCCCGCCCGCACCAGGGCACACCGCGCGGGCCGCGTCCTCCGCCCGGCGCCCGCCCGCCGCACAGGCGGAGCCGCGGACAGGCGCTTAGTATCGCCGCATGCCGGATCCAGACGCGGCGGCCAGCCGGAGCGAGCTGCTGCGGCTGGCGGCGATCGGCACCGCGGCGGGCGCCTTCAGCGGCCTCTTCGGGGTCGGCGGCGGCACCGTGATCGTGCCGCTGCTGATCTTCTGGTTCGGCTTCGGCGAGCGCCTCGCGACCGGCACCAGCCTCGCCGCGATCGTCATCGTCGGCAGCCTCGGGGCGCTCGCCCAGGGCGGCATCTACGGCAACGTCCACGTGGTGACGGGACTGCTGCTGGCGATCCCCGCGGTGCTCGGGGTGGTCCTCGGCACGGCGATCCAGCAGCGGATCCCGCAGCGCGCCGTCTCCTACCTCTTCGCCGCCCTGCTGGTCGCGGTGGCGATCGACCTGATCCTCAAGTGAACGAGCTCCTCGCCGCCCTCGTATGCGTCGCGGGAGGCCTGGCCGGTGGCCTGGTCGGGGTCGGCGGCGGCATCCTCTTCGTCCCCGCGCTGACCGTCTTCGTCGGCCTCGGCCAGGTCCAGGGCGAGGCGACCTCGCTGCTGATGATCGTGATCGTCGCCCTCGTCGGCGCCGCCCGCCAGCGCGGCTACGGCAACGTGCGCCTGCGCGAGGCGCTGATCATCGGCGCCCTTTCGCCGCTCGGCGTCCTCGCCGGCGTCGCCGCCTCGAACCTCCTCCCCCAACGCGCCCTCCAACTGGCCTTCGCCGCCCTCGCCCTCTACATGGCCGCCCATCTCATCCGCCGCGCCCGCGCCCTGGACTAGAGCGCCCTGACCCAGCGCCCCGAGCCGGGAGTAGGGAGACACCCGAACGAACCTCCATGCCGTTCGTGAGAGAGGGTGTCCCCCTACTCCCGGCCCCACCAACCCCTGGCCCACCGACCCGCCACCCGCAAGGAACCCATCCTCTACGCTGAACTCGTGGATTCCTTGAGATGGGAAGGCGAACTGCCGAAGCTTCGCTCCCCGGTCATGGTCTGCGCCTTTCGCGGCTGGAACGACGCCGCCGCGGCCGCCTCGACCGCGCTGGCGGCGATCGCCAACTCGCTCGACTCCGAGCTGGTCGCCTCGATCGACCCGGAGGAGTACTTCGACTTCCAGTCGACCCGGCCGACGATCACGATGACGGCGGGGGAGACGCGGCGGATCGACTGGCCGGAGAACAACTTCATCGTCGTCCGCGTGCCCGCCGCGGACCGCGACCTGGTGCTGCTCGACGGGACCGAGCCGAACCTCCGCTGGCGGACCTTCTCCGAGGCGGTGGCGACGGCCGCCGACGCGCTCGACGTGGAGCTGGTGATCACCCTCGGCTCGCTGATCGCGGAGGTGTCCCACACGCTGCCGGTGCCGATCACCGGCCTCGCCTCCTCGCCCGAGCTGGTCGACGAGCTCGACCTCGAGCGCTCCAACTACGAGGGCCCGACCGGGATCGTCGGCGTCGTCCACGACCTCTGCCGGCAGACCGGGATCGACTCCGCCTCGCTCTGGGCGGCGGTCCCCCACTACGTCGCCGCGGTGCCGAACCCGAAGGCGGCGCTGGCGCTGCTGCGCCGGCTCGAGGGGATGACCGGGATCGCGGTCGAGGCCTCCGAGCTGGAGGAGGAAACCACCGACTACGAGGAGCAGATCGGCCGCGCCGTCGCCGCCAACCCGGAGATCGAAGAGCTGGTCGAACGGATCGAGGCCGAACAGGTCGACCTGCTGGCCGACGAGGGCGACGAGCTGCCGAGCGCTGATTCGATCGCCAGGGAGTTTCAGAGGTTCTTGCGACAACGAGGCGGCGGGGCGGGCGGCGAGCAGGCTTAGTTGGGGGGAGGCCGGGGTGACCCCCTCCCTCACAACAGCGGGGAGGTTCGTTCGGGGGTCACCCCGGCCTCCCTCAAGCGCTGGTCAGGATTCGGCGGCGGGGCACACGAGCCGGTAATCGCACCAGCTGCAGACGGAGGGGCTGGGGCGGGGCTCGAAGTCCTGGGAGAGGACGCCCTCGCCGACGGTGAGCACCGTGCGCTCGACCCGCTCGGCGTCGTCGGGCTTGGTCGGCGCCGCCACCTTCTCGGCGTCGAGCACGTAGTCGTAGCTCGCGTAGGCGGCCTCGATGTCCCAGGCCTCGCGCGCCGCCATCCGGTAGAGCGCCAGCTGCAGGTCGGAGTCGAGGTCCTCCTCGGTCTTCCGTTCGCCGGTCTTGTAGTCGATCAGCTCGTAGTCGCCGTCCGGCAGCCGGTCGACCCGGTCGACCCGCCCGCGCACGTGATGGTCGCCGACCTTGAAGTCGAATTTGCGCTCCAGCCAGACCGGCTCGGACTCCGAGACCCGTTCGCGCTCCCAGTAGAGGCGCAGCGCCTCGCGGCCGCGGTCGCGGTACTGCATCTCGTCGTCGGAGCCGCCGAAGCCGCCGCGCCGCCAGCCCGCCTCGAAGAGCCGGTAGAGCGTCCGCATCTCCTCGCCCGGCTCGGGCGGCTCCTTGTGGAACCGTTCGAGCACGTTGTGCATGAGGATCCCGAAGCGCTGGTTGATCGTCGGCTCCTGCGGGATGCCGAAGACGCGGGCGAACTTGTACTTCAGCGGGCAGGTCAGGTAGAGCGTCAGATCGGAGGCCGAGAGGCTGAGGCGCCCGTCGCCGCGGCGCGGCAGGAAGGCCTCCAGCGAGGGCTCCTCGCGGGCGGCGATCAGCTGCAGCCGGCGGCCGCGCTCCGACTCGGAGTCGAGCAGGTAGGCGTCGAGCGAGGAGGCGTCGAGCTCGGCCTGCTGCTCCGGCGTGGCGACCTGGCGCAGGAGGCCGTTGACCGCCTCGATCGCCTCCGCCGTCCCCTCCTCGCCGGGCCGCTGGGCGAGCGCCGCCAGCTTCAGCAGCTCCAGGTAACGGGCGATCGCCCGGTTGACGTCGACCGCGGTGTCGAGGCGCGGCTCCGACAGCTCGCGCCCCGCCCGCCAGCTCGCCTCGAGCACCTGCTCGCGGACCGAGCGGTAGGTCGCGTGGAGGCCCTCGGCGGGGCCGAAGAGCTCCTCCTCGTGCTCCTCCTCGCCCGCCCCCGGGGCGGCGGCGAGCGCTTCCGCGTAGGCGCGCGACGGCCGCCCCGCCTCGCCGCCGTCGAGCCGCGAGAGCACCAGCTCGGTGCGCGCCGGCCAGCCGATGCGCGTCCACTCGACCTCCGCCTCGAGCCCGAGCGCGAAGACGTGGTCGAAGCCCAGCCCCTTCACCGCGTCGAGGGCGAGGCCGACCACGGCGCCGGGCGCCGGCGGCTCCTCGCCGCCGGTTGGTTCGACCCCGGCCTCGGCGACGGCGGAGAGGTAGGCGACGAAGCCGCGGGTCGAGCCGTGCGGCTCGCGCCGCGCCCAGGCGGTCGCCAGCTCGGCCAGGCGGGAGAGGCCGAGGAGGCGCTCGGCGACCTCGGGCTGGGCGGCGAAGAGGCGCTGGCGACGCAGGCCGACGGCCTCGATCAGGCGACGGACGAAGACGTCGGCTCGCCGCTCCTCCATCACCGCGGCGGCGGCGCCGTAGAGCTTGAGGAAGGTCTGGATCCGCTCGCGCGCCTCGGGCTGGAACTGGGGCGAGTCGAGCGCCGCCTCGGATCCCGCGACCATGTCGAGCTTGCGCCGGCGGGCGATCGTGGTGAGGCGGGCGAGGTCGCCGGGACGCAGCTCGACCGGGGGCCGGGTCAGCGCGCGGGCGGCGGCGGCGGAGTCGTCGGGGTCGGCGAGGACGCGCAGCCAGGCGATCGCGTCGCGCACCTCGGCCCGCTGGAAGAGCGCCGTCGGCCCGGCGAGGTGGAAGGGGATGCCGCGCTCCTCCATCGCCGCCGCGACCGCGCCGCCCTCCCGGGCGGGGTCGGCGAGGAGGACCGCGATGCCGTCGGCGGCGACCCCGCCCGCCAGCAGGTGCTCGACCTCGCGCGCCGTCGCCTGCGCCTGGGCGCGCTCGTTGGCGCACTTCCAGAAGCGCAGGCGCGGCTCGCGGAAGCGGTGCTCGAGCACCACCGCGTCGCCGTCCGGGTGCAGATCGCGGTACCAGGCCTCGAGCGAGGCGCCGCCGGGTGCGGACCGCGGGATGGCCGCATCGGCCGCCTCGCCGCCCGAGCCGTCGCCCTCCGTCGCCTCCAGCGCGAACATCTGGTTCGGGTTCTCCGCCGCGAGGCCCTCGAGCAGCGCCCGCTGGGCCGGCGTCGACTCCTCCAGCTCGTCGACCATCACCTGGGCGAAGCGCGCGCCGATCGCCGCGCGCACGTCGGGCCGCTCGACCAGCAGGACGTCGAGAGCGAGGAAGACGTCGCCGCGGTCGAGGCTCCCCGACTCGGCGAGGATCCGGTCGTGGGCGGTGTAGAGCTCGGCGAACTCGAGCTCGCGGCGGGCGGTCTCGCGGTCGGCCTCGCCGCCCGCCTCCTCGGCCTGCCGCCGGGCCAGCTCGGCGAGGCTGGTCGGCCCGATCCGCTCCGCCTTCAGGGCGTCGATCCGCGCCAGCAGGCGCGCCAGCAGTCCGGCCGGGTTGCCGCGGATCTCGTGCCGGCGCAGCGGCAGCGAGTCGAAGCGGTCGAGCAGGACCGCCAGCCGCTCGGCCCGCCCGAGCACGTCGAAGAACGGATCGAGCCCGGCGGCCTCGGCATGCTCGCGCAGCAGCCGCTCGCCGACCTCGTCCCAGCAGCCGACCCAGAGCTCTTCATAAGGGCGGTCGAGGAGCGCCTCGCAGTGCTCGCGCAGGCGACGGGCGGTGGCGCGCCGGGCGCCGATGACGAGGACCCGCTCGGGCGCCGTCCCGGCCGCCGCGAGGTCGGCGAGCCGCCGTGCCAGGAGCTCCGACTTGCCGGTCCCGGCGGCGCCGAGGACGAGCAGCGGCCCGGCGACGTGCGCGGCGGCGCGCTGCCGCCCGCCCGCCTCACCCTCCGCGATCGGGTCGGTCTGACGCATCGTCCAAAGCTAGCGCTCGCGAGCGCCCCGCAAGCCGGAGCCGGCGCCCGTCGCCGGGCGGGCCTCTGTAGCTTCCGGCCCGTGGACGTTCTCGCCGCCGACTGGACCGCGATATGCCGCCGCATCGTCGCGGCCCAGCGACGGATCTTCGACGAGGTCGTGACGAGCGAGGAACGCACGGTCTACGAAGGGGTCGGCGAGGGGGGCGACCGCACCCTGGTGATCGACCGTCGCTGCGAGGACGAGGTCTTCGCCGAGCTCGACCGGCTGGGCGCCGAAGGGGCCTCGTTCGTCGCCGTCTCCGAGGAGCGCGGCGAGGTCGTCTTCGGCGAGGGCGGCGCGGCGCGGGTGGTGATCGACCCGATCGACGGCTCGCTGAACGCGCGCCGGACCATCCCTTCCCACAGCCTCAGCATCGCGGTGGCGGCGGGCGACTCGATGGCCGACGTCCGCTACGGCTTCGTCCACGATTTCGGCGCCGAGGACGAGTTCGTCGCGGCCCTGGGACGGGGCGCCGAGGTGAACGGGGCCGCGGCGCGGGTCGCCGCCGGCGACGGGCGCCTGGAAGTGGTCGGCCTCGAGTCGGCCGAGCCGGACTGGACCGTCCCGGCGCTCCACTCACTGGCCGGGAACGCCTACCGGCTGCGGGTGGTGGGGTCGATCGCGATCACCGCCGCCTACGTCGCGGCGGGCCGCTTCGACGCCTTCCTCAGCCTGCGGCCGTGCCGCTCGGTCGACGCCGCCGCGGCCCAGCTGATCGTCCGCGAGGCGGGCGGCGCCGTGGCCTTCGGCGACGGTCCGCTCGAGGCCGCCCCGCTCGACCTCGATGCCAGGTACCACATGGCCGCCGGCCGCGACGCCGCCGCCCTCGCCGCCGTCCGCGCCGCCCAGACCGCCTGATGCCGCCGGCCGCCCGGACCGCGATATCGCTCAACGACTCTGTGCCGGTCCCGATCCTGGGGGACCGGGAATTCGACCCGGGTCCCTTTCGACCGCCGGCGCGGGCGGTCACACACATTTCACTTGCGAGTGCCGCCGGGATTGAAGATGTCTCATGAGTTTTGGGTGTAACCGAAGGGCGAAAAACGTTTAAGAACGTCTGTTCGCAAGGAACATATGTTCGCTAGACTCGGCGCCGCCCGAGCCAAACAGACCAACTCAAGGGGTACGTCTTCAATGGCAGACAGCACCAGCAACGGAACCAACAAATCCAAATCCGAGGCCAAACGCGCCACGACCGAAGCCAAGAAATCGGCCGCGAAAACCGCGAAAGCCACGAAAAAAGCGGCGACCAAGACCGCCGTCGCGGAGAAGAACCAGGCGCAGACGATCCTCGAGACCGCGGTCGACTTCCCCGTCGGCGTCGTCCTCTCGGTGAGCGATTCGCTCGGCGACATCGTCGAGCCGTGGACCAGCCGCACGAAGGCCGAAAAAGAGCTGAAGTCCTACCGCAGCCAGATCGAGAAAGCCGCCAAGCGCACCGAGAAGCGCGGCACGAGCGCCCGCAAACGCGCCACCACCGAGGCCCGCAAGACCCGCAAACGGGTCGAGCGCGAAGCCCGCAAACGCCAGCAGGCCGTCACCTCGACCGCGACCTCGACGTTCAAGAGCAGTCGCACCGAGGTCGAGCGCCGGGTCAAGCAGGTCTCCGAGCAGCTCACCGCACTGCGCTAGGTCCTTCGGGCCAGACGCACTGCAAGGCCGCCCCGGGCAACCTGGGCGGCCTTTTTCGTGCGCCCGCGCTCAGCCGGTGACGGCTACCGGGCGGGAGGTGGCGGGGGCGAAGGGCCAGCCGCCGGTGGCCGGGACGGAGGCGCGGAAGAGGAAGCGGACGCCGGCGCTGTCGTCGTCGCTGAACGAGTACGGGTAGCGGAAGCGGCCGAACCGGTCGCTCTGGACCGTGCGGAACTCGGTCCAGGGCATGCCGGGCAGGTGGAACTGGAGCTGCACCGGCAGGCCGGTCGCCGGGATCGGCGCTTCCGGATGGGCGATCCGGCCGCTGAAGACGACCGGAGCGCCGCCGACCTGGACGCGGCCGGTGGACACCCGCAGGTGGACCGCGGCGCGGACCCGCAGCCGGATCCGCCGCCCGGTGGCGCTGGTCAGGTGGCCGGTGCCGGGGAACTCGGCGGTGACCTCGCGGCTCGGCCCCGCCGCCAGCCGGGTGCTGAAGCGGCCGTCCGCCCCGGTGGTGAGGGCGGTGCGGCGGCTGTCGCCGCGGGTCCCGGCGGCGAAGGTCTCGACCACTTCGACCGTCTGCCCGACGAGCGGCTGCCCGCCCCCGTCGACCAGCCGGCCGCCGACCACCGCCGCATGACAGCAGGGGACGGTGCGCCCGGGCGGGCGGTCGGCGAAGGAGCGGACCACGGCGTGGTGACAGCGGCGACCGCCGCCGGCCCGCGAACAGCGCTGCAGGACCAGCCGGGCGGCGCCGAAGCCGAAGGAGAGGCGCGTCTCCCGCTTGATCGGGTTCTGGAGGATGAAGGCGGCCCCGTGTTCGCCGGTGGCCGCGGTGGTCGAGTTGCCCGCCGCGTCGAAGCCGGTGGCGCGGAATTCGTAGGCGCCACGGGGAAAGTCGTCGGAGCCCCAGTGGGCGACGAGACGGCCGCGACCGACTTCGGTGGGCAGCGCCAGGAACCGTCCCGAGGTGCCGACCCGGCGGATCGCGATCGCGCCGCGGCCCGGGTCGGGGCCGGAGAGCGCGTCGGCGACGCCGGCTTCGATCCGCTCCGGATCGGCGGGATCGCGGGCGAGGAAGCGAACGCTCGGGTCGGTTTCGTCGATCCGCACCTTCGTCGTCCCCGGCTGCTCGAACGGCGAGCTGCCGTCGCCGGCGTTGCCGACCGCGTCGCGCGCCCAGTAGGCGATGTCGTGGACTCCCTGACCGGCGACGATCACGGTCGCGCTCGGGCCCGGGGTGGGCGCGGGCCCGACGCCGTCGACGGTGATCGCGGTCGCCGGGCCGCCCGGCCCGTCGGCGGTCGTGCCGGAGAGCGGATCGCTCGCGATCGCGGTCAGCCGCACCGGCCCGTCCGCCCAGCCGGACGGCGCGCCCTCGAGCCGCACCTGCGGCGGCGTGCCGTCCACCCCGATCGCCTCGGTGGCGGTGATCGACCTCATCCCCGACCCGGAAACCGCGCTCGCGTGGATGTAGGAGCGGCCCTCGGCCGGCGCCCGCAGGGCGATCGAGGTGTTCGCGATCCCCCCTGGCAGGTCGCCCTCGGCGGCCACGCAGTGATCCACGGCCGCGCACGGTGACCCGGCGGCGGCACCGTCGAGCGAGACGGCGTACCCGCTGATCCCCGAGATCGGCCGCGGCGCGGCAGGCGCCGAGAGGTGGACCGGGATCAGGCTCCCGACGGCGACCCAGGTCGGCGCCTCGATCGAGACCGGGCCGGGGCGCGCGTCGTCGAAGTACAGCGGCGCCGTCACCCCCGGGCCGATCGCGGAAACGCCCCACTCGCGGGCCTCGAACAGGTAGACGCCGGGGATCGGCGGCACCTGGACCTTCACCGCGTCCCAGCGTTCCCAGTCTTCGCCCAGGAGCGGCGGCGCCAGCGGGCGGCCGTCGCCGGTGGTGATGTACCAGTGGACGATGCTGAGCGAGCCCGGCGGGTTCGGGTCCCACTGGACGAAGAACTGGCGCGAGGAGTGCCAGGAGCCGCCGTCCTCGACGCGCAGGCCGGTCACGTTGAGACCGTCGGTGGCGCGAGCGGCCGTCGGGATGGCGAGCGCGGCAACGATGGCGAGGAGCGCGGCGACCGCGAGGGCCTGGGGACGCAGGCGGAAGGGGCTCGCGCGCCGCGCCCCGCGGTCGTCGCGGCCGGTCCCGGCGATCGCGCTCACGGCCCGAACTCCCCGGCCGCCGTCCCGCTCGACGCCGCCGACGACGAGCCCGAGGAAGCCGACGAGCTCGAGGCCGCCGCCGAGCTCGTCGGCGCGGGCGCAGGCGCCGGTTCGGTGTATTCGATCGCCCCGCTTTCGCTCGGCGGCGGGGCGGAGGCGGCCGCCGGCTCGGCCGGCTGCCCTTCCTTGGCCTTCTGCTTCTTCTCCGGCCGTTCGACCTGGGCTTCGCGTTCCTGCGGCGCCGGTTCGGCTTCGCCTTCGCCCGGTTCTTCGGTCTCGTAGTCGACGGTCGGTTCCGTCACCTCCGCGTCGACCAGCCGGCGCGGGTGGTGGGAGACCTTCGCCGCGGGCGCCCGGTGTTCAGGCACTCCGAGGAGGGGCGCCGGGACGACCCCGGTCGCGACGCAGGCCGCCGCCCCGCCGACGGTGCCGGCGCAGATCGCCAGGACTTTGGCCAGCGCCGCCATCCCGGCCCCGCGGGTGCCGCCCGCGGCGGCGAGCCCGCCGAGGGCCGAGTCGGAGGCTCCGGACCCGCCGCCGACCCGCGTCGCGAGGGCCGCGTAGGCGTCGTGGAGGCGGTCGGCGAGCGAGCCGCGCAGCGGCGGCAGGGCGGGCGCGAGCGCCGCCGCCGCCCGCGGCGCCGCCCGGTAGGCGCGCAGGGTGGCCCGGCAGTGCGGGCAGGAGCGCAGGTGCTCGCGCAGCGTCGCGACCTCCGCCTCGCCCGCCTCGCCGTCGGCGAAGGCGGAGAGGAGCGGGGCCAGCTCGGTGCAGCGGGCGCCGTCGTCGCGGCGGGCGAGGAAGCGCCGGAAGCGCTCCCGTCCCTCGGCGAGAGCCCGATTCACTTTCGTCGCCGAGTAGCCGGTGATCTGGCTGATCTCGCGATACGAGTAGCCCTCGGCGAGCAGGGTGAGGGCGCGCAGCTCCTGCGGCTTCAGCGTCGCCAGCGCCTCGCGGCTGCGCTCGATCGCCTCGTGGCGCTCGGCCCGCTCGGCCGGGCCGTCGGCCTCGGTGGGGAGCATCGCTACCCAGTCCTCGCGCTCGGGCTCGGTGGCCGCGGCGGGGCCGGCGAGGATCCTCTCGCGCTCGGCCCGCACCGCCAGCGCCTCGTGCTTGACCACGGTCTGGGTCCAGCGGACGAGATCGCGCGGGTCCTCGCTGGGCGCCTTCTCGAGCAGGATCTCGAGCCCGCGCTGCAGCGCTTCGTCGGCGTCGTCGGCGCAGAGCGAGTAGCGCAGCGCCGTCCGCCGCAGGCTCGCCTGGTGGCGGGAGAACGTCTCCACCGCCGCCCGATTCCGCGCCCCTTGATCCCGTTCTACATCCAGCGCGGCGCCTTCGCGCCCCGCGCCCCCGCTCGGACTCACTTGTTCGACTCTCCCCGTCCGCTCTAATTGGCTGAACCAAAGACTGCCAAGAGAAGGGCCGGGGCGGGCCGGGTTCTCCCCCCATTGTCATCCGCGTCCTGACGAAACTCGCGCATTTTCCGCAGATCGCCTGGGACGGCTTCGCGGCCCGAGCGCCCGGACACGGTCCGGTCCGGGCGCGCGCGAGGCGCCCTTCCGACCGGGCGAAGGTCGTCCGCGGCGAGCCGATAGCATCGATTCCGATGACGACCTGCGTGGTCACCGGCGGCGCCGGCTTCCTCGGCTCCCACCTCTGCGAGCACCTGCTCGGCAAAGGGCACCGGGTGGTCTGCCTCGACAACCTGGAGACGGGCTCGCTGGAGAACATCGCCCACATCCGCGACGAGAAGTTCGACTTCCGTCACGTCGACATCACCGAGTACGTCGACGTGCCGGAGGCGGTCGACTTCGTCTACCACCTGGCCTCGCCGGCCAGTCCGATCGACTACCTGCGGCTGCCGCTGCACACGCTGAAGGTCGGTTCGCAGGGCACCCACAACATCCTCGGCCTGGCCAAGTGGAAGCGCGCCCGCTTCCTGATCGCCTCGACCAGCGAGGTCTACGGCGACCCCAAGGTCCACCCGCAGCGGGAGGACTACTGGGGCCACGTCAACCCGATCGGCCCGCGCGGCGTCTACGACGAGGCGAAGCGCTACGCCGAGGCGCTGACGATGGCCTACCACCGCCAGCAGGGCGTCGACACGGCGATCGTCCGCATCTTCAACACCTACGGGCCCCGCATGCGGCCGCACGACGGCCGCGCGATCCCCACCTTCCTGCGCCAGGCGCTGCAGGACCGCCCGCTCACCGTTTTCGGTGAGGGCAGTCAGACGCGCAGCTTCTGTTACGTCGACGACCTGATCCGCGGCATCGTCGCGCTGGCCGAGTCCGACGTCCACACGCCGGTCAACGTCGGCAACCCGGACGAGTTCACGCTGCTCGAACTGGCGAAGACGGTGATCGAGGTGACCGACTCGCGTTCCGAGATCATCTACGAGGCGCTGCCCACCGACGATCCGCAGCAGCGCCGTCCCGACATCGGCCGCGCCCGCGACCTGCTCGGCTGGGAACCGACGATCAAGCTCGACGAGGGCCTGCGTCGGACGATCGACCAGGCCGGCGTCGAGCGCCTCGTCGGCGCCGGCGACTAGCGCCCGCCGCGCGGCCTCCGGGCCACGAAAAAGGGCGGCCCGGAGGCCGCCCCTTTCATGTCTTCTTGCCTAACTGGCTATTCGCCGGTGGCGGTGAAGGAGAACGTGCCGAGCGGTTCGCCGGCTTTGATTTCCAGCGCTTTGGCTTCCGCCGCAGCTTCTTCGGCACCCTGTTTTTCGGCGGGCCCTTTCGCTTCTTCAGGCGATTTGCCTTCGCCGACGAGTTTTTCGAATGCTTTTTTGGTCTTGTCTTCGGTCGCTTTGACCTGGTGGACCTTGATGAAGCCGTTGAGGACTTCGGAGGCCACCGCCTGGATCGTGCCCGAGGCGCTGACGGTCACGGTCCGGGTCGCCGGGCTCGGGGTCGCGGTGATCGCCAGGTCGGCGATCGAGCTGCGGCCCAGATTGCCCAGGTTCAGCGGCTGTTTGGGCGGGTTGCTGCCCGGTTCGACGAAGGTCGACGCGCCGATCACTTCGACGCCACCGGTCTTGGCCGCCAGGTCGACGCCGATCGAACCGAGGGTGATCGTCGTGTCGGCCTGCTGTTTCAGCGCTTCGAGGTTGAGGCTCTGCGCCAGTTTGAGGCCGCCGCTGCTGTTGACCTGACCGCTGGTGCCGAGCGGCGAGATCGTGCCGCCGCTGATCGGCGAGACGAACGTCGTCGGGCCGGTCGCCGTGGTCGGCGGGATCACTTCCAGTTTCACTTCGGCCGCGGCGAGTTTGCCGAGCAGGCCGACCGCACCCGCGAACGTCATCGTGCCGCTGGGCGCGACGGCGACCGTTTCCGGTTCGACTTCCGTCACCGATCCGCCGAGGACCATGTTGGCCTTGAAGAACGGCTTCACCTTGACGGTCTTGACGATCGTCTTGCCCTTCTTCTTCACCTTGGTCTTGGTCGGGGCCGGGGTCAGCTTCGAGTTCAGCGCCTTGGCGCCGGCCGAGGTCAGCTTCACCTTCTTGGCACTGACCGAGGCGCCGAAGCCGAGGCGGGCGGTCGCGGTGCCGGCGAGGCTCGCCACCTTGACGGTCTTGCCGCCGATCTTGGCGCTGACCGACTTTTCCTTGGTGCTGATCGTGAGGCTCTTCAGCGCCACCGACTTCTTGCCCCAGGCGATCTTCAGGCCGCCGCTGTGGGTGACGGTGCCGACGCCGGTGGTCGGTTCGATTTCACCGCCGGTGACGGTGAGGGTCGCCTTCGCGCCCTTGAGCTTGCCGGGCTTGACGGCCGTGATCTTGATGCCGGCCTTCTTCGCCTTCTTCTTGAAGCCGTTGTTGACGGTCAGCGTCGTGGTGCCGCTCTTGATCGGATCGGAGGCGGCGGACGCCAGCGGCGCGATGGCAAGCATCGCGACGAGCGCCGCGGCCAGGATCGCGACCGGCAGCATCTTCTTCCTGGCCCTGCCGAGCCGGGTCGAATCAGACATGTAGTTCCTCCATTGCTGTTTGCCGCCCCCTGCGGTGGCCCTGCGGCGACTTACGTCAAGTCGATTGGTGTGCAGCCTATTGGCGGCTCCAGACCACCTCAACCCCACGGGATGTCGCTGGTTGCGGTCTCCCAATATCCTTCCTCGGTATGGCGACCGCCCCTGACAGCTCGGCGAGCGAGGCCCACCGCACGATCGCGCCGCTGGTCGGCCCTGACGACGAGCGGGTCTTCACCGATTCGGGGATCGAGATCGAGCCCCTATATGAGGAGGGCGACGTCGCCCCCGGCCTCGAGGAGCGCCTCGGCGAGCCCGGCACGCCGCCCTTCACCCGCGGCATCCACGCGGGCATGTACCGCGACCGGCTCTGGACGATGCGCCAGTACGCCGGCTTCGCCTCGCCCGAGGACACCAACGAGCGCTACCGCTACCTGATCGAGAACGGCTCGACCGGGCTCTCGATGGCCTTCGACCTGCCGACCCAGCTCGGTCGCGACTCCGACGACCCGCTCTGCTTCGGCGAGGTGGGGAGGACCGGGGTGCCGATCGACACGATCGAGGACATGCGGATCTGCTTCGACCAGATTCCGCTCGACGGCGTCTCCACTTCGATGACGATCAACGCGCCCGCCGCGATCCTGCTGCTGCTCTACGA